>Ga0209883_1000001_pt1 | contig 127062 bp, 119 predicted proteins | sample GWRWT4_21May14_FD_187196 | JGI IMG/M metagenome (GOLD analysis project Ga0209883, IMG submission 187196) | Sand microcosm microbial communities from a hyporheic zone in Columbia River, Washington, USA - GW-RW T4_21-May-14 (SPAdes) (version 2) | ecosystem: Engineered > Artificial ecosystem >...
GAAGTCAGCCCGGTGGTGCTGGCCAACGCGCGCATGCTGGGCGCCAGCCCAAGGCAACTGCTGCGACATGTGTACCTGCCGAGCGCCACGAGCTGGGTCTTCAGCAGCCTGCACACCAGCGTGGGCCTGGCCTTCGTGGGCGCGGTGCAACTCGTCAAGTTCGGCGCCGGCATCTACGTGGCCGACCTGGTCGGCATCGCCGTGGCGCGCGAGATGGCGGCGATCATCACCGCCGTGGTGATGGCCGGGCGCACCGGTGCGGCGTTTGCGGCCGAGCTCGCCACGATGCAAGCCAATGAAGAGGTCGACGCGCTCGAAGTGCTGGGCCTGAGCCCGGTCGACTTTCTGGTGTTGCCGCGCGTGCTGGCGCTGCTCTTCATGATGCCGCTGCTCTACGTCTACGGCTGCATCACCGGGTTGATCGGCGGCATGGTGGTGGCGGCCGGCATGCTCGACATCTCGCCCGCGGCCTACATCGCCCGCACTTTCCTGGCGCTGAGCTGGGAGCACCTGGCCATCGGCGTGGCCAAGTCCTTCGTGTTCGGTGCGCTGATCGGGCTGATCGGCTGTTACTGCGGCCTCTACGCCCAGCGCAACGCCGCCGGCGTGGGCGTGGCCACGACCAACGCGGTGGTCGCGAGCATCGTCGCCATCATCGTGCTCGACGCGGTGTTCGCGGTCTGCGCCAACGCACTGGGGATCTAGATGACGCTGCTCGCCGTCGACGGGTTGGAAATGCGCTTCGGCGACCGGTTGATCCAGAAGAACGTGTCGTTCACGGTCGAGAAGGGCACGATCTTCGCGATCATGGGTGGCAGCGGCTGTGGCAAGAGCACCTTGCTCAAGCACCTGGTCGGTCTGTTGCCGCCGGCCGCGGGGCACGTGGCCTACGACGGGGTCGACTACTGGGCCGCGACCGACGCCGAGCGCGCGAAGCTGCGCGCCAGCTTCGGCATGCTGTTCCAGAGCGCGGCGCTGTGGTCGTCGATGACGATCCTCGAGAACATCTGCATGCCGCTGGAGCAGCACACCGCGCTCGACGCAGCGCAGCGCGAGGCACGGGCCCGCGAGATGCTCGAATGGGTCGACCTGAAGGACTTCGCCGACTTTTACCCGGCCGACCTGAGCGGCGGCATGAAAAAACGCGCCGGCCTGGCGCGCGCCATCGCGGCCGAACCGCCCTTGCTGTTTCTCGACGAACCCTCGGCCGGTCTCGACCCGATCAGCTCGAAGCGGCTCGACGACCTGGTGCTCGACGTGCGCGAACGCACCGGTGCCGCCATCGTGTTCGTCAGCCACGAGCTGCCCAGCCTGTTCGCGATCGCCGACGACGGCATCTTTATCGACGCCGACAGCAAGGCGCCGATCGCCCACGGCGCACCACGCGATCTGCGTGAAAGCAGCGAGCACCCGACCGTGCGCGCCTTCCTGCGGCGCGAAGAACCGAAGAGCAGCGCAGAATCAGCGCCTGCCACCACCTTGCCCGCCGCCACCGCCCCTGCATGAAACGCAACGCCTTGCTCATCGGAAGTTTCGTGCTCGTCGGGCTGGCGCTGATCGTCGCTTCGGTGCTCTGGCTGAGTGGCAACAGCCTGTTCAAGCGGCAGCTCGACGTGATGATCTATTACAAAGGCAATGTCTCCGGCCTCTACGTCGGCGCGCCGGTCAACTTCCGCGGCGTGGCGATCGGGCAGGTCGAGGAGATCGGCATCCAGGTCGACCGGGACTCGCTCGCGGCGCTGGTGCCGGTGCGCATTCAGCTCGCCCCCGACGCGCTGCGTTTCACCGGCTCGAAAAGCACCCCGCTCGACCTGCAGACACTGGTGCAGCGCGGGCTGCGCGCGCGGCTCGCGTCGCAGAGTTTCGTGACCGGGCAGAAAGCGATCGAACTCGACTTCGTGCCGAACACACCTTCCACGCTGGCCGGCGACGGCATCAAGCCCGAGATCCCGGCGCTCGCCGACCGCTTCGGCAACCTGATCGACCAGGTGGCCGAGCTGCCGCTGCGCGACACGGTGCAGGACATCCGCGACACCGTCAAGGAACTGCGCGGCACGCTGGTCTCGGTGCAGCAGGCCCTCGACGGCGCGCAGACCGTTCTGGCCAGCACGGCCAAGGAGCTGGCGCAGACCGGCGCCGAGTCGCGCCTGACGCTGAAGGTGGCTGCCGATGCGATCCGCCAGGTGCAGGGCGACTCGGCGGCCACGCTGGCCTCGATCACGCAACTCTCTGAGACCGCGCGCCACACCGTGCTCGGCGCCCAGCCCGACCTGCAGCGCACGCTCGCCGGTACGCGCGAAGCGGCCGAATCGGCGCGCCTGGCGATGAACCGCGTGGCCGAGATGACGGCACCCAACGCCTCGCTGCGCGCCGACCTCGACGCCGCCGTGCGCGACCTGTCGCAAGCCGCCCGCGGCCTGCGCGACTGGAGCGAGCTGCTGGAAGAAAAGCCGAACGCGATCATCTTCGGGAACAAACGCGAATGAATGTCTTGAAGTTGTCGCTGACCGCCTTGCTGGGCGCCGGCCTGCTGATGGGGTGCGCCTCGCCCTCGCCCGCGCCGGTGCTGCTGACCCTGCCGCCCACTGCCACCCCGGCCGCGAGCGCCGCGCCGGGCACACCGGCCTCGGCACCCTTGCTCGCGGTGCGCCGCATCAACATCCCCGAATACCTGGTCGCGCGCCGCGTGCGTTACCGCGCCGATGCCAGCACCCTGGCCGAATGGCCCAACACCTTCTGGGCCGAGCGGATCGAGATCGGCGTTTCGCGCGAGTTCGTTTCGGCACTGCGCCAGCAGCTGCCGGGCTGGGCGCTGTGCGACACGAACTGCGGCGACGCGGTGCCGGCGCTTTCAGTGCAGGTCGATCTGGTGCCGATGGACTTTGTACGCAGCGCCGGGCGCCTGCAGGCGCGCGCGCGCATTTCGGTGAGCACCGGCACCGTGCCGGCGCGAGAACTGAAGACGCTGGAGTCGAGCTACGAGCTGCCGGCCAGCGGCGACACGGCACAAGCCCATGCGCACGCGATCAGCGAACTGATCCGGCAGGTGGCGCAAGCCACCGCGCCGCTGGTCACCGGCGCGGCGCGCTGATACCTTCGGCTGGCCCCAGGCAAGCTGCCCGACGAAGCCCCACCGTCAGCGGCCGTGGAGGCCGCTGCGAGCCCGGCCGCTTGACGGCGGCGAATCGTTCGACAGGGCCAGCACGATGCCGCAGGTCGCGTGCGGCCGAGCCTGGCCGCACGCACGCCGCAAGGTCTCGAGCTGGCGTTCGAGAAGCTGCAACGCGACCAGCCTTTCGCGCACGTGCAGCAGGTGTTCCTCGACCACCGCGTCCACCGGCGAACAGTCGCTCGCCGGGTGGTGGATGAACGTCAACAACACGCGGACTTCGTCGAGGCTCATGTCGAGCGCGCGGCAATTGCGAATGAAGCGCAGGCGCTGCATGTCGGCCTCGGCATCGTGCCGGTGGTTGTTTCCCTGACGCTCGGGCGCACCGAGCAGCCCGGCCTTGTCGTAGTGGCGAATCGTGTCGACCGGTGCGCCGGCCACGACCGACAGTTCCTTGATATTCGGCTGCGCTGACGGCCGACGCGGCCGACTTCTTCGGCGACGCGGTGAACTACGGCCTGAGCCTGGGCGCGCTTGCATTTGCTGCCGTCTGGCGCTCGCGCGTGGCCGCGTTCAAGGGCGCGACCATGCTCGCCTACGGCATCGGCGTGCTTGGCTTCGCCGCCTGGAACGCGTGGCATGGCGCGTCACCCGAACCGCTGACGATGGGCTTGGTGGGCACGCTGGCGCTGGCGGTGAACGCCGGCGTTGCCGCGCTGCTGTACGCCTGGCGCGACGGCGACGCGAACATGCGCTCGGCGTGGCTCTGCAGCCGCAACGACGCGATCGGCAACGCAGCGGTGCTGCTGGCCGCGCTCGGTGTGTTGGGCACCGGCACGCTGTGGCCCGACCTGATCGTTGCCGCGCTGATGGCCGCACTGGGCATCAGCGGCGGCGTCAGCGTGTTGAAACTGGCGCGCCGCGAACTCCAATACGGCGCGCAAGCGCCGTATTCCGGCGTGAGTTGAACGGCCGAAGGTCCGTTCAAACGAACGCCACCCGGCGGACGCGCGCGCCAGCGCGCGTCCAAAGCTGGGTCAGAAATGGATGCCGCGCATCATCTCGGCCATGGCCATCGCTTCCGGTGACAGCGTCGCCTTGCCACCCTTCTCGCCCTTCGCCGCCGCGCTGTCGGGGAACATGCGGAAGGTGGTGTTCATCAGGATCTGCGTGATGCGCGGGGCCAAAGCGTGCAACAGCTCGACCGAGATGCCCAGGCGGGTGGCCACACGCACCGGCTTGTCGACGCACGCCTGCACGATCAGGTCCGACGCTTCGTCGGTCGACAGCAGCGGCATGTTGTCGTAGATCTTGGTCGGCGCCGTCATCGGGGTGCGCACGAGTGGCATGTTGACCGTGGTGAAGGTGATGCCCTGGTCGGCGAACTCGCTGGCGGCGCAGCTCGTCCACGCGTCGAGCGCGGCCTTCGAAGCCACGTAGGCCGAGAAGCGCGGTGCGTTCACCAGCACGCTGATCGAGCTGATGTTGACGATGTGGCCACGGCGCTTGGCCACCATGCCGGGCAGCAAGCCCATCGTGATGCGCAGCGAACCGAAGTAGTTCAGCTGCATCGTGCGTTCGTAGTCGTGAAAGCGGTCGTAGCTCGCTTCGATGGCGCGGCGGATCGAACGGCCGGCGTTGTTGATCAGGTAGTCGACGCCGCCATGGTCTTTGGTGAGCTGCTCGACGAAGGCCTTGCAGCTTTCTTCGTTGGCGATGTCGGCCGAATAGGTGACGACCGTCGCGTCCTTGCCGGCTTCGGCGAGGATCTCTTTCTTCGCTTCGGCGAGCTTGGCTTCGTCGCGTGCGCAGATCACCGTGATCGCACCGGCCTTGGCGAACTTCACCGCCGCCGCCAGGCCGATGCCCGACGAACCGCCGGTCACGAGCACGACCTTGCCGGCGACCGTGCCACGCAGCGACTTGTCGATCAGCAGCGCCGGGTCGAGGTGGCGCTCCCAGTAATCCCAAAGGCGCCAGGCGTAGTCACGCAGTTCCGGGCACGCGATGTTCGAACCCTTCAGCGCGGCCGTGGTTTCGCGGCAGTCGTAGCGTGTCGGGAAGTTGATGAAGGTGAACATGTCGTCGGGCAGGCCGAGGTCTTTCATCACCGCGGCGCGCACACGGCGCACCGGCGCCAGCGCCATCATTCCCTTCTTCACGCTCTTCGGAATGAAACCGAGCAGGGCGGCGTTGATGAACAGGTTCATCTTCGGCGCGTGCGCGGCCTTGCTGAAGATGTCGAGCACGTCGCCGACGCGGTAGCCGTTCGGGTCGACGAGGTGGTAGCACTTCTTGTGCTGGTCGGTCTTCAGGTGGCTGATGTGGTCGAGCGCGGCGACCACGAAGTCGACCGGCACGATGTTGATGCGCCCGCCTTCCAGGCCCACGCTCGGCATCCACGGCGGCAGGATCTGGCGCATGCGCTGGATCAGCTTGAAGAAGTAGTACGGGCCGTCGATCTTGTCCATCTCGCCGGTCAGCGAATCGCCGACGACGAGCGCCGGGCGGTACACGGTCCACGGCACCTTCGATTCCTTGCGCACGATCTTCTCGCTCTCGTGCTTGGTCATGAAGTACGGGTGGTCCAGGCCCTCGGCTTCTTCGAACATGTCTTCGCGGAACACACCTTCGTACAGGCCCGCAGCGGCGATCGAGCTGACGTGGTGCAGGTGGCCGGCGTCGATCGCCTTGGCGAATTCGACCGCGCTGCGCGTGCCCTCGATGTTGACCTTGACCTGCGAGGCTTCGTCGGCCTTCAGGTCGTACACGGCGGCCAGGTGGTACAGGTGGTCGATCTTGCCCTTGAGCTTCTTCAGGTCGTCGGCCGAGACGCCGAGCTTCTTCGCGGTGAGGTCACCGAACACCGGCACCGCGCGCGCCTTGCTGACGCCCCAGTATTCGAGCAGGGCGGCGACCTTGCCTTCGCTCTCGGGCCGCAGCAGGAAATGGACGGTCGCGCCGCGCCGCGCGAGCAGGGTCTTGACGAGGCGTTTGCCGATGAAACCGGTGGCGCCGGTGACGAAGTAGTGCATGTTTTTCGCTCCGAGAAGGCAAAGGTCAGCGCGCATTCTTGACCAAAGGCCCGTTCCTCGCGCTGCCCATTTACCCGCAGCGGCATAGAGCCGCCTCACTAGGAAATTAGGATGCCCTCCCCACGAGGCCCTCCTATAGTTGCCGCTTCTGGCCGCTCTGCGTGAGCGCCACCCGAGACAACCACCCGAGGACACACACCATGGTCAAGAAACTCAAGCAGATGGCTGACAAACAATCCACCTCCGGCGCGCGCGTGTTCGACAGCGCCATCGCCGGCCAGGTGAAAGACTCGGCCCAGCAGATCTGGCTCGCCGGCATGGGCGCCTTCTCGCGCGCCCAGGCCGAAGGCACCAAGGTCTTCGAAGCGCTGGTGAAGGAAGGCGCTTCGCTGCAGAAGAAGACGCAGTCGGCCGCCGAAGACAAGATCAGCGAAGTCACCAGCAAGATGAGCAACATGGCCGGTGACGTGCAGGCCAAGGCCGGCCAACACTGGGACAAGCTGGAAACGATCTTCGAAGACCGCACTGCCAAGGCTTTGAACAAGCTCGGCGTGCCTTCCGCCAAAGACGTGGACGCGCTGATGGCCCGCATCGACGAGCTGAGCGCCAAGGTCGCCAAGCTGTCGAAGGCGCCTGCCGTGAAGGCCGCGGCCAAGAAGACCGCCAGCGCCAAGAGCGCATCGGCCAAGAGCAATGGCGCGACCAAGCCCGCTGCGAAGCGCGCGACGGCTCGCCGCGCTGCGGCCTGAGCTTCTTCCGGTTGAATGGAAAGGGCGCTTCGGCGCCCTTTTTTGTTGTCAGCCCAGGTAGCGCGTTTCGAGGTGGCGCCTGAAGTGCAGCGGGTTCAGTGTTTCACCGCTGGCGCGGGTGGCGAGTTCGGCCGTTTCCCAGCGGCTCGCTTGCGTCCAGATGTTGTCGCGCAGCCAGTCGAACACCGGCGCCAGGTCACCCTGGGCGATGCGCGCATCGAGATCGGGCACCCCTTGCCGGATCGCCGCGAACCACTGCGCCGCGTACATCGCGCCCAGCGTGTAGCAGGGGAAATAACCGAACGCGCCGGCGCTCCAGTGCACGTCCTGCATGCAGCCGTTCGTGTAGTTGCCACGCGTGTCGACCCCGAGCAGCGACATCATCGACTCGTCCCACAGCGCCGGGATGTCTTCGGCTTCGATGCGGCCTTCGATCAAGGCCCGCTCGATGCGGTAACGCAGGATCACGTGCGCCGGGTAGGTCAGCTCGTCGGCATCGACCCGGATGAAGCCCGGCGCCACACGGGTCATCAAGCGGTGCAGGTTGGCGGGCTCGAATGCCGCCTGTTCACCGAACTGGGTGCGCAGCAGCGGCACCAGCAGCTTCGCGAACGCCGGGCCGCGGCCGAGCTGCATCTCGAAACTCAGGCTCTGGCTTTCGTGGATCGCCATCGAGCGCGCCAGTGCGACCGGCTGGCCGAGCAGGGCGCGCGGCAGGTTCTGCTCGTAGCGCGCGTGGCCGGTCTCGTGGATCGTGCCCATCAGGCTCTGCATCAGGTCGTCTTCGCGGTAGCGCGTGGTCAGGCGCGTGTCTTCGGGCACGCCGCCGCTGAACGGGTGCGCGCTTTCGTCGAGACGGCCGCCGTCGAAGTCGAAGCCCAGCAGTTTCATCACGTCGTGGCTCATCGCACGCTGCGCGGCTTTCGGGAACGGACCCGCCGGGAGCGTGACCGGCGCATGCGATCGGCGCTCCTGCGCCTGTTTCACAAGGCCCGGTAACCATTGCTGCAGGTCACCGAACACACGGTCGACCTCCACGCTCTTCATGCCGGGTTCGAACTGGTCCATCAGCGCGTCGTACAGGCCGAGGCCGGTGTCGTCGGCGAGGCGCTTCGCGCTCTCACGGCCGAGCTTGAGCACCTCGCGGAAGTTCTCCAGGAAGCCGGCCCAGTCGTTGGCCGGGCGCTGCGTGCGCCAGGCGTGTTCACAACGTGCCGAGGCCAGCGACGAGGCTTCGACCAGCGCCTGCGGCAGCGCGTTCGACGCACGCCACTGGCGGCGGATCTCGCGCAGGTTGGCGCGCTTCGACTCGTCGAGGTTTTCGTCTTCGGCGCGCTTGAGCAAGTCGGCCAGGCGCGAGTCGGTGCGCATCTGGTGCATCAGCCCGTCCATCTCGGCCATCGCCGCAGCACGCGCGTCGTTGCCCTTGGGCGGCATCATTGCAGCGCGGTCCCAGCCGGCGATCGACTGCAGGTGGCCGAAGTGGTGCAGGCGCGTCCAGGTGCGTTGCAGCTCGTCGTAGGCAGCCGTCATGGTGGAACTCCGCGTCAAGGGGTGAACTGCCCGGGAACGGCCCACAGCAGGAAGACCGTCATCGTGAAATATCGCAGGAACTTGCCAATTGCCATGTAAAGCACACACGGCCAGAACGGCAGCTTCAACCAGCCGGCGACTGCGCACAGCGGATCACCGACGACGGGCAGCCAAGACAGCAGGCAACCTTTCGCGCCGAACTTCGTCAGCCAGCGCAGCGCGCGCGGGTCGGGTGGTTTCTTGTGGCGCACCTTCTCGTACGCGCGCTCGGCGCCATAACCCATCCACCACGTGACGGCGCCGCCCGCCGTGTTGCCGGCCGTGGCCACGAGGATCGCCGGCCAGAACATCGACGGATTCAGCTTGACCAGGCCGAACACCACCGGCTCGGAACCGAGCGGCAGCAGCGTGGCCGAGACGAACGAGACGAGCGCCACGGTGCTCAAGCCGAACTTGGGCAAGGCCAGCAACGCCAGAATCGAGTCGAACCAAGCTTCCATTGCGGCCGATTATCGGCAGCCCGCGGTTCGCCACGAATGCCCGTTTGCGCTGCGGGGCCGCCGCTATACTCCTGCCTCCTTTTTCAGCAGCGCCCTTCCCTCCATTCCATGTCGGCCCTCACGCCAAACTCACCGCCGGCTGCGCTGCACATCGGCCACATCGCGCTGGCGAACCGCCTGTTCGCAGCACCCATGGCGGGCGTGACCGACCGGCCGTTCCGCCAACTCTGCAAGCGGCTCGGCGCGGGTTATGCGGTCAGCGAGATGGTGACTTCGCGCAAGGACCTGTGGAACAGCCTCAAGACGAGCCGGCGCGCGAACCACGACGGCGAGGTGGCGCCGATCTCGGTGCAGATCGCGGGCACCGACGCGGCCATGATGGCCGAAGCCGCGGCCTACAACATCGAACGTGGCGCGCAGATCATCGACATCAACATGGGTTGCCCGGCCAAGAAGGTGTGCAACAAGTGGGCCGGTTCGGCGCTGATGCAGGACGAGCCTTTGGCGCTGTCCATCATCGAAGCAGTGGTCGCCGCGTGCGCGCCCCACAACGTGCCGGTGACCTTGAAGATGCGCACCGGCTGGTGCGACGCCGAACGCAACGCGGTGCGCATCGCCCGCGCGGCCGAAAGCGCCGGCGTGGCGATGGTGGCAGTGCACGGCCGCACGCGCGAGCAGGGCTACAAGGGCCAGGCCGAGTACGCGACCGTGGCGGCGGTGAAGGCCGCGCTGCGCATCCCGGTCGTCGCCAACGGCGACATCGACTCGCCGCAGAAAGCGCGCGATGTGCTCGCGGCAACCGGCGCCGACGCGATCATGATCGGCCGCGCAGCGCAGGGCCGGCCGTGGATCTTTCGCGAGATCGCGCACTTCCTCGAAACCGGCGAATTGCTCGCCGCACCGAGCACGCAGCAGGCGAAACGCTGGTTGCTCGAACACCTCGACGACCACTACGGCCTGTACGGCGAATACGCCGGCGTGCGCACCGCGCGCAAGCACATCGGGTGGGCCGTGCGGGCGCTGCCCGGCGGTGAAGAATTCCGCTCCCGCATGAATCTGCTGGAGACGTGTGAAACCCAGGTGCAGGCCGTGACCGACTGGTTCGACCTGCTGGCCGAGCGCCACCTGCTGCTACCCGCAGCGAGCGTGGCCGCCAACGACATGTTCATCGAACAACAAGCATGAGCGCCAAACCCAAACACATCGAAGAGTGCGTGCGCGACAACCTCGAGGCCTACTTCAAGGACCTGCGCGGTGTGGAGCCGGCGGCCATGTACGAGATGATCCTCGGCGTCGTCGAAAAGCCATTGCTCGACGTGGTGATGAAACACGCCGAAGGCAACCAGAGCCGCGCAGCCGAATGGCTGGGCATCAACCGCAACACGCTGCGCCGCAAACTGCTCGACCACAAGCTGATCAAATGACCACCGCCCTCACCGCCCTGCTCTCGGTTTCCGACAAGACCGGCGTTCTCGAATTCGCCCGCGCATTGAACGCGCTCGGCGTGCGCCTGCTCTCGACCGGCGGCACCGCCAAGCTGCTGACTGAGGCCGGCCTGCCGGTCACCGAAGTGGCCGAGCACACCGGCTTCCCGGAAATGCTCGACGGCCGCGTGAAGACGCTGCACCCGAAGATCCACGGCGGCCTGCTGGCGCGGCGTGATGTGCCCGAACACATGGCGGCGTTGAAGACGCACGCCATCGACACGATCGACCTGCTGGTCGTGAACCTCTACCCCTTCGAAGCGACGGTCGCCAAACCCGGCTGCACGCTCGAAGACGCGATCGAGAACATCGACATCGGCGGCCCGGCAATGGTGCGCTCGGCGGCAAAGAACTGGAACGATGTGGCGGTGTTGACCGACGCTTCGCAATACGCGCAAGTGCTGGCCGAGCTGAAGGCGAACGGCACCGTCGCCCGAGAGACGAAGTTCGCGCTCGCGGTGGCCGCGTTCAACCGCATCTCGAACTACGACGCGGCGATCAGCGACCACCTGTCGTCCTTGCTGGCGGACGGCACGCATGCCGAGTTCCCCGGCCAGTCGAACGGCCGCTTCGTCAAGCTGCAGGACCTGCGCTACGGCGAGAACCCGCATCAGAACGCCGCCTACTACCGCGACCTGCATCCCGCGCCCGGCTCGCTCGTCACCGCGACACAGTTGCAGGGCAAGGAACTGTCGTACAACAACATCGCCGATGCCGACGCGGCCTGGGAGTGCGTGAAGTCCTTCGACAAGTCAGAAGCGCCGGCCGCCTGCGTGATCGTCAAGCACGCCAACCCGTGCGGCGTGGCGATCGGCGCCAACGCGGCCGAGGCCTATGCCAAGGCGCTGAAGACCGACCCGACCTCGGCCTTCGGCGGCATCATCGCTTTCAACGGCCCGCTCGACGGCGAAGCGGCTGCCCTGGTCGCGAAGCAATTCGTCGAAGTGCTGATCGCCACCAGCTTCAGTGCCGAGGCGCTGGCGTTGTTCAAGAGCAAACCCAACACACGCCTGCTGCAGATCGCCTTGCCTCCCGGTGGCGCGACGGATTGGGACAAAGGCCGCAACGCGCACGACATCAAGCGTGTGGGGTCGGGGCTGCTGATCCAGAGCGCCGACAACCGCGAAACCACGCTCGCCGACCTGAAAGTCGTGACGACGCTGCAGCCCACGCCTTCGCAAATGAACGACCTGCTGTTCGCGTGGAAGGTGGCGAAGTACGTGAAGAGCAACGCGATCGTGTTCTGCGGCGGTGGCATGACGCTCGGTGTCGGCGCGGGCCAGATGAGCCGGATCGACTCGGCGCGCATCGCCAGCATCAAGGCGCAGAACGCCGCGCTCACGTTGCAGGGCTCGGCCGTGGCGAGCGACGCCTTCTTCCCGTTTCGCGACGGCCTGGACGTGGTGATCGATGCGGGTGCGACCTGCGTGATCCAGCCCGGCGGTTCGGTGCGCGACGACGAAGTGATCGCCGCCGCGAACGAGCGTGGCGTGGTCATGGTGCTGACGGGTGTGAGGCACTTCCGGCACTGAAATGAAACTGCCCGAGGTCGCCGGCCTCCTCCTCGCCACGGTCGCGCGCCTCATCACCGGCGCGCAGGGCCACTGGCACGGGTCGCCACCGAAGGCCGAGCAGCGCATCTATTTCGCCAACCACCAGAGCCACTTCGACTGGGTCTTGATCTGGGCTGCGTTGCCGCGCGACCTGCGTTTGACGACCCGCCCGATCGCGGCGCGCGACTACTGGACCTCGACCCCGCTGAAACACTGGATCACGCGCGAGATCTTCAACGCGGTCTATGTGAGCCGCCAGCGCACCGACGACGAAGACCCGCTCGAGCCCTTGATGGAAGCGCTGCGCAACGGCGACTCGCTGGTGATCTTCCCCGAGGGCACCCGCGGCAACAAGGGCGACCCGGCCCCGTTCAAGGCCGGCCTGTACCACCTGGCCGAAGCCTTCCCCGAGGTACAACTCATCCCGGCCTGGATCGACAACGTGCAGCGTGTGATGCCCAAGGGCGAAGTGGTGCCGGTGCCGATCCTGTGCTCGGTCACCTTCGGCGCGCCGCTCTTGCTCGCACCCGGTGAAGACAAGCGGTTGTTCCTCGACCGCGCCCGCGACGCGGTGATCGCCTTGAAGTCGGTGCACTGATGGGCGCACTCCGCAACCTCACGGTGTCGCAGCAGATCGGCCTGCTGTTCGTGGCGCTGTTCGGCATTCTGACCATCGTGACGATCATCGCGTTCAGCCGCACGCTGCGCGAGCGAACCGACGCCCAACTGGCCGACCACGAACAGTTCAAGCGTGACCTGCGCGCGGTCTGGGTGGGCTCGGTGCTGTTCTGGGTGGCGTGGGTGTCGGGGGCAGTCGGCTCGACGCTGCTGTTCGGCGTGATCTCGTTCCTCGCGCTGCGCGAGTTCGTGACACTCACGCACACGCGGCGCGGCGACCACCGCAGCCTGCTGCTGGCATTCTTCATCGTGCTGCCGATGCAGTACGTGATCGTGGCGACGGAGAAGTTCGACCTGTTCACGGTGTTCATTCCGGTCTACGTGTTCCTGGCCATTCCGGTCGTCAGTGCGTTCGGCAACGACCCGCAACGTTTTCTCGAACGCACTGCGAAGATCCAGTGGGGCATCATGGTCTGCGTCTACGGCATGAGCCACGCACCGGCGCTGCTGCTGCTCGACCTGCCGAAGTACGAGGGGCGCGGTGCCTTCCTCGTCTTGTATCTGGTTCTGGTGGTGGCAATGGCGCAGATCGCTCAAGAGGTGGCGAGCCGGCGGCTCAGGCGGCGCCCGGCGGCGCGTGCGATCAGCCGCTCGTTTTCGTGGCGTGCCTGGGGGCTGGGCGCACTGGTCGCCGGTGTGGTCGGCGCGTCGCTGTACTGGGCCACGCCCTTCAAGCCGATCCCGGCCTTGTTGATGGGTTTCGTGGCCGGTGGCAGCGGCACGCTCGGCGAGTTCGTGATGAAAGCGCTGAAGCGCGACGCCGGCGTGCGCAGCTGGGGCGGCAAGGCCTCGGTGACCGGTGCCGTCGGCCTGCTCGACCGCGTGGCGCCCTTGTGTTTCGCCGCGCCGGTGTTCTTCCATTCGGTGCGCTGGTACTTCGGGCTCTGACATGGCGACCACGCTGCGCATCCTCGGCATCGACCCCGGCCTGCGGACCACCGGCTTCGGCGTGATCGAAGCCGTTGGCTCGAAGCTGCACTACGTGGCCAGCGGCACGATCAAGACCGACACGATCGCGAGCGGACAGTTGCCCGCGCGGCTGAAGATCATCTTCGACGGCGTGCGCGAGGTGACGGCACGTTACCAGCCGACCTGCGCCTCGGTCGAGATCGTGTTCGTCAACGTGAACCCGCAGTCGACGCTGCTGCTCGGCCAGGCCCGTGGTGCCGCGCTCACCGCGCTCGTGACCGGCGACCTCGACGTGGCCGAGTACACCGCGCTGCAGATGAAGAAGGCGATCGTCGGCCACGGCCAGGCGCGCAAGGAGCAGGTGCAGGAGATGGTGATGCGCCTGCTCGCGCTGCCCGGCCTGCCGGGCAAGGACGCGGCCGATGCGCTCGGGCTGGCGATCTGCCATGCGCACGCGGCAGCCTCGTTCGCGGCGATCTCGCGCAGCGCGGTGCTGGCGCCACGATCGCACGCGCAGTTCAAGCGCGGGCGCAGCTACTGACCGAGCACTCGCCCGCCGCGCTTCAGGCGTGCAACTCTTTCAGATCCGACGCACACCACGGTTGCTCGTCGTCGGGCACGAGCGCGAACAAGTCGACCGCACGCTGGCGTGACGCGCTGAAACCCGCCAAGTCACCGGCGCTGCGCTGAGCCATGGCCAGCACGGCTTCGCCGAAGAAACGCTCGAAAGGCGGTGCGTCGTTGGCGGCGCAGATGGCGATGCAGCGGCGAGCGTGTTCGACCGCCGCGCCCGCCTGCCCGGCCTGCAGCAGGCTGCGCGTCAAACGGTATTCGGCACGCTCGGTTTCCAGCCAGGTGCCGGCCTGCGCCCAGTACATCAGCGCCGCTTCGGCGGCGCGCAGCATGCCTTCGGTTTCCGACGGGCTGCGGTCGGCTCTTTCTTCGAGGCTGGACGCGAGGTTGTTGCCCGCCACCGCCAGCGAGCGCTGCGCGCGCGCTTCGGGTCGGTGTTTGAGCGCCAGCCGCAAGGCCTCGTCATAGGCAACGATCGCGCGCCCGAAGTCGTTCTGGCCGAGGATCGCGCCCGACGCGTTGGCCAGCACCGAGATGCGATCCTGCGGCGCCAGCACATCGAGGGCACGCGCCTCGCCACTGGCATAGCGCAGCGCGGCGACGCTGCGCGACAGGATGCCGAGCGCCTCGGCCTGGCCGTGGCAGGCGGGCAGGCGCCGCATCGATTCGAGCAGCTCCACGCCGTCGTCGTAGCGCGCCAGGTGCTCGCCGAACACGTGCGTGACCATGCCGGCGAACGGCGCCACGTGGGCGGGCGTCTCGATCCGGTCGAGCGACAGCGCGAGCCGCTCGGCCACGTCGTCGGGCTCGTCGGCGTGCTCGGCCCAGGCGGTGCGGATGAATTCTTCGAATTCCATGAGGTGCGGGGCCGGATCGGCCACGGTCGTTGCAGCAGGCGAGGCTAGCCAAAGCCGTGCCACGCTGCAAGCCGACGGGTGACGGTTTCTGCAACAGGCGGGCTTTCAGTTCAAGCGACAATCCCCCCCCTATGTACGCCCTCTTCGAAGACGCCGGGAAGTTCCTCGCCGGCCGCGTGATGACCGAAGCCGACGCCTCGATGCAGATCGAGCTCGATTCCGGCAAGCGCGTGAAAGTGAAAACCGCCAATGTGCTGCTCAAGTTCGACAAGCCGCAGCCGGGCGAATTGATCCCGGCCGCGCAGGCGCTCGCGAAAGAGATCGACCTCGACCTGGCCTGGGAATTCGCGCCCGAGAGCGAGTTCGGCTTCGCCGACCTGGCGCGTGAGTACTTTGAGGCGAGCGCGGGCATCGAAAAGCAGGCGGCCGCCTTGTTCCGCCTGTTCGAAGCGCCGCACTACTTCCGCCGCCTCGGCAAGGGCAATTTCAAGAAGGCGCCCGAAGAGATCGTCAAGGCGGCCTTGCTCGGCATCGAGCGCAAGAAACTCGTGGCCGCGCAGATCGACACCTGGGCCGGGGAACTCGTCGCCGGTCAGTGCCCGCCTGCCGTGCAGGAACAGCTCTACAGGCTGCTGTTCAAACCCGACAAGAACGCGCCGGAGTACAAGGCCGTCGTCGAAGCGGCGCAGCGCTCGCAGCGCGCACCGCTCGACTTGCTGAAGAGCGCCGGCGCGATCCATTCGCCCTACCAGTTCCACTGGCGGCGTTTCCTGTTCGAGAGCTTCCCGAAAGGCACGGCCTTCCCGGCGCTGCAGGCACCGACGATCAAGGAAAGCCTGCCGCTCGCCGCGGTGCGCGCGTTCTCGATCGACGACTCGGCCACGACCGAGATCGACGACGCGCTTTCGGTGCAGGGCATCGGCAGCGGCACGATCGTCTTCGGCGTGCACATCGCCGCGCCGGGCCTCGCGTTCGCGCCCGACACACCGCTCGACAAGGTGGCGCGCGAGCGTTTGTCCACGGTCTACATGCCGGGCTACAAACTGACAATGCTGCCCGACGAGGTGGTGCAGGCCTACACGCTGATCGCAGGGCGCGACTGCCCGGCCGTGTCGTTGTACGTCACGATGGACGAGACCACGTTCGAGGTCAAAAGCAGCGAAACCCGGCTCGAGCGTGTGCCGATCGCAGCGAACCTGCGCCACGACCAGCTCGACAGCGTGATCACCGAAGCTTCCCTGACGGGTGAAGCGCCGGCCGACTACGAATTCGCCCCGGAACTGGCACTGGCCTTCCGCCTCGCGCGCCATCTGAAAGCGCGGCGTGAAGTGGCGCGTGGCAAGCCGGAGAACTTCAATCGGCCCGACTACAACTTCCGCCTCGAAGGCAACGACGGCCGCGAACCGCAAGGCAGCGAGCAGGTGCTCATCAGCACACGGCAACGTGGCTCGCCGCTCGACCTGATCGTGGCCGAAGCGATGATCCTGGCCAACAGCACCTGGGGCGGCTGGCTCAACGAGTGCGGCGTGCCCGGCATCTACCGCAGCCAGGCCAGCATGGCACCGGGCGTGAAGGTGCGCATGGGCACCAAGCCCGCGCCGCACGCCGGCATGGGTGTCGCGCAGTACACCTGGGCCACCTCGCCGCTGCGGCGTTATGTCGATCTGGTGAACCAGTGGCAGCTGATCGCCTGTGCGCGCCACGGCCGCACGGCGGCACTGGCCGCGCCCTTCAAGCCGAAGGACGTGCAGCTGTTCTCCATCATCTCGGCCTTCGACGCGGCTTACGCCGAGTACAACGGTTTCCAGTCGGGCATCGAACGTTACTGGACGCTGCAGTACCTGGCGCAGAACGGCGTCACCGAGCTGAACGCGGTGGTGATGAAAGACGGGCTGGTGCGCGCCGACGACCTGCCGCTCGTGTTCCGCGTGCCTGGCACCGAAAGCCTGCCGCGTGGCGCGCATGTGCGCGTGGCGGTGGGTGGGTCGGATCTGCTGACGCTGGACATCCACGCCAGCCTGGTCACGCGGCTCGACGACACGGCCTCGGCCGCCGCGGCCCCGGCGCCCGATGCGGAAGCCGACGCCGACGACGCGGCCGACAACGCCGGTCCGCTGTCGCTCGCGATCGACATCGCCGGCGATGATGGCGAGCCCGGCGCCGCCCAAGCCGCAGATGTGGCCACTGCCAGCTGAACCCCATGCGCCTGCCGAAAAAGTTCTCGACGCTGCAGGTCGCGCTGATCTTTTCTTTCGGCCTGCACGCGGTGCTGCTGACGGTGCGCTTCGTCGACCCGGAAGGTTTCAACCGCGTGTTCCAGGACACGCCGCTGGAAGTGATCCTCGTCAACTCGCGTTCCGGCGAGCCGCCGGAAAAGGCGCAGGCGATCGCCCAGGCCAGCCTGGCCGGCGGCGGCGAGGCCGAGCTGGGGCGGGCCACCTCTCCGCTGCCGCCTTCGGCGCTGATCGAGCTGGGCGAATCGAACGAAGACGCGCGCAAGCAGATCGAACAATTGCAGGAAGCCCAGCAACAACTGCTGGCGCAGATCCGCCGCGAGTTGGCGCTGCTGCCGGCACCCGACCCGCAGCGTGACCAGGGCACGCCGGAAGAGCGCTCGCAGGAAGAGCACCGGCGCCAGCTGATCCAGCTGCTGGCCGAGATCGAAAAGCGCATCAACGAAGAAAACGCGCGCCCGAAGAAGCGCTACATCAGCCCGGCCACGCGCGAAGAGGTCTACGCGATGTATTACGACCAGCTGCGCCGCAAGATCGAAGACCGCGGCACCCGCAACTTCCCCGAGAACGCCGGCCGCAAGCTCTACGGCGAGCTGACGATGAACGTGACGGTCGACGCCGAAGGCCGGGTCATCGAAACCGAGGTCGTGCGCCCGTCGAACTCGTCGATGCTCGACCGGCGCGCCATCGCGATCGTGCGGGCCGCGGCGCCGTTCGGGCCGTTCACGGCGGCGATGCGGCGCAAGGCCGACCAGCTCGTGATCACGTCGCGCTTTCGTTTCACGCGCGACGAAGCGCTCGAGACCACCTTGAGCGCCACGCCCGGAAACTGATCAAGATGGACCGTTACGTCGTGGCCGGCAACCCGGTCGAGCACAGCCAGTCGCCGTTCATCCACGCCGAGTTCGCGCGCCAGACCGGGCAGGTGATGGAATACGGCCGGCTGCTCTGGCCGCTGGAAGGATTCGAAGACTCGCTGCGCGCGCTGGTCGCGAGCGGCGCCAAGGGCTGCAACATCACCGTGCCGTTCAAGTTCGAGGCCGCGCGCGTCGCGACCCGGCTGAGTGCTCGGGCCGCGCTCGCGCAAGCCGCCAATGTGCTCAGCTTCGACGCCGAAGGCTGGCGTGGCGACAACACCGACGGCATCGGCCTGGTGCGCGACATCGAACACAACGCCGGCGTGCTGCTGCGCGGCCAGCGCGTGCTGCTGATCGGCGCGGGCGGCGCGGCCGCTGGCGTGCTCGGGCCGCTGTTGCTGGCCGGGCCGGCGGAGGTGGTGGTCGCCAACCGCACCCTGCACAAGGCGCAGGTTCTGGTCGACCGCCACCGTTCGGCAGCGGCGGGTGCGCTGCTGCGGGCGAGCACGCTGGCCGACGTGGGCGAAGGCTTCTACGTGGTCGTCAACGCCACCGCCAGCAGCTTGCAGGGCGGCGCGATCCCGGTTTCGCACCAGGTGCTGCGGCCCGGCGCCCTGGCGTTGGACATGATGTACGGCCCGGCCTCGCAGGGCTTTCTGGACTGGGCCGCCGAGCACGGCGCCACCGGCCGCGACGGCCTGGGCATGCTGGTCGAACAGGCCGGCGCGGCCTTCGCGTTGTGGCGCGGCGTGCGGCCGGACACGGCGCCGGTGCTGGCCGCGCTGCGCGCGCGGATGGCGCAGGGGCCACGGTGAAAGCGGCCTGGAGTCATCTGCTGCGGGCGCTGGTGCTGGTCTTGATGGCGGCGCTGGCCCTGCAGCTGTATTTTCTGGCGCGCATCGCGCTGATGGCGGTGGTCGACCCGCAGTCCACGACCTTCCAGCGCTCCGAAGCCTGGCGGCTGCTGACCGAAAAGCACCAGATCGTGTGGAGCCAGCAGTGGGTCGACGACGCGCGGATCTCGGCGAACCTGAAACGCGCGGTGATCGCGTCGGAAGACGCCGGCTTCGCCGACCACAGCGGCGTGGAGTGGGACGCGCTCGAAAAAGCCTGGGAACGCAACCAGAAAGCCGAAGCGCGGGTCGAGAAGATCAACGAGCAGATCGACAAACGCGTGCAGAAGGCGGCCGCTGCCGGCAAGCCCGTGGCCGCCGTCAAGGCGCCGGCGCACGCCCAGCCGAAGGTGGTGGGCGGCTCGACCATCACGCAGCAACTGGCCAAGAACCTGTTCCTCGGCAGCGAACGCAGCCTGTTGCGCAAGGGGCAGGAGTTTGTGGTCACTCTCATGCTTGAAGCCATTTTGTCGAAACGACGTATCCTGGAGATCTATCTCAACAGCGTGGAGTGGGGTGAAGGCGTGTTCGGTGCCGAGGCTGCCGCGCGCCACTACTTCCGTGTCGGCGCGAGCAGCCTCGGGGTGATGCAGGCGGCGCAGCTGGCGGTGATGCTGCCGGCGCCCAAACGTTTCGAGAAACGGCCCGGCTCGGCCTATGTGGTCGGCCGTGCCGGCACCGTGGCGGCGCGCATGGGCGGCGTCGAGCTGCCCTGATGGCCATGTCTTCGACGCTCACCGACGAGATCGCCGCCACGGCCGCCCGGCTGGTGGTTGAAGAGGGCATGGAGTACGGCCCGGCCAAGCGCCGCGCCGCACGCCAGCTCGGGCGGCACAGCACACGCGTGTCCGAACTGCCCTCGAACGACGCGGTGGAAGACGAGGTGCGGACTTATCTGTCGATCTTTTGCGCCGACACCCAGCCGGCCGAGCTCGCCGCGCTGCGTGCCGTGGCGATGGTCTGGATGGAGCGGCTGGCCGAATTCCGCCCGCACCTGGCCGGCGCGGTCTGGCGCGGCACGGCGACAAGGCTGAACAACGTGCACCTTCAGCTCTTCTGCGACGACTCGAAAGCGGCCGAGCTGGCGCTGATCGACCGCGGCGTTTCTTATGAAGTGGGCAGCACGACGAGCCTGCGTGGCGCCGAGGTCGATGTGCTGAGCGTGAGCAGCGCGAGCGCCGAGCTGGGCGAGCACGTCACGGTGCTGCTGAGCGTGCTGGACCACGACGACCTGCGCGGTGCCCTGAAACCCGACGCGAGTGGCCGTTCGCAGCGTGGTGACCTGGCGGCGCTGCGCAAGCTGATGGAGGCCGCGTGAAACGACGTTCGCTGGTGTTGGCTGCAACAGCTGTTTCGGCCGGCGCGGCAGGTGTCGGCGGCGCACTCTGGCGCCAGCGTTCGCAGGCACGAACCGAGCTGCGAACGATGCTCTGGGCGAAAACCTTCGCCAGACCCGGCGGCGGCGAACTGCGCCTGGCGGCCTTTCTCGGCAAGCCGGTGCTTCTGAATTTCTGGGCAACCTGGTGCGGCCCCTGCGTCACCGAGTTGCCGCTGCTCGACCGTTTTCACCGGGACCAGCAAGCGCGCGGCTGGCAAGTGATCGGTCTTGCCGTGGACAACGACGCCCCGGTGCAGGCGTTTCTGGCGCAGCGCCCGGTGAGTTTCCCGGTGGGCCTGGCCGGCTTCGAGGGTGTGAACCTGTCGCGTGCGCTGGGCAACACCGGCGGCGGTTTGCCGTTCAGCGTGGTGTTCGACGCCGCCGGTGCTGCAAGACACCAGAAACTGGGTGCGATCGAGCCGGCAGACCTGGCGCGCTGGGCGGAATCGACCCGTTGATCGCAGGACGACCGCGGGTTTGTGCTGGCGGATTAAATAATTGTCAACAGAGGTCAACTGAACCCAAAGCGCGTAAAGTGCGCGGCTTCTTGAGTGCAAAGCACTCGGATTTTCATCGCCCGGCAGAGGCAGACCTGATCGGCAATGCACGCCGACACGCACACGTTGGAGAGCACATGGACCTTCGCAAGCTGAAGACACTGATCGATCTGGTGTCTGATTCAAACATTTCGGAGCTGGAGATCACCGAAGCCGACGGAAAGGTGCGGATTGTCAAATCCGAGCCCGCCGCAGCGGCACCGATGGTTTATGCGCCACAGCCTGTGATGGCGGCAGCGCCCGTCGCTGCGCCGGCGGCCAGTGCCGCGCCTTTGGAGCCGGCTGCCGTGGCGGTGGACCCGGGCCATGCGGTCAAGTCGCCGATGGTGGGCACCTTCTACCTGTCGGCCAGCCCGGGCTCGAAACCTTTTGTCGAGGTCGGGTCGCAGATCAAGGAAGGCGAGCCGATCTGCATCATCGAGGCGATGAAGATCATGAACGAGATCGAGGCCGACAAGTCGGGCACGGTCAAGCGCATCTTGTGTGAAAACGGCCAGGCGGTGGAGTTCGGACAGCCCTTGTTCATCATCGAATAGGGCGCCCAATGTTCAAGAAAATCCTGATCGCCAACCGAGGCGAAATCGCCCTGCGGATCCAGCGCGCCTGCCGCGAGCTCGGCATCAAGTCGGTCGTGGTGTATTCGGAAGCCGACCGCGACGCCAAGTACGTGAAGCTCGCCGACGAGGCCGTGTGCATCGGCCCGGCGGCGTCTGCGCAGAGTTACCTCAACATGCCGGCGATCATCTCGACCGCCGAGGTGACCGACGCCGAGGCCATTCACCCCGGCTACGGTTTTCTGTCGGAGAACGCCGACTTCGCCGAACGCGTGGAACGCAGCGGTTTCGTGTTCATCGGGCCGACGCCGGCCTCGATCCGCGTGATGGGCGACAAGGTCTCGGCCAAGCAGGCCATGATCAAGTCGGGCGTGCCCTGCGTGCCAGGTTCGGAAGGCGCGTTGCCGGACGACCCGAAAGAGATCATCCGCGCGGCGCGGGCCGTGGGCTACCCGGTGATCATCAAGGCGTCGGGCGGTGGTGGCGGGCGCGGCATGCGCGTGGTGCACACCGAAGCGGCGCTGATCCATGCGGTGCAGACGACCCGGGCCGAAGCCGGCGCGGCGTTCGGCAACCCGGCCGTGTACATGGAGAAGTTTCTCGAGAACCCGCGCCACATCGAGATCCAGATCCTCGCTGACGAGCACAAGAACGCGGTCTGGCTGGGCGAGCGCGACTGCTCGATGCAGCGGCGCCACCAGAAGATCATCGAAGAAGCACCGGCACCGGGCATTCCGCGCCGCGTGATCGAGCGCATCGGCGAGCGCTGCGCCGCAGCCTGCAAGAAGATCGGCTACCGCGGCGCCGGCACCTTCGAGTTCCTGTTCGAGAACGGCGAGTTCTTCTTCATCGAGATGAACACGCGGGTGCAGGTGGAGCACCCGGTCACCGAGCTGGTGACGGGTGTGGACATCGTGCAGATGCAGATCCGCATCGCCGCGGGCGAGAAGCTGCCGTTCACGCAGCGCAACATCCAGATGCGCGGGCATTCGATCGAGTGCCGCATCAATGCCGAAGACCCGTACAAGTTCACCCCGTCGCCGGGCCGCATCACGATGTGGCACCCGCCGGGTGGCCCGGGGGTGCGTGTCGACTCGCATGCCTACACGAACTACTTCGTGCCGCCGAACTACGACTCGATGATCGGCAAGATCATCGTCTACGGCGACACACGCGACCAGGCGCTCGCGCGCATGCGGATCGCGCTGTCGGAGACGGTGATCGAGGGCATTCAGACCAACATTCCGCTGCACCGCGAGCTGATGGTCGATGCCAAGTTCATCGAAGGTGGCACCAGCATCCACTACCTCGAAGGCTGGCTGGGTCAACACAAGCGCTAGAGGCGGAGCGGTTGATGGTCGAGTTGCAGTTGCTGACGCCGCAAGCGTGCGTCGAGATGGCGTCGGACGCGCTGATGGACGAGCTCGACGCCTTGTCGGTGTCGGTCGAAGACGCCGATGCGAACACCCCCGCCGAATCGGCGCTGTTCGGCGAGCCGGGCATGGCGCCGCCGCGCCGCGGCTGGCAGCGGTCGACCGTGAAGGCGCTGTTCGCCGACGAAGAACAGGCCACCTCCGCGGCCGCCTTGTTGATGGCGCAGGACTGGGCGCAAGGCATCGAACTGCAAACGATCCAGCCCGTTCCCGAGCAGGACTGGGTGCGGCTGACACAATCGCAGTTCGCGCCGGTGCCGGTGACGCCGGACTTCTGGATCGTGCCGAGCTGGCACGAGCCGCCGGCCGAGGCGCGGCGCGTGATCCGGCTCGACCCCGGCCTGGCCTTCGGTACCGGAACCCACCCGACGACCCGCATGTGCCTGCGCTGGACGGCGCTGCAGGCACCCGCCAAAGCAGCGGGCTGGACCCGGGTGCTCGACTACGGCTGCGGCTCGGGGATTCTGGCGATCGGCGCGGCGCTGCACGGGGCCACCGGCATCGACGCGGTCGACATCGACCCGGCCGCCGTCGACTCCACCACGGCCAACGCCCGCCACAACGGCGTGCCACTCCGCGCCGGCCTGCCCGACGCCGCGCACGGGCACTACCCGCTGGTGTTCGCCAACATCCTGGCCACCCCGCTCAAGCTGCTGGCCCCGCTCTTGTGTTCGCACGTCGCGCCGGGGGGTGACCTGGTGCTGGCGGGCATCCTCGAGCGCCAGGCCGACGAACTGAAGGCGGCCTACGCCGTATGGCTAACGCTGCAGGTGAGCGACACCGAGGACGGCTGGATTCTGATGACTGCGCATCGGGCAGCCTGAAGGTGCATGGCATGATTCGGCCATGAGTCTGGCCACACGATGCACGTCTTGCGGAACCGTCTTTCGCGTCGTGCAGGATCAGCTCAAGGTCTCCGAGGGCTGGGTGCGCTGCGGGCGCTGCAACGAGGTGTTCAACGCACTCGAAGGCCTGTTTGATCTGGAGCGCGACACGCCCCCGGAAGGTACGCCGGCGCACAGTGGCGATATCGCGGTGGCTGGCGCCGGCTTCGCTGCCGAGGCACCGTGGAACGCGGATGGTTTCGTGGCCGAGCCCGACCCCAACCTCGTCGACAAACTCGACACGCGCCTGTTCGGAACGCGCCGCGCCGATTCCGAGTCCACCCCCGCAGCGCATGTCCGCGCGCGGGATCGACACGAGTTCTCCGATGCACAGTTCAATCCGGAGTGGGTCGCAGACGACGAAGACCCGTCCCAGGTGGGTGCGCTGTTTTCGCCAGCGCCGGCCGAAGCAGAGCAGGTCGACAAACCTGCTCCCGAGTTTGTGCGCCGCGCGCAGCGCGAAGAGCGTTGGCAGGGCTCCACGGCTCGCCTTGTGCTGTCGTGTTTGAGCCTGGTCTTTCTGGCGTGTTTGGCGCTACAAGCTGCGCATCACTTTCGCGACCTCACTGCCGCGCGCTGGCCAGCACTCAAACCCGCTTTGGCAGCCTGGTGCGGAGCGGTCGGCTGCCGCATCGAGGCGCCGCGCCGGATCGAAGACATCTCGGTCGAGAACACTGCATTGGCGCGTGTTGGCACGGCGGACTCGTTTCGTTTGTCCGTGGCCTTGCGCAACCGCGGCACGATCGGGCTCGCACTTCCGTCCATAGAACTGAGCCTGACCGATGCTTCGGGCCTGCTGGTCGCGAGAAAGGCGTTGACGCCGCGCGACTTCGAGGCGAGCTCGAACCTGCTGGCCGCTGGCGCTGAAATCCCGTTGCAGTTGCTTCTTTCGGCGGGCAGCCCACGCGTGAGTGGCTACACGGTCGAGATTTTCTACCCTTGATTTCACTTCTTCCGCCACATTGCCGGCGGCCCGTTTCGATTCTTGACTTCTGGAGCAGCCATGTCGGCACTCATCTGCGGTTCACTGGCGTTTGACACGATCACCACGTTTCCGGGGCGCTTTGCGCAGCAGATCCTGCCGGAGCAGTTGCACATCCTCAACGTATCGTTTCTGGTCCCGAGCTTGCGCCGCGAGTTCGGCGGGTGCGCCGGCAACATCGCGTACACGTTGAGCCAGCTCGGTGGTGAACCCCTGGTGATGGCCGCCTGCGGGTCCGACGGACACGAGTATCTGGAGCGCATCCGCTCGTGGGGCGCCAGCACGGAGTTCGTTCGCGAAGTCACCGACCATCACACGGCGCAGGCCATCATCATCACCGACACGGACAACAACCAGATCACCGCCTTTCATCCGGGCGCGATGCAGTCAGCCCACCTGACCTCGGTGCCCACGACGCACGGCATCGGCGTGGCCATCGTCGCGCCCGATGGCCGCGACGCCATGTTGACCCACGCCGCGCAGTTGGCGCGCGCGGGGATCCCTTTCGTCTTCGATCCAGGCCAGGGTCTGCCGATGTTCGACGGTGCCGAGCTTCGGTGTTTCGTTGAGCAGGCAACCTGGGTCGCGCTCAACGACTACGAAGCGAAGATGCTGTGCGATCGCACGGGGCAGACGCTCGAGACTTTGTCACGGTCGCATCTGCGCGGCGTGATCGTCACCCTGGGCGCACAAGGTTGCGACCTCTGGCAGCAAGGCGTTCGCCATCACGTTCCTGGCGTAGCAGCCGCTCAAGTACTCGACCCGACGGGTTGCGGTGATGCGTTTCGCGGCGCGCTGCTCTACGGCATCGAACGAGGCTGGTCGCTGGAACGTTCTGTGGCGCTGGGCAACCGCGTCGGCGCCATCAAGATCGCCTGCCTGGGTGGACAGAACCATCTGCTCGATCGCGCCACGTTGGCCTTGTGATCGGCAGCCTGCATTCGAGGTGGCCTGTGCTTTGAAGATTCAGTGAGAATTTTGACACGGAGTTTGTGATGTTGCTGCCACTCGGAAGTACGTGGCAGCGCAGACGAGCCGGCGAGTGCTTTTGTCGAACGGCTTGGCAGACGGGACTCACGTGTCAACGTGGGCGGCCTCGGACACGTGCGGCAATCAACGTCGCGCAGCCTGATTAGCGACGAACCTCAGCCATGCGAAGCGAAGGCATAGGCACCGGTGCGCATGCTGCTGCTGCACTTCACGCCGACCTCGGCGTCGTGGCTGAACATGGTGGAGCGATTCTTCCGCGATCTCACCACCGAGCGACTGCGCCGCGGCGTGTTCACAAGCGTGCCTGAACTGGTCGCCGCCATCAATGAATACGTCGCTCATCACAACACCGACCCCAAGCCGTTCATCTGGACCAAGAGCGCGCGCGACATCTTGCAGAAGGTCATTCGCGCCAATAGCCGCTTAAGTTCTAAACAGAACGAAACACTGCACTAGAATCACGCTTCGGCATGAAAAAACCCGGCCGAAGCCGGGTTGTTCACCATGTCAGTGAAGTTCTCAGGGCTTGCTTCCCGTTGGGAAGGGCCACGCCGCTTGTGGGCTAAGTGCAGTCTTGGCAGGCTGTACAGGCGCAGCAACTACTACCGCAGCTTTCTTCGCAGCCGGCCTCTTCGCGGCTTTCTTCGCCGGAGCCTTCTTGGCAGCGGCCTTCTTCGCCGGCGCCTTCTTGGCAGCGGCCTTCTTCGCCGGAGCCTTCTTGGCAGCGGCCTTCTTCGCCGGCGCCTTCTTGGCAGCGGCCTTCTTCGCCGGCGCCTTCTTGGCAGCAGCCTTCTTCGCCGGCGCCTTCTTGGCAGCGGCCTTCTTCGCCGGCGCCTTCTTCGCAGCGGCCTTCTTCGCCGGCGCCTTCTTGGCAGCGGCCTTCTTCGCCGGAGCCTTCTTCACGGCCGCCTTCTTGGCCGGAGCCTTCTTCGCAGCGGCTTTCTTTGCCGGAGCTTTCTTTGCAGTTGCCATTTCGTTTTCTCCTTGATCAAGTTGAAAAAAAGCCGTCATTCATTGGCACGAAGCCACTGTCCGACAGCTATTCATCGCCCCAAGTCTGCCCAGGAGGGACGCTTCGGTACGATGAATCGGGTGGCAAACCGGGTGAGCCGCTTCTGCGTCGGCTCAGCACGGTTTGCAGATCTTGATCTCTTGCACACGACCTGCATTTTCAAGGCACACGTCAGTCCCACGAGAGCGCGCCACCGCTTTGGTATTCGATGACGCGGGTCTCGAAGAAATTGCGCTCCTTCTTCAGGTCGATCATTTCGCTCATCCACGGGAACGGGTTTTCCTCGTTCGGGAAAAGCTCCTCCAAACCGATCTGCGTTGCACGCCGATTCGCGATGTAGCGCAGATAACCTTTGAACATCGATGCGTTCATCCCAAGGACACCTCGTGGCATCGTGTCTTCGGCGTAGCGATACTCCAACTCGACGGCCTTGTGAAACAGCGTCTTGATCTCGCCCTTGAACTCCGAGGTCCAGAGTTGCGGGTTCTCGAGCTTGATCTGGTTGATCAGATCGATGCCGAAATTGCAATGCATCGACTCGTCACGCAGGATGTACTGGTACTGCTCTGCCGCGCCGGTCATCTTGTTCTGGCGACCCAGGGCAAGAATCTGCGTGAAACCCACGTAGAAGAACAAGCCTTCCATCAGACAAGCAAAGACGATCAGCGACTTGAGCAGCTTTTGATCGTTCTCGGCCGTGCCGGTGTGAAAGTTCGGGTCCATGATCTCGCCGATGAACGGCAGCAGGAACTCGTCCTTGTCGCGGATCGACTTGACTTCGTTGTAGGCGTTGAAGATTTCGCTTTCGTCCAAGCCAAGCGACTCGACGATGTACTGGTACGCGTGCGTGTGGATCGCTTCTTCGAACGCCTGGCGCAACAGGAACTGCCGGCACTCGGGTGCCGTGATGTGGCGATACGTGCCCAGCACGATGTTGTTGGCGGCGAGCGAATCGGCGGTCACGAAAAAGCCGAGGTTGCGCTTGATGATCCGGCGCTCGTCTTCGGTCAGGCCGTTCGGGTCCTTCCAGGTCGCGATGTCTCGCGACATGTTGACCTCTTGGGGCATCCAGTGATTCGCACACGAGGCCAGGTACTTTTCCCAGGCCCACTTGTACTTGAACGGCACCAGCTGGTTGACGTCGGTGCGGCCGTTGATGATGCGTTTGTCGGCGGCCTTGACGCGGCGCGCAATGGCCGGCAACTCGGCGGTCGCTTCGATCGCCGCGGCTTCTGGAAACATCGACGCTGCAGCGTCTGCGAACGCCGGCGTCGCGTGGTTCTGCGACAGGTTCGCTGCGTGAATTGTCGAGGGCTTAACTTCTTCTTCCCAAACCAACATGGTGAATTTTCCAGTGCTTTCTAATTATGAGAGTGTTGCGCAAGAACCCCAAGCACTTATTGACTTTCGAGCGCATTGCTTGTTGCGATATTGCATCGACTCGACACGGCTCGATGCCATCGCACGGTGATCTTGCACACGTTGACTCGCAACACAAACCATCAACAGCATCACACCCGATCGCCTCATTGGCAGGCTTCGCAATCGGGCGTGTCGATCGCGCAGAACTTGATGTCCGTCGCTGGTTCGACATGCGCCAGACTCAGCGCGGCATCGACGCTCGCAGGCGCACTCTTCGAGCCCATCGTCGATGAGCCAGCACCACTCGACACCGAGTTCATGTGCCCTGCCTTCACCGTGGACTTTTCTGCGTGCGTGGCGCCCACGGTGCGCAGGTAGTAGGTGGTCTTCAGGCCACGCAACCAGGCGAGCTTGTAGGTCTCGTCGAGTTTCTTGCCCGAGGCGCCGGCCATGTAGATGTTCAGCGACTGACCCTGATCGATCCACTTCTGGCGTCGTGCCGCAGCCTCGACCAGCCACTGCGTCTCGATCTCGAAAGCCGTCGCGTACAGCGCCTTCAGGTCCTCGGGCACACGGTCGATGCGACGCAGCGAACCGTCGAAGTGCTTGAGGTCCATCACCATCACGTCGTCCCAGAGGCCGAGCTTCTTCAGGTCGCGCACCAGGTACTCGTTGACGATCGTGAACTCGCCCGAGAGGTTCGACTTGACCGACAGGTTGCCGAACGAGGGTTCGATCGACGCGCTCACGCCGATGATGTTCGAGATGGTCGCGGTCGGCGCGATCGCCACGCAGTTGGAGTTGCGCATGCCGAACTCGCTGATGCGGCTGCGCAGCGCGTTCCAGTCGAGCGTGGTGCTGCGGTCGACCTCCACATAACCGCCGCGCTGCTCTTGCAGCAGGTCGAGCGAGTCGATCGGCAGGATGCCGCGGTCCCACAGCGAGCCGCGGTAGCTGGCATAGCGACCGCGCTCGGCTGCCAGTTCCGTCGAGGCCCAGTACGCTTGATAACAGACCGCTTCCATCGACTGGTCGGCAAAGGCCACCGCTGCGTCCGAGGCGTAGGGCAAGCCGAGCTCGTACAGCGAATCCTGGAAGCCCATGATGCCCAGGCCGACCGGCCGGTGCTTCAGGTTCGAGTCACGCGCTTTCTTGACGGCGTAATAGTTGATGTCGATCACGTTGTCGAGCATGCGCATCGCGGTCGAGACGGTCTTCTTCAGCTTGTCGTGGTCGATCTGAACGACGTCGTTCTCGCGCTTGAGGTGGTGCACGAGGTTCACCGAACCCAGGTTGCAGACCGCGATCTCGGTCTCGCTGGTGTTGAGCGTGATCTCGGTGCACAGGTTGCTCGAGTGCACGACGCCCACGTGCTGCTGCGGCGAGCGCACGTTGCAGGCATCCTTGAACGTGATCCAGGGGTGGCCGGTCTCGAACAGCATCGACAGCATCTTGCGCCACAGGTCACGTGCCGGTGTCTTCTTGAAGAGCTTGATCTCGCCCCGCTCGCATTTGTCTTCGTAAGCGGTGTAGGCCACTTCGAAGGCCTTGCCGAACTTGTCGTGCAGGTCGGGGCAGGTGCTCGGCGAGAACAGCGTCCAGTCGGTGCCGTCCATCACACGCTTCATGAACAGGTCGGGGATCCAGTTCGCGGTGTTCATGTCGTGGGTGCGGCGGCGGTCGTCGCCGGTGTTCTTGCGCAGTTCCAGGAACTCTTCGATGTCGAGGTGCCAGCTTTCCAGGTAGGCACAGACCGCGCCCTTGCGCTTGCCACCCTGGTTGACGGCCACGGCCGTGTCGTTCACGACCTTCAGGAAAGGCACCACGCCCTGGCTCTTGCCGTTCGTGCCCTTGATGTGGCTGCCGAGCGCGCGCACGTTGGTCCAGTCGTTGCCCAGGCCGCCGGCGAACTTGCTCAGCAGCGCGTTCTCTTTCAGCGCCTCGTAGATGCCGTCGAGGTCGTCGGCCACGGTCGTGAGGTAGCAGCTCGACAACTGCGAGCGACGCGTACCGGCATTGAACAAGGTCGGCGTGCTGCTCATGAAATCGAAGCTCGACAACACTTCGTAGAACTCGATCGCGCGCGCTTCGCGGTCGATCTCGTTCAGTGCCAGGCCCATCGCCACGCGCATGTAGAACGCCTGCGGCAGTTCGATGCGTGCTTCTTCGATGTGCAGGAAGTAGCGGTCGTACAGCGTTTGCAGACCGAGGTAGTCGAACTGCAGGTCGCGGTCGGCCTTCAGCGCCGCGCCCAGGCGGGCCAGGTCGAACTGCAGCAGTTTTTCGTCGAGCAGTTCGGCGCGCACGCCCTTCTGGATGTAGCCGGGGAAGTACTCCACATAGCGCGCATGCATCTCGGCGTGCAGCACCTCTTCGCCGAGGATCTCGCGGCGGATCGTGTGCAGCAGCAGGCGGGCGGTGGCGCGCGTGTAGCCGGGGTCCTTTTCGATCAAGGTGCGAGCAGCCAGGATCGAGGCCTTGTGCACTTCGTCGATCGGCACGCCGTCGTACAGATTACGCTTCGTCTCGGCGAGGATCGGGTCGGGTTTCACGTCGGCGCCCAGGCCGGCACAGGCCGAGTCGATCAGTGTCTTCAGATGCGCCAGATCGAGTGGCACACGCTGGCCACGGTCGAGCACGGTCAGCGAAGGCTCGACCGGTGCGGCCGGCTGGCCTTGCCTGGAACGCTCTTGCGAGCGGCGCTCGCGGTACAGCACGTAAGCGCGCGCCACTTCGTGGTGACCGCCGCGCATCAGGCCGAGCTCGACATGGTCTTGCACGTCTTCGATGTGGAAGGTGCCGCCGCCCGGGCGCGAACGCAGCAGCGCACGCACCACCGACTCGGTCAACCCGTCGACCGTCTCGCGCACGCTGGCCGAGGCCGCGCCCTGTGTGCCATGCACCGCGAGAAAGGCTTTCATCAGCGCGACCGCGATCTTGTTCGGCTCGAACGACACGACCGCGCCATTGCGCCGGATGATCTGGTAACCCTGGTAAACCGAAGGCACGGGGTTCGCAGCGGCCATCGGGCGAAGCGCAGCGGCAGTGGACGAGATCGCAGTAGAAGCAGTTTGCATGGATGCCCTCTTGGGTTTTGATTCGCCGCCGGAGCGGGCTTGACTTGTTCTTTTTCTCGCGCCGTGTTTACGGGCGAGATGCGGTGAAACACCGACCAGTGAAACGACGCTCCCGCAGTCGAGTCCGCACGCCGCAGAGGCCTCGCCCCAAGCTGCACCGACGGCCCACTCGCGGGACGAGGCGGCTTGTGTCGGGCAGTCCGGAGGAGCACATGGAATGGGCTTGTGGCACAGCGTTTTGCGTGCTGAAGGATAACACGGTCACACACTATATCTGGGGTCTGACGGCTCAACAAGCACTAGCTGTAGCGTATCAACCCTGATGCGAAGCACGCCACATCTTGTGAAGAAATTGACTTTCTCCGGCCCGTCGAAGGCTCAGCCGGAAGCGCGAACCTGGTCCGGAAAACGGCTCTCCGGCCAGCCCAGCGCGGCCTTCAGGCGCGGCCAGTCGAAGCCCGCCCCGGGGTCTTGCTTTCGCCCCGGCGCGACGTGCTCGTGCCCGGCCAGCGCGGTGATCGGATAGTGCTTCGCCAGCGCCTTCACGAGCGCCGCCAAGGCCTTGTATTGCGGCAGGTCGAAGAGCCCACCTTCCAGCCCTTCGAGTTCGATGCCGATCGAAAAGTCATTGCAATCGGCGCGCCCGCGCCAGCTCGAAGTGCCGGCATGCCAGGCTCGGTCGTCACATGAAACGAACTGCAACAGTTCGCCGTCGCGACGAACCAGGAAGTGCGCCGACACCTGCATGCCGCGAATCTGCGCGTAATACGGATGGGCGTCCCAGTCGAGCCGATTCGTGAACAGGCGCTCGACCGCATCGCCACCGAATTCACCCGGCGGCAGGCTGATCGAATGAACCACCACCAGATCGACCACCCCGCCCGCCGCGCGTGCGCCGAAGTTCGGTGACTCGCAGCGTCGCGCCTTGTGCCACCAGCCCGCGTTCCAGCCCACTGGTTTCACTCGCGTTCCGGGCCGCCCGCGTCGCCGCCCACGTTGATGTTCAGGCGCGCCATGCGGTAACGCATCTGGCGCAGCGACAAGCCCAGCCCCGCGCCCGCGGCAGTTCGGTTGAAACGGTGCTGCTCGAGCGCACGCACGAGGATGTCGCGTTCGACGTCGTCGAGGTAGGCCGCCAGGTCGTGAGGCAAGGGTTCTTCGATCGGCACCATCGGTGCCAGTGCCCGCGTGGCCTGCAGCACCTCGGCATCGGTCTGGCCCATGATCCGTTCGAGCTCGATCGCCGCGGTGTCGGTGAACACCGTTTCGGGCAGGCCCAGGTCGTAGACGTCGATGACCTCGCCGCCCGACAGCGCCACCGCGCGGTGCAACAGGTTTTCGAGCTCACGCACATTGCCCGGAAACGAATAGCGCTCCAGGTGCACCATCGCTTCGCGGGTCAGCCGTGCCGGGCTCGACACGCCGGCGTCCCTGGCGATGCGCTCGAGCACCCGCTCGCTGATCGAGGTCAGGTCTTCGAGACGCTCGCGCAGCGGCGGCACACGAATCTGGATCACGTTCAGGCGGTAATAAAGATCCTGCCGAAACTGGCCCGACAACACTTCGGCGCCCAGGTCCTTGTGGGTCGCGCTGAGCAGGCGCACGTTGACCGGGACTTCGCTGACTGCCCCCACCGGCCGCACCGAACGCTCCTGGATGGCACGCAGCAGCTTCGACTGCATCGGTAACGGCAAGTCACCGATCTCGTCGAGGAACAGCGTGCCGCCGTTGGCGGCCTGGAAGAACCCGGCCCGGTCTTCCATCGCACCGGTGAACGCGCCCTTGCGGTAACCGAAGAACTCGGCCTCGAGCAGTTGCTCGGGAATCGCGCTGCAGTTCACCGCAATGAAAGGCTGCCCGTTGCGCACGCTGACCTCGTGAATCGAGCGCGCCACCAGTTCCTTGCCCGTGCCCGACTCACCGCTCACCAGCACCGGCGCCATGCTGCGCGCCACCTTGTCGACGAGCGAGCGCACCTGCTCCATCGCCGACGACTGGCCGGCCATGCGCTGCAAGGCCGGGCTGCCGGAAGCCGCTGCCGCCGGTGCGGCCACCGCCGGACGCTGCGGGCGCGGCGCCACGACGCCACCTTGCTCCGACGGCAAGCTGGCCGGGTCCATGGTCGGCACGACGACACTGCCGCGACCGAGCGCCGACGCCACCACCGCGCGAAACTGCTTCAGGTCGACCGGCTTGGTCAGGTAGTCGTAGGCACCCGCCTTCAGCGCCTCGACCGCGTTCTCGGCCGAGCCGTAGGCGGTGATGACGATGGCCTTCTCGCGCCGGCCGCTTTCTTCGAGCCAGCGCAGCACGTCCAGGCCGGTGCCGTCGGGCAGACGCATGTCGGTGATCACGGCGCTGTAGGTGCGGTCTTTCAGGTGCAACAACGCGTCCTGCACCGTGCCCGCGGTCTCGATGTCGTAACCCTCGCGCAGGAGCGTCAGCTCGTACAAGGTGCGAAGGTCGGGCTCGTCGTCAACGACCAACAGGCTGAAATGCGAAGCAGTGGTCATGAGGTGAGGTGTTGGCGGGCTTCGGCGGGGCTGAGCGCCCGGCGCCGCATCTCGACGAAGAACTCGTTGCGCTGCGGCTCGCCGACAGCCCGCAGCCGGTAATCGAGGCTGGCGCCGTAACGCTCGCACAGCTCACGGCAAATATACAGGCCCAGCCCGGTGCCGCGGCTGCGGGTCGAGAAAAACGGCTCGAACAGATAGGGTTCCACGTCGGGCGGAATCGGCGCGCCGTCGCTGGCGATGCTCAGGAAGGCCTGCGCCGCATGCCGCGAGTCCAGCCGCAGGTGGATCGCCCCCGGCGTCTGGCTGGCGTAGCGCCGCGCGTTGTCGAGCAGGTTGACGAGCACGCGCCGCAGGTGCTCGGCGTCGAACACCACGCCGAGCGGCTCGGCCGGCACCTCGATGCGCAGCACACTGCCCTCGCCCAGCTTCAGCCCGGCCGCACGCGCCCACTCGGTGCACACCGCCATGACCTGCGCCGTGGCGTCGATCGCACCGACCTCCTGCACCGCACCGGGCGCCACTTCCATCACGTCGTCGACGATGCGCTTGAGGCGCTCGACGTTGTCGCTCACCATGCTCATGAGACGGTGCTGCGCCGGGTCGGCCACGTCTTCGAGCAGCAGCGCGTTGGCCTGAGAGATGGCCGCCAGCGGGTTGCGGATCTCGTGCGCGATGCCGGCCGACATGCGGCCCATCGCCGCCAGTTTTTCCTGTCGGCTGCGGGCTTGCATGTTGCGCACATCCTCCAGAAACAGCACGCAGAACTCTTCGGTCGCCTGCGGCTCGCGCTTGCGCGTGAAGCGGATGCGCGCGCGCAGCGTGCGTTGCAGGCCGGCTTCGAAGCGCAGCACCACATCGCGGCCGGCCTCGGGCCACGACGCTTCGACGAACGCCCGCTCGACGGTGCCGACGAGCGAGCCCCAGGCCTGCACGCCACGCAGTTGAAATGGCGCCGGCCGGCTCATGCCGCTGGGGGCGAGCAACGCGCGTGCCGCCGGGTTGGCGGCGCGCACGCGGCCACGCCGGTCGACCACCAGCACGCCCTCTTCCATCTCTTCGATCACGAGCCGGTTCAGCTGTGCCTGCTGGCGTGCCATCTCCATGCTGCCGCGCGCAGTCAGCTCTTCGCGCGCCAGGCGCCCGGCCAGCTCGCCGGCCAGCACGGTGATCACGAAGAAGCCGCTGCCGGCCAGGCCAGCCTGCGTGATCTGCAAGGCGCTGTCACCGCCGGAAAATCCCGCCAGCCAGGCGATGACGAGCAAGGCCAGCGTGACCGCTGCTGCCGTGGCCAGCGCCAGGATACGCGGCGTCAACACCCCGGCCATCAGCACCGGCATCACCAGCAGCGCCAGGTAGTTCAGCGTGGCGGCTGGCGCCAACACATGCAGCGCCATGAAACAAAGCAGGTCCACGCCAATCGTGGCCAGCCATTGCGGGCTGCGCAAACGCACCAGTGCACGCGGCGCCGCAGGCGATCGGTAACGTGGCAACAACCACAGGCTGATGGCCAACGCCGCGTAGGCGATGCTCACGAGCATGATCGGGTAGGTCGGGCGCGAGCCGAACAGGCCGGCTGCTGCCAGCGTGGCGACGAGGGCGACCCCGAGCGCCGCACGCGCGGCGATGAAGGTCCGGTAGATGCGCTCGAACGCGCTGACGCCCGACTTCACGGCGCGCGAGGCCTGGCGTGACAGGAACCGCGAGTCCTTCGGCGCCGACTCGGCCTGGTGCAGGCCGTTCACGAAGTGAGATTCGTCCTCGGGCGAGCCTTCTTCGTGCAGTTCGGTGTCGGACCCGAAGGCCCCGAACCACGACTCTTCAGCGACCACCGGCTTGCGGCTGGCATTTCGGGCAGAGAAGCGCCGCTCCGACGGCTGCGCTGGCGCGCTCATCAGGCAAGCTCCGCGCTTCGCACTGCGCTGTGCGAGCCCTTCGGGCGGCCGTGCGGGCTCATGAGTCGGGATGCGCGCGCTCGAACGCCGAGCGATGTGCGTCGCCGCAGAACACGCCGCCTTTGCCGGGCAACGCTTCGTCACGCGGGAGATGCACGCCGCAATGGGCGCACGCCAGCATCGGCTGCGGCTCGGCACCGGGGTTGGTCGGCCGGGCACCGGGCGGCGGCGTACGGCGACGGCGCTGCCCGCTGCGCAGCAACCACAACAACAGGAACACGGCAACGAGGAACAGAAAGATCTTCATGTCAGCAATCGATCAAGCCGCCGACCCGCGGTGCAGCAGCACCTCGAGCACGAAACGCGAGCCCACGTACGCGAGCAGCAGCAAGGCCGCGCCCGCATACACCCAGCGTGTGGCCGCCGGCCCGCGCCAGCCGAACGCGCGGCGCCCGGCCAGCAGGCCCGCAAAGACCACCCAGCCCAACATCGAAAACACCGTCTTGTGGTCCCAGCGCCAGGGGTTCGCGAACCATGCACCGAGCAGCAGGGCGGCCGAGAGCACGACGAAACCTGCGGCCACGAAACGAAACGTCAAACGCTCCAGCCGAAGCAGCGGCATGCCCTTCATGGCCCCTGTCACGGCCCCGGCGGACGGCCGCATCTGGCGCTCCGCACGGCTGAGCATCGCGGCATGCAGCACCGCAGCACCGAAGAGGCCGTACGACGCGATGCCCAACACCCAGTGCAGCGGCGCCCAGCGCGACGACACCTGCGGGCGCAACTCGCCCGGGAAGAGCCAGGCCAACACGACCACCACGATGCCAAGCAGCGCCAGCGTGCGGCGCGCACCGGGCAGAGGCAGGAAGCGGCTCTCGACCACGTAGACCGCAAGCACCAGCCACAGGGTCACCGACAGGGCCGGCGCAAAACCGAAGCGCGCCACAGCCACGTCGCTGCCGACACCGGCGATGTCGACGACGATCGCCAGCGCATGCGCCACCCAACCGGTCAGCAAGGCAGCGCGCAGTGCGCCAGCAAAACGCTCGCCGAGACCGACCGCCAGGGCATACGCCACCGCCGCCACCAGGCTGGGCAGGCCCAGCGCCAGCGCGGCTGCGCCCGCAGCGGAAGTACCGAACGATAGAATCATGCTGACAGTGTACTTTCGTGCCTGCGCTCTCAAGGCTCGCTCAACACCGAATGGCTTCCACCCTCACCGACCGCCTGAGTCGGCTCGTCAAGACGATGCGCGGCCAGGCCCGCATCACCGAAGACAACGTGCAGGACATGCTGCGCGAAGTGCGCATGGCGCTCCTCGAAGCCGACGTGGCCCTGCCGGTCGTGCGCGATTTCATCAACCGGGTGAAAGACAAGGCGCTCGGCGCCGAGGTGGTGGGTTCGCTCTCACCCGGCCAGGCGCTGGTCGGCATCGTCAACCGCGAACTGGCGGCCACGATGGGCGAAGGGGTCTCCGACATCAACCTCGCCGCGCAGCCGCCGGCCGTGATCCTGATGGCCGGCCTGCAAGGCGCGGGCAAGACCACGACGACTGCCAAGCTCGCCAAGCACCTGATCGAAAAGCGCAAGAAGAAAGTGCTCACGGTGTCGGCCGACGTGTACCGCCCGGCCGCGATCGAGCAGCTGAAGATGGTGACGAAGCAGGCCGGCGCCGAGTGGTTCGCCTCCAGCGCTGAAGACAAGCCGCTCGCCATCGCGCTGGCCGCGCTCGACTACGCCCGCAAGCACTACTTCGACGTGCTGCTGGTCGACACCGCCGGCCGCCTGGCGATCGACGCGGCGCTGATGCAGGAGATCACCGAACTGCACGCGGCCTTGAAGCCCGTCGAGACGCTGTTCGTCGTCGACGCCATGCAGGGCCAGGACGCGATCAACACCGCCAAGGCCTTCAAGGAAGCGCTGCCGCTGACCGGCATCGTGCTGACCAAGATGGACGGCGACTCGCGTGGCGGCGCGGCGCTGTCGGTGCGGCAGATCACCGGTGCGCCGATCAAGTTCGCCGGCGTCAGTGAAAAGATCGACGGCCTCGAGGTCTTCGACGCGCAGCGCCACGCCGGCCGCGTGCTCGGCATGGGCGACATCGTCGGCCTCGTCGAAGAGGTGCAAAAAGGCGTCGACATGGCGGCGGCGCAGAAGCTCGTCGACAAGGTCAAGTCGGGCGACGCCTTCGATCTGAACGACTTTCTCTCGCAGCTCTCGCAGATGAAGAAGATGGGCGGCCTCGGCGGCCTGATGGACAAGCTGCCGAGCCAGATGACCGGCGGCAAGACGCCCGGCCAGGCCGACATGGACCGCGCCGAGCGTGACATGCGCCGCATGGAAGGCATCATCTGCTCGATGACCCCGCTCGAACGCCGCAAGCCCGACCTGCTGAAGGCCACGCGCAAACGCCGCATCGCGGCCGGTGCCGGCGTGCAGGTCCAGGAAGTGAACCGCCTGCTCAACCAGTACGAGCAGATGCGCGACATGATGAAGAAGATGAAGGGCGGCGGCATGATGAAGATGATGAAACGCATGGGTGGCATGAAAGGCATGGGCGGCCCCGGCGGCATGCGCTGACGGGCGCACGGTGGTCAATGCCCCACAAGGGCAAGGAGTGATGATGGATTTCTGGCTGATTGCACTTTTGGTCGTTCTGGCCGCGCTGGTGGGGGTGTGGTGGCTGCGCAGGCGCGAGACGGGCAGCGTGCGCGACACCCAGGCGGAAGACCGCATCGACACGCTGATCGGCTGGCCGCCCCAGGCCACGCGGGTGATGACCACGCCTGAGCGCATCGCGTTCGGCACGCTGGTGCGTGCGTTGCCCGAATACATGATCCTGGCCCAGGTGCCGCTCTCGCGCTTCCTGAGCGTGCCCAAGCGCAACTCGTATTCCGACTGGCTGCGCCGTGTCGGTTACCAGAGCGTCGACTTCGTGGTGTGCGACATGACCTCGCAGGTCATCGCGGTCATCGAAATCCAGGGCGCCGACAGCCGCAACAGCGAACGCGCGCGCAAACGCCTGTCACGCATCGGCCGTTCGCTCAAGGCCGCTTCGATCCCGATGCACGTGTGGACGGAAAACGTGCTGCCTTCTGCCGATGCCGCGCGCGAAGCCGTGCTGCCGCGGCCGACCGCCACGGCCACCGACGCGCCGCCGGTTCAGTCGCCGCTCAGCGGCCCGGCTTCGATGGCCCTGGGCAAGGCCAACGACCTGTTCATGGACACCGACCAGATCACGAACCGCGACGACCCCATCGAAGCGCCACCGTCCACCTGGTTCGACGAGTTCGACTCCGGCCCGACGCCGCTGCAAAAGCGCTGATCTCAGGCCAGCAGCGCCTGCGCGAATTCGCGCGCACTGAAGGTCTGCAGGTCTTCGAGCTTTTCACCCACGCCGATGAAGTAGACCGGCAGCGGCCGGCCACCCGCGTGCACCCGCTCGCGCGACCACAGCGCCACGGCCGCCAGCACGCCGCCCTTGGCCGTGCCGTCGAGCTTGGTGATGATCAGGCCGGTCAGTTGCAAGGCTTCGTCGAACACCTTCACTTGCGTCAGCGCGTTCTGGCCGGTGTTGCCGTCGACCACCAGCAGCACCTCGTGCGGCGCATCGGCCTGCGCCTTGGCGATCACGCGGCGGATCTTCTTCAGCTCTTCCATCAGGTGCAGCTGGGTCGTGAGCCGCCCGGCCGTGTCGGCGATCACCACATCGCAGCCGCGCGCCTTGCCGGCGATGACCGCGTCGAAGGTCACGGCCGCCGGGTCGCCATCTTCCTGGCTCACGATCTCGACCTGGTTGCGCCCGGCCCACACCGCGAGCTGCTCGCGTGCGGCGGCGCGAAAGGTGTCGGCGGCAGCCAGCAGCACCTTCTTGTGGGCATCGGCCAGATGGCGCGTCAGCTTGCCGATGCTGGTGGTCTTGCCGGCACCGTTGACGCCGACGACCATCATCACCGTCGGCCGGTGTTCGCCCACACGCAGCGCCTGCTCGAGCGGTGCCAGCAGGTCGGCAAGCGCATCCGCGAGCAGGCCTTTCACGGCCTGCGGTTCGGTGGCCTTGGCTTCCTTGACACGACGCTTCAGGTCAGCCAGAAGGAACTCGGTGGCCTTGACACCGGCGTCAGCCATCAACAAAGCCGACTCCAGCTCCTCATAGAGCGCGTCGTCGATCTGCGTGCCCGTGAAGACCTGCGCAATGCTGGAGCCGGTCTTGCGCAGGCCGCCACGCAACTTGTCGATCCAGCTGCGGCGTTCGGGTTCAGGGGGGGGCGCCACGGCCAGCGGCTCGGCGGGCACAAGCACCGCCGGTGCAGTTTCGGGCGGCGTGGCGGGCTTCTTCTTGAAAAAACTGAACATGCGGGGCAGGCATCGGCCCCGGAGGGCCAGAAATGTTGAGGTGCAGCCCCCAGCGCAACCCGATCCGGGCGGCGATATAATCGAAGGCTTAGGCGCTTTAGCTCAGTCGGTTAGAGCGACGGAATCATAATCCGCAGGTCCGGGGTTCGAATCCCTGAAGCGCCACCAAAATTCCGATGAAGCCCTGCAGACCGCCCGTCCGCAGGGCTTTTTCGCTTTGCGGGCCGGATTGGCGCGCGTGCCCTATCCTGACATGGCCGACTCTCAGGACCCGCCATGACCACCCCCACCCGCTTCGAGCTCTATTCCTTCTGGCGCACTTCGGCCACCTACCGCGTGCGGGTGGCCTTCAACCTGAAGGGCGTGCAGCCGCACGAGCGCAACGTCAACCTCGACACCGGCGAGCAGCGCAGCGAGGCGTTCCTGAAGATCAACCCGCTCGGCGCGATCCCGGCCCTGCTCGACCACGACGCCGGCACGTCGGCCGTGCCGATCACGCAGTCGCTCGCGATCCTCGAGTTCCTCGACGAGACCCATCCGAGCCCGGCGCTGTTGCCGACCGACCCGCACGGCCGCGCCCGCGTGCGTTCGCTGGCCTCGATGCTGGTGGCCGACACGCACCCGCTGATCACGCCGCGGGTCAAGAAGTACCTGACGAGCACCGGCGGCTTCGACGACGCGGCCTGGCGCGCCTGGCAAGTCCAGTGGTTCACGACCGGGTTGCAGGCCTTCGAACAACGGCTCGCAAGCGAGCCCGGCACCGGGACGTATTGCCACGGCGAATCGGTGACGCTGGCCGACATCTGCCTGGCCAGCATCATCGTCGTGATGCGCGTGTTCAAGATCGAGGTGGCGAACATTCCGACGATCGACCGCATCATGGCGAGCTGCGAAAACCTCGAAGCCTTCGCGAAGGCCGCGCCCGCGCGCCAGCAGGGCGCGCCGCAGCCCTGATCGGCCGATCAGCCCAGACCCTTGTTCGGGTTGATCAGGAACTTCACGCCGGTCGCACGCTGGCCGTAGACCGCGATCATCCCGGGTTGCAGCACGTCGGCGAGCGACACCTCCTTCGCGTAATGGCTCGCGAAGGTCGTCTTCAGCTCGGCCGCCACACGCTGTTTCAGCACCTGCGCCGCTGCGGGCCCGATCTTCTGCAGGAACGGGAACAGCAGCCAGCCGCCCATGCCCCAGCTCATGCCGAAGTTGCGGTTGAACTCGGTCGGGCCCATGTCGAGGCCACCGTAGATGTAGACCTGCTTGTGCGTCGTCGAACCGTAGCGGCTGTATTCCCTGGCCGTGCGGTTCAGCGCCGCTTCCATGCAGCCGAGGATCTGCCCGGCGAGCTTGCCGCCGCCGGTGGCGTCGAACGCGATCGTCGCGCCGGTGGCCACGAGCGCGTCGGTCAGGTCGCTCAGGAAGGTCGGCGAACCGGCGATGCACACGTGCGCCGCACCCATCGCTTTCAGCAGGTCGGCCTGCTCCTGCTTGCGAACGATGTTGACGAGTGCCACGCCATCGGCCTGGCAGATGCGGTTCAACATCTGGCCGAGGTTCGACGCCGCCGCCGTGTGCACGAGCGCCGTGTGGCCTTCGCGCCGCATCGTCTCGACCATGCCGAGCGCGGTCAGCGGGTTGACGAACGACGACGCGCCATCGGCCGGCGTGGCCCCGGCCGGCAGCACGAGGCACTGGTCGGCCGCGATGCAGCGGTACTGCGCGTACATCGCACCACCGAGCACGGCCACGGTCTTGCCCAGCAGCGCCCGCGCCGCTTCCGACGCACCCGCCGCCACGACCACGCCCGCGCCTTCGTTGCCGACGGGCATCGATGCGTCCAAACGACCTGCCATCGCTTTCATCGCGCCTTCCGGAATGCGCGCGGTGACGACCGGCTGTTCCGGCGAGCCCGATGCTTTCACCGTGCTCATGTCGGCGGCACCGAACAGCAGCCCCAGGTCCGACGGGTTGATCGGCGACGCTTCGATGCGCACCAGCACCTCGTTGGCCGCCGGTTCGGGCACCGGCACACTGGCGAGCGACAGCTCGAGCTCACCACCTTGTTTGACGAGCGAGCGCAGTTGCAGCGCGGTGCGGGGAATGTTGTTGCTGCTCATGCGCGGTCTCCTGAAGTGGGCCGCGCCGAGTGTAGGCCGCATGGCCCAAGGGTGCTGTCAGCGGGGCTGCAAGCGCGGCCAGGGTCGCGTCGCGCCGACCAGCGCCGACAACGCGGCCACCGCGCCGAGCACCACATGCCACCCGGTCAGCGCCTGCAGACCGGCGGACGACACGGCCAGTCCGAGCGCCAACGCGGACAAGGCGTTGAGGGCGGCGCCGGCGAGCGGCGACGCATGCGCCGCCACGCGCGCGCCGCGCTCATCGAGCAGCGCGGCCCAGGCCACGCTCCAGGCCGCGCCGTGGGCCAGCGCCAGCCCCCACCAGGCCGATGCGCCAGGGGCGGCCTGCGCCACCAGCGCGCCGAGTGCCAGCAACGCGGCGCAGACGGTCGAGGCGTGGCGCACGAACGCAGGCCGGCGCGCGACCCACAGCGCCGGCAGGAACATCGCCGCGAAGTGCAGCGCCAGCACGGCCTGCGGCGACACCGCGTCGCTGCGGCACAGGCTCACCATCCACGCCAGGCCGCACATCATCGGCAGCATCACGAGCGAGGCCAGCAGCGCCGGCCAGCGCCGCACATCACGCCAGCCCTGGCGTGACCAGTTCGGCAGCGAGCAATCGAACAAGCCGGCGCGGCAGCCGCCATGAACGGCAGCGCGCGGTGGCAACAACACGGCCAGCAGCGCGCACGCCGCCAGCGCACCGAGCATCAGGCGCGGGCCGAGTGCGGGCAGGTCGGTGATGTCGCCGACGCAGCCACACGCCAGCGCTGCGCCGGCGGCCGCGGCCAACGCCGGCGACGGCACGCGCCCGCTTGCGGCGAAGCGGCAGGCCCGCACCACCGACGACGCCAGCGCGACCGCCAGTGCCCACGCCAGCACTGCCGGCAGCAGCGCGGCCCAGCCCCCGCCGTGCACCGCCGAGAACAGCGCCCGCGCACTCAGCAACGCAGCGCAGACCAGCAGCGCGCGCAGCGCCCAGCGCTGCAGCGGCAAACGCCCGACCCACGCGGCAGCGCCACCGAGCGCGAGCAACCAGAGTGCGAGCAGCGAAAACGCCTGCAGCGGCCCGGAAGAGAAACCCTGCGCCAGGCTGCCCAGCCCGACCCAGCCGCCGAGCAGCAGCGCCCAGGCCAGCGTGCGGGCGAGCTGCACGCGCCAGATCGACAGGTCGGCAGACAACATCGCGCCGCGACGGTCGGCGTTCAGGCCGTGGCCAGCGCCGCCGGCCAACGCAGCGTGTGGCCGGTGCGCTCGGTGAAACGCTGCAGGTCTTCGGGCGTGTCGATGTCGACGCGGTAGCGGCTGTTGTCAGTGTCGAACCAGTGCACCCGCTCCGGGTTCGCTTCGCGCCAGCGGCGGCACGCGGCGTTCAGGTCGCCGGCCAGCCATTCGTCGCGCAGCGCAGCCTCGAAGATCACCGGGTTGCCGGGCTCACCCGCGATGCGCGGCACCACCATCTGTGCGGCGCCACGTTTCTTGAAAGCGCTGATCAGGTCGGTGATGTCTTGTGCGTTGACCATCGGCTGGTCGGCGAGCGCCACCACCACCGCGTCGAGCTTGCCGGCGAGCGCCTGCAAGCCTGTGCGCACCGAAGAGGCCTGGCCGTCGTCCGGCGACGGGTTGCGTGCGAGCGTGACCGGGAAGTCGCGCACCGAGGCTTCGATCGCGTCGGCATGGTGGCCGAGCACGACCACCACCTCGTCGACACCGGCGCCCGAGAGCGCGATCAGCTGGCGGCGGATCAGCGGCACACCGCCGAGTTCGAGCAGCGATTTCGGCTTGCCGCCGAGGCGGCTGCCGGAGCCGGCGGCGAGCAAGACCGCGCCGACCACGAGGCGCGAGTACAGGCCGCCACCGCCTTTGAGGATGCAGCCCATGTCAGCCTCCGCAGCAGGACGACTTGACGGCCGGCAGCGGCGGCAGTTCGGCGGTCGGGCCACCACAGCAACTGGCCGTCGGGGCCGTGGCGGACGTGACCACCACAGGCTCGGTCGCGAATGCCGCCGCCACCGCACCACGCCGCTGCGACACGACGGCCGCGAGCACCGAGAGCGCGATCTCTTCCGGCGTGGTCGCCGCCATCGGGTAACCGGCGGGTACGACGATCGCGGCCACAGCCGCAGCATCGGCCCCCGACGTGACCAGCGATTCCTTCAGCACCTGCGCCTTGCGCGCGCTCGCCACGAACGAGATCTGGCGTGCGTTCAAGGCGAGCGCGAGGCGCAGCGCCTGCACGTCGCGCCGGCCCTGTGTGGCCACCACCACCCAGGCGCCAGCAGCCACCCGTGAAGCAACGGCAGCGATGTCGTCACTGGCGATGACCTGCTGCGCATCGGGGTACGCCGCCGCATCGGCTTCGTGCGCGATCAAGCTCACCGCAAACCCGACCCGCGGCGCCAGCTGCGCCAGGCTCGCCGCCACCGGCGACGCGCCGATCACGACCAGTTGCGCACGTGGCAACACCGGGTCGACGAACAATTCCAGCGTGCCGCCGGAATGGCAGGCCATGCCGAACTCGAGCACGTCGCCGAGGTCGCGTTCGAAACCGTTGTCGGTCGGTGCGATGCGGATCACGCGCGCGCGCCCGTCGCCCAGCGCCTGCCGCACGGTGCGCACCACGGCCGGCTGCGCGCAACCGCCGCCGACCCAGCCGTGCAGGTCGCCTTCGGCCGTGACGACGGCCTTGTCGCCGGGCCGCGCCGAAGCCGGCGCGAGCGCCTTGATCACGCTGACCAGTGCATACGGCGTGCCGGCCTGCTGGAAGCGGCGCGCGGTGTCGAAGACGGTGTCGGCGGTGTTCATCGTGACTCTCCTTGTGCGCTGCGTTCAGCGCAAGAACTCGGCGACCGCAGCCAGATCACGCAGGCTGTCGAGGCGCAGAAAACGTTCGACGAGCCCGCGGTGTTCGGCCACGTTTTGCATCGCCTCGGAGGCCGGTGGCCGCTCCGACGGGTGGAACCAGGTGATGCGTGCGCCGCGCCCGCGCACCCGCGCGAGTTCTTCGGCGAGCTGCGGCGGCGCGTCGGCATCGAAGCCGTCGGACAACACCCAGACCCGCGCGTTGCGCGTGAGCTGCGCGCGCGCATGCACCGCATGGAAATCGGCCACGCTGGTCGCGATGCGCGTGCCACCGCCGAAACCGGCCGTGACCGCGTTGACCTTCTCCTGCACCGCCGCCGAATCGCTGCGCAGCAGGGGCGTGACTTCGGCCAGCCGGGTGTGGAACACGAACACGCGCGCGTTCATCGTGGTGACAAAAGCACGCGCGATGCGCAGGAACAGCTGCGCGTGCGTTTCCATCGAGCGGCTCACGTCGACCAGGATGAACAGGCGCGGTTTCTCGCGCCGCGGCGCGCGCCACACCGGGTGGATCGGCAGGCCACCGGTGCGCAGGCTGGCGCGCAGCGTGCGGCGCAGGTCGAGGCGCCGGCCGGTGCTCTGGTCGTGCCAGCGGCGGGTCAAACGCTTGCGCAGGTTCTGTGCGATCCGTTCGGCGAGGCGTTCGAGTTGTGCCAGGTCTTGCGGCAACCATTGCGACAACGAGCGGTCGTGCAAGGCATCGGTGCGTGTGGCGCCGCCCTGTGCGCGCGACAGGCCGCTGTCGTCGGGTGCGACGGCGGGTGCGTCGAGAGCAGCGTCGGCCTTCGTGGGCTGTGCCGAGGGCGCGCCACTGTCCATGCGCTCGTGCAGGTCCTGCACCAACTGCTGCAAATGGCGGCTCGGCCGGGTCTGGCCACTGACTTTCGAGCTGCCCTTCACACGATCGGGGTGCCAGTAGCGCACGAACAGGTCGGGCCAGCGCCGCCAGTCGCGCGCGTCGTGGCAGGCGATGGCGCGCCACGCGGCGTCGAGTTGCTTCGAGCGTTCGACCGGCACCCGCAGCGCCGCCGTCACCATCGCCTGCTGCTCGGCCACGCCGACCTTCAGGCCGTGGTCGCGCAGCAAGGCCGCGAAGCCGGCGATGCTCTCCAGCGGGCGTGCCTGCAGGTTCATGACGGTTGTGGCGCCTTCTCGGCCACACCCACCGTGCGCCGGCCTTCGATCAACTGACGCACGCGGTCTTCACCGAGCTGAAAGCGGTCTTCGCGCGTCTTCAGCAAACACGCCAGCGTGGTCATCAACGCATGCGGGTCGTCGGGCAGCGCCTTGAAGGCGAGCCGGTGCAGCGCACGCACCCAGTCGAGCGTTTCGGCGACACCGGGCTTCTTGTCGAGGTCTTCGCCACGCAGTCGCTGCACGAACGCGACCGCCTGTTCGATCAGCGTACCTTCGGCCAGCGGCAGCGTGGCGCGCACGATCGCGATCTCGCGGGCGAGCGTCGGGTATTCGAGGTAGTGGTACAGGCAGCGGCGGCGCAGCGCGTCCGACAGTTCACGCGTGCCGTTGCTCGTCAGCACGACCTGCGGGATGTGTTTCGCACGCAGCGTGCCGAGCTCGGGCACGGTGATCTGGTAGTCGGCCAGCACTTCGAGCAGGAAGGCCTCGAAGGCTTCGTCGGCGCGGTCGATCTCGTCGATCAGCAGCACACACGGCTGGTCGCTGGAGATGGCCTGCAGCAGTGGCCGCTCCAGCAGGTAGTCGCGGGCGAAGAGGTCGGCTTCCTTCACCTTGTCGGGCTGGGTTTCGTGCAGGCGGATCGCGAGCAGCTGGCGGCCGTAGTTCCATTCGTAGGCGGCCTGCGACAGGTCGAGCCCTTCGTGGCATTGCAGGCGCACCAACGACTGCCCGTTGGCGCGCGCCAGCGCACTGGCGAGCGCGGTCTTGCCGACCCCGGCGTCGCCTTCGATCAGCAGCGGGCGTTGCAGCTCACCGGCCAGCCACAGCGTGGTCGCCAGCCCCTCGTCGGCGATGTAGCCGGCGCGGTAGAGCGACTCGCGCAGTGCGGCTTCATCCATCGCAAGACTCAGGCACGCTTGCCGAACAGGCCTGCGAACCAGCCCTTGATCAAGGTCCACATGATCGCGAGACCGTTGATCTCGTTCACCTTGGCGGGCGGCGGCGCAGCCTTCACAGCCGCTGCCGCCGGCGCCGACTCGGCCGCTGCGGGCGCCACCGCCACCTGCGGCCCCGGCAAGGCCGCCGCCGCCGCGCGGAAGTTGTCGGCGAACTGCGCGAGCAGCATGTCCGAGACCTGCACCATCAGCCGCCCGCCGAACTGCGCGAACTTGCCGTTGACCACCACCTCGGCCACGCCGACGAGCACCGACGTGCCCGCCGTGTCGCCCGGCTCGACCGTGGCCGCCAGGTTCATCGAGGCCGACGAACCGCCGCGGTCGGCACCCTTGCCGAGCAGCTGGAGTGTGTGCGTCGTTTCGTCGAGCCCCAGCACTTCGATGTCACCTGCGAAAGCTGCGTTCGCCGGCCCGACCTTCACCTTCACGCTGCCCTTGAAGTGCGTGGCGTCGACCTGCTCGGTGATCGCCGCACCCGGCATGCATTCGGCCACCGCCTTCACGTCGCGCAGCACCAACCAGGCGCGGGCCGCGTCCACGTCCAGCGGGTAACGTTTTTCGAGTTTGACTTCCATGCCTGCTTTCGTTCAGAGCGCGACGCCACTGGCCTTCAACTGCTGCCAGACGCGGTAGGCGCTGTGCGGCATCACCATGTGCTTGACGCCGAGGTGGGCGAAGGCATCGACCACCGCCGACGTGAAGGTCGGGATCGAGCCGACGTGCGGTGATTCGGCCACGCCCTTGGCGCCGATCGGGTGGTGCGGGCTGGGCGTGACGGTGTGGTCGGTTTCCCAGTGAGGCGTTTCCACGAAGGTCGGCAGGAAGTAGTCCATCAGCGTGTTGCCGAGCAGGTTGCCCTGCGCGTCGAACGGCATCTGCTGGCCCATCGCCACCGCATAACCCTCTGTCAGGCCGCCGTGGATCTGGCCTTCGATGATCATCGGGTTGATGCGCGTGCCGCAGTCGTCGAGCGCGTAGAAGCGCCGCACTTTCGTCTCACCGGTGCCGCGATCGATGTCGACCACGCACAGGTAGATGCCGAACGGGAAGGTGAAGTTCGGCGGGTCGTAGTAGTGCACCGCCTCCAGCCCCGGCTCCAGCCCCGGGGGCGGCTGGTTGTAGGCGGCCCATGAGATGTCTTTCATGGTCTTGAACTTGGCGTCGTCGCCCTTGACCTTGAAGCGGTCGATCTCCCAGTCGAGATCGTTCTCGCCCACTTCGAGCAGGTGTGCCGCGATCTTGCGCGCCTTGGCGTGGATCTTCCGCGCCGCGAGCGCGATCGCCGCGCCGGCCACCGGCGTGGAGCGCGAACCGTAGGTGCCCAGGCCGTAGGGCGCGGTGCTGGTGTCGCCCTCTTCGACCTGGATCACCTCGCTCGGAATGCCGAGCTCGGTCGCGATGATCTGCGCGTACGTGGTCTGGTGGCCCTGGCCCTGCGTGATCGTGCCCATGCGGGCGATCGCGCTGCCGGTCGGGTGGATGCGGATCTCGCAGCTGTCGAACATGCCGACGCCGAGGATGTCGCACATCTTGCTCGGGCCGGCACCCACCACTTCGGTGAAGGTGGCGAGACCGATGCCCATCAGTGTCTTGGCTGCAGGGTCGGCGCGCTTCTGCGCCTGCTCGGCGCGCAGGCCCTTGTAGTCGCAAGCGTGCAGCACCTTGTCGAGCGCGGTCTGGTAATCGCCGGAGTCGTACTCGAAACCGAAGGCGCTGGTGTACGGGAACTGCTCCTTGCGGATGAAGTTCTTCGCACGGATCTCGGCCTTGTCCATGCCCAGCTTCTGCGCGAGGATGTCGACCAGCCGTTCGATCACGTAGACCGCTTCGGTCACGCGGAACGAACAGCGGTAGGCCACGCCGCCCGGCGCCTTGTTGGTGTACACGCCCTTCACGCTGCAGTACGCCGCCGGGATGTCGTAGGAACCCGAGCAGATGTGGAACATGCCGGCCGGGTACTTGGTCGGGTCGGCGCAGGCGTCGAAGGCGCCGTGGTCGGCCAGCACGTTGACACGCAGGCCGAGGATCTTGCCGTCGGCGGTGGCGGCGATCTCGCCGTCCATGTGGTAGTCGCGTGCAAAGGCGGTGCTCGAAATGTTCTCGATGCGGTCTTCGATCCACTTCACCGGCTTGCCGAGCACGATGCTCGCGACGATCGCGCACACGTAGCCCGGGTAGATGCCGACCTTGTTGCCGAAGCCGCCGCCGATGTCGGGCGAGACGATGCGAATCTTCGATTCCGGCAGGCCCGAGAGCAGCGAGACCACCGTGCGCACCACGTGCGGCGCCTGCGAGGTGATGTAGGTGACAAGCTCGCCGCGCACCGGGTCGAACGAGGCCACGCAGCCGCAGGTCTCCAGCGGGCACGGGTGCACACGCGGGTAGAAGATGTGCTCCTTCAGCGTGACCGGCGCGCTGGCGAAGACCGCATCGGCCGCGGCCTTGTCGCCCGCGTCCCAGGTGAAGATGTGGTTGTGGTGGTCGCGCTTGCCGTGTGCGCCCTCGGTCTTGCCGGCCAGGTCTTCGCGCAATACCGGCGCGTCGGGCAGCAGCGCCTTGTGCGGGTCGATCAACACCGGCAGCTCTTCGTATTCGACGATCACCGCTTCCACGCCGTCGGCCGCGGCGTAGCGGTCTTCGGCGATCACGACCGCCACTTCCTGCATCTGGAAGTGCACCTTCTCGTCGGCCAGCACGGCCGCCACGTCACCGGCCAGCGTGGGCATCCAGTGCAGCTTCAGCGGCTTCAGGTCGTCGGCCGTCAGCACCGCGATCACGCCGGGGATCTTCAGCGCTTCGCTCTTGTCGATGCGCTTGATGCGGGCGTGGGCGAGCGGCGAACGCACGATGTCCATGTGCAGCATGCCGGGCATCTTGATGTCGTCGACATAGTTGCCCTTGCCCTGGATGAAACGTGCGTCTTCCTTGCGCAGGCGGCTGTCGCCCAGGCCCTGCAAGGCGGCGCTGCGTTCGAGCAGCTTCGGGTCGGTCGGAGCGTTCATGCGGCCACCTTTTCTGTTTGCTGCAATTTGGCGGCGGCGTATTGCACGGCCTTCACGATGTTCTGGTAGCCCGTGCAGCGGCACAGGTTGCCGCTCATGCCGGCACGGATTTCTTCTTCGCTCGGGTTCGGGTTCTCCTGCAGGAAACGGTAGGCGCGCATCAGCATGCCGGGGGTGCAGAAGCCGCACTGCAGGCCGTGTTCCTTGTAGAAACCTTCCTGCACTGCGTGCAGCACCGCCCCTTGCGCCAGGCCTTCGACGGTCAGCACCTCGGCGCCTTCGCACTGCAGCGCGAGGTGGGTGCAGCTCTTGACCGATTCGCCGTCGATGTCGACCGTGCAGGCGCCGCAGTGGCTGGTTTCACAGCCGATGTGCGCGCCGGTCAGGTGGCAGTCTTCACGAAGAAAGTGGACCAGCAGCGTGCGCGGCTCGACCGCTTTTTCCACGCGCTTGCCGTTGAGTTTCAGGGTGACGAGTTGTTTGCCCATGGTGTTTTTTGTCTCCGCTTATTGGCAGCGCGCAGCGGCCTTGGCGATGGCGCGTTGCACCATCTGGCCGGCCATCGCGGTCTTGTAGTCACGGTCGCCGCGCAGGTCGTCGGCGGGGTCGCAGATGGCCATCGCTTTCGCGGCGGCGTCCTGGATCGTGGCGTCGCTCAGCGGCTTGCCGAGCAGCGCGGCTTCGGCGTCAACCGCCCGCAGCGCGGTCGGCGCCAGGTTGGTCAGCGCGATGCGCGCGTGGCTCACCACGCCGCCATCGATGCGCAAGACCACGGCCGCCGCGGCCGTGGCCCAGTCGCCGGTCTTGCGCTTGAGTTTTTCGTAGGCGCTGCCGGTCTTCGGCGCGAAGGCCGGCACGCGGATCTCGACCAGGATTTCGTCTTCTGCCATGTCGGTCATGTAGGTTCCCTGGAAGAAGCCGTCGGCCCTCACCTGGCGCTGGCCCTTCGGCCCTTCGAGCACGAACGTGGCGTCGAGCGCGATGCTGATCGCGGGGTGGTCGTTGCCCGGGTCGCCGTGGGCGATGTCGCCGCCGATCGTGCCGCGGTTGCGCACCTGCGGGTCGGCGATCTGGCGCGCCGCGTCGGGCAGCAGCGGCAGCTTGGCCTGCAGAAGCTTCGAGCCGATCAGGTCACGCTCGACCGTCATCGCGCCGATCACGATGGTGTTGCCGTCTTCGCGAATCCCACGCAACGCGTCGATGCGGTTCAGGTCGATCAGGTGCGCCGGTTGCGCAAAGCGCAGCTTCATCATCGGCAGCAGGCTGTGGCCGCCGGCGAGCAGCTTGGCGTCGGGGCCGAGGCTGCCGAGCAGCTTGATCGCGTCAGCGACCGAGCGCGGCGCGTGGTAGTCGAAGCCGGGTGGAATCATCGGGTTGTCTCCTGTCGTGAAAGGCGCCGGCAGCGCTCGTGGGCGCCGCCTGGTTCACGCTGACGCTAAGGCCGCGTGGGCTCACGAAGGGGCTGCCTGCACGAACCACGAACGGGCGTGCACGAAATGCAGCAGGCGCGCATGAACGGCGCTTGACGAAACCCGGTTTCGGGTTATCCCGAATCAGCTTTTGAGCGTGTCGGTCTCGCCGATGCCGAGCTGTTCCAGCAGCCGCGGCACGCTGGTGCGCGCCACCGGCAAGGCGCTGAGTTCACCCCGCAGCTTCAGGCTGATCTTGCCTTCGTCGCGCAGGATCTGTTCGGCGAAATCGAGGTTCGCCAGGTAACTGCGGTGGATGCGCAGGAACGAGCTGCCGAGCCGGCCCGCCAGGTCGCTGATGTTCAGGTTGCAGAAGCTCGAACCCTTGCCCGTGCTGACCCAGGTGTAGTGGCCTTCGGCGCGGATGTGGGTCACGGTTTCCACATCGACCAGCACGGTGCGGTTCTGCGACACGGTGGGGATCTTCTGCAGCTGGCGCTTGGCCTGCGGCTTGATGGCAGCGGCCTCTTCGCCGCTGACCAGTTCGGTGATGTCGTAGAAGATCAGCGTGTAGCCGGCGGTGTCGCCGCGCACGTCGGCGAGCTTGGTCACCTTGATCAGCAGCACCCGCTCGGGGATGTTGATGATCATCGTCATCGGCGGCGGGTTGCTGACCGGGCATTCCGACTGGTCGAGCAGGAACTTGACCTTGGCGACCGAACGCTCGGGGTGGAACGACAGCACCATCTTCTCGAACGGCTGTTTGTCTTCGACCGGCAGCGCGCGCCGCGCGAAGCTGTTCATCGCCACGACCGTCAAATCGCGGTCGAGGTGGACCACGCCGACGTCGAAGCGTTCGAGCAGGTAGAGCGGGCTGCCGCTGTGGGTTCGGGTGTCCAGGGGGTGTGTCTCGGGTGGGTTCGAGGCCGAATTGAATCACCGTTTGCGCCAGCGTGCTCAGCGGGCACACCCTAGGGAAGAGTCGGTCGCTACTTCGACAACGCGAGCTTGATGCCGAAGCCGATCAGGAACAGACCCGCGAGCTTCTGCAGCACGCTCGACACCACCGGGTTCGCGCGCATGCGTTCGGCCAGAACGTGCGTGAGCGCGACGACGATCAGGCCATAGGCGAGCGTCAGCAGCGCGATCGTCACCGCCATCGCCCCGAAGGTCAGCACGCCCTGGTGCCGTAGCGGGTCGACGAAGAGCGGGAAGAAGGCCATGTAGAACACGATCGCCTTCGGGTTCAACAAAGTGATCAGCAGCGCCTGCCGGAAATAGTGGCGCGGCTGGATGTTGAGCACCGGCGCGTCGCCGGGTTTGGCCAGCAGCATCTTCGCGCCCAGCCACGCAAGGTAGGCCGCGCCCAGCCACTGCACCGCACGAAACGCTGGCGGCCACGCCGTCAGCAGCGTGGCCACACCGGCCACCGCCATCCACATCAGCACCTGGTCACCGGCGATCACGCCGAGCGTGGCGGCGATGCCCCCGCGCACGCCACCCTTGCTGGTGGACGTGATCAAGGCCAGGTTGCCGGGGCCGGGGATCGCCAGAAAGATGACGATCGCGGCCACGAACGCGGCGTAGTCGGCAATTCCAAACATGAGGCTGCTCCGGTCGGGCCAAAACACGATGCTACGCGAGGCACGCTGCGTTAAACTGCGCCGCCTTCGACCCCCTCCACAGCCACTGGATGAACACCATGTACCGCTGTCTTTTCGTGGCCATCGCCACGGCCGCACTGGTGGCGCCCGCCGCCGCCCAGATGCAACGTCACTTCCCCGCCACCGCACTGCGCGGTGTGATCGTGGTCAGCACGACATCCGAGATCAAGCTCAACGGCCGCGCGGCCCAGTTCGCGCCGGGCGTGCGGGTTCGCGACCAGAACAACATGATCCAGCTGACCGGCGCGCTCGTCGGCCAGAAGCTGCGCGTGAACTACACCATCGACACCAGCGGACTGGTGAAGGACGTGTGGGTCCTGCGGCCGGAAGAAGAAGCGATGTGGCCCTGGCCCGCGACGCCCGAGCAGGCGCAGACCTGGTCGTTCGACCACGGCGCGCAGGTCTGGACCAAGCCTTGAGCGCCGCTGACGCGGCGAAGAAGGTCTTCATCAAGACCTTCGGCTGCCAGATGAACGAGTACGACTCCGACAAGATGGCCGACGTGCTGCGCGCCGCGCAGGGCTATGAACCGACGGCGAATGTCGACGAAGCCGACCTGATCCTGTTCAACACCTGCTCGGTGCGCGAAAAAGCGCAGGAGAAAGTCTTCAGCGACCTCGGGCGCGTCAAGCACCTGAAAGCCAAGGGCGTGCTGATCGGCGTCGGCGGTTGTGTCGCGAGCCAGGAAGGCGACGCGATCATCAAGCGCGCGCCGTATGTCGACGTGGTGTTCGGCCCGCAGACCTTGCACCGCCTGCCCGAGCTGCTGAACCAGCGTGCGAAGCAGCAGCGCCCGCAGGTCGACATCAGCTTCCCCGAGATCGAGAAGTTCGACCACCTGCCGCCGGCGCGGGTCATTGGTGCGAGCGCCTTCGTCTCGATCATGGAAGGCTGCTCGAAGTACTGCAGCTACTGCGTCGTGCCCTACACGCGTGGCGAAGAAGTCTCGCGGCCGTTCGACGACGTGCTGGCCGAAGTGGCCGGCCTCGCGGCCCAGGGCGTGCGCGAAGTGACGCTGCTGGGCCAGAACGTCAACGCCTACCGCGGCGCGATGGGCCGCACGGCGACACAAGCCGACTTCGCGCTGCTGATCGAAGCCGTGGCCACCATCCCCGGCATCGCGCGCATCCGCTACACCACGAGCCACCCGAACGAATTCACGCAGCGCCTGATCGACGTGTACGCGAAGGTGCCGCAGCTCGTGAGCCACCTGCACCTGCCGGTGCAGCACGGCAGCGACCGCATCCTGATGGCGATGAAGCGCGGCTACACCGCGATGGAATACAAGAGCACGATCCGCAAGCTGCGCGCCGTGCGGCCCGACATCTGCCTCTCCAGCGACTTCATCGTCGGTTTCCCCGGCGAGACCGAGGCCGACTTCGGGCAGATGATGAAGCTGATCGACGACGTGGGCTTCGACTACAGCTTCAGTTTCGTCTTCAGCCCGCGGCCGGGAACCCCCGCCGCCAACCTGGCCGACAACACTTCGCAAATTGACAAACTCAAGCGCCTGCACCACCTGCAGAAGGTGATCGACGAGAGCGCGCGGCGCATCAGCGAGTCACGGCTGGGCACGGTGCAGAAGCTGCTGGTCGAAGGCCCGTCACGCAAGGACCCGAACGAGCTGACCGGCCGCACCGAGTGCAACCGCATGGTCAACTTTCCCGCCGGGCCGAACGCGGCGCGGCTGGTCGGGCAGATGGTCGACGTGACGATCACCGACGTGAACTCCCATTCGCTGCGGGCCGAGGTGCTGCAGCGCGAGCCGGAAGCGGCGCTGGCCGGCTGAGCCGCAGCCTTCAGCGCCGGCGCGGCCCGAAACCGGCCCACCAGACGCTGAGCGCGCAGGCGAGCACCATCGCGCCGTAGGTCAGCATCTTGCCGTCGCGGCCGAAGACGACCAGGCCGGTCAGCAGCGCGAGCGCCGAACCGGCGACGGCCCAGATGGCCAGGCGTTTCAGGCTCGCGCTCTTGAGGCTGCGGCGCCACAGCAGCTTGGCCATCAGCGCGGTCAGGATGCCGACGCCGAAAGCGGGCGCGAAGAAGTTCAGCAGGTGCCACAAGGCATCGATCGGGCCCACGCGGGAGGTCCTTTGAAACAGCGGGAAAACGGTGACTGACGCAACGCCTTGATACGGATCAAGCGCGCTGCGAGGCTTTTGACAACTCCGACACCCCTGCGGAGCTGGCGAATTTTATAATCTGCGAATGAGCGTCTTTGCCCTGGGCTTGAACCACACGACCGCACCGCTGGATCTGCGCGGCCGTTTTGCGTTCACGCCCGAGCAGCTCGCTCCCACGCTGCAGGGCTTTCGCGAACGTTTGCAGCGGGCGAGCGAGGTCGCGATCGTCTCGACCTGCAACCGCACCGAGGTCTATGTGGGCGCGGCGCCGTCGCTCGTGGCCCCGGCCGTCGACTGGCTCGCCGGTCTCGGCGGCGTGAGCGCGCAGACGCTGCGTGATCACTCCTACGTGCTCGAAGGCGGTGCCGCGGCGCGCCACGCCTTCCGCGTCGCCAGCGGGCTCGATTCGATGGTGCTCGGCGAGCCGCAGATCCTCGGCCAGTTCAAGCAGGCGGTGCGTGAAGCGGAAACCGCCGGCACGCTCGGCGGCAGCCTGCACCAGATGTTCCAGCGCTCGTTCGCGGTGGCGAAAGAAGTGCGCACCTCGACCGAGATCGGCGCCCATTCGATCAGCATGGCCGCCGCTGCAGCGCGCCTGGCCTCGCAGCTGTTCGAAGACCTGAGCGAAACCAAGGTGCTGTTCGTGGGCGCCGGCGAGATGATCGAACTCGTCGCCACCCACTTCGCGGCGCGCAAGCCGCGCGCTTGTGCCGTGGCCAACCGCACGCTGGAGCGCGGCGAAAAACTGGCCTCGCGCTTCGGCGCCGAAGCGATGCGCATGGCCGACCTGCCCGCGCGCCTGGCCGAATTCGACATCGTGATCTCTTGCACCGCGAGCTCGCTGCCGATCATCGGCCTGGGGGCGGTCGAGCGCGCGCTGAAGCTGCGCAAGAAGCGCCCGATCTTCATGGTCGACCTGGCCGTGCCACGCGACATCGAACCCGAAGTGGCGCGCTTGCGCGACGTGTATCTCTACACCGTCGACGACCTGTCGGGCCTGGTGCAGTCGGCCGGCGAAAAGCGCCAGGCCGCCGTCGAGCAGGCCGAAGCCATCATCGAAACCGGCGTGCAGAGCTTCGTGCACTGGCTCGACCAGCGCGGTTCGGTGCCCTTGATCCAGGCCTTGCACTCGCAGGCCGACGACTGGCGCAGCACCGAGATCGCCCGCGCGCGCAAGATGCTCGCCAAGGGCGAAAACGTCGACGCGGTGCTGGAAGCGCTGTCGCGCGGGCTGATGCAGAAGATGCTGCACGGCACGCTGGCCGAGCTGCACGCCGCCGACGGCGCGCACCGCGCCGAGCTGGCGCAGACCGTGTCGCGCCTGTTCCTGCGCCAGAACCCGCGCCCGCCGACCGACGACCAGCGTTAGCGGCCGCGCAGCACTCCGCCTTTCGCGGAGCGGTTGCGCGCTGAACTGGCGCGTGGTGCTCCGTTCATCCGATTCCGAGCACCCCGATGAAAGCCTCTCTCCGCCAACAGTTCGAGCGCCTCGCGCTGCGCCTGTCCGAGCTCGACGCCACGCTCGGCGACCCGGGCGTGGCCGGCGACATGAAACGTTACCGCGAGCTGACGCGTGAGCACGCCGAAGTGTCTGGCCTGGTCGAACGCTTTCGGCGCTTCGAGCAGCGCGAGCGTGACCTGGCCAGTGCGCAGGAGATGCTGGCCGATCCGGAACTCACCGAGATGGCGCAGCAGGAAATCAGCGAGGCGCGGGCCGACACCGAACGCCTGCACTTCGAGCTGCAGGCCGCCCTGCTGCCGCGTGACCCCGACGACGCGCGCAATGTCTTCCTCGAAATCCGCGCCGGCACCGGCGGCGACGAATCGGCGCTGTTCGCCGGCGACCTGGCGCGCATGTACCTGCGCCACTGCGAGCGCCGCGGCTGGCGCAGCGAGCTGATGAGCGAGAGCGTCAGCGACCTGGGCGGCTACAAGGAAGTGGTGTTTCGCATCGAAGGCGACGACGTCTACGCGCGGCTCAAGTTCGAGTCGGGCGGCCACCGTGTGCAGCGGGTGCCGGTCACGGAAACGCAGGGCCGCATCCACACCAGCGCCTGCACCGTGGCCGTGTTGCCCGAGGCCGACGCGACCGAAGAGGTCACGCTGAACCCCGCCGAGCTGCGCATCGACACCTTCCGCGCCAGCGGCGCCGGCGGCCAGCACGTCAACAAGACCGACAGCGCGATCCGCATCACGCACCTGCCCACCGGCATCGTCGCCGAGTGCCAGGACGACCGCTCGCAGCACCGCAACAAGGCCAAGGCGATGGCGGTGCTGACCGCACGCCTGCGCGACAAGGACCGCAACGAACGCGCCGCGAAAGAAGCGGCCACGCGCAAGGGCCTGATCGGCAGCGGCGACCGCAGCGACCGCATCCGCACCTACAACTTTCCGCAGGGTCGTTTCACCGACCACCGCATCAACCTCACGCTCTACAAGCTGCAGTTCATCCTCGACGGCGACCTCGACGACGTGACGGCCGCGCTGCAAGCGGCGCAGGCGGCCGAACAGCTGGCGGCGCTGGAAAGCGGCGACGCATGACACCCGGTCCGCTCAGCGTCGCGCAGGCTTTGCTCGAAGCGCGCGGGCTCGGCGTCGACCGGCTCGACACCTTGATGCTGCTGGCCGACACGCTGGCCTGCTCGCGCACCTGGCTGCTGGCGCACGACGACGCCGCGTTGAGCGCTGAACAGAGCGCCCGCCTGCGCGCGCGCCTCGCCCGGCGCGCTGCAGGCGAACCGCTCGCCTACCTGCTCGGCGAAAAGGAATTCCACGGCCTGGTGCTGCAGGTGGATGCGAACGTGCTCGTGCCCCGCCCCGACACCGAAGTGCTGGTCGACTGGGCGCTCGAGCTGCTGGCCGGCGCGCCGGATCGAAGCGTCGTCGACCTCGGCACCGGCAGTGGCGCGATCGCACTCGCGGTGAAACAGGCGCAACCGACTGCCACCGTGCTCGCGACCGACCTGAGCGCTGCTGCGCTGGGTGTCGCCCGGGCCAATGCGAACCGGCTGGCGCTGGACGTCGAGTTCATCGAGGGCTCCTGGTGGCAGGCTGTTCCAAGGCGCCGCTTTCATCTCGTGCTGAGCAACCCCCCCTACATCGCGGGCGGCGACGAACACCTGGCGGCCCTCAGCCACGAGCCGACGCTGGCGCTCACGCCCGGTGGCGACGGGCTGGACGCCCTGAGCTGCATCGTCGCCGGGGCCGCCGCGCACCTCGAGCCCGGGGGCTGGCTGTTGCTTGAGCACGGTTTCGACCAGGGCGACGCCGTGCAGGCGTTGCTGCACGAACACGGTTTTGGAGCCATCCAGACCCGCCGTGACCTCGCCGGCCGGCCGCGTTGCACCGGCGCTCACCAGCCGTAACACCTGCGCCCCGCCCGGCGCCACGCTGCGGGCAGAGTCGTGCAAAAGAGCGCGTGTCCTTCATCTGGGGGATGGGGTTTGGCGCCAGACGCAACACGCGCCGCCAGCAACGGCGTAGCATGAAATTTCGCTTTGGCGCGGATCCGGAGTCGGGTGATGTGCGCTGCCCCGAAACCCTGCAAGGAGTCAATCATGCAAAAGCTGACATGGATGATTTTCGGGTTGTTCGCCGCGGCAGCGTGCGCGGCGCAGGCAAGCGACGGTGCCGGCATCACGCCCAGCGCCGAACAGGCTCAGTGGTCACGCTGGCAGGGCCGCATGGCGGTCGGCGCCGCGCCGGCCGGCCTCAAGCTCAACACCGTCAGCCTGATGGGCGACTATTACTTCACCGGCTCGCTGCTGGGTGCCCGCCGCACCGGCGGGTTCCGCGCCACGAGTGGCTTGTTGCTGGGCCCACGCACGCAGTCGTGGCTCGGCCAGCCGGGGCTGAACGCCGGCAGCAACTTCAACATCACCGCCCAGGTGTTCGGCGCCACGGCCACGTTGCCCGCGGCCGGCGAAACGCCGAGCGACAACGCCACCCTGCCCTACCTGGGCCTGGGCTACACCGGCTTGTCGCTGCGCGGCGGCTGGAGCTTCAACGCCGACCTCGGCCTGGTGGCGCGCAGCCCCGGCAACGTTGTCAAGTTCGGCCGCAACCAGAGCCTGGACGACTCGGTGCGCGAGCTGCGCCTGTCGCCACTGCTGCAGTTCGGGGTCTCGTACTCGTTCTGAGTTGCCGGCGCCGCCGTTTCCGAGGGGTTTGCCCGGCCGTGCAGGTGGGCAGGCGCCGGTTTGCCGTATAAACGGGTTTGTCTCAAATTCTCGCGGCGACACCAACATGAGCGACGTTCAAAAACGCATCGACGACCTCGTCAAGGGCAACCATGTGGTGCTTTTCATGAAAGGCACGGCGCAGTTCCCGCAGTGCGGCTTTTCCGGCCGCGCGATCCAGGTACTGAAAGCCTGCGGCGCGAAAGACCTGACCACCGTCAACGTGCTCGAAGACGACGGCATCCGCCAGGGCATCAAGGACTACGCCAACTGGCCGACGATCCCGCAGCTCTACGTCAACGGCGAGTTCGTCGGCGGCTCGGACATCATGATGGAGATGTACGAAGCCGGTGAGCTCCAGCCGCTGATCGGGGCCTGAGCATCCAACGCGTCGTCGTCGGCATCACCGGCGCCACCGGCGCGGTGTATGCCGTTCGTTTGCTGGCCCGGCTGAAAGCAGCGGGCCGCGAAACGCACCTCGTCGCCAGCCCGGCCGGTGTGCTCAACGTGCACCACGAACTCGGGCTCGACCGCAAGTCGCTCGAAGCACTGGCCAGCGTGGCCTACAACCCGGCCGACGTGGGCGCGGCGATCGCCAGCGGCTCGTTCGCGGCCGACGCGATGGTCGTGGCGCCGTGTTCGATGAAGACGCTGGCCTCGGTGGCGCACGGCCTGTCGGACAACCTGCTGACCCGCGCGGCCGACGTGGCGCTGAAAGAGCGCCGCCGGCTCGTGTTGATGGTGCGCGAAACGCCGTTCAACCTGGCCCACCTGCGCAACATGACGGCCGTGACCGAGATGGGCGGCATCATCTTCCCCCCACTCCCGGCCTTCTACCACCGCCCACAGAGCATCGACGAGATGGTCGACGACACGGTGGAACGCGTGCTCGCGCTGCTCGGCGTGAACGAAGCGGCACCGAAGGCGTGGCGCGGACTGTGATTCAGGCGGGCGGTTTGTAAACCCAGAGCCGCTGCGACGCGAACACCGCGTTCGGGTATTCCGGCCGCCCACGGCTGCCGTTGTAGCGGCCGAGCGCCATGTACATGTCGCCCTTTTCGCGGTTCAGGTAGTGGCGCAGGATCACGCAGCCGAACGCCAGATTGGTCTGCAGGTGGAACAGGCGACTCGCGTCGCCGTCACCGATCAGGCGTGCCCAGAACGGCATCACCTGCATGTAGCCGCGCGCGCCCACACTGCTGATGGCGTACTTTCGGAAGCCGCTCTCGACCTGCACCAGGCCGAGCACCAGCGAAGGCTCCAGGCCGGCGCGTTTGCTCGAATACCAGAGCGTCTTCAGGAAGTCGACCCGCACCGTGTGCTCGGTCTTGCGCTTCTTGAGCCGGTTGCTCATTTCGCCGAGCCAGCGCAGGTAGACCAGGCGTTCTTCGATGGTCTCGAACACCGGCTCGGGCGGTGCGCTCTCGTTGACCGCCGCAGCGAGGGCCGAACGCACCGAGTCGGCCAGCGGCTCCTCGACCTGGGCGCCGGCGTGCGCGCGCCTTGGCAGGAGCGCGAGGCCAGGGCTCAAGATCGCGGCCGCGCAGGCCCGGCGACGCGCTCTCCCGGACGGGGAGAGGTCGGGGCTCATGCGTCGAGCTTGGCCTTCAGCAAGGCCATCACGTCGGCCAGCGGCAGCGAGGTCGCTTGCGCATCACGTCGGCCCTGATACTCGACCTGACCTTCTTTCAAGCCGCGCTCGGAGAGCACCACGCGGTGCGGCACGCCCACCAGTTCCCAGTCGGCGAACATCGCGCCGGGGCGCTCGCCACGGTTGTCGAGCATCACGTCGGTGCCGCTGGCCTGCAGTTCGTCGTGCAATTGGTCGGCCGCGGCCTGGACCTCGGGCGAACGGTCGTAGCCGATCGGGCAGATCACCACACTGAACGGCGCGATCGCCTGCGGCCAGACGATGCCGCGCTCGTCGTGGTTCTGCTCGATCGCCGCACCCAGGATGCGCGTGACGCCGATGCCGTAACAGCCCATCTGCATCAGCTTGGGCTTGCCGGTCTCGTCGAGGAAGGTGGCCTTCATCGCCTCGCTGTACTTGGTGCCGAGCAAGAACACGTGGCCGACCTCGATGCCACGCTGGATCGCCAGCACGCCCTGGCCGTCGGGCGACGGGTCACCGACGACGACGTTGCGGATGTCGGCCACCAGGTCGGGTTCGGGCAGGTCGCGGCCCCAGTTCACGTTCGTGAAATGGAAGTCGGCCTCGTTCGCGCCGCAGATGAAATCGCTCATCGCAGCGACGGTGCGGTCGGCGACGACCTTGACCGGCTTCTGCAGCTTGATCGGCCCGAGGTAACCCGGCTTGCAGCCGAAGTGTGCGTCGATCTCGGCGCCGGTGGCGAAGCGGAAACCGTCCTTGAGTCCCGGCACCTTGTTGGCCTTGATCTCGTTGAGCGAATGGTCACCGCGCACCAGCAGCAACCACACGGTGGTCTTGAGCACGTCGCCGGCCTTGTTCTTCTCGTCGGTGGCCAGCACCAGCGACTTGACGGTGTTCGCGAGCGGCACGCCGAGCAGCACGGCCACGTCTTCGCAGGTACTCTTGCCCGGCGTCGGTGTCTTCACCATCGGCATGGAAGCGGCGGCGCGTTGCGCGATCAGCGGCAAGGCTTCGGCCAGCTCGATGTTCGCGGCGTAGTCGGAGCTCGGGCAATAGACGATCGCGTCTTCGCCCGTGTCGGCGATCACCTGGAATTCGTGCGAACGGTCACCACCGATCGCGCCGGTGTCGGCCGCCACGGCGCGGAAGGTCAGGCCCATGCGTTCGAAGATGCGCACGTAGGCCGCGAACATCTGGTCGTAGCTCTTGCCGGCGGCCTCGACATCGCGGTCAAAGGAATACGCGTCCTTCATCGTGAACTCGCGCCCGCGCATCACGCCGAAGCGCGGCCGGCGCTCGTCGCGGAACTTGGTCTGGATGTGATAGAAATTCTTCGGCAGCGCGCGGTAGCTGCGCAGCTCCTGGCGCGCGATGTCGGTGATGACTTCTTCGCTCGTCGGCTGGATGATGAAGTCACGCTCGTGGCGGTCCTTGATGCGCATCAGCTCCGGCCCGTAAGCCTGAAAGCGCCCCGACTCCTGCCAGAGTTCGGCCGGCTGCACCACCGGCATCAAGAGCTCGACGGCGCCCGCGCGATTCATCTCTTCGCGAATGATGGCCTCCACCTTGCGGATCACGCGCAAGCCCATCGGCATGTAGCTGTAGATGCCTGCGCCGAGCCGCTTGATGAACCCCGCCCGCATCATCAGCTTGTGGCTCACGACTTCGGCGTCGGACGGTGCTTCTTTGAGTGTGGAGATGAAGAACTGGGTGGCTTTCATGCGGCGGCAATGCGGTGTGAAGCGAACGGGGTGGCGCACCGCGAGCGGCTGGCGCATCACCGGCAGAGCTTGTCGGGAAACCCAAGGGGTTGTTTCCCGTCATGCCGGTGTAATAATGAATTCAACGAATGAATTGGGGTTGATTATGCTCGACCGTGAAGGGTTCAGACCCAACGTCGGCATCGTCCTGCTCAACCAGAGGAACCAGGTTTTCTGGGGCAAACGCATCCGCACCCACTCCTGGCAGTTCCCGCAAGGGGGCATCAAATACGGCGAAACGCCCGAGCAGGCGATGTTCCGCGAGCTCCACGAAGAAGTGGGCCTCGTGCCCGACCACGTCCGCATCGTCGCGCGCACGCGCGACTGGCTGCGCTACGAGGTGCCCGACCACTTCATCCGGCGCGACGCGCGTGGCCACTACCGCGGGCAGAAGCAGATCTGGTTCCTGCTGCAGCTCGTCGGCCGAGACAGCGACATGAACCTGCGCGCCACCGACCACCCCGAGTTCGACGCCTGGCGCTGGAACGAGTACTGGGTGCCGCTCGAACTCGTGATCGAATTCAAGCGCGACGTGTACCAGATGGCGCTGACCGAACTGGCGCGTTTTCTGCCGCGTGGCACGCACCACAACCGCTATTTGCGCTCGGGCATGCGGCCGCACCATCGCGACGATCTCGAGCCGCCCCAGGACTTTTTGGCCGAGCAACCGGTGATGACCGCGCCCACACCGCTCGAGCCGCCCGACGGCAAGCCCGAGGGCTGAGCTTCAGGCCAGCACGAGGTTGTCGCGGTGGATCATCTCGGGCTCGGCCGTGTAGCCCAGCAGTCTTTCGAATTCGGCTGAGGGCTTGCGCGCAATCAGGCGCGCTTCGCTGCTGCCGTAGTTCGCCAGGCCCCGCGCCAGTTCAGCGCCCTGGAGGCTGCGCACGGCGATCACGTCACCCCGATGAAACTCGCCCTGCACTTCGGTGATGCCGATCGGCAGCAGGCTCTTGCCTTCGTCGCGCACCTTGCACGCCGCGCCGTCGTCGATGACCACGGCGCCGCGAAGCTGCAGGTGGTCGACCATCCACTGCTTGCGGGCCGCGAGCTTCTGCGTCGGTGCGATCAGCGCCGTGCCGATCGATTCGCCTGCGGCCAGGCGCACCAGCACGTTGGGCTCACGGCCGTAGGCAATCACGGTGCTCGTGCCACTGCTGGCGGCGCGCTTGGCGGCGAGCACTTTGGTGATCATTCCGCCACGCCCGATGCTGGAGCCGGCACCTCCGGCCATGGTTTCGAGCTCGGGGGCGCCCGCGCGTGCTTCGTCGATGAAACGTGCGTTCGTGTCCTTGCGCGGGTCGGCCGAATACAGGCCGCGCTGGTCGGTCAGGATCACCAGCGCGTCGGCATCGACGAGGTTGGCCACGAGCGCACCCAGCGTGTCGTTGTCGCCGAACTTGATCTCGTCGACGACGACCGTGTCGTTCTCGTTGATCACCGGGATGACGCGGTGCGACAGCAGTGTGAGCAGGGTCGAGCGGGCGTTCAGGTAGCGCTCGCGGTCGGCCAGGTCGGCGTGCGTGAGCAGCACCTGCGCGCTGCCCATGCCGTATTCGCGCAGCTTGGACTCGTAGATCTGCGCCAGGCCCATCTGCCCGACTGCGGCGGCAGCCTGCAACTCGTGGACTTCCTTCGGCCGCACAGCCCAGCCGAGGCGCTTCATGCCTTCGGCGATGGCGCCGCTGGACACCATCACGACTTCGCGGCCCTGGCCCGCGAGCAGCGCCATCTGGCGGCACCAGTTGCCCACCGCGTCGGCATCGACACCGCGGCCCTCGTTGGTCACGAGGCTGGAGCCGACCTTGACGACGATGCGCCGCGCGCGCAGCAGCGCTTCGCTCATGGTGCGGTGCTGGTACCGGCCTCATCGAAGCGCGGATCCGGGTCGTCGGGGATCACGTTCTTGAGCGCCGACACGTGCTGGTAGATCGCACGGATCAGCACGTCGCAGCCTTCGCGCGTGAGCGCGGAGATCTGGAACACCGGCCCCTTCCACTTGAAACGCTTGACGAAATCCTTGACGCGTTTCTCGCGTTCTTCGGCTGGCACCATGTCCATCTTGTTGAGCACGATCCAACGCGGCTTGTCAAACAGCGCCTGGTCGTACTTCTTCAGTTCACCGACGATGGCCTTGGCCTGCGCGACCGGGTCTACGCTGTCGTCGAAGGGCGCGAAATCGACGAGGTGCAGCAGCAGGTGCGTGCGTTGCAGGTGGCGCAGGAACAGGTGGCCCAAGCCGGCACCTTCGGACGCACCTTCGATCAGGCCCGGGATGTCGGCCACGACAAAACTCTGCTCGGGCGCGACCCGCACCACGCCGAGGTTCGGGTGCAGCGTCGTGAATGGGTAGTCGGCGATCTTGGGCCGCGCATTGGAGATCGCGGTGATCAGCGACGACTTGCCGGCGTTGGGCATGCCCAGCAAACCCACGTCGGCGAGCACACGCAGTTCGAGCTTGAGCTTCTTCTGTTCGCCGGGCCAGCCGGGGGTTTTCTGGCGCGGCGCACGGTTCGTGCTGGTCTTGAAGTGCAGGTTTCCGAAGCCACCGTCACCGCCCTTGACGATCAGCACCTTTTCGTCGGGCACCAGCAGTTCGGCGATGACCTGGTTGGTCTCGGTGTCGGTGATGACCGTGCCCATCGGCATGCGCATCACGATGTCTTCGGCGGCTGCGCCGTACTGGTCGGAGCCGCGCCCGTTCTCGCCGCGCCGGCCTTCGTGGCGGCGTGCGTAGCGAAAGTCGATCAGCGTGTTCAGGTTGCGGTCGCCCACGGCGAACACACTCCCGCCCTTGCCGCCGTCGCCGCCGTTCGGCCCGCCGAAGGGCAGGAATTTTTCGCGGCGGAAGCTCATGCAACCGTTGCCACCATCACCGGCCACCACGTCGATGGTGGCCTCGTCAACGAACTTCATGGTTTTTTGTCAGTGCCCTGTGAAGGGTGCTTGTCGCCCGGCCGGCGGTCGATGATCGACCACACACCCAAAGCAATCAGGATCAGCGGCCACCATTGCCTCAGCCAGCTCCAGTCGAACAATCCGAAGTTGTGAGCCAGGAACAGACAGCCCACAACGATGAGGATGATGCCGCTCTTGCTCATGTGGTGTTGTATTGCAGGCCGGATTGAGGTCGCATGGTAAATCAGCGCTCAAATGCAGAAGCCCCGGCGGGCCGGGGCTTCGGAAATTCTGGCCGCTCGCGCAGCCGGAAGATCACAGGCTCTTGACGAACACCGTCTGGCGATTGCGCGGGCCCTTGATGGCGTAGCTGACTTCGCCGTCGACCAGTGCAAACAGGGTGTGGTCCTTGCCGACCCCGACATTCGTGCCGGCGTGGAACTTGGTACCGCGCTGGCGCACGATGATCGAGCCGGCCGGAATCTTCTGGCCGCCGAACACCTTGACGCCGAGCATCTTCGGTTGTGAGTCGCGGCCGTTCCGTGTGGAACCGCCGCCTTTTTTCTGTGCCATGGTTGTAGCTCCTTGACTGGGGTTGTGGCCCGCTTACGCGTTCACCGCACCGATTTGAATTTCGGTGAAGTTCTGGCGATGACCTTGCCGCTTTTGATAGTGCTTGCGGCGGCGCATCTTGAAGATGCGCACCTTGTCATGCCTGCCGTGAGCCACAACGGTGGCCACCACGCTTGCGCCCGTCACCAAGGGAGTCCCGACCTTCAGCTCGGCGCCGGCACCAATGGCCAGCACCTGGTCGATCGTGATCTCTTGGCCAACATCCGCAGCAATCTGTTCTATTTTGATCTTTTCGCCTGCAGCAACCTTGTATTGTTTGCCACCGGTTTTTATGACCGCGTACATATCAGCCCTTTCAATTGACATCCCGCGCGGGCTGAATGATCAACGCGCGCAGTCCCTGCAAAACGCGCAGAGCCTGTGATTCTAGCACGACCTTCTTCGCGATGGCCCTTTGACGGAACGTCAGGCGGCGGTGCGCATGGCAGAGGCCCGGCCACGCGCCAAAAGGCCCCCGCTTTCTATAATCAATGGGTCTAACGGGCTCAGCGTGCAATCCACTTCCTCTCCTTCCCTCGCCGCGACGCCGGCAATCGGCGTGGCGCCCAGCGCCGCGGCCGTGATGACCGCCGACATGCAGCAGGTCGATGGCGTCATCCAGCGCCGCCTGGCGTCGGAGGTTGCCATGATCAACCAGATCGCGACCTACATCATCAGCGCGGGCGGCAAGCGCATCCGCCCGAAACTGGTGCTGCTGTTTTCCAACGCGCTCGGTTTCGCTGGGAAGGAACGCTTCGAACTGGCCGCGACGGTCGAATTCATTCACACCGCCACGCTCCTGCACGACGACGTGGTCGATGAGTCGGCGCTGCGTCGTGGCCGGCAGACCGCCAACGCCCTGTTCGGCAACGCGGCCAGCGTGCTTGTCGGCGACTTCGTCTATTCGCGCGCCTTTCAGATGATGGTGTCGGTGAACCGGATGCGCGTGCTCGAAGTGCTGGCCGACGCCACCAACGTGATCGCCGAGGGCGAGGTGCTGCAGTTGATGAACATGCACAACCCCGACACCTCGGTCGAAGACTACCTGCGCGTCATTCGTTTCAAGACGGCCAAGCTGTTCGAAGCCAGCGCGCGGCTCGGCGCGATCCTGGCCGAGGCCGACCCGGCTGTCGAAGAGTCCTGTGCTGCCTATGGTCGCGCGCTCGGCACCTCGTTCCAGCTGGTCGACGATCTGCTGGACTACGAAGGGGCCACCGAACAACTGGGCAAGAACGTCGGCGACGACCTGCGCGAAGGCAAGCCCACATTGCCGCTTCTGCTGGCGATGGAACGGGGCTCTGCACCCGAGCGCGAGTTGATCCGCCATGCCATCGAACACGGCGAAGTGGCCCGCCTGCCCGACATCGTCGAAATCGTCCGCCACACCGGCGCCATTGCCGCGACGCGCGACGCCGCGCGGGCCGAGGCCGACAAGGCAGCTCAATGTCTGTCGGTGCTTCCGCCGTCGATCTTCCAGGAAGCTCTGCTAGAATTCTGTGTTCGATCAGTTGAGCGCTCTTCTTGAGCCGCTCGGCGGTGGCATAGCTTCAAGCAGCCAGAAAATCGGGGTGTAGCTTAGCCTGGTAGAGCGCTACGTTCGGGACGTAGAGGCCGGAGGTTCGAATCCTCTCACCCCGACCAAATTTCACCTTTTCTCGGCGGGCGACTTCAACTCGAAGTGACGCTTCGGCGTGCACAAACGCCCCCCGCAGTGACACAGTGCGCATGGAACCGGGCTCTCGGTCCATCCGAATCTCGTTTCTCCGAAACGCGTGCTAAGCTGTTGATTATTCTTGGTACTTGCGTTGCCCCTCGGCTTTTGAACCTCTTGGCCTTGTGGCTGGGCGGCTCTTGCATCCAGCGACCGGCTTGACGCGAATACCAGCCCGAACCCGGTTCATTTCTGGCAATTCATGCGCTGTTCAATCTGTTTCAATGGGGCAGGAACCGAGCGTGAATTGTTGGCGAGTGCTAACGCCGAACACGGTTACAGTGCTTGATGCGTCCGAGATGATCACTCGTTTTCTTGCGGCATGACTTGAATCAACGATCCGTGGATACATTGGCCGAAGCCCCTCAGTCCGCGCTCTCCGGGGTAGCGCGGGTACTCGTTCACGCGGGCAAGCTGCAGGCCAAGATCGCCGAAGACCTGGTCCGCAGCGCCAAAGACAAGCGCAGCAGCTTCGTCGCCTCGGTCATTGCCGCGGGCGCTGTGTCGCCAGCCGACCTGGCCCACACCTTGTCCAGCGCGCTGGCGCTGCCCCTCCTGGACTTGGCGTCGATCGACCCGCAACGCCTGCCGCGCAACGTCATCGACGGCAAACTCGCGGCGCAATACCAGGTCGTGGTGCTCGGCAAACGTGGCAGCCGCCTGTTCATCGGTGGCGCCGACCCGACCGACCAGGAAGCGGTCGAACGCATCAAGTTCGCCACGCAGCTTTCCCCCGAATGGGTCATCGTCGAGCACGACAAGCTCGCCAAGATGCTCGAGAGCAGCGGCGCCAGCGCGAGCGAAACGCTCGAGTCGATGTCGTCGGGCGACTTCGAGTTCGACGTCACCGACGACGTCACCACGCCGCAGGAATCGAACGAACCGACCTCCGATGTCGAAGACGCGCCGGTCGTGCGTTTCCTGCAGAAGATGCTGATCGACGCGATCAACGCACGCGCCTCCGACCTGCACTTCGAGCCCTATGAATACCACTACCGCGTGCGCTTTCGCATCGACGGTGAGCTGCGTGAAATCACCCAGCCGCCGATCGCCATCAAGGACAAGCTCTCGTCGCGCATCAAGGTGATCTCGCGGCTCGACATCGCCGAAAAGCGCGTGCCGCAAGACGGCCGCATGAAGCTCAAGTTCGGCTCGAAGGCGATCGACTTCCGGGTCAGCACCCTGCCCACGCTGTTCGGCGAGAAGATCGTGATCCGGATCCTCGATCCGAGCAGCGCGAAGGTCGGTATCGAAGCGCTCGGCTACGAAAAGATCGAAAAAGATCGGCTGCTCAAGCTCATTCAGCGCCCCTACGGCATGGTGCTCGTCACCGGACCGACCGGCAGCGGCAAGACCGTGTCGCTCTACACCTGCCTGAACATCCTGAACCAGCCCGGCGTGAACATCTCGACCGTGGAAGACCCGGCTGAAATCAACTTGCCCGGAGTGAACCAGGTGAACGTGAACGACAAGGCGGGCCTGACCTTCTCGGCTGCGCTCAAGTCGTTCCTGCGCCAGGACCCCGACATCATCATGGTCGGCGAAATTCGCGACCTGGAAACTGCCGACATCGCGATCAAGGCAGCGCAGACCGGCCACATGGTGATGTCGACGCTGCACACCAACGACGCGCCGACCACCTTGACCCGTCTGCTCAACATGGGCGTGGCGCCTTTCAACATCGCCTCCAGCGTCTTGCTCATCACCGCACAGCGGCTGGCGCGCAAGCTCTGCGAAACCTGCAAGACGCAGGCCGACTATCCGCGCGAGGCGATGCTCAAGGCCGGCTTCGCCGCCGCTGACCTCGACGGCACCTGGCGACCCTACCGCGCGGTCGGCTGCTCGGCCTGCAACAACGGCTACAAGGGCCGCGTCGGCATCTACCAGGTGATGCCGATCACCGAGGCCATCCAGAAGATCATTCTGAACGAAGGCACCTCGATGGACATCGCCACGCAAGCACAACGCGAAGGGGTGCGCGATCTGCGCCAGTCCGGGTTGGTGAAGGTGCGCAATGGCGCCACCACGCTCGAAGAAGTGATCTCGGTGACGAACGAATAACCAAACACTATCGAAGGGACGGGGAAACAGCTTCCTCGTAGCGCACCATGGCGACTGCAACCGCGGTAAAGGGCATCAGGGAAATCGTCTTCGAGTGGGAAGGCAAGGACAAGAACGGCAAGACCGTTCGTGGCGAGATGCGCGCCGGCGGCGAAGCGCAGGTGGGTGCCAGCCTGCGCCGCCAGGGCATCCTCGTCAACAAGGTCAAGAAGCGCCGCCTGTCGGGTGGCAAGGCGATCAAGCAGAAAGACATCGCCGTCTTCACGCGCCAGCTCTCCACGATGATGCGCGCCGGTGTGCCGTTGATCCAGTCGTTCGACATCGTCGCTCGCGGCAGCACCAATGCCAAGATGACACGTCTGCTGGTCGACATCCGCTCCGACGTGGAGACCGGCACCAGCCTGTCGTCGGCCTTCCGCAAGCACCCGCTGTATTTCGACGCGCTGTATTGCAACCTGGTCGAAGCCGGTGAAGCCGGCGGTATTCTTGAAACGCTGCTCGACCGCCTGGCGATCTACCAGGAAAAGACGATGGCGATCAAGAACAAGATCAAGTCGGCGCTGATCTACCCGGTTGCCGTGATGGTGGTCGCCTTCGTCGTGCTGTCGGTCATCATGATCTTCGTGATCCCGGCGTTCAAGGAAGTGTTCTCATCGTTCGGCGCAGAGTTGCCCGCGCCCACCCTGGTGGTGATGGCGATCTCGGAGTTCTTCGTCAGCTACTGGTACCTCATCTTCGGGGTGATCGGCGGCGGCGTGTACTTCTTCCTGCAGTCGTGGAAACGCTCGCTGAGAATGCAGAAGGCCATGGACCGCCTGCTGCTGCGCGTGCCGGTGTTCGGCGACCTGGTGAACAAGTCGGCCGTGGCGCGCTGGACGCGCACGCTCTCGACCATGTTCGCCGCCGGCGTGCCTCTGGTCGAAGCGCTCGACTCGGTTGGGGGCGCCGCCGGCAACGCGGTGTTCCTGGAAGCCACCGAACAGATCCAGAAAGACGTGTCGACCGGCTCGGCACTCACCACCTCGATGCAGACCACCGGCGTCTTCCCCACCATGGTGATCCAGATGTGCGCCATCGGCGAAGAGTCGGGCTCGCTCGACCAGATGCTGGGCAAGGCCGCCGAGTTCTATGAAGACGAAGTCGACGAGGCCGTCAAGGGCCTGTCGAGCCTGATGGAGCCGTTCATCATCGTGATCCTGGGCACCCTGATCGGCGGCATCGTGGTGTCGATGTATCTGCCCATCTTCAAGCTCGGCCAAGTCGTCTAGTCGCGTCGATGTTGTCCGATCTGGTCGACGAGCAATTCGTCGAGCTGATGCTGTCGCCGTTCGTCCTGGCCGGGCTGGGCCTGATGATCGGCAGCTTCCTGAACGTCGTGATCCACCGCGTTCCGCTGATGATGGAACGCGCCTGGAAGCTCGACAGCGCCGAAACGCTGGGCGTGCCGGTCGAAGCGCCGCCGCTCATCACGCTCTCGACGCCGCGCTCGCGCTGCCCCTCGTGCGGGCACGCGATCACCTGGTACGAAAACATCCCGGTGCTGAGCTACGCCTGGTTGCGCGGGCGCTGCTCTGCTTGCAAGACGGCCATCTCGGCGCGCTACCCGCTCGTCGAGCTGTTCACCGGCGCGCTGTTCGCCGCGATCGGCTGGAAGTTCGGTGCCGTGCCGGCCGCGTTGCTGTGGTGCGGCTTCGCCGCGACCTTGGTGGCGCTCGCCGGCATCGACTGGGACACCACCCTGCTGCCCGACAGCCTGACCCTGCCGCTGCTGTGGGCCGGCCTCGTGGCCAGCGCGCTGGGCTGGACGATTCCGCTGCACAGCGCGCTCTGGGGTGCCGTCGTCGGTTATCTGTCGCTCTGGTCCGTCTACTGGCTGTTCAAGCTCACCACCGGCAAGGAAGGCATGGGCTTCGGTGACTTCAAGCTGCTGGCCGCGCTCGGCGCATGGCTCGGCCTGAAGATGATCCTGCCCGTGGTGCTCGCCGCATCGATCATCGGCGCGATCGTCGGCATCGGCATGAAGTTCGGCGGGAACCTGCGCGAAGGCCGCTACGTGCCTTTCGGCCCGTTCCTCGCCGGCGCCGGGCTGGTGGTGATGCTGGCCGGCCAGGCCCGCGTGCTGCGCTGGCTCGGCTGGGCTTGAACGGGCGCGCCATGGTGCTGCGGATCGGCTTGACCGGCGGCATCGGCAGCGGCAAGAGCACGGTCGCGGCGCTGCTCACCGGTTCTGGTGCCACGGTGGTCGACACCGACGCGATCGCGCGCCAGATCGCGCTGCCCGGTGGCGCGGCGATGAGCGGCATTCGCGAAGCCTTCGGCGCCGAATTCATCGACGCGGCCGGTGGCCTGGACCGCGAGCGCATGCGGGCGCTGGCGTTTTCCGACGACACGGCACGGCGCCGCCTCGAGGCCATCCTGCACCCGTTGATCGGCGTCGAGACAGAACGTCAGGCCGAGGCCAGCAGTGCGCCCGTGGTGGTCTTCGACGTGCCCTTGCTGGTCGAATCGGAACGCTGGCGGGCGCGGGTGCACAAGGTGCTCGTGGTCGATTGCACCGAGGCCACCCAGATCGCCCGTGTGGTCGCCCGTTCGGGCTGGACGGCCGAGGCCGTGCAGGCCGTCATCGACCGGCAGGCCTCGCGCGCGCGGCGCCGCGCCTGCGCCGACGCGGTGATCTTCAACGAAGGTATCTCGCCCGAGCAACTCCGCGATGAGCTGCGTTCCTTGTGGCAGGCCTGGGCACAGGCCGCTACCGGCCAGCCACCGCACGCGTGATCGACGCTGTGGAACAATCGCGCCTCGGCGGGGTCTGCCCCGGCCCCACTCCCTGCGCCGCTTGCCGCGCACCAGGCACACCGTGATCCTCTACGAATACCCGTTCAACGAAAGCATCCGCACCATGCTGCGGCTCGAACACCTGTTCGACCGCCTCGGCCAGCTGATCGCCCGCGAGGCAGCGGTGGACCACCACTTCGCGCTGGCCACGGTGTTCGAGATCATGGACGTGGCGGCCCGCGCCGACCTGAAGTCCGACCTGCTGAAAGAGCTGGAAAAGCACAAGCTCCAGTTCAACGGCTACCGCGGCAACCCGTCGATCTCGGAAGGTGCGCTCGACGAGGTGATCGCCAAGATCGACCACGCCTTCAACGGCCTGAACCTGTTGCCGGGCAAGGCCGGCGCCGCGCTCACGAACAACGACTGGCTGATGAGCATTCGCAGCCGCATCAGCATTCCCGGTGGCACCTGCGAGTTCGACCTGCCGGCGTACTACGCGTGGCAGAAGCTGGAGCCGGCTCGCCGCCGCGCCGACCTGCTGAGCTGGGTCAGTTCGCTGATGCCGCTGGCTGAAGCGCTCCAGGTGCTGCTCGGCCTGCTGCGTGATTCCGGCGTGCCGCACAAGGTGGTGGCCCCCGCCGGCCAGTACCAGCAGAGCCTGCCGCAAGGTCGGGTCTACCAGTTGATGCGCGTGCGCCTCAACCAGAGCGAACTGCTGGTGCCCGAGATCAGCGGGCATCGTTTGATGGTCTCGGTGCGGCTGATGCGGCAAGACGCCGAAGGCCGGCTCAAGCCGAGCCCGGCCGACACGAGCTTCGAACTGACCCTTTGTTCCTGAGCATGGATGCGACGACCCCGCGTGTCATTCGCTGCCCGGGCTGCGGCGGCCCGAGCGTGTACGCGAGCACGAACGACTTCCGCCCGTTCTGCAGTGCACGCTGCAAGAACAACGACTTCGGTGCCTGGGCGAGCGGGGCCTACGCCGTCGACGCCGACAGCGCGCCGCAAGACCCGTCGCTCGGTGACGAGCCCGACGAGAGCGCCCCCACCACCCACTGACCCGGGCCCACGCTCAGCGCGTGAGCCAGTGTTCGGTGAAGCCCGCCAGATCCTGGTGCACCGATTTCGCCAGCACCAGTTCATTGCCGACATTCGGGCTGCCGTTCGGCGCCCGCAGCACCAGCGCGGTGTGGATGTTGCGCGGCACCCCACGCATGTAGGGCAGGTAATCGTCGACAAAGGCGACCGGGCGCAGCTCGGTGATGGCGTCGGCCTTCGGGCTGCGCTCGACCGCTTCGTTGCCCGTGGCGATCACGCGCTCGATCGGGAAGCCGAGCTGTTTCAGGTTGCGCAGGCGCGCGGCTTCGAATTCGAGTTCGAGCGCCGAGACACACACCAGTTCGTAGCCCGCGTCGTGCAGGCGGTGGCAGGCTTCGAGCGCCCCTTCGATGGCCGGCACGGTGGCCCAGAACTGTTCGTCGAACGAAGCTCGGAATTGCACGCGCTTCTTCGCATCGAGCCGCTCGACTTTCCAGCGGTCCATCGGCCAGTAGGCCAGAGGGTCACGCTCGGCTGGCGCCTTGCCGAAAGCACGCTGCCATGCACCGGCGTAGGCAAGGTGGAAGTCGAGCAACACGCCGTCGGCGTCGAGTGCGATCAGGGGTTTGGACATGCGCCGACTGTAGCGGCAGCCTTGTGAGCGGGCCGTCACCTGCCCGACGTGAACCGCAGAAATTCACACGGCTGCGGTGCCGCGCCCACAGGCCTGCGCCGGGCTACTCGCCCCCGGCGGCCTTCACCGCCTTGCCTGGCTTCGCCACCTCGGCCCGAAACACCAGCGCCGACTCGAACGAGGCGCGCACGAACTTCAGCGCCGCCGCGAATTCGTCGTCGCTGAGCTGCCGGGCCGCGTCGCTGGAGCGGTAGATGTTCGCGAACTCGCGCTCGCGCCCGGCCTGCACCGCCAGCTTGCCCACGCCCAGGCTTTCGAGCGTGGCCCACAACTTCGGGTTGTAGGTGCGGGTGAGTTTCATCGCCACCGGGATCGGGTCGTTGCGGCCCAGCACGCCGGCCAGCCGCAGGATGATCTCGAAGGGCAGGCCGACCTTGCCACCTTCCACCTGCTCCAGCAGCGTCACGTCTTTCAGGTTGATCGCACCGCCCAGGTCCTGCAGCGTCAGGCCGGCGCTTTCGCGCAGGTCGCGGAACACGCTGCCGGCCTTTTCGACGGCCGCCTTGTGCGAGGGTTTGCTCAGCTTCGAGGCCGCGACGCGGAACGACAGGTCGGCCGCGTTGTTGGCGATGCCGAGCACGAAGTCGGTCCACGAGCGCAGGTCGCGCGCCAGCGTCATCAGGCCCTTGCTGGCATCGAGGGGCGGTTTGGGCACCATGGCCTTCAAGGCCCTCGCCGGCACGGTGGCGATCGCTTTCTTGGCGGGGGCACGTTTGCGCGCGGTTGTTGCCATGCGATTCCTTGAGTCAGAGGGCCCGAGCCGCGTCACCGTAGATCAGGCGGCGCACACCGTCGCGGTGAAACGGCTGCCACTGCCCTTCGGGCTGCGCCAGCCGGTCGGCCACGGCGTACAGCACCGCCGGGTGCGCACCCATGCCGACGTGGCTGGCCCGCACTTCGATGTTCTCGGTGCGCGCGGCCGGCTGCTGGATGCTGCACTGCCACGCCACCACGCCGTCGGTGCGGCTGAAGATCGAGGTCGTGGGCACGGCCGGCGCTTCGCTCAGCGGCCCGAAGCCTTTCGGGTCGTCGGCCTTGCGCCCGCTCACCCATTCGTAGAAGCGCCAGGCGTTGCTGGCTTTCGGGTGGCCGGTGAACGGCGTGCCGAGCGTGATCGCGCAGCGCACCGCGTCGGGCGCGCGTTTGGCGAGTTCACGCGCGTAGACACCGCCCAGGCTCCAGCCGATCAGGCTGATCTTGCGGCCCGAGCTGCGGTGCAGTTCGTGGACCCGTTCGAGGCAGGCTTCGAACACACCCGGCCGCGGCCCGAAGTTGCGGCCCTGCGCCCAGCCGTGGGGCGCGTAACCGCGCTTCTTGAGGAAGCGGCGCAACGGGCCGGTCGATGAATCGGACGCGGCCAGGCCCGGAAGCACGAGCACCGCATGCCCGTCACCGCGCGGCCCCTGCATCAACCAGGGCCAGAGCGCCGCGCTGCTGAAGGCCTCGAAAGGTGCGCGCCATTCGAGCGCCATGAGGTGCGCGCCGGGCGCCTTGATCTGAGCGTGTTGCATCGTGTTCCTTGTGGGTCAGTGCGGCCGTGCGGTCGCGGCGGCTTTGGTGCTGCGCTTGCGCGGCACCGCCGTGGCGGGCGTTGCACGGCGACGCGCTGCCGCCTTCGGCGTTTTCACGGGCGCGGCCTCCACGGCCACCACCTTCGCCCGCGCCGGTTTCTTCACCACCACCGCCTCGGGCGCGGCCACCTGCAGCGCGGCCGCCGCCGGCTCGAGCGCATCGATCAAGGCCTTCAGCTTGTGGTGCTCTTCGACCACGTAGTCGGCCAGGTCGGCCACGTCAGGCAGCGCACGCCGGCAGGCGGTGAGGCCGACTTCGAGCGAGCCGTTGTAACTCTGCACCGTCATGTTCAAGGCGATGCCGTGGCCGGGAATCGACACCGGGTAGAAGCTCGCCAGCTTCGCCCCCGCGAAGTACAGCGGGAACTGGGGGCCCGGCACGTTGGAGATCGCCACGTTCACGATCGGCGGCAGCTTGTTCGCGAGCCGCGAGCGGCCGTACAACGACACCAGCCCCGACATCAACCACGGCACGCCGAGCGAAGGAAAGTCGGTCGGCATCGCGCCCTTCACGCTCAGCTGCAACTTCTTGCCGACGTTGGCCGAGGCGTTGATCGCCATCAAGCGTTCCAGCGGATCGTCGATGGTCGTGGCCAGGCTCACCATCATCATCGACACCTGGTTGTTCGGGTCGGTGTTGCCGGCTTCGCGCAAAGACACCGGCACGCCGGCGATCAGCGGCTTGGTCGGATGGCAGTCGTAGTCGGCGAGGTAACGCTTGAGCGCGCCGGCGCAGGTGGCCATCACGATGTCGTTCAGGCTCGCGCCGCTGCGCTTGGCCATCGCCTTCACCTCGGCCAGCGGCAGCGAGCGCGCGGCGAAGGCGCGCTGGTTCGTGATCGCCACGTTCAGCGGTGTCTTCGGCCCCAGCGCAAAACCTTCGGGCAGGCCGAGGTGGCGCTTGCCGTCGACGTCCGACACCGGGTAGACCACGCTTGCGATCGCGCGGCCCACGGCCGGCAGCGACTTGAACAGCTTCACATACTGCGTCAACGCGTTGCTGACCGCGGCCCCGGCGAGTTCGGCCACACCGAGCTGGTACTGGTTGGTGCGCAGGCGCGGCCGCGGCGGCTTGATCGGCGGCGGCACTTGCGAGCCGCTGAGCAAGGCCTTCGTGATCGCCACGCCGGCCTGACCGTCGATGGCCGAGTGGTGCATCTTGTTGTAGATCGCCACCTGCCCGGTGTTCAGGCCCTCGATCACGTAGATTTCCCAAAGCGGCCGGCTGCGGTCGAGCAGGCTCGAATGCAGGCGTGCGACGTATTTTTCGAGCTGCTCCAACGTGCCCGGGCGCGGCAGAATCACGTGGCGCACGTGGTAGTCGAGATCGACGTCTTCGTCGTCGACCCACACCGGGTTGGCCAGGTCGAAGGGCATCAGCGCGAGCTTGCGCTGGAACACCGAGGCCAGGTGCATGCGCGTGGCCATCCAGCGCTTCACGTCTTCGTAGTAGTCGCCGGCGTAACCCTCGGGCAGGTCGGCGATCTGCAGGCTGCCCACGTGCATCGGCATCTCGGGGGTCTCTAGGTGAAGGAACGAGGCGTCCATGCCGCTGAGGTGAATCATGTCGTGGTCTCCTTCAGGCGTTGAGTGCGGCGCGCTTGCGCTCTTCTTCGTCCACCAGGTCCTTCTTCGAGAGCTTGCCCACCGCGGTCTTCGGCAGCTCGGCGCGCAACTCCATCGCCTGCACCATCTCGTGCTTGCCGATGCGGTCTTTCAGGAAGGTCTTCAGCTCGTCGAGCGTGAAAGCGGGCGCGTCTTTCTTCAGCTTGATGAAAGCCTTGGGCGACTGACCGCGGTATTCGTCGGGGATGCCGATCACGCACACTTCTTCGACCGACGCGTGTTCGTAGATCGCCTCTTCGATCACACGCGGGTAGACGTTGAAACCGCCGCACAGCAGCATGTCTTTCGTGCGGTCGACGATGAAGACGAAGCCGTCGGCGTCCATCTTCGCCACGTCGCCGCTGCGGAAAAACCCGTCCTTCGTCATCGACTTGGCGGTGGCCGCATCGTTCTTCCAGTAGCCCTTCATCACGTTCGGGCCGCGGATGCACAGCTCGCCCGGTTCGCCCGGCGCAGCGTCATGGTCAGGGTCGGTCAGGCTTTCGAACTTCAGCTCGATACCGGGCAGCGGCATGCCGCACGAGCCCGCCTTGCGTTTGCCGTGCACGGGTGTGAAGGTGCCGGTCGGCGAGGTCTCGGTCATGCCCCAGCCTTCGTTGAGCTTGCACCCGGTCAGCTCGACGAAGCGGTTGGCCACCTCGACCGGCAGCGGCGCCCCACCCGAGCCGCAGAACTGCAGCGACTTCAACTCGCCGGCGACCACGCGCGGGTGCGCCGACAGCGCCATGTACATCGTCGGCACACCGGCGAACAGGCTGATCTTCTTGTCGATCAGGTCCTTGATGACCGCGTCGACATCGAAGCGCGGGTGCAGCACCAGCAAGGCACCGAGCCGCACGCCATAGAGCAGGTTCACGGTCAGCGCGTAGATGTGAAACAGCGGCAGCACGACGAGCACGCGCTCGACACCTTCGGTCAGCACGCGCGGCGTGCCTTGCGAGGTGGCCATGTACTGCGCGCACGCCGCAGTGAGGTTCGCGTGCGTCAGCATCGCGCCTTTGGGCAGGCCGGTCGTGCCGCCGGTGTATTGCAACGCGACGACGGCCTGCGTGAGGTCACCGAGCGCGTGCACCACGTAGTCGCCGTCGTTGGCGAGCAGCGCGTCGAAGGCGACGTGCTGGTCGTCGACCGCCACCGGCGCCAGCTGTCCGGCCGCTTGCAGGTGCGCGCGCACGCCGGCCGGTTGCGCCGAGTAGTCGCCCATGCTGCCGACGATCAGGCGTTGAAGGCGCGACGAGCCGAGCAGCCGCGCCATCTGCGGGTACAGCACCGTGAGGTCGAGCGTCACGAGCAGGTCGGTCTCGCTGTCTTCGATCTTGTGCGCGAGCACCCGCTCGGCGTCGAGCGGCGAGTAGTTCACGACGGTGCCACCGGCCTTCAGCGTGGCGAAGAACGCGATCGGGTAATGCGGCGTGTTGGGCAGGTACAGCCCGACGTGCACGCCCGGCCCGACGCCGAGCTGCTGCAAGCCCTTGGCCGCGCGGTTCACGAGGTGGCCGAACTCGCTGTAGCTGATCACGCGCCCCATGAATTCGAGCGCGGGGTGGTCGGGCCAGCGTTTCACGGCGTCGTCGAGCAACTGCTGCACCGGCATCAGCGGCAGTTCGGCGTCCCAGCGCACACCGTCGGGGTAATTCTTGATCCAGGGATGCTCTGCTGCCACGGGGGTTCCTGAGAGGTGGTTGGTGGGTCGTGCGGCGCGGGTGCGGCACTGACGAAATATCGCGTGGCGCCGAGGCCTGTCAGTTGGGGGTTTGCCCGGAGTCAGCGACCCGGCTCCAGGCCCGCTCGGCCACGCTGCGCGCCTTGCGGCCGGCTTCCATCGCATGCACGCTGCTGGCCGAACCGTCGAGCGCGCGGCGCAGGATGCCCTGCGAGATCGCGGCACCGCGGAACAGGTTGTAGACGAGGTAGAAGTTCCACTCGGCGGCAGACGGCGCCGCCGCGCCGACCCGCTCGCAGTAACGCGCCACGTACGCCGCTGCGGTCGGAATGCCGAGCGCGCCCAGGTCGAGCCCGGCCAGGCCGCGCGTGGCACCGGGTTCGGTGTGCCAGGCGAGCGCGTGGTACGCGAAGTCGGCCATCGGGTGGCCGAGTGTCGAAAGCTCCCAGTCGAGCACGGCCACGACACGCGGTTCGGTCGCGTGGAAGACGAGGTTGTCGAGCCGGAAGTCGCCGTGCACGAGCGCCGCCGTATCGCCGGGCGGGATGTGCAGCGGCAACCACTCGATCAGCCGCTCCATTGCGTCGATGCGCTCGGTTTCCGAAGCGCGGTACTGCGCACTCCAGCGGCCGATCTGGCGGGCGAAGAAGTTGCCGGGTTTGCCGTAGTCGGCCAGACCGATCAGCAAAGGGTTGAGGCGGTGCAAGGCGGCGATCACGCGGTTCATGTCATCGAAGAGTGCGCTGCGTTCGGCCGCGCTGAAGCCGGGCAGCCTCGGGTCCCAGAGGATGCGGCCCTGCACGTTCTCCATCACGTAAAAGGCACTGCCGATCACGGCGGTGTCGTCGCACAGGCAGTGCATCTGCGGCACCGGCACGCCCGAACCGCGCAACGCGTTCATCACGCGGTACTCACGCTCGATGGCATGGGCCGAGGGCAGCAGCTTGCCGGGTGGCTTGCGGCGCAGCACGTAACTCGCGGCCGGTGTTTTCAGCAGGTATGTGGGGTTCGACTGACCGCCCTTGAACTGCTCGACCTGCAGCGGCCCGTCGAAGCCCGGCATGTTCACGGCCAGCCAGGCTTCGAGCCCGCCCACGTCGAAGCGGTGCCGCTCCTGCACGGGCATCGTGCCCACGAACTGCTCGCTCATCGCTGTCTCCGTCCTTTATGGCCCGGGTTCTACACGATCGCCGCAACGCGGCTGTCACGTGCGCGCCAACACACGCCGCGCGGCTGTGCAGCACAATCGATCGCACTGCCCCACGCACGGTACCCGAGATGAGTTCACGACCGCCACTGAAACGCCGAACTGTGCTGGCCGCCGCGGCCACGCTGATGCCATCGACGGCCTGGCTGAAGACCCGAGGAAACCCGATGAACGCGATCAAGGTCGAAGAACGCAGCCTGTCGGAGCTGCAAGTCGAACTCCGCGCCGGCCGCATCACCGCGCCGCAAGTCACCGCGGCCTACCTCGCACGCATCGAGAGCATCGACCGCGCCGGACCGCATCTGCGCAGCGTGATCGAGACCAACCCCGACGCGCCCGCCATCGCCCGTGCACTCGACCTCGGCCGGCGTGCGCGCGGCCCGCTGCACGGCCTGCCGATCCTGATCAAGGACAACATCGACACGCACGACAGGATGCAGACGACGGCCGGTTCCCTGGCGCTGGTGGGCAGCAAGCCACCCGCCGATGCCTTCGTCGTGCAACAGCTTCGCGCGGCCGGCGCGGTGATCCTGGGCAAGACCAACCTGAGCGAGTGGGCCAACATCCGCAGCAGCCAGAGCACCAGCGGCTGGAGCGCCCGCGGCGGCCTCACGCGCAACCCGCACGCGCTCGACCGCAACACCTCGGGTTCGAGCTCGGGTTCGGCCGCCGCGGTGGCGGCGAGCCTGTGCGCCGCAGCGGTCGGCAGCGAGACCGACGGCTCGATCCTGAGCCCGTCGTCGATCTGCGGCATCGTCGGCCTGAAGCCCACGGTCGGCCTGCTCAGCCGCAGCGGCGTGATCCCGATCGCGCACAGCCAGGACACGCTGGGCCCGATGGCGCGCAGCGTGCGCGACTGCGCGATCCTGCTCGGCGCGATGACCGGCTTCGACGCCGACGACGCCGCGATGCAGGGCAGCGCGCCGCACAGCCTGAGCGACTACACGGGCGCACTCGACGCCAACGCGCTGAAAGGCGCGCGGCTCGGCGTGGCGCGCCAGTTCTTCGGTTTCCACGACCAGACCGAGCTGGCCTACGCGCCGGTGCTCGACGCCTTGAGGCGCGCTGGCGCGGTGCTGGTCGACCCGGTCACGCTGCCCGCGATCGAGACCATCGGCGAGGCCGAGCTGACTGTCCTACTCTACGAGCTGAAAGCCGACCTCGACGTTTACCTGAAGCGCCTGGGCCCCGACGCGCCGGTGAAAAGCCTGGCCGACGTGATCGCGTTCAACCAGAAAAACGCGTCGCGCGAGATGGCATGGTTCGGGCAGGACCTGTTCGAAAAAGCGCAAGCCAAGGGGCCGCTCACCGACGCCGAGTACCTCGGCGCCCGCGCGAAGTGCCTGCGCATCGCGCGCACCGAAGGCATCGAGGCGGTGATGCGCGAACAGAAACTCGACGCGCTGATCGCGCCCACCGGCGGCCCGGCCTGGCGCATCGACACCGTCATCGGCGACCACTTCGTCGGCAGCAGCACCACGCCGGCGGCCGTGGCCGGCACGCCGGCGATCACGGTGCCGGCGGCCATGCTGCGCGGGCTGCCGCTCGGCCTCACGTTCTTCGGCAACGCATGGAGCGAAGGGAAATTGCTCGGTCTGGCCTACGCGTTCGAGCAGGCGACCCAAGCGCGGCGCGCGCCGAGCTACGCCAAGAGCGTCGACGCTTGAAAAGAACCTTCTGCAGGAGACAAACATGACAACCAACATCGGTGTGATCGGCCTCGGCGCCATGGGCAAAGGCATGGCCTCGTCGCTGCGGCGTGCCGGCTACCACGTGCACGTGTGCGACGTTCGCCTCGAAGCGGCCACCGCCTTCGCGGCCGAAGGGGGCACGGCCTGCGCGAACCCGGCCGAGCTGGCCTCGAAGTGCGGCGTGGTCGTCAGCGTGGTCGTCAACGCCGCGCAGACCGAAGCGGTTCTGTTCGGCGAGCACGGCGCGGCCGACGCGCTCGCGCCCGGCAGCGTCTTCGTGATGTGCTCGACCGTCGACCCGAACTGGTCGGTCGCGCTCGAAAAACGCCTGGCCGAGCGCGGCGTGCACTACCTCGACGCACCGATCTCCGGTGGCGCCGCGAAGGCCGCGAGCGGGCAGATGACGATGATGACGTCGGGCCGCCCCGAGGCCTACGCGAAGGTCGGCGCCGCCCTGGATGCGATGGCCGCCAAGGTCTACAAGCTCGGCGATGCCGCCGGCCCCGGCAGCAAGGTCAAGATCATCAACCAGTTGCTCGCCGGGGTGCACATCGCCGCTGCGGCCGAAGCGATGGCGCTCGGGCTGCGCGAGGGCGTGGCGGCCGACGCGCTGTACGAAGTCATCACCAACAGCGCCGGCAACAGCTGGATGTTCGAGAACCGCATGGCGCACGTGATCGCGGGCGACTACACGCCGCTGTCGGCCGTCGACATCTTCGTGAAGGACCTCGGCCTGGTGCTCGACACCGCGCGCGCGAGCAAATTCCCGCTGCCGCTTTCGGCCACCGCGCACCAGATGTTCATGCAGGCGTCGAGCGCCGGCCACGGCCGCGAAGACGACTCGGCGGTGATCAAGATCTTCCCCGGCATCACGCTGCCGGAGAAGAAGTGAGGCGCTGAAGACTTACGCGTAGGCCGACAGTTCGCGCTTCGCGATCGCGTTGCGGTGCACTTCGTCGGGCCCGTCGGCCACGCGCAGGTGGCGCTCGTAGGCGTAGTAGCCGGTCAACACCGTGTCCTGGCTCAGGCCCATCGCGCCGAAGGCCTGCATCGCCCAGTCGACCACCTTGACGCAGTTGTTCGGCGTCAATACCTTGATCATCGCGATCTCGTTCGCGGCCACCTTGTTGCCGACCGTGTCCATGCGGTAGGCGGCGTTCAGCACCATCCAGCGCGACTGCTCGATCAGCATGCGCGACTCGGCGATGCGCTCGCGCCACACGCCCTGGTCGGCCAGCTTCTTGTGGAACGCGGTGCGCGACACGAGCCGCTGACACATCAGTTCGAGCGCCGCTTCGGCCATGCCGATCGCACGCATGCAGTGGTGGATTCGCCCTGGCCCGAGCCGGCCTTGGGCGATCTCGAAACCTCGGCCTTCGCCGAGCAGGATGTTCGACGCCGGCACACGCACGTTCTCGAAGCGGATCTCGGGGTGGCCGAACGGCGGGTCGTAGACACCGAGCAGCGCCATGTCGCGCACGATCGTCACGCCGGGCGTGTTCTTCGGCACCAGGATCATCGACTGCTGTCTGTGGCGATCCGCGTTGTCCGGGTCGGTCTTGCCCATCAGGATGAAGACCTCGCAGCGTTCGTTCATCGCGCCGGTGATGTACCACTTGCGGCCGTTGATCACGTACTCGTCGCCTTCGCGGCGGATGCTGCATGCGATGTTGGTCGCGTCGCTCGAAGCGACGTCGGGCTCGGTCATCGCGAAGGCCGAGCGGATCTCGCCGACCAGCAGCGGCTTCAGCCAGCGGTCTTGCTGCGCCTGCGTGCCGTAGCGCGCCAGCACTTCCATGTTGCCGGTGTCGGGCGCCGAGCAGTTGAAGATCTCCGAACACCAGTAGCGCCTGCCCATGATCTCGGCGAGCGGTGCGTATTCGAGGTTGGTCAGCCCGGTGGGCGCGTGCACTTCGCCCGAGCGCTTGTCGTCCGGGTGCGGCGGCAGGAACAGGTTCCACAGACCCTGCTCGCGCGCCTGGGCCTTCAGCGCCGCCATCATCGGCAGTTCGGCGTAGGCGCGGCCGGCCTTCGCGTTCGCGGCGAGCTCGGCTTCGTGGCGCGCTTCGTTCGGGTAGACGTGTTCGTCCATGAACTTGAGCAGGCGCTCGCGCAATGCGATCACCTTGGGAGAGAAGTCGAATTCCATGGTCGTCCTTGCTGGGGTGTGGCCAGCAAGATAACGAGGGGCGCGCCGCGGCGCTGTCTTTCGCGCGACAGCGTCGGCTCGCAGGCGCAGATCGCTTGCGCCAAGTCAAGCGGGGCGCGTGCCCTCGAAGGCCCGTTGCAACAACTCGCGGATCGCGGCACGTTCCAGCGGGCGCGGGTTCGGGTACTGGTTCTGCACCGCAAGATCGGCCGCGCGGTCGAGGCCCTCGGCCGGCATGCCGATGTCTTTCAGGGCAGTCGGTGCATCGTGTCGTTGGGCCAGATCGAACACGCCCGCCGGTGCGCTCGCCGCATCGAGCGCCCGCGCGATGCGCTGCATCGCTTCGGGTGCCTGCGCCGCGTTGTAGGCCAGCGCGTGCGGCAGGATCACGGTGTGCACCTCGGCGTGCGGCAGGTTGAAGCTGCCCCCGAGCGTGTGGCACAGCTTGTGGTGCAGGCCCATCGACACGGCGCCCAGCACCGTGCCGCACAGCCAGGCGGCGTAGAGCATGTCGGTACGGCCGCCGAGGTCGTGCGGGTCGCGGGCCAGGCGCGGCAGCGCGGCGGCGGCGGCGCGAATGCCCTCTTCCGCCATCATCGACATGATCGGGTTGCCGTCGTGTGCGTACAGGCCTTCGGCCGCGTGCGCGATCGCGTTCATCGCGCTGGTCACCGTCGAAGCGGGCGGCAGCGTCAGCGACAGTTCCGGGTCGTAGATGACCGTGCGCGGCAACACCCGCGCATCGCGGCCGGTCTTCTTCACGCCGGCATCGGTCAAGCCGTAGATCGAGGTCATCTCGCTGCCGGCGTAGGTGGTCGGGATCGCCAGGATCGGCAGGCCCGAGTCGAGCGCGATGGCTTTGCCCAGGCCGGTGGTCGAGCCGCCGCCGATCGCCACGGCGCAGTCGGCGCCGAGCCTTCGGGCTTCTTCACGGGCTTCGCGCGCGCCTTCGAGCGGCACATGCATCGCCGCTTTGGCGAAGACACCTGCCGCCCGGTCGCCCAGCAACTCGGCGACACGCTGGGCGCTCGCGGCCTGCCCGGGCGTGGACAGGATCAACGCGCGGCGGGCACCGAGCGCGTCGATCTCGCGCGCCAGATGCTGCAAGGCACCGGCGCCGAAGACCACACGCGACGGGTTCGACTGGTAGATGAAGGGGCTCATGCCGCCATGATGCCCGCGGTCTTGAAACTTGGAGGCACGCCCCTATAATCTGTTTGCTAGCACTCGCGAATGCTGAGTGCTAACGGCCTTGGCGGCAGTTTTCACCGCCGCTTTCGCTTCAAGTGATTGGGCGCTCACATCGCACCGATCCAACGGCCAAAGCTCAATTCGAGTCCATTTCAAGGAGATGCTATGAAACTTCGTCCTTTGCACGATCGCGTGATCGTCAAGCGCCTGGAACAAGAAACCAAGACCGCTTCGGGCATCGTGATCCCCGACAACGCCGCCGAAAAGCCCGACCAGGGTGAAGTTCTGGCCGTCGGCCCGGGCAAGCGCAGCGACAAGGGCGACTTCATCGTTCTGAACATCAAGGTCGGCGACCGTGTTCTGTTCGGCAAGTACAGCGGCCAGACCGTCAAGGTCGACGGCGAAGAACTGCTGGTGATGAAAGAAGACGATCTGTTTGCAGTGGTCGAGAAGTAATTCTTCTCCCCTCGAACTGAATCCTTTCAAATTTCGGAGAAACAAGACATGGCAGCAAAAGACGTAATTTTCGGCGGCGAAGCCCGCGCACGCATGGTCGAGGGTGTGAACATCCTGGCCAACGCCGTCAAGGTGACCCTCGGCCCGAAGGGCCGCAACGTGGTGCTCGAGCGTTCGTTCGGCGGCCCGACCGTGACCAAGGACGGTGTGTCCGTGGCCAAGGAAATCGAGCTGAAGGACAAGCTCCAGAACATGGGCGCGCAAATGGTCAAGGAAGTCGCTTCCAAGACCTCCGACATCGCCGGTGACGGCACCACCACCGCCACCGTGCTCGCACAGGCCATCGTTCGCGAAGGCATGAAGTACGTGGCCGCGGGCATGAACCCGATGGACCTGAAGCGTGGCATCGACAAGGCCGTGTCGGCCCTGGTCGAGCAGCTAAAGAAGCAGTCGAAGCCCACCACCACGAGCAAGGAAATCGCTCAGGTCGGCACGATCTCGGCCAACAGCGACGAAGAAGTCGGCCGCATCATCGCCGAGGCGATGGACAAGGTCGGCAAGGAAGGCGTGATCACCGTCGAAGACGGCAAGAGCCTGAACAGCGAACTCGAAGTCGTCGAAGGCATGCAGTTCGACCGCGGCTACCTGTCGCCCTACTTCATCAACAACCCGGAAAAGCAGACCGCTGTTCTGGACAACCCGTTCGTGCTGCTGTTCGACAAGAAGATCAGCAACATCCGCGACCTGCTGCCGACGCTGGAGCAAGTGGCCAAGTCGGGCCGTCCGCTGCTGATCATCGCTGAAGAAGTCGAAGGCGAAGCCCTGGCGACGCTGGTGGTGAACACGATCCGCGGCATTCTGAAGGTCGTGGCCGTCAAGGCGCCGGGCTTCGGCGACCGCCGCAAGGCCATGCTCGAAGACATCGCCATCCTGACCGGCGGCAAGGTCATCGCCGAAGAAGTCGGCCTGACGCTCGAGAAGGTCACGCTGGCCGATCTGGGCCAGGCCAAGCGCGTCGAAGTGGGCAAGGAAAACACCACGATCATCGACGGTTCGGGCGCTGCCGGCGACATCGAAGCACGTGTCAAGCAAGTGCGTGTGCAGATCGAAGAAGCCACCAGCGACTACGACCGTGAAAAGCTCCAGGAACGCGTGGCCAAGCTGGCCGGCGGCGTGGCGCTGATCAAGGTCGGTGCTGCGACCGAAGTGGAAATGAAAGAGAAGAAGGCCCGCGTCGAAGATGCGCTGCACGCCACCCGTGCTGCCGTCGAAGAAGGCATCGTCGCCGGTGGTGGCGTGGCGCTGCTGCGCGCCAAGCAGGCCGCTGGTGCGATCAAGGGTGACAACCCCGATCAGGAAGCCGGCATCAAGCTGGTGCTGCGTGCGATCGAATCGCCGCTGCGCGAGATCGTGTTCAACGCCGGTGGCGAAGCCAGCGTCGTGGTCGCAGCCGTGTTGGCCGGCAAGGGCAACTACGGCTTCAACGCCGCCAACGACACCTATGGCGACATGATCGAAATGGGCATTCTCGACCCGACCAAGGTGACGCGCACTGCCCTGCAGAACGCGGCATCGGTCGCTTCGCTGATGCTCACGACCGAAGCCATGATCGCCGAGGCCCCGAAGGATGAGGCTGCCGGCGGTGGTGGCGGCATGGGCGGTGGCATGGGCGGCATGGGTGGCATGGGCGGTATGGACATGTGATGTTATTCAGGCAGCAAGCTGCCTGAATAACTCGGGGCGTTCGAACATCAGCCGCTTGCGGCCGATGTTCAACTTCCCGGGAACTTGAAAAAGGGTCGCCTTCTGGCGGCCCTTTTTTGTTCGGCTCGTAACCTTGTTGTTCCTCGTTACCCGGAGTTTCCCGCGTGCGCGCGGGGCGGGCTCCCGATAGATTCGCTGCTCCGAACAACAAGCAGCCGCGGCATGCGGCGCGAGGAGACAACGAATGAAACTCAAGCTTCAACTGACAGTCGCCGCGCTGGGCATGAGCGCGCTCGGCGCCTTCGCACAAACCGTCGTCGGCGTGAGCTGGTCGAACTTCCAGGAAGAGCGCTGGAAGACCGACGAGGCCGCCATCAAGGCGCAGCTCGAAAAGGCTGGCGCCAAATACATCAGCGCCGACGCGGCGGGCTCGCCCGAAAAGCAGCTCGGTGACATCGACGGGCTGATCTCGAAGGGCGCCAAGGTGCTGATCGTGCTGGCGATGGACAAGGACGCGATCCTGCCGGCCGTCAACAAGGCCGCGAAGCAGAAGATCCCCGTGGTCGCCTACGACCGGCTGATCGAAGCGCCGGGTGTTTTCTACATCACCTTCGACAACAAGGAAGTCGGCCGCATGCAGGCGCGCGCGGTGTTCGCCGCCAAGCCCAAGGGCAACTACGTGATGATCAAGGGCTCGCCGACCGACCCGAACGCGAACTTCCTGCGTGAAGGGCAGCAGGAAATCATCGACGCCGCGGTGAAAAAGGGCGACATCAGAATAGTGGGCGAGGAGTACACCGAAGGCTGGAAGCCCGAAGTCGCGCAGAAGAACATGGAGCAGATCATCACCAAGAACGGCGGCAAGATCGACGCCGTGGTCGCCTCCAACGACGGCACCGCCGGGGGTGTGGTGGCGGCGCTCAGCGCCAAGGGCATCAAGGGCATTCCGGTGTCGGGGCAAGACGGCGACCACGCCGCATTGAACCGCGTCGCGATGGGGCTGCAGACCGTCTCGGTCTGGAAAGACGCACGCGACCTCGGCCGCGAAGCCGCTGCCGCCGCGGTGGCTCTGGCCGGTGGCAAGAAGCCCGAAGGCTCGGCCTCGTGGAACGGTGGCGAGAAGAAGATCGCGCTCGACTCGCGTTTCCTCAAGCCCGTGCCGATCACGCGCGACAACCTCGACGTGGTCGTCAAGGCCGGCTGGATCAAGAAAGACGCGCTGTGCAAGGGCGCTGCCGGCGACAAAGTGCCGGCCGCCTGCAAGTGAGCCGCTGAGGCTGCGGGCCGACACGAGCAACGCGGGCACCCTGCCCGCGTTGTCGTTTCCCCTTTTGACAGGAGAACACCATGAGCCCCGCGATGCAGGCCTTGCGCCACGCTGCCGTCGACTGGCGCCTGATGCTGATGGGCGCCGTGCTCGTCGCCATCGGCATCATCTTCCACGTGCTCTCGGGCGGCATCTTCCTGTCGCCCGAGAACCTCTACAACATCGCGCAGCAGACGGCCGTGGTCGGAATCGTCTCGACCGTCGTCGTATTGGTGATCGTGGCGCGTCACATCGACCTGTCGGTCGGCTCGGTCATGGGGTTCGTGGGCGTGCTGGTGGCCTACCTGCAGTACACGGCGGGCTGGTCGTGGCCGGCAGCCTGCCTGGCGGGGCTGGCGGTCGCGATCCTCGTGTCGCTGTACCAGGGCTCGTTGACGGCGGTGCTGGGTGTGCCTTCGTTCGTCGTCACGCTCGGTGGTTTGATGTCGTTCCGCGGCGCGGCCTTTCTGGTCGCCGACGGCAAGACCCAGCCGGTCTCCGACGACTTCTTCCTGAGCCTGGGCGGTGGTTACGACGGTTCGATCGGCGTGACCGCGAGCTGGGTGCTGGCGGGGGTGGTAGCCGTGGCGCTCGTGCTGTTGCTCTTGAACAAGCGCCGCGTACAGCGCAGCTACGGCGTACCGGGCAACGCCTTGTGGCTCGACGCGTTGCTGGTCGCGGTGCCGATCGCCATCGTCGTGGGTTTCGTCGCGGCGATGAACGCTTATCAGATTCCGAACAAGAGCGCGCCGCAGGGTGTGCCGATCCCGGTGCTGATCTGGGCCGCCGTCGCGCTGATTCTTTCGTTCATCGTCAAGCGCACACGCTTCGGGCGCTACGTGTTCGCGATGGGCGGCAACCCCGATGCGGCGGCGCTCGTCGGCATTCCGGTGAAGAAGGTCACGCTGATGCTCTTCGTGCTGCTGGCCGTGCTGATCACGGTCGCGGCCATCGTCTCGGTCGCACGGCTGAACGCCGGAACCAACTCGCTCGGCACCGGCATGGAGCTCTACGTGATCGCCGCCGCAGTGATCGGCGGCACGGCGCTGGCCGGCGGCAGCGGCTCGATCCTCGGCTCGGTGCTGGGCGCGCTCATCATGCAGTCGCTCGACAGCGGCATGCTGCTGCTCGACGTGTCGATCGGCAAGCGCATGGTGATCATCGGCCAGGTGCTGATCGCCGCCGTCGTGTTCGACGTGCTGTACCGCCGCTGGACCGGGGAGCAGTGACATGGCCGCACCCGAGAACACCGCGCCGCTCGTCGCGCTGAAGAACATTCGCAAGGCCTTCGGCGGCGTCGTCGCCGTCGACGACGTGAGCGTGAACCTGCACCCGGGCGAAGTGGTGGCGCTGCTCGGCCACAACGGCGCCGGCAAGTCGACGCTGATGAAGATGCTGGCCGGCGCGTACCCGATCGACTCGGGCGACGTGATGATCCGCGGCGAGAAGGTGCACATCAAGACGCCGTCGGACGCGCAAGCGCAGGGCATCGAGACGATCTACCAGACGCTGGCGCTCGCCGACAACCTCGACTCGGTCGCCAACCTCTTTCTCGGCCGCGAGATCGTCACGCCCTGGCGCACGCTCGACGACCACCGCATGGACGCCGAAGCGCGCAAGGTCTTCGCGCGGCTGAACAAGAACTTCACCAACATCCGCGTGCCGGTGCGGCGGCTCTCGGGCGGGCAGCGCCAGGTGGTCGCGATCTCGCGCGCGCTGTACTTCAACGCCCGCATCCTGATCATGGACGAGCCCTGCGCTGCGCTCGGGCCCGAAGAAACGCGCATGGTCGGCGAGCTCGTCAAGCACCTGAAGGCCGAAGGCGTGGGCATCTTCCTGATCAGCCACGACATGCCGGATGTGTTCGGCCTGAGCGACCGGCTCGCCGTGATGAAGAACGGCAGGATGGTCGGCACCTACAACACCGCCGACGTGAACGAAGACGAGGTGCTCGGCATGATCATTCTCGGCAAGCGCCCCGAAGGAAAAGCACAGGCCGAACGCCCCTGAGGGCGGCCCGCGGCGGCGTGGCCCATAAAATGAGGCCCACTTCCTGCAACGGGCCTCCCATGCCGATCGCACCCTTGCTGCAGCGTTTCGTCGACGATGAACTGGCGCGCGCGCCGGCCTTGATCGAGCGCACGCTGGCGGGCACGCTGCAGCTGCTGCGCAACTCCAACGACAACACGCTGCACGCCAGCGAACGCGGCCTGCACTTCGCACTCGTCGAGGCGCTGCAACGCTCGTCGATGGCGTACCAGAGCGGTTTTGTCGAGTCGCTGCGGTTGCTGGTTCAAGACGCGCTGAGCGAACAGCAGGGCGGCTGGGCGCCCGGCGCCGCGGGCGGGCTCGGCACCCTGGAGCTGATGGACGAATCGCGGGTCGAGATCGACATCGAGATCTCGCGCGCGATGCAGCTCATCGACACCACCGCCGAATGGGAACTGCGCGAACTGCAGACCTTCACCTCGACGCTGCTCGGGCAAACCCATGTCAGCGCCGACTCGAACCCGCTGCGCCCCCTGCTCTACGCCACCGCCTTGTGGGAAGCCGCCTGCCTCGTGGTGCCGGCGCCGGCGCACCGTGCCACGCTGCTGCGGGTGTCTGCCGGCGTCACGGCCGGGCTGCTCAAAAGCGCCTGGGCCGCGGCCTGCACGCGGCTCGAAGCCCAAGGCGTGGTGCCGAGCATCTACCGCACCGTGCTGCTGGCACCGGGCGACGTGCCCGAGCGCCGTGCCGACTTCACCGGCGTGCCGCAGCCCGGCGCCATGGCAGCGCTGCTGGCCAGCATGCCGACCGGCTGGGCCGGCCAACGCGCGGGCGCGAGCGGCGCGCCGGTGTCGTCGGGGCGCACCGCGCCAGCGACCGCCGGCAGCCTGGGCGCGGAGTTCGAGCAGGCCCTGGCGCGCCTCGACGAATTGCTGCGGCACCTGCCCGAGCAGCCGGTGGCCACGTCGCACGACAGCGCCGCAGTGCTCGCCAAGCGGCTGAACATGCACCGCGCAGCGCTGGTCGCCAGCGCGTCGGCCAGCACGGACGGCCAGATCATCGAGCTGATGTCACGCGTTTTCGACGCCCTCGTGGCCGACCCGCTGCTGCGGCCGGAGTACCGCAACGTGCTGGTGCGGCTGCAGGTTCCGGCACTGCGCACGGCACTGAGCGACCCGCAGGTGCTGGGCACCAACGATCACGCACTCTGGTCGTTCATCGACCGCATTGGCAAGGCCAGCGCCCTGTTCCCGCAACCCGGCGACCCGCGCGCACGCGCGCTGCTCGACTGTTGCCAGGGCCTGGCCGAAGAGCTTGCGCAAACTGGCCAGGCCGGCGCCGAGGCCTGGCGCGGCGCCTGGGGAAGGCTGGGTCTGTTCCTCAGCGAACAACTTCAGGCGCAGTTGCAGGCGGCACAACCCGCGCTCGACGCCCTGCAGCGCGCCGAGCGCCGCGAGTTGCTCGAACAGACGCTGTCGAAGCGGCTCGTCGACCAGATGGTGCCGATGCGCACCAGCCCGACCGTGCGGCGTTTCGTCACCGGCGCCTGGGCCAAGGTGATCGCCGAAGCGATGCTGCGTTATGGCGAGCAGGCCGAGCCGACGCGCGGCTACATCAAGCTCGTCGACGAGTTGCTGTGGAGCGTGCAGTTGCCCGACCACCCTCAAAGCCGACAACGCCTGCTGACGCTGCTGCCCACGCTGCTGCAACGGCTGCGTGCCGGCATGGCGCTGATCACGCTGCCGGCGGCAGAACAGCAGGTCGTGCTCGACGAGCTGATGGCGATCCACACCGACGCACTGCGCCCCGGTACGAAAGGTGGCGCGGCCACGCTCACGCCCGAAGAGATCGTGCAGCGCATGCGCGACGAAGTGCTGCCGCCGACGACCGGCCACGGCGCCTTCAGCGATTCGGTGATCGACCTGTCGTCAATGGAAACCGTGCCGGCCGAGATGTTGCCGACGCAGAACCTCGGCGACGAAGCCGACGATCCGGCCAAGCGGGTCGAAGCGCTGCGCGCCGGCGACACGCTGCGCCTGTTCCTGCGCGGCCGCTGGACGCGGGTTCAGCTGCTGTGGCGCAGCGACCGCAGCCTGTACTTCCTGTTCGCCGACGAGGTGCCCGAGCGCACCCACTCGGTCACCCGGCGTGCGCTCGAACGGCTGGGCTCGGCGGGCCTGCTGCAGGCGCTGGAACCCAAGACGCTGGTGCAACGCGCCACCGACAGCCTGATGCGAGAGCTGTCGCTGAACGGCTGAACGTGTGCTTCAGGTCGCCAGCGCGGTTTCGACCTGCGCCGCGATGAAGTCCGGCCGCTCGTGCAAGATCCAGTGGCTGGCGCCGGGCACGCGCACGAGGCGCATGTTCGGCACGAAGGCCTCGAGCCCGTCGAGCAGCGAGGGCGGCAGTGCCATGTCGTCTTCACCCCAGACCACGTGCGTCGGCACGTTCACGGTGACAAACTCGGGCGCGAACGTGATCTGCATCAGCGACGCGTCCTGCGGCGTCGGCGGGCGCAATGGCGAGGCGCGGTAGTAGTTGCAGCCGCCGGTCAGGCCCGCCGACCAGACCGCGCGGTACTGTTCGCGCACCGCCTCGGTCAGCCAGCCGCCGCCTTCACGGCTCGTGTCGGCCGCGCCCATGTTCGTGAACATCGGCCACATGCGCGCGAAGTCGTTCTCGGCCAGCAGCTTCTCGGCGTCGGGCCGGCACAGGAAGTTCATGTAGGCGCTGGCGCGCTGCTGCTCGGGGTTGTGTTGCAGCTCGCGCAGGAAGGTGGCCGGGTGCGGCGAGTTGATGATCACGAGGCGCTTGAGCAGTTGCGGGCGCTGCACCGCGAAGGTCCAGGCCACCGCGCCGCCCCAGTCGTGCGCGATCAGCGCTTCGAGCGGGCCGCCGGCGGGCGTGACGACCTGCGCGATCAGTGCCTCGAGGTCGCCGGTCAGGTGTTTGACGCGGTAGGCCTCGGGCTCGATCGGCGAAGACGACTTCTCGAAGCCGCGCAGGTTCGGCGCGATGCAGCGGTAACGGCCGCCGAAGTGTTCGAGCATCGCGTCCCACACGAACGCAGCTTCGGGAAACCCGTGCAGGAAGACCAACACCGGCGCGCCGGGCCGGCCGCTGGCGCGGCAACTCAGCGTGGTGCCGTTCGGCAACTCGGCGAAAAAGGTTTCGATCATCGGGCGCTCCTTCGGCGGCAGTATCGAGGCGGCAGCAGCAGGGCCGCGTCACGCGCGAGACATCAGGGGCTCTGCACCGCCCGCTGCAGCCCGCCGTGCACCCAGCCGTGCAGCACCTGCGCCGCGTCGCCCACGCCCGACTTCTTCAGCGCCGAGAACAGCGCGACCTGCACGTCGGCTTCGTCGGTCGTGATCTCGCCCAGCACGGCCTGCGCGTTGACGAGTGCAGCGTTCGACTCGGCGCGGGTGAGCTTGTCGGCCTTGGTCAGCAGCACCAGCAGCTTGACCGAGCCGCTGTCCACACGCGGGCCGACGAAGCTCATCAACTGGCGGTCGAGGTCGGTGAAGCCGAGCCGCGAGTCGATCATCAGCACCACGCCGATGAGGCTGCGGCGCACGTTCAGGTAGTCGGCCATCACCTTCTGCCAGCGCAGTTTGGCGCCACGTGCCACGGCCGCGTAGCCGTAACCCGGCAGGTCGGCGAAGAGCGAATTGGCGGCCAGCTTGGGGCCGAGCTCGAACAGGTTGATGTGCTGGGTGCGGCCGGGCGTCTTCGAAGCGAATGCCAGGCGTTTCTGCTGTGTCAGCGTGTTGATCGCGGTCGACTTGCCGGCGTTGGAGCGGCCGACGAATGCGATCTCGGGCAGCTCGGTCGGCGGCAACTGGTCGAGCTGGCTCGCGGTGGTGAGAAAGCGCGCAGTGTGGGTCCAGCCCATGGCGCGTTTCTCGGCCGCGGCACTGTCGGCAGGCGTTGTTTCGGCCACAGGATTCGTATTGTTTTGCTCGGCCATGGAGACGCCCAAAGCCGTCATTGTAAAATCTCGCGGTTTTGCACTGGAAAATGCGCCCCGTCATGAAGTCTGCTGCCCTGATGCTCGTCTGTTTGCTGACCGCCGCCTCGAGCGCCCCGGCCTTTGCCGCCGAGGCCAAAGCCAGCGCCAAGCCCGATCTGGCCAAGGGCCAGGCCACGTCGACCAGCGTGTGCGCCGCCTGCCACACCGCCGACGGCTCGCGCGGCAGCCCAGCCAACCCGATCCTGCAGGGCCAGCACCCGGAATACCTGGCCAAGCAGCTGGCCGAGTTCAAAGCCGGCAAGCGCGCCAACGCTGTCATGCAGGGCATGTCGGCCACGCTGAGCGAGGCCGACATGAAAAACGTGTCTGCCTTCTACGCCAGCAAGGAAGCCAAGCCGGGTTTTGCGAAGAACAAGGACCTGGTCGCCCTGGGAGAGAAGATCTACCGTGGCGGTATTGCCGACCGCAGCATCCCGGCCTGCGCCGGCTGCCACAGCCCGAGCGGTGCCGGCATGCCGGCCCAGTATCCGCGCCTGGCCGGCCAGCATGCCGACTACACCGAAGCGCAACTGATCGCGTTCCGCGGCGGTGTGCGCAAGAACAGCCTGCCGATGACCGGCGTGGCCGCCAAGATGAACGACAAGGAAATCAAGGCCGTGTCGGACTACATCGCCGGCCTGCATTGACGCGCCGGGCGCGGCTGATCCCCGAAAAGGGCCGGTCTTGACCGGCCCTTTCCACGAGCGCCGAAATCTCCCGGTCGGTATAGTGCGGCGCATGCCCTACGTTCGTCGCGACGCCTCCGGCCAGATCGAAAGCCTGCACCGCAGCCCCGGTGACGCCCAGGAATTTCTGGCCGACGGCCACAAGGACGTGCTGGCCTTCGTCGGCAGCCCGGCCTACGAAGCGCCTCAGGCCTTCGACCGCCTCGACGCCGACTTCGTTCGCGTGATCGAAGACCTGATCGACACGCTGATCGTGCGCAACGTCATCAACATCACCGACCTGCCCGACCAGGCCCAGGCCAAGCTGTTCGCGCGCAAGAGCTTTCGCGAACGGGTTTCGAAAAGTTCGCTCCAACTGTTCGAGCCCACCGATTTCGGCGACGTGATTTAAGCCGCGATCGCGCTGTAAGAAGCGTCGCCAGCATGGCGACGGACTGTCGAAGACACTCCACCGGACCCGCACCATGCACTTTCTCAAGGATCGAGGTTTTGTCCACGCCCACGCCTCCGAGATCACCCCCGCGGTGGTCTACGAACGCCGGCGCGACATGCTCAAGCTGCTCGCCACCGGCGCCGCCGGCGCGACGCTGGCGGCCTGGGCCGGGCGCGACGCGCTCGCCCAGACCGCACGCCCCAACAAGCTCGCCGCGCTGGCCGGCACGCGCAGCGCGGTGGCCGGTGGCGTCACGATGGAAAAGCTCACGCCCTATGTCGACGTGACGGGCTACAACAACTTCTACGAATTCGGCACCGACAAGGGCGACCCGGCGCAGAACGCCCACACGCTGAAGACGCGGCCCTGGACGGTCGCGATCGAAGGCGAAGTCAAGAAGCCGAAGGTGTTCGACCTGGACGAGCTGCTGAAACTGGCACCGATGGAAGAGCGCATCTACCGGCTGCGCTGCGTCGAAGGCTGGTCGATGGTGATTCCATGGATCGGTTATTCCTTGTCGGAGCTGATCAAGCGGGTCGAGCCCACCGGCAACGCGAAGTACGTGGAATTCGTGACGCTCGCCGACCCGAAGACGATGCCTTTCGTGGGCTCGCGTGTGCTCGAGTGGCCCTACGTGGAAGGCTTGCGCCTGGACGAAGCGATGCACCCGCTGGCGCTGCTCAACTTCGGGCTGTACGGCGAGGTGCTGCCGAACCAGAGCGGCGCGCCGGTGCGCATGGTGCTGCCCTGGAAGTACGGCTTCAAGAGTGGCAAGTCGATCGTCAAGATCCGCTTCGTCGAAAAGGAACCGGCCACGGCCTGGAACAAGGCAGCGAAGAACGAGTACGGCTTCTATTCGAACGTGAACCCGACCGTGGACCACCCGCGCTGGAGCCAGGCGACCGAGCGCCGCATCGGCGAAGACGGTCTGTTCGCGAAGAAGCGGCCGACGTTGATGTTCAACGGCTACGAAGCGCAGGTGGGGCAGCTGTACGCCGGCATGGACCTGAAGAAGAACTACTGATCGGCGCACGCGCGTGATGAACCAGAGCAACGTGCTGCCCCCGCGCGCCGCCCCACCGACCGCGCACCGCGGCAAGCCGGTGTTGCTGCACCCGGCAGCCAAGGTCGTGCTGTTCGTGCTGTGCCTGCTGCCGCTGGCCTGGCTGGTCTACGGCGCCTTTGCCGACGCACTCGGCGCCAACCCCGCCGAAGCGCTGATCCGCTCGACCGGCGACTGGACGCTGCGTTTCCTGTGCATCACGCTGGCCGTGACGCCGCTGCGCCAGATCACCAAGCAGCCCGCGCTGGCGCGCTTTCGGCGCATGCTGGGCCTGTTCGCGTTCTTCTACGGCTGCCTGCACTTCCTGTGCTACGGCTGGCTCGACATGGGCTTCGCGCTCGACGACATCGTGCGCGACATCGTCAAGCGCCCGTTCATCCTGGTCGGCAGCAGTGCGCTGCTGTTGATGTCACCGCTGGCCCTGACTTCGTTCAACCGCGCGATCAAGGCGCTCGGTGCGCCGCGCTGGCAGCTGTTGCACCGCCTCGTCTACGCGGTGGTGCTGCTCGGCCTGCTGCACTTCTTCTGGATGCGCAGCGCCAAGCACAACTACGCCGAGGTGGCGGTCTACGCCGCCGTGATCGCCGTACTGCTCGGCTGGCGGCTGTGGGCGCGCTTCAAGCCGAAGCGCGCCCGACACGCGCGCCACTGAACCAGATTACGCCGCCGGCGTTGCCTCGCGCAGCAACAACACGTCCACACCATAAAGCTTGGCCAGCGCGGCCAGTTTGGGGGGCGCATTGCGCACGGAAAACGCCTTGCCGAACGCCTGCGCGAGGCGCTGGCACTCGAGCAGCACCGCCAGCGCCGACGAGTCGAACTGCTGCAGGTTGCCGGCATCGATCACGACGCCGCTCTCGGGCTCGTTCTGCAGCGCCTGCGCGAGCAGGCGCTGCGTGTCGCGCGCTTCGCGTGCGGTGATGGTGGCGGGCAGCAGCAGCATCGTGCGTCAGCTCTTCGCGCCGCCAGCCGCGGCCTTGGCGTTGCGTTCGGCCAGCTTGGCGATCAGGCCGTCGATGCCGTTCGCACCGATCTCCTGCGAGAAGGTGTTGCGGTAGTTCTCGACGAGCCAGATGCCGAGCACGTTCACGTCGTAGATCTTCCAGCCGCCGGCCGCCTGCTCGAGCCGGTAGTCGAGCTGGATCGGGTCACCACGGCCACGAATCTCGGTGCGCACCACGACTTCCTTGTCTTCGGGCGCGGCCCGCATCGGCTTGAGCTGCACGGTCTGGTCACGCACCTGCGCGAGCGCGCCGGAGTAGGTGCGCACCAGCAGCACCTTGAACTCGTCCTGCAGCTTCTTCTGCTGCTCGGGCGTGGCCTGGCGCCAGTATTTGCCCACGGCAGACGCCGTCATGCGCTGGAAGTTGACGTGTGGCATGACCTTGGCATCGACCAGGGCAACGACCTTTTGAACGTCGCCGTCCTTGATCGACTTGTCGTTGCGCACCGAGTCGAGCACGTCGGTCGAGACTTCCTTGATGAGCGCGTCGGGCGCCTTGGTGGCTTGGGCCTGCGCCAAGGCGCAACCCAGGCTGAGGGCTGCCACAGACAGCCAGGCGGTGATTCGGTTCGTGGTCATCAATATCCTTTCGGTTCGTGGGCCGCAAACTGCCCATCGTTTCTCAGAGCCCGCCACGCACTTTTGGTTCATCGCGGGGCGAGATCATCAACGCGGCGAGCGCCTTCTTCGTTCACATGGAGAGCAGCATCGCCGATGTTGCGAATTGTCACTTCGCGGCCGAAGCGGCCGGGTTCGGAGCCGAAGCGGCGGCGGCTGGCGCTGGCGCATCGGCGTCGTCGGCCGGGTTCGCCGAGGCCGGCTCGTCGCCGTCGAACACCAGGCTGCGGCGGCGCTGCAGGTAGGCGTCACGCAGGAAGGAATACTTGTCGAGCGCGATGTCGTCGAGCAACTGGCTCGCGCCGAGCAGGTTGGCGCGGGTGTTGATCACCTGCAGCGCCGTGATGCCCCATTGCGCGCCGCCGTTGTCGATGATCAGCGCCGGCGAGACCGAGCGGTCGAGCGGCAAGGCGATCGAGTCGCGCACCGTCGACGGCCCGAACAGCGGCCACACCACGTAGGCGCCGGCACCGAAACCCCAGGTGCCCAGCGTCTGCCCGAAGTCTTCGTAGCGGTGGTCGAGCCCGAACTCCGTGGCGATGTCGAGCAAGCCCGCAAAACCGAACACGCTGTTGGTGGTGAAACGCACCGTGTCTTCCATCGCGTACTGGAACTTGCCTTGCAGCAGGTTGTTGACAGCCGACCAGGCATCGGCCGCATTGCCGAAGAAATTGTCGACGCTGCGGCGCACGAACTGCGGCACGACCTTGGCGTAGACGGTGGCCACCGGCTTGAGGAAGTTCTCGTCGAGCCCTTCGTTGAAGGCGAAGACCTTGCGGTTCCAGCTTTCCCACGGGTCGAGCCGTTGCCCCACGCCACCACGGGCGTCCTTGATCGTGGCGCAGGCACTGAGCAGCAGCGTCGCCGCGAGCAGCAGCGCTGAAGCGAAGCGCAGGGATCCGCGCCGCTCCGTCACTTCTTCGCTCCCGCCCCGGCCGGTGCCGCTGCCGCGCCGGCGTCGTCGGCCTTGCTGAACAGGAACTGGCTGATGAGGCTTTCGAGCACGACCGCCGACTGCGTCGACTTGATCGTGTCGCCGGCGACGAAGACCTTCTCTTCGGCACCGGCTTCGAGGCCGACGTACTGGTCACCGAGCAGGCCCGAGGTGAGGATGCGCGCCGACGAGTCGCTCGGGAACTGCACCGTGCGCTCCATCTCGAGCCGCACCACGCCCTGGTAGGTCTTGGCGTCGAGCGTGATCGCCGCGACCCGGCCGACCGTGACACCGGCGCTGCGCACCGGCGCGCGCACCTTCAGGCCACCGATGTTGTCGAACTTCGCGGTCAGCGTGTAGGTGTCGCCACCGCTGAAACTGCCGAGGTTCGCGGCCTTCAGCGCCAGGAACACGAGCCCCGCCATGCCGAGCAGCACGAACACGCCCACCATGGTTTCAATGCCTTTTTTGCCCATTGCTCTTTCCCTTCAATCCTGATCCTAAGGCGTGGAGAACATCAGTGCCGTGAGCACGAAGTCCATCGCCAGCACACCGAGCGACGCGATCACGACCGTGCGCGTGGTCGCGTGCGCCACGCCTTCGGGCGTAGCCTTGGCCTCATAACCCTGGTACACGGCGACGAAGGTGCAGATCACGCCGAACACCATGCTCTTGACGATGCCGTTGCCCACGTCGCGCTTCACGTCGACGCTGCTCTGCATGATCGACCAGAAGTTACCGGAATCGACACCGATCAGCAGCACCGCCACCACGTAGGCGCCGAGGATGCCGACCGCCGAAAACAGGATCGCCAGGATCGGCATCGAGACGATGCCGCCGAGGAAACGCGGCGTGAGCACGCGGCTCTTCGGGTCGATCGCCATCATCTCCATCGCGGCGAGTTGTTCGCCGGCTTTCATCAGGCCGATCTCGGCCGTGAGCGAGGTGCCGGCGCGGCCCGCGAACAACAGCGCCGTGACGACCGGCCCGAGCTCGCGCACCAGCGACAGGTTGACGATCAGGCCGAGCGACTCCGAGGCGCCGTAGGTGACGAGCGCGTAGTACATCTGCAGCGCCAGCACGAAACCGACCGCGAGGCCCGACGACATGATGATCACGAGCGACAGGTTGCCGATCGAATGGATCTGCGCGACCACGAGGAACGGCCGGCGCAAGGCCGCGGGGATGTTGCGCAGCAGGTCGTAGAAGAAGAAGGCATGGTGGCCGAGTGCGCGCAGGATCTCGAGCGTGCTGCGCCCGAGGTAGCTCACCAGGCCGCTCACGCGGGCACCCCGAAGTCTTCGGCCAGCGGTTTGGCGGGGTAGTGAAAGCGCACCGGGCCGTCGGGCTCGCCACGGATGAACTGGCGCACTTCGGGGTCTTGCGAGGCGTTCAGCTCGGCAGGCTTGCCACGCGCCACCACACGCCCTTGCGACGACATCAGGTAGGCGTAGTCGCAGATCGCAAAACACTCCTGCACGTCGTGCGAGACGATCAGCGACGTGGCGCGTGTCGTGTCGTTGAGGGTGCGGATCAGGTTCGCGGCGACACCCATCGAGATCGGGTCGAGGCCGGCGAAGGGCTCGTCGTACATGATGACTTCGGGGTCGAGCGCCACGGCACGTGCCAGCGCCACGCGCCGCGCCATGCCGCCGGAGATTTCGGAGATGCGCAGTTGCGCCGCACCGCGCAGGCCGACCGCGTTCAACTTCATCAGCACGATGTCGCGGATCATCGGCTCGGCCAGGTCGGTGTGCTCGCGCAGCGGAAAGGCCACGTTCTCGAACACCGACAGGTCGGTGAACAGCGCGCCGAACTGGAACAGCATGCCCAGGCGGCGGCGCAGCTTGAAGAGTTGTTCCTTGTTGCGGGTGTCGACCACTTCGCCGTCGAAGCGCACGGTGCCTTTGGTGGCGGGGTGCACACCGCCGATCAGGCGCAGCAAGGTGGTCTTGCCGCAGCCCGAACCGCCGAGGATCGCGGTGACCTTGCCACGCTCGAAATCGAGCGACACATCGTTGAGGATGCTGCGACTGGCGTCGTATCCGAAGCTGACGTGGTCGATCACGATCAGCTTGTCGGGTGTCAAGTGATCGGCGTTCGGCTGGGGGGTTTCACTCGGCATTCGTCAGGTGTTCTTGTCGCGGGTGAGAGGCTCGGCGCGCCCGGCAGACCGGGCGTCGGCATCGCTCGAAACATTGTCGCATGGGGCCTGCGCACGCGCTGGGCCCTCACGAACACCTTAACTCGCGGTTACAGGGCGCGCTTTCAACGCGGCAGATCGCTCGCGCCCATCAGGAATTCGTCGACCGCGCGCGCCGCCTGCCGCCCTTCGCGGATCGCCCAAACCACCAATGACTGGCCACGCCGCATGTCACCGGCAGCGAACACCTTGGCCACGTTCGTCGCATACCCGCCGCTGATGTCCATGCTCGCCTTGGCATTGCCACGCGCGTCCTTGTCGACACCGAAGGCTTCGAGCACGCTCGCCACCGGGCTGACAAAACCCATCGCCAGCAACACCAGGTCGGCGGGAATGACCTGCTCGCTGCCCGGCACTTCGACCATCTTGCCGCCCTGCCATTCCACGCGAACCGACTTGAGCGCCTTGATCTTGCCCTTGTCCTTGCCTTCGCCAGAGATGAATTCCTTGGTGGCGATCGCGAACTCGCGCTCGCAGCCTTCTTCGTGGCTCGACGAGGTGCGCAGCTTGATCGGCCAGTAGGGCCAGACCAGCGGCTTGTTCTCCTGCTCGGGCGGCATCGGCATCAGCTCAAACTGCGTGACGCTGACGGCGCCATGGCGGTTGCTCGTGCCGACGCAGTCGCTGCCGGTGTCGCCGCCGCCGATCACGACGACGTGCTTGCCGTCGGCGCGCAACTGGCCCTTGATCTTGCCGCCGGCGTTGATCTTGTTCTGCTGCGGCAGGAATTCCATCGCGAAGTGGATGCCTTCGAGATCACGCCCCGGCACCGGCAGGTCGCGCGAAGCCTCGGCGCCGCCGGTCAGCAACACCGCATCGAACTCGGCCTTCAGTTGCTCGGGCGTGATCGTTTCCTTGGCCCAGTTGGTGACCTTCGTGTCCTCGGGCAGCTTGCCGACCAATACGCCGGTGCGCATCGTCACGCCTTCGGCCTGCATCTGCGCGACGCGCCGGTCGATGTGCGTCTTCTCCATCTTGAAGTCGGGAATGCCATAGCGCAGCAGGCCGCCGATCGCGTCGTTCTTCTCGAACAATGTCACGTCGTGGCCGGCGCGCGCGAGCTGCTGCGCCGCCGCCATGCCGGCCGGGCCGGAGCCCACCACGGCGATCTTCTTGCCGGTCTTGACCTTCGCCTTGCGCGGCACGACCCAGCCTTCGGCCCAGGCGCGGTCGATGATCGCGTGTTCGATGCTCTTGATGCCGACCGCGTCGTCGTTCACGTTCAGCGTGCAGGCCGCTTCGCACGGCGCCGGGCAGATGCGGCCGGTGAACTCGGGGAAGTTGTTGGTCGAATCGAGCACCGCGAACGCGTTCTTCCAGTCGCCGCGGTACACGAGGTCGTTGAAGTCCGGGATGATGTTGTTGACCGGGCAGCCGTTGTTGCAGAACGGCGTGCCGCAGTCCATGCAGCGCGCGCTCTGCACTTTGGCGTCGGCGTCTTTCAGGCCGATCACGAACTCGCTGTAGTTCTTCAGGCGCTGGGCAACGGGCGCGTAGCCCTCTTCCAGGCGCTCGTATTCCATGAAGCCGGTGACTTTGCCCATGATGTCTCGTGTGTTCGTGTTGCTGTAGGAGAGCGCTGCTTACTTCGCCGGAACGGTCTTGCTCTTCGCATCGGCACCCTTGGCCTTGGCGATCGTGTTGCCGGCCTCCTGCACCGCTTTCGATTCGCTGCTGAGCAACAAGGCCTTCGCCGCCTGCTCGCCGAGCGCACGTTTGTATTCGTTCGGGAACACCTTGACGAACTTGCCACGCGACTCGACCCAGTGGTCCATGATGTGGCGCGCGCGCAGGCTGCCGGTCCACTTGTGGTGGTCTTCGATCATCTTCTTCAGCAGCGCTTCGTCGGTCTGCGCCTGGTGCCACAGCGCCTGGTTCGCGCCCGCTTCCTGTTCGGCCGCGCCCAGCACCTTGTCGAGCGAGACCATCGCGGTGTTGCAGCGCGACGCGAACGTGCCGTCTTCGTCGTACACGTAGGCCACGCCGCCGCTCATGCCGGCCGCGAAGTTGCGCCCGGTCTTGCCGAGCACGACGACCGTGCCGCCGGTCATGTATTCGCAGCCGTGGTCGCCCGTGCCTTCGACGACCGCCGAGGCACCCGACAGACGCACCGCAAAACGTTCACCGGCCACGCCGCGGAAGAAGGCTTCGCCGCTGGTCGCGCCGTAGAGCACGGTGTTGCCGACGATGATGTTCTGCGTGGCGTCACCGCGGAACTCGATGCTCGGGCGGATCGCGATGCGCCCGCCGCTCATGCCCTTGCCGGTGTAGTCGTTGGCGTCGCCGATCAGGTAGATCGTGATGCCCTTGGCCAGGAACGCGCCGAAGCTCTGGCCGCCGGTGCCCTCCATCTGCATGAAGATGCTCTGGTCGGGCAGGCCTTCGGGGTGGCGGCGGATCAGCTCGCCCGAGAGCATGGCGCCGACCGTGCGGTTGACGTTGCGCACCTCTTCGATGAACTGCACCTTCTCGCCACGCTCGAGCGCCGGCATCGCCTTCTGGATCAGCTTCACGTCGAGCGCGCGCGCCAGGCCGTGGTCTTGCGTTTCGGTCTGGCGGCGCGCCACGTCGGCCGGGGCCGAGGGCAACTGGAAGATGCGGCTGAAGTCGAGGCCGCGCGCTTTCCAGTGCGCCACGCCCTTCTTGGTGTCGAGCAGGTCGGCGCGGCCGATCAGGTCGTCGAAGGTCGCGATGCCCAACTGCGCCATGATCTGGCGCGCTTCTTCGGCAACGAAGAAGAAGAAGTTCACCACGTGCTCGGGCCGGCCCTGGAACTTGGCGCGCAGCACCGGGTCTTGTGTGGCCACGCCAACCGGGCAGGTGTTCAAGTGGCACTTGCGCATCATGATGCAGCCTTCGGCCACCAGCGGCGCGGTCGCGAAACCGAACTCGTCGGCACCGAGCAGCGCACCGATCACCACGTCGCGCCCGGTCTTCATCTGGCCGTCGGCCTGCACGCGGATGCGCGAGCGCAGGCGGTTGAGCACCAGCGTCTGCTGCGTTTCGGCCAGGCCCAGTTCCCACGGCGTGCCGGCGTGTTTGATCGAGCTCCACGGCGACGCACCCGTGCCACCGTCGTGGCCGGCGATCACCACGTGGTCGGCCTTGGCCTTGGCCACGCCGGTGGCGATCGTGCCCACGCCCACTTCGCTGACGAGCTTGACGCTGATGCTGGCGCGCTGGTTCGCGTTCTTCAGGTCGTGGATCAGTTGCGCGAGGTCTTCGATCGAATAGATGTCGTGGTGCGGCGGCGGCGAGATCAGGCCGACACCGGGCACCGAATAACGCAGCTTGCCGATGTAGTCGGTGACCTTGCCGCCGGGCAGCTGGCCGCCCTCGCCCGGCTTGGCGCCTTGCGCCATCTTGATCTGCAGCTGATCGGCCGAGACGAGGTATTCGGTCGTGACGCCGAAGCGGCCCGACGCGACCTGCTTGATCTTCGAGCGCAGCGAGTCGCCTTCGTTGAGCGCGAAGTCGACCTGGATGTTGCCCGGCCCGATCACGTCGCTGAACTTCGTGCCCTGCTTGATCGGGATGCCCTTCAGCTCGTTGCGATAACGCGCCGGGTCTTCACCACCTTCACCGGTGTTGGACTTGCCGCCGATGCGGTTCATCGCGACCGCGAGGTTGGCGTGCGCCTCGGTGCTGATCGAGCCGAGCGACATCGCACCGGTGGCGAAGCGCTTGACGATCTCGGCCGCGGGTTCCACGTCGGCGAGCGGGATCGACCTGGCCGGATCGAACTTGAACTCGAACAGGCCGCGCAGCGTCATGTGGCGGTGCGACTGGTCGTTGATGATCTGCGCGTATTCCTTGTAGGTCTCGAACTTGTTGGCGCGCGACGCATGCTGCAGCTTGGCGATCGCATCGGGTGTCCACATGTGCTCTTCGCCGCGCACACGCCAGGCGTATTCGCCGCCGGCGTCGAGCATGCTGGCCAACACCGGGTCGTCGCCGAAGGCCGCCTTGTGCATGCGGATCGCTTCTTCGGCCACTTCGAACACGCCGATGCCGCCGACCTGACTCGCGGTGCCGCGGAAGTACTTCTCGACTATCGGCTTGTCGAGGCCGATGGCTTCGAACAACTGCGCGCCGCAATAGGACATGTAGGTCGACACGCCCATCTTCGACATGATCTTCGACAAGCCCTTGCCGACCGCTTTCACGTAGTTGTAGATCGCCTTCTCGGCCGAGAGATCCCCGGTCAAGTCCTTGTGGATATCGACCAGCGTTTCCATCGCCAGGTAGGGGTGCACGGCTTCGGCGCCATAACCCGCGAGCACGCCGAAGTGATGCACTTCGCGCGCCGAGCCGGTCTCGACGACCAGGCCGGCCGTCGTGCGCAGGCCCTCGCGCACCAGGTGCTGGTGGATGGCAGACAGCGCCAGCACCGCCGGGATCGCGACGAAGTCGCGGTCCATGTGGCGGTCGCTGATGATCAGGATGTTGTGGCCGCTCTTGATCGCGTCGACGCTTTCGGCACACAGCGACGCGAGCTTGGCTTCCACGCCTTCGTCGGCCCAGACCAGCGGGTAGGTGATGTTCAGCTCATAACTCTTGAACTTGGCGCCGGTGTGTTTTTCGATCTCGCGCAGCCGCGCCATGTCGTCGAAATCGAGGATCGGCTGCGGCACTTCGAGTCGCATCGGCGGGTTCACCGCGTTGATGTCGAGCAGGTTCGGCTTCGGGCCGATGAAAGACACGAGCGACATCACGATCGCTTCGCGGATCGGGTCGATCGGCGGGTTCGTGACCTGTGCGAACAGCTGCTTGAAGTAGTTGTAGAGCGGCTTGTTCTTGTCCGACAGCACCGCCAGCGGCGAGTCGTTGCCCATCGAGCCGATGCCTTCTTCGCCGGCCTGCGCCATCGGGCTGAGCAGGAACTTGATGTCTTCCTGCGTGTAGCCGAAGGCCTGCTGGCGGTCGAGCAGCGGCTCTTTCGGTGCAGCCGGGCGCACGCCGGCCGGCACGTCTTCGAGCTTCACACGCACGCTCTCGATCCACTGGCGGTAAGGCTTGGCCGACGCGAACTGGTTCTTCAGTTCTTCGTCTTCGATGATGCGGCCTTGCTCCAGGTCGATCAGCAGCATCTTGCCGGGCTGCAGGCGCCACTTCTTGACGATGCGGTTCTCGGCGATCATCGGCAGCACGCCCGATTCCGACGCGCCGACCACGAGGTCGTCGTCGGTCACGATGTAGCGCGTTGGGCGCAGGCCGTTGCGGTCGAGCGTGGCGCCGATCTGGCGGCCGTCGGTGAAGACCATCGCGGCCGGGCCGTCCCACGGCTCCATCATCGCGGCGTGGTACTCGTAGAACGCGCGGCGGCGCTCGTCCATCGTCGAGTGCTGTTCCCAGGCTTCGGGGATCATCATCATCGCAGCGTGGGCGAGCGAATAACCGCTCATCACCAGCAACTCTAGCGCGTTGTCGAAGGTGGCGGTGTCGCTCTGGCCTTCGAAGCTGATCGGGTAGAGCTTCTTCAGGTCGTCGCCGAGCACCGGTGACTTCATCACGCCTTCACGCGCGCGCATCCAGTTGAAGTTGCCCTTGACGGTGTTGATCTCGCCGTTGTGCGCGACCATGCGGTACGGGTGCGCGAGCGGCCATTCCGGGAAGGTGTTGGTCGAGAAGCGCTGGTGCACTAACGCCAATGCCGACGTGACCCGCGAGTCCTGCAGGTCCTTGTAGTATTTGCCGACCTGGTCGGCGAGCAGCAGGCCCTTGTAGATGATGGTGCGGCAGCTCATGCTGGGCACGTAGTACTCGCGGCTGTGCGTAAGCTTCAATGCCTGGATCGCGCTCGACGCGGTCTTGCGGATCACGTAGAGCTTGCGCTCCAGCGCGTCGGGAACGATCACGTCGGGCCCGCGGCCGATGAAGATCTGCCTGAGGATCGGCTCCTTCAGGCGCACGGTCGGCGACATCGGCATCTCGGCATCGACCGGCACGTCGCGCCAGCCGAGCACGATCTGGCCTTCGGCCTTCACCGCACGTTCCAGTTCCTGCACGCAGGCCAGGCGCGAAGCGTGTTCCTTGGGTAGAAAGATCATGCCGACGCCGTATTCGCCGGGCGGCGGCAGTTCGATGCCGAGCGCGGCCATCTCGGCGCGGTAGTACTCGTCGGGAATCTGGATCAGGATGCCGGCGCCGTCGCCCATCAGCTTGTCGGCCCCGACCGCACCGCGGTGGTCGAGGTTCTCGAGAATCTTCAGTCCCTGCTCGACGATGCTGTGCGCCTTGCGGCCCTTGATGTGGGCCACGAAACCGACACCGCAGGCATCGTGTTCGTTCGTCGGGTCGTAGAGCCCGGCGCGTGTCGCGGTCGCGATCTCGGCGGGTGATGCGGCAGCGACGGAACTGGGAGCGGAGGGGTTCGTGCGCATGGCGTTCTCGCAGGCGGGCTTTCTCGGGGAGGGAAGAATACTGCAGTGCAGCAATGGCATCAATCGGTTTTAAATGGGGTCAGACACTATTAAATTTATGCCTGACGCTTTAACTCTATTAATTGGGGCCACATCAACTGGACGCGGTACCGCCTTCAAGTCCTCTTGCGCGGGCGGCCACGTGCCAAGGCGACTGTCCGTCTCGGCGCTCCGGAAGCGAGGCTAGCAATAAACTCGCCAGACCCCATGGCCCAGCCTTTCAGCGTGGTGGCCTCGATGCGGGCGAGCTCGTTGGCTGGAAGGGGGGTTTCGAGAAGTGCAGCGTAGGCCGCCTCGCGCTCGAATGGCGTGTTGCCCAGCAGCCAGTAAGCAGACGCCGGCGGCGCGCTGGCCAGCAGCGGGTTGCTCCGGACGCCGGTGTGGTGAGCCGCGCTCGACCACGCGAAGTCGACCCCCCGACCCGCAACACCGGATCGGCCCGGCGCCTGTTCGATGTAGAGCATGCACGCCAGCAGCTCCGCGGCGCCGCCGACCGGCGCAGCCTGAAAACGGCTTTGCCAGAGCGCGCCGCTGCGCCCGTGGCGCCGGTTGAACGGTCCGACATAGAAGCGGGCCAGCGCTTGCATCATTCGGCCGAGGTCTTCGGCCGCAGCGGGCGTGGCCAGCAGTTGCACCTCGCCGCCCAGCAACACGCAGGCGTGAATCGCAACCGGGTGCTCCGCCGCGCTGCGCCACAACGCGTCGAGAAAGTACGTGTGGTCGGCAGCGTCGATGAAGGCGTCGCTCCCGGCCACGGCGCGCAGGCTCACATGGTGAGCCTGGCCTGCAACGACGAAACGGCTGAGACGGGCCACGAAGCGGGAGCGACAGAATGGGCCGGGGCCCGAGACCGCGACTGTAGCCAAGACGCCAACGCGCCCGCGCCGCAGGCTTCAGTAACTTCGGCCCGAGACCTTGCCGCGGTTGGTGGGTGTGAACATCACTTCGATCGTGATCTGGCTCTTCACCGCCACGCCGAGCATCCGGCCCGGCGAGAATTTCGCCTTGCCGAAGGCTTCGAGCGCCGAGCGTTCAAACAAGCCGGCTGGGAATGCGCGCACGACCGCGACGTTGTCGACCGTGCCGGCTTCGCTGATGAGCAAACGCAGCACGACCGAGCCTTCCTGCTGCCTGGCCTCTTCCGGGTACAGCGGGTCCACGTCTTCGAGCGGGCGCGGGCCGGGGTCGAGCCGGCCGCCCGAAAAGTAGTCAGGCGCGGGTGGAAGGCCGGGGTCTGCGGGTGCGGCTGGAGTTGGCGGGGCGACGGCCTCGGCGGCGGCCTTCACGGCAGGTACGGGCGCCGCGGCCGGAGCCGGCCCGGCCTCGTTGGCCTTCGCGCGCGCAGTCATCGGTGAAAGCGATGGCAACGGAGCCTCCGGCACCATCGTGGCGGCCGCTTCGGCCACCACGACTGGCACAGCAGGCACACCCGGCACCACCAGCTCGCGGGTCAGCAAGCGCACCACCATTGCAGGCGCCGCTTCGGTGAGCGCGCTGCCAACCAGCGTCGGCGGCGACGGCACCAGGAGCGCGGCATGCAAGGCGATCGCCAGACCCACCGCCACCAGCACCCGGCGCCGCCCCGCCAACCAGGTGGAGCCACCACCGAGAGGCGGCTGCAGCGTGAACCAGGTCGCCACAACCCCTCGATGTCTACTGCGCGATCTCGCGCCAGCTGATGCGGTTGCCGCGCGCTTCGGCCGGGCCGATCGGGATCGGAACGGCCTTGGTGTTTCCGTCGCTGGTCCGAGTTTGGGCCGTGCGCTTTCCGTCTTCTCCCTGGAGAGGCGTAGAACCAACGATCAGCCCGTCGTCGAATCTGACCGACACGCTCGGGTCCGACGTTACAGCGAGACCGGTGCTGTAGTTCAGGAAGTTGAGCCAGCCGTAGCCGCCCGAACTGCAGGCCGTGCTCTGCGGCACGTTGCTGGGAACGATCAGCGTGCCGAGTACCAGTTCCATCTTGACGTTGACACGCTCACCCGCATCGGGAAGGTTCACCACCCAGCCGGCGGTCGTGCCGCACTCTGCCGTGGTTCCGGTGCAGGCAATGGTCCGGTAAGCCGTGGGGCCGGAACCCACCTGGCTCATCGCCAGCGGGCGGAGCACAGAACGCAGATTTGCATAAGCAGGGTTGCCCGCCAGCGGATCGACGATGCCGTAGATCGACTGCACCTGCAGGTCAGCCACGTCCGAGGCTCCCAACAAGCGGCCCGTGGCAACGAACACCATCGGCTTGCCGCCGGTTTCTGCCAGCTCGGGGCGCACGGTGATCGGCTCGGCGTTGCCGCCCGGATCTCGGGCCGTCCCGATCAACGACGCCTCGAGGCCGGCCGGTGCCAGGTTGTTGTTGACATCGAAGCGCCACACGTTACCCAACAAGTCGCCGCCATAAACACGCAGGGTGGTGTTGTTGACGTTCGTGTTGTCGACGAAGTTGTTGATCTGGCCCAAGCCGCTCGGCGTGGTGGCGTCACCCACACCGGTCGAGAGCTTGCTGATGATCTGGCCGGTGGCCGCATCGAGCACGTAGAGATAACCCACGCCGTCACCCGCCGTCGCAGGCGAACTGATGTTGTTGTAGCCCGAGGTGAACATCACGACCCACTTGCCATTCGTGAGCTTGCTGATGACAGGTTGGCCGAAGGTGTAGCCGAGGTGGCAGTCGGAGCCCGCCGTTGCCGGGGTGCCGTCGTAGCAGGCGCTGCTCCACTTGAATTCCCACAGGCCTTTGGGTGCGATCGGGTTGGTCACGTCGAGTGCGTAGTAGCCCTTGCCACCGGCGTTCAGGCCACCCACCAGAATCGTCTTCCACGACGCATCGGCGCTGTCGAAAACGTCAGCTGCCGTCGGTGTTCCGTCGACCGAGTACTGGTGTGTGTTCTTGTAGTTCGCGTCGGCCAGCTTGTACAGGTTGGGCAACACGGTGCTGGGCACCACGGCCCAGGCTTCCTGGCCGCCGTTGACGTCGGCGACGCTGGTGCCGGCATAGAAGGCATGCAACATGCCGTCGTTGGCCGCCGCGTACACCATCGGTGTGCGACCGGCATTGGCGGACTTGAAGGCCTGGTAGCCAGGATCGCCGTAGTCGGCGAACGGCGCTTTGACGTACACAGGCTGGGCATTGACGATGTCGCCCAGCACGTGCTCACGCTCGCGATACAACTTGCCCGCCACACCGGTCTCGAAGCCTTCGTTGCCTCGCTGGCCACGCAGGAAATTGACGAGGTTGGCACCCGACGCGGCGGTGCGCTGGTCAACCGACGCGGCGGAGCCGTCGGTCATGCTCGGGTATTGGCTCAGCACCGTGATGTTGGCACCCTGGAAGTAAGCGCGCTCGGTGGCGTTCAGGCCGTTGTCGGCGGCACCGGTCGGCGCCATGCCCGTGTCACAGGCCTGGGTGTTCCAGGTGAAGTTGACCTTGTTGTCCGGGGCGCCAGGGCGAAGAAGATAGATCTTCCGGTTGTCGCACTGCGCACCCGTCGCCGCGTCGAGTTTGGCCTGCGCTGACCACACCGGCGCGCCCGGCACGACCGCACCGGTCACCGGGTCGATCGAGGTGGTTCCGATGCTGCCCGTGACGAGATCGATCAGCTCGGCTCGCAAATCGCCCGTCCACTTCGAGGTGACGTAGTTCGCGACGAACGCGAAGTTGTCTCCGGCCACCGGCTGCAAGCTGGACGCGCTGGCGCCCGAACCCGCGGCAAGCCGTGCGGTGATGCCGGCCAGCGCGCCGCTCAAACCGGCGATCACCGAGGTCGGGTTGCCGGCGCTGAAGTACTGGCCACGGCCGTTGACGGCGGTGTGCCAGTAGTCGTCGATCGAGCGGGCGTTGTTCCAGTTGTCCTGGTTGCTGTAGTCGATGGCCGGGTCGGGCCAGATCGGCCAGCTCTTGGAGCCCGTGCGGAGGTCGGCGAAGTCACCGGTGGTCGCGGCCGAGCTGCGGTAGTCGGAGCGGTAGTTCAACGTACCCGACACGCCGAGCGCGATCGTGAACGTGGTCATGTGCTGCCAGGTGGCGCGGTCGTCTTCCGGCCCGCCGCCGATGGCAGGCACGCTGCCCGGGCCGGTGTTCGGCCAGGTCGCACCCGGGCGCAGATCGTTCACGTAGTAGTACTGCGCCACGTCGGCCAGCGAGTTGGTGCTGCCACCGGCCACCGACACGCTGGTCACGCACGGCCAGCCGCCCGTGCACGAGGCGGCAGAGGCAGTCGCCAGCGGCGGCTCGGCCGGCGCCGGGCGGTACGGGTTGGGCACCGGCAGCGCGGGCGGCGTGCTCAGCCCGGTGATGTAGCAGACCCCGTCGGTGGGCTGGTTGGTGAGCGTGGACGTCGGCCCCGCAGTCGGCGCGCCGATCGGCATGCTGCCGCTGAAGTTCTGCAACACGCTGGTGATGGTCGAGTCATAAACACGCCGCAGGCCGGGTGCCGTGCCGGTCGCGCAAGCCGTGGTGATGTAGTCGGGCGCACCGCTGTTGCCCGCAGCGCAGGCGAGCACCGGCGTCGGGCCGGTGCCCGGGCCATCGGTACAGGTCGTGTTGACGTAGCCCGGGGCGGGGCCGACACCACCGGTGCAGGTCGCCACCGGAGTGGGCGGCGTGCCGGGCACTTCAACGCACGTCGTGTTGACGTAGTTCGGGCTGCCCGTGGTGCTGAACCCCGGCGTGCAAGAGGCCACGAAGGCGGCCGGCACCGTGGTGGTGTTGCAGGTCGTGGCCACGTAGTCGTTGCCGGCTGCCGCCGGCTCGGCCACGCAGGCGCCGGCGTTCGACACGTAGTTGGCCGTGTTGGTCAGCGCACAGGTGGTCTGGATGAAGCCAGGCCCCGCGCCCGTGGTGGTGCCGGGCGTGCACGAAGCCACACCCACGGGCGCCGTGTCGATCGGTGCCGGGCAGGTCGTCACCAGGAAACTCGGCGAGGCGGCGGTGCTGGGCGTGCAACTCGCCACCGGCACGTTGGTGGTGAGGTTGTTGCGCGTGCAGGTGGTGTAGACGAAGCTGCCGTTGACCGACACCCCCGGCGTGCAGGCCGGGGCGTTCACGGTCGGCGTGGTGATGGTGGTGCAGCCGATGGTCGTGAACTGGTTGCCCGGCGCAGCAGTCTGGTTGGTGCAGGCCGGAACAGCCGCCACCGGAACCGTCACGTTGTTGTACGTGCAGGTCGAGGTGAGGAAGTTCGGGGCCGGGCCCGTGGTCGTGCCCGGCACGCAAGTGAGCACCCCGACCGGCGGCGTGACGACCGGCGTGCAGGTGGTGACGATGTAGTTCGGCGGCCCGCTGTTGCCCGCCACGCAGGTGGCCACCGGCACGGCCGGCACGGTGGTCTGGGTGCAGGTGGTGTAGACCCAGTTCGGCGCGCCGTTGTTGGTGGTGCCCAGCGTGCATGACGCCACCGGCGTCGGCGGCGTCGTGGCGGTGTTGCACTGCACGCTCAGGTAGCCGTTGACCGACGTCGGCAGGGACGGCGTGCAGGTCGTTGCGGCCGCCAGGAAGACGGTGTTGTTGGTGTACGCGCAGGTCGTGCGGGTGTAGTTCGGTGCCGCGCCGATCGTGGTGCCCGGGGTGCACGAGGCCACGCCAACGGGCGTGCTGGGCGGCGTCGAGCTGCACACCGTGCGGTAGTAGTTCGGGGCGGCGCCGAACCCCGTGGTGCAGGTGGCCGCGTTCGTCGGTGCGCTCGCCGAAATGGTGTTCCTGGCGCAGGTGGTGTACAGGAATGACGCGTTGTTCGTGGTGCCCGGCGTGCAGGTGGTGTTGATCGGCGTGGCCGCGGTCGTGTTCGTGGTGCAGCTGATGCTGGTCCAGGCATTGCCGGAGCCGGCGGTCTGGTCCGTGCAGACCGGGGTGTTCGGCACGTTGACATTGACCTGATTGATGGTTGCCGTGCAGATCGTGCGGATGAACGGCGAGCTCGTGCCGCCCGTGGTTCCGGGCGTGCAGGCGGGCCCCGGCGTGTTCGCCGAGGTCGTGGTGTTGCAGGCCGTGGTGATGTAGTTCGGCGCGCCGCTGTTGCCGTTGGTGCAGCTCGCCACCGCCACATTGCTCGTGATCGGAACGTTGGTGCAGGTCGAGGTGATGTAGTTCGGCGCGCCGCTGCTCGAGGTGCCCGGCGTGCACGAGGCCACCAAGCTGGCGGCGGTCGTGATGTTGGTGCACGTGCTCGTGACGTAGTTCGGCGCACCGCCGGTGGTCGTGCCGGGTGTGCACGAGGCGATCGGCGCCACCGCGGCCACGGTGGTCGTGGTGCAGGTCGTGACGATGTGGTTGGGGGCACCCGTGGTGCCGGCGGTGCAGCTCGCCACCGGCGAGAGCGGCATCACTTCACGTGTGCTGCAGCTGATGCTGCCGCCTGGCGTGCACGACGCGACCGGCGTGTCTTTTTCAGTCAGTCCGTCGTAGGAAAGGATCTGGTACTGACGCATCCTCAGCTGCGTCTGGCCCTGGCGGTACTGCTGCGTGGCCAGCGTGCGCTGGTAGGTCGTGCTGAACGTCTGCGAGGTGGCCGTGCTGTACTGCAACGTGGTTCGCCGCGTCTGCGAAGTGGCGCGTGTGTACTGCTCCGTTGCCGAGGAAATCTGCTGCGTGCTGGTGGTGTACTGCTGCGTCACGCTGCTGCGCTGCACGGTGCTCGCCAGGCGCTGCGTCGTGCCGCCCAGGGTCTGCACCGTGCTCAGCGTGTATTGCTGCGTGGTGCGGTTGGTTTGCACCGTGCTCGTCGTGTGTTGCGTGGTGCTCTGCAGGGCCTGGCGCGTGCTGGTGGTGTATTGCTGGGTCGACTCCTGGGTCTGCACCGAGCTGGCGGTGTACTGCTTGGTGCTGGCCAGCCGCTGCGAGGTGGTTCGGAGCAACGCTGCGCCCATGCAGTTCGCGTCGTAGTAGAAGTTCGACGCGTCACGGGTGGTCTGGACCGACGTGAGCGAGCCGTCCCACAAGGGCCGCGGAGTCAGACCGGAAGCGTCGGTCAGCGCACCATCCTGCTGGCCCACGAGTGAGGTGCCGTCGATCTGCATCGCACCGCGGCCCGGGGTTTCGGCACCGGCGTTCCAGTAACCGTCGGTCGTCATGATCGTGAAGTTCTGCTGGCACGAGTACTGCACCGGGTCTTCGGGCATGCCGGAGTTGATGCCGTCGGTCATGCCGGCGTAATGCCGGCCCACTCGCGCCAGGCCTTCGCGAGCCGGCGAAGAGCCGTCAGGCGCCTGCGAAAACAGCTTGCTGAACCAGGCCGTGCGCTGGGTCGTGTTGAAGTCGTTGATCGCGAGGTACTTGCTCGGGTTGATCGAAGCACTCGAGGGCGAATCTTTGGGTTTGACGGTGACGAAGCCGACCCGGAAGCTGTCGGTCAGCGGCGTGAACGCCAGGCTGGCCGCGCTCTTGGTCAGGCTCATCCGCGTGCGGTAGTACGAGTACCAGATCGAGAAGTTGCCGCGCTCGTCGGCGCCGGCTGGACCGGAGGTCGCGCTCACGACCACGCGGGTCCAGGTGCCACCACCGGTTGCGGCTTTCGACGCGTTGCCGGCAAGGTTGTCGGTGTCGGTGCAGGGTGCCCCTGCATACGAGAGATTCTGTGTGCCTGTGTAGTAGTAGTAGAACGCCGGGCCGGGCGTGGCCGGGCCGGCCACCGGCGGGGCACGCAGGGTCTTGGTCTCGTAAGGAATGAACGAGGTCGACAGGTTGACCGTGGACGAGTCGGACACGTCCGGAGCCACGTAGTAGCTCACGTAGCCCGCATACGGCGCGCCGGTGAAACTCGGCGTCGGGAACAAGGTGCCGTCAGGCCGCTTCGGCACCAGGTAGGTCTGGTTGCGGTTGTAGTACAGCACATTGCACTGGGCAGCCTTGTAGCCCACGCTGCCGGTGCCGGTGGCCGACTCGACCTCGTCGGGCATGTGGCTGCGGCTCATGGACTCCGAGGTGTCCATCAGCAGCATGATGTTCGGCTTCGCCTGGGCCGACGTGGTGCTCGAGAACGGTGTGCTCGAGATGTCGGTCTGCGCGGCGAAGGCCGTGCCCATGCCGAGCGTGGCAATGGCCAGCGCCACCACGCTGCGAAGCGCGATGCACGTTCGGCCGTGGCCGAGAAGTTCGAGGATCGAATTCATTTTGTTCTCCCTGAGACCACTATCTTCAGTTCATCAAGACTTGGGTGTAGCTGACCGTGTTCCGCGGCCCCATCACACGCGCAGTGACGCGGAAAAAAGGCGCGGGGTCGAGCTTCGCCGTCTGGCACCCATAACAACCACCGCCCTTGGTCTCGCCGCCCCCCGACCGCGGGATGGCATCGGAGCACTGCTGCGCACCACCCACCGCGGGCCCGGTGCTGTTGCACAGCCGCTGGATGATGAAACGCACGCTGCCGGAAGCGGTGACGATGTCGGGCACCGCGTCCCACATCGGAGTCCAGCTGGCGGACCAGGGATCGATGTCCCCGGCCCAGGTGGCGTAGTAGCCGCTGTTGGGGATGTCGATGGTGGGTGGCGGCGCCGAAGTGAGCCACGCCCGGGCCTGCTCGATGCCCACATCGGCCACCGCCGTGGCGCCTTGCTTGAACGCGATGTTGCCGGCAATCGACACGCCCGAGCTCATCTGGCGCAGCATGGCCAGGCCGGCGAGCGTCATCACGATCAACACGACGAGCGCAACGAACATCACCACACCGCGCTCGGCGCGCTGGTGTGTGGCGTGCATGCGCAGGCGGGCAGCAGAAACTTCGTGAAGTTTGTTCATGGTGTCATGCCCCAAATGACGTTGCGCAAGGGAATCTCTTTTTCGTAGACACGGTAGCGGTAGTAGCGCCAGTTCAACGGGTCCGGATCGTTCGGGCCGAACGAGTCGGGTGTTCCGTTGGTGTTGGTCATCACGAAATCACTGTTCGGTATCAGCGGCAGGATCGCGGCGCCCGACCAGGTGGGGGGGGCTTGCGTGACCCCGAGCGGAACGCCCGAGGCACTTTGATCATTGGTCCGTTCGAACTGCCGGCTTCGAACCAGCAGCCCCACACGCACCGAAAGAACCTGCGCCCACTCGGCGGCCGTGGTGGGCGTCACATTGGTCCAGTTGTTCACTGTCCGGTTGCCGAGGAGGTCGCGCCCGTACAGCGCTTTCATGTTGACCACGCCCTCGCCGACCACGAATGCCGGCGCACCGCTGAACCGCTCGGTGTTGGTCAGGCTTCCATTGACCGTGTCGATCGCCCAAGTATCGAGCCGTGGATTCGGGCCGAGGCTGTAGATCGTGCCCGCAGCACCGATCGCCGGAAGAGCCGCGGAGTTGTAGCGCGCCACCTGGGGCGCCGGAGGCACAGCGTAGGAGTTGAGGTAGTTCGCCGTGACGCCATGCCCGATGGTCTTGCCGTCGGCATTGGTGTCGTCGGTGACCTGGAGCAGATTGCATGTGGCTCCAGTGCCGGCAATGGCCACGTCACCCTGCCTGAATCCGTTGCGGCGATCGAGGGTTTTCGTGACGCCGGTCGACGCGGTGTACCTTTCTTCCGACACGAAGAAGGGTGAATTGCCGTACAGCACGGTGAGCGTGTCGGGCTGCCCGGGGTTGAGCGTGATCTGGACCGGCACCATGTTGAAGGCCAGGGCGTTCCCGAGTTGAGTGTCGACGCCGCTGACTGCACAGCCGAGAGCGCTCGGCGGCGTGCCGACAACAAAACCGATGCCCATGAAGCCCTGACCGGCCTGCTTGATGCCCCGTTCCATGTTGAACATGGCCAGGCTGCCGGCGCTTTGTGCGTCACCGCCCGCGGTGGTTGAACGGGTGTGCGTGTCCCACATGGCAATGGTCTTGAAGATCACCAGCATGCCGACCACGCCGATCGCCACGCCAACGAGAATTTCGACCAGGCTGAAACCGCGCACATGGCGCGGCTGTGAAACGGGAGTGCGAAGCTGCTTCATGGTGCGCATCAGTTGATGTAGGTCACGAGCGTGTGACGGCGCACCGCCTGGTCGTTCGGAGCCTGCCAGCAGACCGTGATGTCGACCCGGTTGAAGTTGGCGGTGGTCACGACGATCTGCTGGCTCGTGGCCGTGGCACCAGGCAGCCTGCGCGCACCGTTGAGAACATCAGCGACCCAAGCCACCACCACCGGGTTGGCCGAAGGCGCACCGCCAAACCCACAACCTGCCGGGCCGGGAACGCCGGTGGGCAGGTGGGCAAAGGTCACGAGGGAAGCCTGCAGAACCAGATCGGGCCCGACGCTGATGGGATTGGTGTCGCGGGCCGCCCTGACGGCCATCTGGTTCGCGATCTCGTCGGCGAGCGCGGCTGCGTCGGTGCGAAAGCGCGCGTCAGACTGGGCGCCGATAGCGGTGCTGCCCATCGCGACGAGCCCCAGAACTCCGAGCGAAAAAATGAGGATCGCGATGAGCGCCTCGATCACCAAGAACCCGCGTTGTGCTGGTTTGACCATGCTCGTTCCTTCAGGGGCACGCACGACTGTCACTCGCCGGGAGTTGCGGGTCGCAGACCTTCACCTGCCCGCCAGGCGTGGCGCGCACGCGCAAGCAGCGCATCGTTCCCGCCGGGAAGCAGGCGCCACCGGCCAGGTTGTTGACGTCGAGCCAGATCTCGCTGGCGGTGTTGGTTCCGCCAAAACCATTGAAAGCAACGACACCGTTGAAAGCCGCCGGCGGCACCTGGGCACTGCCAGCGACGGCCACCGTGGGCGTGCTGCCCGCGGTCTGGCCCGAGCCTTCCAGGGCCGACTTCATTTCGATTGGAAGGAAAGCCGCAGTGGCCGGGTCGAGCACACGCACCACCCAGTTGCGCCCATTCGATGAGGGGGCGACCGCGTTGGCAATGTCTGCCGTTGCCACATCGGTATCGGTCAACACGAACTCGACCGGCAGATTGCGGCGGATCGCTTCGGTGCGCGCTATCTGCATGCCGGTGGCATAGGCCTGCGCTGCCGTGCTGATCTTCGAATTCTGGAAGTAGGTCGTCATCGACGGCAGGCTGGCCAACACCATCAACGCGACGATGGCCAGCGAGACCATGATCTCGATGAGCGTGAAGCCGTGATCGAGGCGCCGTTTCAACATGTGCCGTCTTTCTTGAGCACCCAGCACGTCGCACTGGTCGCCCAGCCCGTTGGCACACTCGTGGTGGACCTGACCACACCTGTGGCTGGCGCCATCGACATCTGGAACGTGAAGTTCGCCATGGCGCTGCCGGGCACGCCGGTGGCCGTGATCGTGTACTGCTGAAGATTCAGCACCGGGCACAGGTACGTGAAAAGAAGCGTGTCGACCGGCCTGACCGCCACGGTACCGGGCAAACATGCACCCGCGTACGTGCGGTTGTCCTGGAAGAACTGCTCGAACTTGACCTGCATGTTGGCCAAGGCCGACGTGGCCTCGGTGATGCGCGCGCGGCGCATGTAGTCGGTGTAGCTCGGAATGGCAATGGCGCTCAGGATCGCAATCACGGTGATCGTGATCATGATTTCGATGAGGGTGAAACCTTTTTGGACGCGCATTCGGGACCTTCCCAGTTCTTGACGGCAGTTTATGGAAGCCGGCACGCGGGGGCACGCACCGGCCGACGAACGGAAGAGCTGACCGCCCAGACGGCAAGCGCCTCGGAGCGGCTGTGCCGCAATTCACGCCCGCGGCCGCGGGCGGTCTTCAGCCGGTGTGCTGCTCGATCACCTGCGCCACCAGGGCGCGCGGTGCGCGGCTCAGGCGCGCACTGCCGTGGCCGTCGATCAGCACGAATCTCGTCTCGCCGGCTTCGGCCTTCTTGTCGACGCGCATCAGTTCCATGTAGCGCTCCACGCCGAGCGCCGGGCCACGAACCGGCAGGCCGGCACGTTCGACCAGGCGGGCGATGCGCGCGGCATAGGCCGCGTCGATCAAGCCAAGGCGGGCCGACAGGTCGGCCGCCATCACCATGCCGCAACCGACCGCCTCACCGTGCAGCCAGGCGCCGTACCCGAGCCCCGCCTCGATCGCATGGCCGAAGGTGTGGCCGAAATTGAGGATCGCGCGCAGGCCGGCTTCACGCTCGTCCTGCCCCACGACCCAGGCCTTGATCTCGCACGAACGCCGGATCGCGCGGGCAAGCGTGGGCCGGTCTCGCGCGATCAGTGCCGGCAGATGCGCTTCGAGCCACTCGAAGAACACGTGGTCGGCGATCGGGCCGTACTTGATGACCTCGGCCAGGCCGGCGGCGAGTTCGCGCGCCGGCAGCGAGTCGAGCGTGTCGATGTCGGCCACCACCAGCAGCGGCTGGTTGAACACACCGATCATGTTCTTGCCCATCGGGTGGTTGATGGCGGTCTTGCCACCGACCGACGAGTCGACCTGCGCGAGCAAGGTGGTCGGCACCTGCACGTAGGACACGCCGCGCATGTAACACGCCGCGGCAAAACCGGTCATGTCGCCCACCACGCCGCCGCCAAGTGCGAACAGCGTGGTCGAGCGGTCGCAAGCCGCGCCGAGCAGCGCGTCGAAGATGGTGTTGAGCGTGGCCCAGTCCTTGTATGCCTCGCCATCGGGCAAGGTCACGAGGTGGGTGCTCGAAAACTTGCCTTGCAAGGCGCGCGCGAGCCGGTCGGCAAACAGCGGTGCCACCGTTTCATTGGTGACGATCACCGCCGCGCTGGCGGCGGGCAACGCGCTGAACGTGTCGGGCTGGTCGAGCAGGCCCGAGCCGATGAGGATGGGGTAGCTGCGACCTTCGAGGTCGATCGTGACGCGGGCAGGTGCGGAAGTCATGGCGGGGCGGCTGCGGGCAGGTTTCGCGTCAATTCGGCAGCAGTGGGTCGACGACCGACGGCACGCTGTACGGGTCGATCACACCACCGAGTTCGAGCTGGGTCAGGATGGTCGACACGAGGGTGGGGATGGACGAACGACCGGTGGCCACCACGAAGTGTGCCGTTTCCAGGTAGAGCGGGTCGCGCACTGCATACAGGTCACGCAGGCGCTGCAGCGGATCGTCGACCCGCAGCAGCGGGCGTTTGGTGTCGAAGCGCAAGCGCCGGAACAGCGCTTCCGGCGACGTGTTCAGGTAGAGCACCGTGGTGCGCTGCCGCAGCATCGCGCGGTTGGCTGCGCGCAGAACAGTGCCACCGCCAGTGGCAAGCACACCGTCGAAGCTGCTGGTGATGTCGGCGATCACACCCTGTTCGACATCACGGAAGCTCTCTTCGCCTTCACGTTCGAAGAAGCTGCGGATCGACTCGCCGAGCCGCTCTTCGATGACTTGGTCGGAATCGACCATCGGCAGGTTCAGCCGCTTCGCCAGATGCCGCGCGACGGTGGACTTGCCACCGCCGGGCATCCCGATCAGGCTGAGCGGCACCGCAATCGTCAATCCCGCTCAGAGCAGGATGGCACGCCGCTGGTTGCGCCGTAGCCGAAGGGACTGAGCGCGCCAGCCGGCGGATTCGCCGCACTCGTGAAGTCTTCGGAGGATCCGCCCACTGTAAAGATGGCTTCCTTGAACGACTCGGTGCCTGTGACAACTGCTTCCGCACGAAGCTTGACTTCTACCCAAGGTACGTAACTTTCAGCGTAGATGAGAGAGACCGTGCCACGCCCGGTGGAGTCCGTAGTCACCGTCCCCGACGAAGCCGCGGTCAACTGGGTCGACGTGGTGACAGAGATGACGTTGCCAGGCTCGAGCGTGCCGTTGAGATTGAAGTCCTCTCCGGCGTCCAACACACCGTTGTACGCATTCGCGGGATTACCGCCGCCGTTGTCTTCGTTTGCACAAAACACCGCACCGGGCGCGTAGTCCCACCTGGGTGCGACGTACCTCAAAGCTCCCTTGCCATACCGCACCGGCAGAACCTTGATGGTCAATGTGATGTTCGGTACGGCAACGCCGTTGGCATCCGTGACGTACACGACCCAGTCCTTCTTGTAGGTCTGTGGGTCGATATTCGAGATGACGTTGCCCGTACCGAGCGCGATGAACAGCGCACTCTGACTGACCGTCATCGTGGCGTCGCCGAACACGGTCGAGTCGGTTGCGACAGTCGCTCTCAACACGACGCCGTTGCTCGCGGTGGTGTTCGGCCCGGCGATGAACTGCACCGAAGCCTGGCCACTGCCGTCGGTGGTGGCGGAAGCAAGGCTCAGATTGCCACCGCTCGGATCGGCGACGCGGTTGAAGTTGACTGCGATACCGCTGACCGGGTTGCCGGCGGCGTCGGTCACGGTCGCGAGGACGCGCGCTTGCTGTGCGGTCGCTACACCCGGGTTCGGGCCGACGGCCGTCGGCGTGGTCTGCAACACCAACCTGGCCGGGGTGCCTGCCACGAACTGGACCGGCAGGGTGGCCTGCGCCGAAGCACCGGTTCCGGTGTTGGTGAACGTGGCCTGCACGGTGGCGGGGCTCGCGGTGTTCGAGGTCACCGACACGGTCACCCGGCCGTCCGAGCCGGTCACGCCACTCGGCGTGACGCTGCCCGCCGTGATGGCGAACAGGATGGTCGCGTTCGCCACCGGCGCGCCGTTCGACAGGTACTGGAGCGTCACCTGCGAGGTCGTGCCGACCGGGATACGGGTCCCTGCCGTGGGGCTGATGAAGGTGAACGCCTCGGCACTGATCTGGATCGGGCTCGCAACCGTCGCGCCAGCCGCATCGAACCGGAGGCTGTCGCTGCCGGCGTTGGTCGCGGTGTAGGTGAGCGTGGCAGTGCCCTGCGAGTCAGTGGTGATGGTGTTCGACGACAGGCCATTGCTCAGGCTGCTGGTCACTGCGACGGCCAGGCCCGGAATCACTGCACCCCTCGAATCCACGGCCTTGACGCCGACGCTTGCCGTATTGCCCAGGGTCACGGTCGTGACACCGGCGTACGTCAGCACCGTTCCGACCACCGGAATGACGATCGTGCCGGTAGCGCCGCCCGAACGCGCGGTGACGGTGATGTTGCGGTTGCTCTTGTTCGCGCCGGCAGCCAGCGTCGCCGTGGCCACACCGGTGTCATCTGCGACAGTCTGCACCGAAGTCAAGGTGCCAGAGTCGGTCGAGAAAGTGACCGGTGCGTCGGCGAGCGCCACATTGCCGGCACCCTTGACGATCGCAGAGATCGTGACCTGGTCACCGCCGCTGCCGATCTGCACTGCACTGGCGATCACGTCGACCGCGGTTGCGGCAGATACCGGGTTTGTGGGTCCAGGCCCGCCGAAGGGCGACTCGCCCTCATTGCCGCCACCGCCACTGCAGGCCACGAGGCCCAGCGAGATCAGCCATACCAAGGTGTGTCGAAGCATCTTCATTGTGAAGCTCACTCTTTATGTCGCGTCGATGGCGCTGGGGTTCAGCGGACGGCGGTTTTGTCCGACACGACTTTCGGTGTCAGGAAGATCAGCAACTCGGTCTTCGTCGAAGCCTTGGTCTTCGTCTTGAACAGGTAGCCGAGGTAAGGGATGTCGCCCAGCAAAGGCACCTTCGACACGTCTTCGCGTTCGAGCTGCTCGAAGATGCCGCCGATCACGACCGTGCCGCCGTTTTCGACCAGCACCTGGGTCTTCACGTGTTTGGTGTTGATGGCGAAGCCCGCGCTGCCGGCCAACGCGCCTCGGCTGTCCTTGGTGATGTCCACATCCAGGATCACATTGCCCTCGGGCGTGATCTGCGGCGTGACCTCGAGCTTCAGGTTGGCCTTGCGGAACACGATCGAGGTGGCACCACTCGAGGTGGCGACCTGGTACGGGATTTCTTCACCCTGCTCGATGATGGCCTTTTGCTGGTCGGCGGTGATGACACGCGGGCTCGACACCAGCTTTCCCTTGCCTTCGGCTTCGAGCGCGGAGATCTCCAGATTCAGGAAGCGGTTCGCCGTCGCACTGAACAGCGACAGCGCAAACGTGGCGGCGTCGAAGCCACCCTGCCCGGTGGCGGGCAGGTTCACGAAGTTGGTATCGCTGAACGCAACGCTGTTGCCGTTTTGCAGAGTTTGGGAGCCCACCGCGTTGAGGTTGGCTCCAGGCGAAACACGGGTGCTGCCACCGATGCCGTACCCGGGCACGCCGCCGCGCACGCCGCGCAGGTCGGAAGCACCCAGCTTCACGCCGAGCGAACGGCCGAAGGTGTCGTCGGCTTCGACGATGCGCGACTCGATCAGCACCTGCCGCACCGGCACGTCGATCTTGGCAATCAGCGTTTGAATCTGTTCCAGCTTGGAAGGAATGTCGTTGACGAACAGCTGGTTGGTGCGCGACTCGGCAATGACCGAACCGCGCGGCGACAGGATGCGCGAGCTCGTGCCCCCGCCGGCACCGCCGCCGCCCGCGCCTTGCCCGGTCAGGCCCTTGGCAACGTCTTCAGCCTTCGCGTAGTTGAGCTGGAACGACTGGGTACGAACCGGCTCCAGCGACGCGACCTGCGCTTTCGCTTCGAGCTCGATCTTTTCCTTGGCGTTGAGTTCGTCTTTCGGCGCGATCAGGATCACATTGCCCGACTTGCGCAGGCCGAGCGCCTTGGCCTGCAGGATGATGTCGAGCGCCTGATCCCAAGGCACGTCTTTCAGGCGCAGCGTCACGTTGCCGGTGACGGTGTCGCTGGTCACGACGTTGAAGTTGGTGAAGTCGGCGATCACCTGCAGCAGCGCACGCACTTCGATGTTCTGGAAGTTCAGCGACAGTTTTTCGCCGGCGTAACCCACACCCTGCGTGAGCTTGTTCGGGTCGACCTTCTGCGGCCGCACTTCGAGCACGAACTGGTTGTCGCTCTGGTAGGCGCTGTGTTCCCAGTTGCCCTTGGGCTCGATCATCATGCGCACACGGTCACCGCTCTGCGTGGTGGTCACGGTGTTGATCGGCGTGCCGAAGTCGGTCACGTCGAGGCGGCGGCGCAGGTTGTCGGGCACGGTCGAGCGCAGGAATTCGACGACCAGGCTCTGGCCTTGCTGGCGAATGTCGACACCGACCTGGTTGTTCGGCAGGTCGACGATGACGCGGCCGGCGCCGTCGCTGCCGCGGCGGAAGTCGATGTCTTTGAGCGCCAGCGGGTTGCGGTTCAGGCTTTCGGCAAAGCGCACGGGTTCGGGTGAAGCGGCTGCCGCGGTGGTGGTCGCCGCAACTGCCGGGGCGCCGTCGAGGATCAGCAGCAGCACCTTGCCTTGAAGCTCGGCGCGGTAGCTGGCCGCCTTCTTGAGGTTCAGCACGAGGCGGGTGCGTTCACCGGCCTGCGCCACGTTGACCGAACGCAGGTTGCCCTGGTTCACTTCGACGCTGGGCTTGCCCAGGCCGTTGCTCACGCCGGGCAGGTCGATCGCGATGCGCGGTGGCGTCTGGATCGTGAAGCCGGCCGGCACTGCAGTGAGCGCTTCCGAGAGTTCGATGCGAACGACCTCGGAACCCGCTTGCTGGGTGGTGTTGATCGACTGGATCGCGTTCTGCGCCATCGCAGGTGCACAGGCGCCGACGAACAACGCGAACGCCACGGCACGGGAGCGCCACTTAGCTGTCATCTGATTCTCCTGATTGCTCTTCATCGCGCCTTCTCCTGAAGCTGGAGGGCGCTGCTGCGCTCAATCCATTCGCCCGCTGCATCCTGAACAATTTCCCGGAGCGAAAGTTCGGTCTCGGAAATCTTGGTGATCTTTCCGTAGTTCTGGCCGAGGTAGTCGCCCTGCTTTACCTGGTAGAGCAGGTTGTCGACCCGCAGCAGAGCGTAGGGGCGGCCAGACTTGGACACGCTGCCCACCATGCTCATGCTGTCGAGTGGGTAGGCCTCGAGCGGCTCCTTGCGGCGGTTGATCTCCGCGGCGAGCAGCGAGTTGGGTTGACGCGCTTCCTGCTTGAGCGCCACGCTGAGCTTCTGCGTGCTGAACGGCTCGACACCGGTGAGCGACACATACGCCTGCGGAATGAACTTCTTCGGTGGCGACAGCGGCTGCACGCTCGGCTTCACCTCGCGCTGCTGCTGGTCCATCCATTGCGTGAGTTCTTGCTGCTCGCCGCCGCAGCCGGCCGCAGCGACCGCCACGATTCCGATCGACAGGAGCAGCCTGGCTCGTGTGGACATGGCCATCATTTTTTCGCCCCCGGCGCCGCGGCCGCTTTCGCCTTGGCCGCGTTTTTCCTGATCTCTTCGAGCTCGTTGGGATCGAGGTAGCGGTAGGTGCGCGCCGTGGCTTCCATCGACAGCGCACCGCCCGTGTCCTTGGGCGACGTGATCACGAGGTTGTGCAGCGTCACGATGCGCGACAGGTTGGCGATGTCGCCTGCAAAAGCACCGATGTCGTGGTACCGGCCCGAGACCTTGATGGCGATCGGCAGTTCAGCGTAGTAGTCCTTCACGACCACCGAGCCCGGGCGGAACAACTCGAACTGCAAGCCGCGCCCCAGGCCAGCCTGGTTGATGTCGGAAAGCAGCGCGTCCATCTCGGCCTTGCCGGGCAACTGCTTCTCGAGCTGGGTCACGTATTCTTCGACTTGCAGCTTCTGCTTGCGCAACTCGGCGAGGTTGACCGCCTGGCCCAGCTTCGAACGGTAGTCGGCCTTCAGTGCCGGCTCGCGGTTCCGCTCGGTATCGAGCTCTTCGTGCGCAGGCGACAGCAGGAAGAACCAGCCGAGCACGACCATGACGAGGGCCACGGCCACCC
>Ga0209883_1000002_pt1 | contig 121930 bp, 107 predicted proteins | sample GWRWT4_21May14_FD_187196 | JGI IMG/M metagenome (GOLD analysis project Ga0209883, IMG submission 187196) | Sand microcosm microbial communities from a hyporheic zone in Columbia River, Washington, USA - GW-RW T4_21-May-14 (SPAdes) (version 2) | ecosystem: Engineered > Artificial ecosystem >...
GCGGGCGTGCTGGTCAGCACCGACGCCGGCACCGAGCTGTTCGACGAGCTCGTGATGGCCTGCCACAGCGACCAGTCGCTGGCACTGCTGGCCGACCCGTCGCCGGCCGAGCGCGAGGTGCTCGGCGCGATCCGCTACCACCGCAACCGGGCGGTGCTGCACACCGACACGGCCCTGCTGCCGAAGCGCCGCCTGGCCTGGGCGGCCTGGAACTACGAACGCGCCGCGGACGGTTCGCGCGAGCAGGCCGCCGTGTGCCTGCACTACTTGCTGAACCGGCTGCAACCGTTGCCATTCACCACCCCGGTCGTCGTGTCCTTGAACCCGCTGACCGAACCGCGCGCCGACACCGTCCACGGCGAATTCGACTACGCGCACCCGGTGTTCGACATGGCCGCGATGGCCGCACAGAAGCGTGTGCCGTCGTTGCAAGGCCACCGCCACACCTGGTTCTGCGGCGCGTGGACCCGCTACGGCTTCCATGAAGACGGCCTGATGTCGGGCGAAGCCGTGTGCGAAGGACTGCAGGCGCGTCTGGCGCCGGCCGCCGCTCCGAACATCCGGGTGCCCGCATGAGGACCACCGCCGCCCCGGCCGAAGTGCTGATCGGCATGGGCGAAGTGCGGCACACGCGCTTTCGCCCGGCACGCAACCGTTTTGTCTACCCCACCTACTTCCTGATGCTGCCGATGCGCAGCCTGCGCGCCGCGGCCTCGACGGTGCTGCCGCGCAACCGTTTCGGCCTGATCAGCTTCTTCGACCGCGACCACGGCGACGGCGGCAACGACAGCCTGGCCTGGGTCGAAAGCCTGCTGGCGCGAGAAGGCGTGACCGACGCCACCGGCGAAGTCTGGCTGCACTGTTACCCACGCGTGCTCGGCTTCACCTTCAAGCCGGTCAGCTTCTGGTACTGCCACCGAACCGACGGCTCGCTCGCCGCCGTGGTCGTCGAGGTGAACAACACCTTCGGCGAGCGCCACTGTTACCTGCTGAACAGCCCGAATCTCGCCTTCGGCCGCGAACTGCAGGCCGACAAGGTGTTCCACGTCTCGCCGTTCTGCGACGTGGCCGGCGGCTACCGCTTCCGCTTCATGCGCAACGACCTGCATCCGGATCCGGCCCGGCCGCGTACCCACACGGCAAGAACGGTCGCACGCGTCGACCACCACGACGCGCAGGGCCTGCTGATCCAGACCAGCGTGTCGGGGGCCTTGCTTCCACTGACCAAGGGGCGCCTGCATGCCGCGTTTTTCGGCATGCCGCTGATGACGCTCGGTGTCATCGCGCGCATCCACTGGCAGGCGGTGCGGCTCTGGGCCAAGCGTGTGCCGTTCTTCAGCAAGCCGAAGCCGCCGGACACGTTCATCACCCGCTGAACCACCCCTGCACCGCAAAACAACCAACCCCGCGCCGCCCATGAACCGCAGCACTGCCCTGAACACGCTCCCACTGTCCGAGTCGGCGCCCGCCGCCGCGCGCGCGGTGTTCCAGCTGATGAAGCGGCTGAAACACGGCTCGCTCGACGTGCACATGCCCGACGGCACGTCGGCCCGCTTCGGCAGCGCCCTCGAAGGCGAGCCGCGTGCGGCGATCCGCCTGCGCAACTGGAACCCGTGCGCGGCGGCGCTCAAGTCGGGCGACATCGGTTTCGCCGAAAGTTTCATCAATGGCGACTGGACCACGCCCGACCTGACCGCGCTGCTGACACTCTTCATCGCCAACCGCGATGAAGTCGAGTCGGTCATCTACGGCACCTGGTGGGGCTCGCTGCTGTACCGCGCGAAGCACCTGTTCAACCGCAACTCGCGCAGCGGCAGCAAGAAGAACATCCACGCCCACTACGACCTCGGCAATCAGTTCTACCGCCTGTGGCTCGACCCGACGATGAACTACAGCAGCGCCTGGTTCGAAGGCGAGCGCAGCGGCGATCTGGTGAACGCGCAGTGGGCCAAGGTGCGGCGCGCCTTGAACGAGGCTGGCGTGAAGGAGGGCGACCGCGTGCTCGAGATCGGCTGCGGCTGGGGTGCGCTGGCCGAGTGCGCCGCGCGCGAGTTCGGCGCCACCGTGACCGGCGTGACGCTGTCGAGCGAACAACTCGCCTGGGCGCAGAAACGCCTGAGCGATGCAGGGCTGCCCGGCGACCTGCGCTACCAGGACTACCGCGCGCTGAACGACAGCGCGAGCGACGGCCCGTTCGACGCCGTCGTCTCGATCGAGATGTTCGAAGCCGTCGGCCGCGAATACTGGCCGAGCTTCTTCGAGACCTTGAAGGCGCAGCTCAAGCCCGGCGGCAGCGCCTGCATCCAGAGCATCACGATCCGCGACGACCTGTTCGAGCGTTACGTCAAGTCCACCGACTTCATCCAGCAATACATCTTCCCCGGCGGCCTGTTGCCGAGCCCGAGCGCGTTCCGCGCCGCGGCCGCGAAGGCGGGCCTGAAGGTCGTGAACGAACTCGACTTCGGCCTCGACTACGCGGAAACGCTGCGGCGCTGGCGCGACCGGTTCCTGTCGCAGGAAGGGCCGGTGCGCCGGCTCGGTTTCGACACCCGCTTCATGCGCATCTGGGAGTTCTATCTCGGTTATTGCGAAGCGGCTTTCGCGACCGGCAACACCAGCGTCATGCAGTTCACGCTGCGGCGCGACTGAGCATGTCGCGCGCCTCCATGTCGCGCCGCAGTGCACTCGCCGCGTTGGCCGCACTGGCGTGCGCACCGCAGGCCTGGGCGACGCCGATGCCAACCGAAGTGGCTGCCGAACTGGCCGCTTCGAGGCTGCACGGCGCCGGGCGCCTGACGTGGTTCGGCCTGTCGGTCTACGACGCGCGGCTGTGGGCGGGTGATCGCTTCACCGCAGCGCAGTTCGAACGTGAGCCGATCGCGCTCGAGCTGCAATACGCCCGGGCGCTGCAGGGCAAACAGATCGCCGAGCGCAGCCTCGTCGAGATGCAGCGCTTCGGCGCGGTGCCCGAGGCCGACGCCGCGCGCTGGCTCGCGGCCATGACCCAGCTCTTCCCCGACGTGGCGGCCGGCGACCGCCTCACCGGCGTGCACCGGCCAGGCGTTGCCGCGCGCTTCTATTTCAACGGCAAGTTGCGTGGCGAAGTGCGCGAGACCGACTTCGCGCGCCGCTTCTTCGGCATCTGGCTGTCGCCGCAGACCTCGGAGCCGAAATTGCGCCTGGCCCTGCTCGGCGGCCCGCAGGCGGGCTCATGACCGGCACGGCGAACGTCGTGTCGCTGCCGACGCCCGCGCCTGCGCAGGCCGGCACCTGGCGCGGCGGCAGCCGCTACGGCGCGCTCGGCCTGCCGCTCGCGTTCGTTGCGCTGCCGCTGTACGTCGTATTGCCCAACCACTACGCGGGCGCGCTCGGCGTGCCGTTGGCGCTGCTCGGCTTCGTGCTGCTGGCGGCGCGGCTGCTCGACGCGGTCGCCGACCCGCTGATCGGCCGCTGGGCCGACCGCCTGTTCGCGCGCTCGCCGGCGCAAGCATGGCGGGCCGCGGCCGGTGCCGGCGTGGTGCTCGCGATCGGCTTCGCCGCCTTGTTCTTCCCACCGGTGCAAGGCACGACAGCGTTGCTCGTGTGGTGCGCGGCGCTGCTCGCCGTGACCTACCTCGGCTACAGCGTCGTGAGCGTGATCCATCAGGCCTGGGGCGCGCGCCTGGGCGGGGACGAAGCGCAGCGCGCCCGCATCGTCGCGTGGCGCGAAGGCCTGGCGCTGGCCGGTGTGCTGGTGGCCAGCGTGTTGCCGTCGCTGGCGGGGCTGGGTGTCACCGCCGTCGTGTTCGCGGCCCTTCTGCTGGTCGGCTTGCTGCTGCTGCGCGGCGCGCCACAACCGGCACGGGGTGGCGTGGAGGCGCGGTCTTCAACGCCTGCCAAACCCTTCGCCAGCCCGGCGTTCCGCAAGCTGCTGGCGATCTATCTGGTGAACGGCATTGCCAGCGCGGTGCCGGCCACGCTGGTGCTGTTTTTCATCCGCGACCGGCTGCAGGCACCGCAGTTCGAGCCGCTGTTCCTCGCCAGCTACTTCGCCGCCGGCGCGCTCTCGATTCCGCTGTGGGTGCGCGGCGTCGCGCGCTTCGGCCTGGCGCGCACCTGGCTCGCCGGCATGCTGCTGGCCATCGCCGTCTTCGTCTGGGCCGCGGCCCTGGGCGCGGGTGACATCGCTGCCTTCGTCGCCGTGTGCGTGTTGAGCGGCGTGGCGCTCGGCGCCGACCTGACCTTGCCGAGTGCGCTGCTCGCCGGCGTGATCCAGCGCGCCGGCCACGCGGGCCGGGCCGAGGGCGCGTACTTCGGCTGGTGGAACTTCGCGACCAAGCTGAACCTGGCGCTCGCGGCCGGCGTGTCCCTGCCCGCCCTGCAGGCGCTCGGTTATGCGCCCGGCAGCCGCAGCGAAGAAGCCTTGAGCGCCTTGACGCTCGCCTACTGTGTGTTGCCCTGCGTGCTCAAGCTCGCTGCTTGCGCGCTGTTGTACTCGTTCTGGATCCGCCGTTCCGAAAGCACCTGATGCACTCACGTTCCCTGCTCGCCACCATTGCCACCGCGGCCCTTCTGTTCGGCGGCTGCGCTTCGGCGCCGACCCCCGCCGACTACGCGGCCGAAAAACCCGCGCTCGACCTGAAGACCTACTTCAACGGCGACCTGGTCGCGCACGGCGTCTTCACCGACCGCAGCGGCAAAGTCGCACGCCGCTTCACGGTGCAGATGAAAGGCAGCTGGACCGGCAACGACGGCGTGCTCGACGAAAACTTCAGCTACAGCGACGGCAAGAAGGAACGCCGCGTCTGGCGCCTGAAGAAGCTGCCCGACGTGAACGGGCAGGGCCGCTACACCGGCACCGCCGACGACGTGGTCGGCACCGCCCTCGGCGAATCGGCCGGCAACGCGCTGCGCTGGGCCTACACGCTGCGCCTGCCGGTCGACGACAAGGTCTACGAGGTGCAGTTCGACGACTGGATGTACCTGATGGACGAGCGCGTGATGATCAACAAGGCCGTGATGAGCAAGTTCGGCGTGCGGCTCGGCGAAGTGACGCTGTCGTTCTACAAGCAGTGAGCGCGCCGCCATGCCCTTGAATCCGCGTTTCACCGACTGGGCCGGCAAGGTCGTCTGGCTCGTCGGCGCCTCGACCGGCATCGGCCGCGCCACCGCCGAACTGCTGCACACGCAGGGCGCGAAGGTCGTGGTCTCGGCGCGCAATGCCGTGCTGATCGACAGCTTCGAAAAAATACACCCCGGCAGCCTCGGCCTGGTGCTCGACGTGACCGACGGTGCCGCGCTGGCCAGCGCCACGCAGCAGATCATCGACCAATTCGGCCGCCTCGACATGGCGGTGTACTGCGCCGGCTACCACCAGCCGATGCGCGCCACCGACTTCAAGCTCGAGGTGGCGCTGCAACACGACCGCATCAACTACGTCGGCGCGCTGCACCTGCTGGACGCGGTCTTGCCGATTCTGCTGAAACAGGGCTTCGGCCACCTGAGCCTGGTTTCGAGCGTGGCCGGATACCGCGGCCTGCCCACGTCGCTGGCCTACGGCCCGACCAAGGCCGCGCTGATCAACCTGGCGCAAACGCTCTACCTCGACCTGCACCCGCTGGGCATCGGCGCGTCGGTCATCAACCCGGGCTTCGTGGAAACGCCGCTGACGGCGAAGAACGAATTCACGATGCCGGCGCTGATCACGCCCACCGAGGCGGCGCGCGAGATCGTCAAGGGCTGGGAAGCCGGGCGCTTCGAGATCCACTTTCCGAAGCGTTTCACGCTCTGGATGAAAGCGCTCAGCCACCTCGGCGACGGGCTCTACTTCAGGCTCATCCGCAAGACCACCGGCCTTTGAATCAGAGCCAGCCCTTGCGCCGGAAGAACCAGAACGGCGCGATCACGCTGACCACCATCAGCCCCAGCGCATACGGGTAGCCGAGCGCCCAGTCGAGCTCGGGCATGGCCTTGAAGTTCATGCCGTAGACGCTCGCGATCAGCGTCGGCGGCAGCAGCGCCACGCTGGCCACCGAGAACAGCTTGATGATCTTGTTCTGGTTGATGTTGATGAAACCGACCGTCGCGTTCATCAGGAAGTTGATCTTGTCGAACAGGAAGGTGCTGTGGCTGTCGAGCGAGTCGATGTCGCGCAGGATCTGCCGCGCCTCCTCGAACTGCTCGGCGTTGAGCATGCGGCTGCGCATCATGAAACTGACGGCGCGGCGCGTGTCCATCACGTTGCGGCGAATGCGACCGTTCAGGTCTTCCTCGCGCGCGATCGCGTTGAGCGCTTCACCGGCGGCCTGGTCGTTGAGCTGCTGCTTCAGCACTTGCGCGCTGACCGCTTCCAGGCTGTCGTAGATGCCTTCGAGCGCGTCGGCGCTGTACTCGGCGTCGGCGTCGTAGAGCTTGAGCAGCACGTCCTTCGCGTCTTCGATCAAGGCCGGGATGCGCCGGGCGCGCAGGCGCAACAGGCGAAACACCGGCAGGTCTTCGGCGTGGATCGAGAACAGCACGTTCCTGAACAGGATGAAGGCCACACGCACGTTGCGCGGCCCGCCGTCATGTACGGCGGCGTCGATCAGGAAGTCGGAGCGGATGTGCAGCTCGCCGTTGTCTTCTTCGTAGAAGCGGGCCGACTCTTCGAGGTCGTCGTCGACCGCGTCGTGCGGGATCGTCACGCCGAAGTGCTGCGCGATCCAGCCTTTTTCTTCGGCCGTGGGGGCGTCGAGATCGACCCAGACCGGCTGCACGCGGGTGAGCACCTGGGTCAGGTCGTCGAGGCTTTCGATTTCTTCTTGCGCGAGCCGGCCATTGGCCAGCGTGAAGACATTCAGCATGAGGGCTCCAACGCGAGCGCGCCCGCCGCGATGAGCGGCACGGTCAGGGTCTGGGGGATGGGTCGTGGGCCCGCCTCACCCCAGGTGAACGCTGGAGCGGACGGTCACCGAGACGGTGGCTTGTCCAAGCAAATCTCCGGGAGGCAATCCTCGAATTATCGCACCCGCACACGCCCGAAAAGTCGTTGTGGGCCAAGCTCTTGGCGTGCACTTCTCGGCACCCTGTGAGCATTGGTGTCACTCGCTTGTCACGGCCGCGGAAGGGGGGTACGCTGGGTTCAACGGGCCTCGGCTCCACCCCCTCCCCAGACGCTCGTCTCGCCTTCCCCGCTTCCCCCACCCCTGCGAAAGGAACCCCCATGAACTTGACCATCAGCGGTCACCATCTCGACGTGACGCCTGCTCTCAGAGAGTATGTGCTCACGAAGCTGGACCGGGTCACGCGCCACTTTGACCAGGTCGTCGATATCAACGTGCTGCTGTCGGTCGAAAAACTGAAGGAAAAGGAACGCAGGCAGAAGGCCGAGGTCACGCTGCATGTCAAAGGCAAGGACATCTTCATCGAGCAGTGCAACGAAGACATGTACGCCGCCATCGACCAGCTGATGGACAAGCTCGACCGCCAGGTCTGCCGCCACAAAGACAAGGTGCAGGACCACCACCACGCGTCGCCCAAGCGCATCGACGCGACCACCGCCTGATCAAGCGGCGCAGCATTGCGCTGTTCCGGAACACCAAGCGGCCTGCGGGCCGCTTTTTTCGTGCCACGAAACGCCCCCCGCAACCCGGGGAAGGAACATCGTTGCTGCAATGCAGCACCCTATGCACAATCTGGCATCGCGGAACCTCCGCGCTTGCCCCTGCCGCCGACATGCCCTCCATAATTCATGACCCTGTCATTTATGGGGACCGCTTGATCGGCGTCAACTTCCGCTCATTCGCCCTGTGCCACTGATGAACCGCCTCGCTGCCATCCTGCCTGCCAGCAACGTGCTGGTCGATGTCGACGCCACCAGCAAGAAGCGCGCGTTCGAACACGCCGGCCTGGTGTTCGAGAACCAGCACTCGGTGGCACGCGCCACGGTCACCGACAACCTGTTTGCACGAGAACGCCTGGGCTCGACCGGCCTCGGCCATGGCGTGGCCATTCCGCACGGCCGCATCAAGGGCTTGAAGAACCCACTCGCGGCGGTGCTGCGCGTTCAACAGCCGATCCCGTTCGACGCGCCCGACGAAGAACCCGTCGGCCTGCTGATCTTCCTGCTGGTGCCCGAAGCGGCGACGCAGCGGCACCTGGAAATCCTCTCCGAGATCGCCGAGATGCTGTCCGACCGCGAGCTGCGCGAGCGGCTCAAGCGCGAAGGCGACGCCGCGATGGTGCACCAGCTCATCGCCAACTGGGAACCGCTGAAGTCGGTCGCCTGATGCGGCGGGCGGCGCCTGCGGGCCGAGGAGCCCCATGAAGCCGAGTGTCATCAGCGCGGAAGCGCTGTTCGAGGAACACCGCGAGATCCTGGCCTGGGAATGGATCGCCGGCCACGCCCACCCCGAGCGCCGCTTCGACGAAGCGGCGGTGCGCAACGCGCAGTCGGCCGCCGACCTGGTCGGGTACCTGAACTACATCCACCCGTACCGGGTGCAGATCGTCGGCCGGCGCGAGGTGGCCTACCTCAGCGTCAACCCCGAAGTGGCCGAGCGCCGCATCTCGCGCATCGTCACGCTGGAGCCACCCGTGCTGATCGTGGCCGACGGCGAAGCCCCGCCCGACAAGCTGGTGGCGATGTGCGACCGGGCCGACATTCCGCTCTTCGCCACCGGCGAATCGGCCGGCCACGTGATCGACGTGGTGCGCAGCTACCTCAGCCAGCACTTCGCCGAGCGCACCACGCGCCACGGCGTGTTCATGGACATCCTGGGCGTCGGCGTGTTGATCACCGGCGAGTCCGGCCTGGGCAAGAGCGAACTCGGCCTGGAGCTGATCTCACGCGGCCACGGCCTGGTGGCCGACGACGCGGTCGACATCTACCGCGTGGCGCAGACCGCGCTCGAAGGCCGCTGCCCCGACCTGCTGCTGAACCTGCTCGAAGTGCGCGGCATCGGCCTGCTCGACATCAAGGCGATCTTCGGCGAGACCGCGGTGCGCCGGAAGATGCGCCTGAAGCTGATCGTGCACCTGGTGCGCAAGGAAACGATGGACCGCGAGTTCGAGCGCCTGCCCTACGAGCCGTTGAACGAAGAGATCCTCGACGTGGCGGTGCGCAAGACCGTGATCGCGGTCGACGCCGGCCGAAACCTCGCCGTGCTCGTGGAAGCCGCGGTGCGCAACACGATCCTGCAGCTGCGCGGCATCGACACCTACAAAGAGTTCATCGAGCGCCACAACAAGGCGATGCTCAAGCCCGAATAGAGCGCGGCCAGCCTATTTCGGCCGGTGCTGGCACTTCGGCTTGGTGCAGGCCGCGTACAGGGCCAGCGCATGGTCCTGCAACTCGAACCCGCGTGACTGCGCGATGCTGCGCTGGCGCTTCTCGATCTCGGCGTCGAAGAACTCCTCGACCCGGCCGCAATCCATGCAGACCAGATGGTCATGGTGCTTGCCTTCGTTGAGCTCGAACACCGCCTTGCCGGTCTCGAAATGGTTGCGCGACAGGATGCCGGCCTGCTCGAACTGCATCAGCACCCGGTAGACGGTGGCCAGGCCCACGTCGGCGCCCTCGGCCAGCAGCATCTTGAACACGTCTTCGGCGCTCATGTGGCGCTGGGTCGTCTTCTGGAACATTTCCAGGACCTTGATGCGCGGCAGCGTGGCCTTCAGGCCGCTGTTCTTCAGTTCGTCGGCGTGTGTCATGGCAGATCCGGGGCAAGGGCGCGTGGCGCGGGCCGGGCAGGCCCAGCCGCTAGAATGAAGCGATCATATCGAGGTTGGCGCCCGCTGCCGGCGCGCCGGTTCCCACACCATGCGTTTATCTACTTCTGCTGTTCTGCCGCGCCTGGCCACCTTGGGCTTGTTCGCCGCGGGTGCGCTCAGCCTCGGTGGCTGCCAGTCGCTGCAGTCTTCGGACAGCTTCCTCGGCGTGATCACACCCTACCGGGTCGAGGTCGTGCAAGGCAACGTGATCACCAAGGAACAGGCCGCGTTCGTCAAGACCGGCATGACCCGGTCGCAGGTGCGCGACATCCTCGGCTCACCGCTGCTCGCCGACCCCTTCCACACCGACCGCTGGGACTACATCTTCACGATCAAGCGCCAGGGTGCCGAACCGCAGTTGCGCCGCGTCAAGGCGTCGTTCGTCGGCGACAACCTGACGGCCCTGGACACCGGCGGCGACCTGCCGAGCGAACAGGACTTCGTCGCCTCGATCGACACCTTCAAGACCGCGCGCAACGCGCCGCCACTGGAGCTGAGCTCCGAAGAGGTGAAGGCCTTGCCGGTGCCGCCCGCCGCGGAGCCGGTCGCCGTGGAGCCGGTCGGGCCGACGCGCGAGTACCCACCGCTCGAGCCGCGTTCATGAGCTTGCGGATCGCGGTGGCGGGCGCTTCCGGGCGCATGGGGCAGATGTTGATCGAAGCGATCAACGCCGCCGACGACTGCGTGCTGGCCGGTGCGCTCGATGTCGCGAGCAGCCCCGCCATCGGCCAGGACGCGAGCGCTTTCCTCGGCCGCCAGAGCGGTGTGCTCATCACGGCCGACCTGCGCGCCGGGCTGTCGAACGCGCAGGTGCTGATCGACTTCACCCGCCCCGAAGGCACGCTCGCCCACCTGGCCGTGTGCCGCGAACTCGGCGTGAAGGCCGTGATCGGCACCACCGGCTTCAGCGACGACCAGAAAGCGCAGATCGCAACGTACGCCGAACACATCGCGATCGTGATGGCGCCGAACATGAGCGTCGGCGTCAACGTGGTGATGAAGCTGCTCGACATGGCTGCGCGCGCGCTCAATCAAGGCTACGACATCGAGATCATCGAAGCCCACCACCGCCACAAGGTCGACGCGCCGAGTGGCACGGCGCTGAAGATGGGTGAGGTTGTCGCAAACGCGCTCGGCCGAGACCTGAAAGACTGCGCCGTCTACGGCCGTGAAGGCGTGACCGGCGAGCGCGATCCGTCGACCATCGGTTTTGCCACCGTGCGCGGCGGCGACATCGTCGGCGACCACACCGTGCTGTTCGCCGGCACCGGCGAGCGCATCGAGATCACGCACCGTTCGAGCAGCCGCGCCACCTACGCCCAAGGCAGCCTGCGTGGTGCGCGCTTCCTCGCGAACCACGCGCGCGGCCTGTTCGACATGAACAGCGTGCTGGGCATTCAGTAAAAGGCAGACATGGGCGGCTTCGACAACTTCTGGGCCCAGGGCGACGCGATCACGCGCAGCGTCGCAGCCTTGCTGCTGCTGATGTCGGTCAGCGCCTGGGTCGTGATCCTCTGGAAAGGCTGGCTGCTGCGCCGTGTGCGCAAGGACATCGAGCGCGCCGTGCCGGCCTTCTGGGCCGCGCCGGCGCTCGACGCCGGCCGCGAGCAGCTCGCCGCCTTCGACCGCGAGCGGGTGCTGAGCCCGCTGCTCGCCGCGGCCGTGGCCACGCCGCCCGGCGGCACGCTCGAAGCCAAGGGCCACGCCGACTCGCAGCTCACACGCCGCCTGCGCGACGCGCTGCACGGCGTGCTCGCGCAGCTGCAGTTCGGCCAGGTGCTGCTCGCTTCCATCGGCAGCACCGCGCCCTTCATCGGCCTGTTCGGCACGGTCTGGGGCATCTACCACGCGCTGATCAACATCTCGGCGGCCGGCTCGATCTCGATCGAACGTGTCTCCGGCCCGGTCGGTGAAGCGCTGGTGATGACGGCCGCCGGCCTGGCGGTGGCCATTCCCGCCGTGCTGGCCTACAACATCTTCGGCAAGATGGTCGGCTCCTGCGAAGCCGAGCTCGAAGGCTTCGCGCACGACCTGCGCGAGATGATCATGGACACGACCGGCGCGCGCTGAGCCCATGGCCTTCGGACGCCTTCAACGCAGCGCCGGCGCCACGCCGATGAGCGACATCAACATGACGCCGCTGATCGACGTGATGCTGGTGCTGCTGGTGATCTTCATGATCACCGCGCCCTTGATGACCTCGAGCCTGAAGCTCGACCTGCCGAAAACCGACGGCGGCCAGCCGAACGACGCACCGCAGTTCATCAGCGTGGCGCTCGACCCGCAGGGCAAGCTGTTCTTCGGTGAGGAAGCACTCGACACCGCTGCGTTCGAAGCACGCGTGCTCGAAGCGGCGAAGAAAAACCCGAGGACCGAAGTGCAGTTGCGCGCCGACAAGGGCGTGCCTTACGGCCGCGTGGCCGAACTGATCGCGATGGTGCAGAAAGCGGGCCTGAGCCGCATCGGCTTCGTGACCGAAGCGCCTGCCGCGCCGACCAAACCGTAAGCCGCCAGCCCGGCGCGAGCCGCAGCGCCCACGCCATGCTCACCGTCCACAACCCGCTCCACCATTTGCACCAGGGCCGGCAGGAGATGTTCCGCGGCCGGCTCGTGCCCTGCCACGAAACCGCTGCGCGCCTCGACCATGTGCTGGCCGAACTGCGAGGCCGCGCGCTCGGCCCAGTGCAGGAGCCCGACGTGCCGGCCAGCGAACTCGACGCCGCGCTCGCCCGCCTGCACAGCCCGCGTTACCTGCACTTCATCGAACACGCGTGGGACGAGTGGGTCGCGCTCGATCCGGCGAACGCGGCGCTCGACGCGCTGCCGTCGGTGTGGCCCGCGCCCGGCATGCGCTTCGACGTGCTGCCCGACAGCTTCGCGGCGCGCATGGGGATCTTCTCGTTCGACGCCGGCACGCCGCTGACCGCCGGCAGCTGGGCCGCGGCCCGCGCCGGCGCGGCCTGTGCGATCAGCGCGGCCCGCGCCGTGGCCGCAGGCGCACGCAGCGCCTTCGCCCTCAGCCGCCCGCCCGGCCACCACGCCGGTGCCGACTTCTTCGGCGGTTACTGCTTCCTGAACAACGCCGCGCTCGCCGCGCAGGCGCTGCGCGACAGCGGCCACGAACGGGTGGCGGTGCTCGATGTGGACTACCACCACGGCAACGGCACCCAGGCGATCTTTGACGAGCGCGCCGACGTGCTGACCGTATCGATCCACGGCGACCCGCGCACCGAGTACCCGTTTTTTCTCGGCCATGCCGACGAGCGCGGCACTGGCGCCGGCCTCGGCTTCAACCACAACCTGCCCTTGCCACGCGGCACCGGCTTCGCGCGCTGGCGCGAGGCGCTGCACACCGGGCTGGAACACGTCCGAGGCTTCGGCGCCCAGGCACTCGTGGTCTCGCTCGGTGTCGACACCTTCGAGGGCGACCCGATCTCCGGCTTCACGCTGAAGAGCGCCGACTACCTGCAGGTGGGCCGCGACATCGCCGGTGCGAAGCTGCCCACGGTGTTCGTGTTCGAAGGTGGTTATGCGGTCGCCGAGGTCGGCGTCAACACGGTGAACGTGCTGGAAGGCTTCGCGGGCTGAGGCAGCTCAGTCGACGGCTTCGGCGCCCGACACCAGCGCCACGAAGCGGTCGAGCCCGATGTTGCCGCCCGACAGCGTGATGCCCACACGCTGGCCCCTGAACTGCTCGCGGTGGTTCATCAAGGCGGCCAGCGCACAGGCGCCCGACGGCTCCAGCACCAGCTTCATCCGCTCGAAGACGAAGCGCATCGCATCGACCACCTGCGGGTCGCTGGCGGTGAGCACGCCCTTCACCAGCGCCTGAATCACTTCGAACGGGTGCTTGCCAACCGCCTGCGTCTGCTGCCCGTCGCAGATCGTGCGCGGCACCTCGATGCTGACGATCTTGCCGGCGCGCAGCGACTGCTGCATGTCGTTGCCCCGCGCGGGTTCGGCGCCAAAGACCTCGATCTGCGGCAGCAGGTGCTTGGCCGCCACCGTGCAGCCCGACAGAAAACCACCGCCACCAGCGCACACGATCAATGCGTCGAGCGGGCCGGTGTCTTCGATCAGCTCCAGCGCGGCGGTGCCCTGCCCCGCCATCACCGGCAGGCAGTCGAAGGGCGGGATCAGCGTCGCGTCGCGCTCCTGCACCAGCGCGGTGGCGATGGCCGCACGGTCTTCCTTGTAGCGGTCGTAGAGGATCACTTCAGCGCCGTAGCCGCGCGTGGCCGCGAGCTTCAGGTTCGGGGTGTCGTGCGGCATCACGATCGTCGCGCGGCAGCCGTGCAACTGCGCGGCAAGTGCCACCGCCTGCGCGTGGTTGCCGGATGAAAACGCGACCACACCGCGCGCACGCTGCGCGTCGCCGAGCACGTTGACCGCGTTGTAGCCGCCGCGGAACTTGAACGCGCCCATGCGCTGCAGGTTCTCGGCCTTCATGAACACGCTGCAGCCGAGCATCGCGTCGAGCGTGCGCGAGGTCAGCACGGGCGTGCGGTGCGCCACGCCGTGGATGCGGCTGGCGGCGGCCTGGATGTCGGCGAATTCGAGCATGGCGGGTGGGCTGGAGTTGAACAGGGTGCGGGCACCATCCTACCGGGCGGGCTTGTTATTTCCCGCACGCGTTCTATGTTTGTGACTCGACCCGGCGAGGCTTGCGCAGACGAGGCAATGACGGCCTTCCCCGCCCCGCCGCCGGGCCCCCGCGACCGTCATGTCATCCACGCCAACATTTGGGGGAGAACCGTCATGCCCGCCTACATCACACTCGCCAACTTCACCGACCAGGGCGCACGCGCCGTCAAGGATTCACCGGAACGTTTCGAAGCCTTCAAGGCCCTGGCCGAAGGCGCGGGCGTCACGGTCAAGAGCGTGCACTGGACGACAGGTGCCTACGACATCGTGCTCGTCACCGAAGGCGCGGAAGACGCGCTGATGGCACTGAACCTGAAGATGGCCACGCTCGGCAACGTGCGCACGCAGACGCTGCGCGGCTTTTCGATCAGCGAGATGCGCAAGCTGGTGTCGACACTGAAGTGAGCGCGGCTCGGCCTCAGGGCTTCTCGCCCGGAGGCAACGCGTCACGCCGGCACTGCGCCTGCAGTTCGGCCCAGCCTTCGGGGCCGAGCGCTTCGAGGGTGCGGATGTTCGCCTCGTAGATGCTGTCGGCCTCGGGGAAGGCGTCGACCGCGCGCTCGACGCTTTCTTCGCGCAGCAGGTGCAGCGTCGGGTAGGGCGAACGGTTGGTGGCGTTGCCCATGTCGTCGTCTTCGGTGCCGGCGAATCGGTATCGCGGGTGAAAGCTCGCGACCTGGACGATGCCGGTCAGGTCCATCGCGTCGAGCAATCGATCGGCCTCGTCGAGAAAGTCGTTGAACTCGGCGAAATCGGTCAACACGTTCGGGTGAACGATCAGCGTGGTTTCGATCTTGTCCGACGAGGCTTCTGCCAGCGTTTCCAGTTCGTCGCGCAGCACGGCGAGCAGCGCCGGCGCGTCACTCACCTCGCTGACGATGCAGCGGATCTGCCCCTTCACCAGCGGCGCCTTGGCGAACGGGCACAGGTTGAGCCCGACCACGGCGCGCGTGACCCAGGCGAGCGTCTCGGCGCCTGCGTCGATCGTCATGCAACCACCGGCTGAGTGAGGTAGCCCTTCAACAGTCGCACGATTTCCTGCGTGGCCGTTTTCAGCGACACGCCCTTCGGCCGCTCGAGCACCACCGCGTGAATCAGCGCGTGCGCCGAATGCATCAGCATGAAGGCGGCGAGCTTCAGGTCGGGCGTGGTGATCTCGCTGCGGTGGTGTGCCAGCAGCGCGACGATGCGCTCTTCCATCACGCCCACGTATTCTTCCTCCGGCCAGGCCTTGTCCATCGCGCCGAGCTGCAGTTCGAGCACGCAATGCAGGGCCGAGTCGACGCGGTGGGCTTCGACGGTGGCTTCGATCAGGCCGCCGAGCGCCTCGTCGAGCGTGGCGTCCATCGCCTTGGCCAGCGCGCGCAGGATCACCGCCGTCATCTGCTCGCCGTGGCGCGCGTGCAGCGCCGTGATCAGCGCGTCCTTGTTCGGAAAGTACTGGTACAGCGAACCCACGCTCACGCCGGCGCGCTCGGCGACCGCGTTGGTCGTCACGGCCGCAAAACCACCCTCGACCAGAATGCGAGCCGTGGCATCGAGAATGGCCTTGACGGTGGCTTGCGAGCGCGACTGGCGCGGCGCCTTTCGGGGGGAAACCTGGGCGGTCATGGGCGTTGATCCGTGCAACCGGAATGCGAGTAGGCAATGCGAGCAAAAGCTCGCATAGTGTGGCCACCGCGGCCCTGGCCGTCAAGCACACACGGCGTCGACATGTTGCAACGCTCCCGCACCTTCTTCATGCTCCTCAAGGCCACGACGAACTGGCGCGTGCTCGACCACGACGCGCAGCGCGGCGTGTTCGACGCGGCCCTGATGACGGTCTTCAACGGCTTTCCCGACCTGCGCATGCGCTGGTTCGACGCCGGCGCCTTTCACGGCCGCTGCACGCAGGTGGCGGTGTGGGAACTGGCCCACGGTGCCGACGAATGGCAGTACGAAGCGGCGGTCGAGGCGCTGTACGCGCAGCCGTTCTTCGGCGCGCCGCTGTTCGAGGTCGTCGACGTGATCGCGGGCACCGAAGACGGCCTGGCCGTCGACCTGCCCGACCCGCTGCCGCTGGAAGCCTTCGTCGTGTGAGCCGCCTCACATTGGCTGATACACGCGCATGAAGCTGGCGAAGCGTGGCAGGCCGGTGTTCGTCAGGTCACGGTAGCGGTACGTGACTTCGCTGCCGAGCGCCGGTGGCGTGCGGCGCTCGGCGTCGCTGAGGCCGCTGCCGATCAGGAAGCGGCGGCCTTCGGGCGTGCGCACTTCGAGCGCGCCGAGCAGGCCGGCGTATTTGCCACGGCCGGGATGGTGCGCGACCACCGTGGCTTCGGCGTCGCGATGCGGCTTCAACTTGACCAGCACGTCGCTGCGGCCGCTGCGGCATGGCGCCGACGCAAGGTGCAGCATCAGGCCCTCGCCACCTTCGGCCACGGTGCGGGCCAGGCGCTGTTGCAGCGCTTCGCGGTCGGCCACGGTGGTCTGGGGTGCCGCAACGAGTTGCTCCCAGCCGCTGTCTTGCACCAGCGCCGCGATGCGCGCCACGCGCTCGGCGAACGTACCCGCCGCCCCTGGCAGCTCGAAAACCATGTAGCGCAACTGGCGCCAGCCCGCGTCGTCGGCCGTGCTCTTGCGCACCAGCCCCGACAGTTCGTCGAAGCGGCGCCGGCCGAGCCACAGCTCGCCGTCGAGCGGCTGGCGCGGCAGCCGCGCGCTGAACCATGCCGGTGCCGGCACGCTGCGGCCGCTGCGAAAGCGCAGCGTCTGGCCGTCCCACAGCGCGCGCACGCCGTCGTACTTCTCGCTGACGAGGTAACAGGCCGGGTCGATGTGCAGGCCCGGCAGGGTGGCGAGCAGCGGCTCGGGCCGGGCGAAGGCGCGGGGCGCGGGCAGCACGGCGGCGGCCAGGGTCAGCAGGAGACTTCGGCGCGGGGTGTTCATCGGCGTGTCCTTGTCGGGAGAAGACGGTTGCCGTCATGGTGTAGTGCGCGCACCCGAAGCACCATCGTCCCGACGAGGCCGCCCCGGCGGGCGCGCTCCGATGGGGGATGCCCACGCCCCTGCTTCCTATAATCGATCGATGAACCCCGACTTCAAACCCGACGAGATCGAGCGTGCCGCGCAGGCCGCGTGGGCCGCCGCCGACGTTTACCGCGTCACCGAAGACACGTCGCGCCCGAAGTACTACGCCTGCTCGATGCTGCCCTACCCCAGCGGCAAGCTGCACATGGGCCACGTGCGCAACTACACCATCAACGACATGCTCGCGCGCCAGCTGCGCATGAAGGGCATGAACGTGCTGATGCCGATGGGCTGGGACGCCTTCGGCCTGCCGGCCGAAAACGCGGCGATGAAGAACAAGGTGCCACCCGCCAAGTGGACCTACGACAACATCGCCTACATGAAGCAGCAGATGCAGGCGATGGGCCTGGCCATCGACTGGAGCCGCGAGGTCGCCACCTGCGACCCGGCCTACTACAAGTGGAACCAGTGGCTGTTCCTGAAGATGCTCGAAGCCGGCATCGCCGAGCGCCGCACCCAGGTCGTCAACTGGGACCCGGTCGACCAGACCGTGCTCGCCAACGAGCAGGTGATCGACGGCCGCGGCTGGCGCAGCGGCGCGCCGGTCGAAAAGCGCGAGATCCCCGGCTACTACCTGAAGATCACGCAGTACGCCGAAGAGCTGATGGACCAGGTTCAACACCACCTGCCCGGCTGGCCCGAGCGCGTGAAGCTGATGCAGGAAAACTGGATCGGCAAGAGCGAAGGCGTGCGCTTCGCGTTCCCGCACACCATCAAAGGCGCTGACGGCCATCTTGTCAGTGACGGCAAGCTGTGGGTCTTCACGACCCGCGCCGACACGATCATGGGCGTGACCTTCTGCGCCGTGGCGCCGGAGCACCCGCTGGCCCTGCATGCGGCCGCTTCCAACCCGGCCGTTGCCGCCTTCATCGAAGAATGCAAGTCCGGCGGCACGACCGAAGCCGAGCTCGCCACGCAAGAGAAGAAGGGCGTGCCGACCGGCCTGTTCGTCGACCACCCCTTGACGCACGAGAAGATCGCCGTCTGGGTCGGCAACTACGTGCTGATGAGCTACGGCGACGGCGCCGTGATGGGTGTGCCCGGCCACGACGAGCGCGACTTCGCGTTCGCGAAGAAGTACGGCATCGACATCCTGCAGGTCATCCACGTCGACGGTGCACCGCACTTCAGCTACGAGCACTGGCAGGAGTGGTACGGCCTGAAAGACCTGGGCGGCGAGCGCGCCGTGACGATCAACTCCGACGTCTACAGCGGCCTCACGTTCAAGCTGGCGACCGACGCCGTGGCCAATGCGCTGGCGCTGCGTGGCCTGGGCGGCAAGAAGACCACCTGGCGGCTGCGTGACTGGGGCGTGAGCCGCCAGCGTTACTGGGGCACGCCGATCCCGATCATCCACTGCCCAGGGTCCACGGGTCCCGGGGGCCCTACCCCGGGGTGCGGCGTGGTGCCGGTGCCCGAGCAGGACTTGCCGGTCGTCTTGCCCGAAGACCTGATCCCCGACGGTTCCGGCAACCCGCTGAACAAACACGCGGCGTTCCTGAACGTGGCCTGCCCGAGCTGCGGCCAGCCGGCGCGGCGCGAGACCGACACGATGGACACCTTCGTCGACAGCGCGTGGTACTTCATGCGCTACTGCGACCCGAAAAAGGCCGACGCGATGGTCGGCGAGGGCGCGAAGTACTGGATGCCGATGGACCAGTACATCGGCGGCATCGAACACGCGATCCTGCATCTGCTGTACGCGCGCTTCTGGACCAAGGTGATGCGCGACCTGAAGCTGGTAGAGGTCGACGAGCCGTTCACGAAACTGCTGACGCAGGGCATGGTGCTCAACGAAGCCTTCGTGCGCGTCGGCGCCGAAGGCGGGCGCGACTACCAGTGGGCGAGCGACCTCGACATCGTGCGCGACGAACACGCGCACGTGGTCTCGGCCGCCTTGAGGAGCGACGGCGCCGCGGTGCACTACGAAGGCTGGACGACCATGTCCAAGTCGAAGAACAACGGCGTCGACCCGCAGGAGCTGATCGCACGCTACGGCGCCGACACCGCGCGCCTGTTCGTGATGTTCGCGTCGCCGCCGGAGCAGACGCTGGAGTGGAACGACGCCGGCGTCGAAGGCGCGAGCCGCTTCCTGAAGCGGCTCTGGAACTTCGGCGTCAAGCGCGGTGACCGGCGCGGCACCGGCCCCGCCAACCCCGACACGCCCTGCGACGCCATGAGCGCGTTGCGCTTCGAAGTGCACACCGTGCTGCGCCAGATCAGCTACGACTACGAGCGTTTGCAATACAACACCGTGATCTCCGGTGCGATGAAACTGCTGAACGCGCTCGAAGGCTTCAAGGGCGACGCGCCGGCCGCCGTGCGCGAGGGCTTCGGCATCCTGCTGCGCGTGTTGTACCCGGCCTGCCCGCACACCACGTGGGTGTTGTGGCGCGAGCTCGGCTACGCCGCGGCGCACGGCGAGCTGCTCGACACGCCGTGGCCGCAGGTCGACGAAGCGGCGCTGCTGCAGAGCGAGATCGAGCTGATGCTGCAGGTCAACGGCAAGCTGCGCGGCTCGATCCGCGTCGCCGCCGATGCCGGCAAGCACACGATCGAGGCGGCCGCGCTGAAGAGCCCCGACTTCATCAAGTTCGCCGAAGGCAAGCGCCCGAAGAAGGTGATCGTGGTGCCGGGCCGGCTCGTCAATGTCGTCGTCTGAATGACGACACGCCGCTCCCTGCTCGCCGCCAGCGCAGCCCTGCTCGCGGGCTGCGGCTTCGAGCTGCGGCGCGCGCCCGAGCTGCGTTTCCAGACCGTGCAGCTCACCGGCTTCAAGCCGCGCTCCACGCTCGGCGAAGAACTGCGGCTGACGATCAACACCAGCACGACCACGCGCGTGGTGGTCGGGCTCGACCAGGCCCAGGTCATCCTCGAATCGCTGAACGATGCGACCGAGAAGAGCGTGGTCGCCAGCAGCTCGGCCGGGCAGGTCACTGAATTCCGGCTGCGCGCGCGTTTCAAGTTCACGCTGCGCAGCGTGGCCGGCAAGGAGCTGATCCCGGCGACCGAGATCCTGCTCACGCGCGACATGAGCTACACCGAAAGCGCGGCGCTCGGCAAGGCGCAGGAAGAAGCCACGCTCTACCGCGTCATGCAGGGCGACATCGTTTCGCAGGTGCTGCGCCGGCTCGCTTCGGTGCAGACTTTCTAGCGCGCGAGCAGACATGCAAGTCCGCTCCGACCAACTCGCCGCGCAACTGCAAAAGGGCCTGCGCCCGCTCTACACCGTGTGGGGCGACGAGCCGCTGCTGGCGCAGGAGGCCGGCGACCTGATCCGCGGCGCCGCGCGCGCCAGCGGCTGCAGCGAACGCCAGGTGCACACCGTGGCGGGCCAGCACTTCGACTGGAGCGGGCTGCTCGGCGCGTCGATGGCGATGAGCCTGTTCTCCGACAGGCAACTGATCGAGATCCGCATCCCGTCGGGCAAGCCGGGCAAGGACGGTTCCGAGGCGCTGCAACGGTATTGCGAAACGCTGAGCGACGACGTGGTCACGCTGGTGCAGCTGCCGCGCCTCGATCGCACGCAGCAGAACAGCGCCTGGTTCACCGCGCTCGACGCGGCCGGCGTGACGGTGCGGGTCGACCCGATCGATCGCAAGGCGCTGCCGGTGTGGATCGCGCAGCGCCTGTCGGCGCAGAAGCAGCGTGTGCATGCCGGTGAAGCAGGCCAGCGCACGTTGACGTTCTTTGCCGACCGGGTCGAAGGCAACCTGCTCGCCGCGCACCAGGAAATCCAGAAACTCGGCCTGCTTTATCCGCCAGGTGAACTCAGCTTCGAGCAGATCGAAGCGGCCGTGCTCAACGTGGCCCGCTACGACGTCTTCAAGCTCGGCGAAGCCGTGCTCGCCGGCCAGCTGGCGCGCGCGCTGTGCATGCTCGAAGGCCTGCAGGCCGAAGGTGAAGCGGCCGTGCTCGTGCACTGGACTTTGACCGAAGACATCCGCGCCTTGAAGCGTGTGCGCGACGCGATGGCCGGTGGCAAGCCGCTGCCGATGGCGCTGCGCGAAGCGCGCGTGTGGGGCGCCAAGGAACGATTGTTCGAGCGCGTGGTGCCGATGCTCAGCGACTCCGCTGTCGCGCATTTGCTCGACGCGGCGCAGGTCTGCGACGGCATCGTCAAGGGCCTGAAGCATCCCGACTGGCCGCTCGATCCCTGGGAAGGGCTGAAGCGGCTGGTGTTGATGCTGGTGGAGTGCACCTCGGCCACCAAGGCGGCGCGCGCGCCGGCGCGCTTCGTGCTGACCGCCTGACGCAGCCATGGCACTAAGCCGGCAACCTGCCCGGCACGCCCTCGGCACGGTTGCGCCCGCCCCGCTTGGCGGCATACAGCGCCGAATCGGCGCGCTGCAGCAGCGTGTCGGCGGTGTCGCCGGCGTTGACGCTCGTGACCCCGGCACTGATGGTCACGCTGTGGTCACCGACCAGCGGCGTGGCGGCCACGTGACCACACAGCGCCGTGGCCTTGTGCAGCGTTTCCTCGAACGGTGTTTCCGGCAGGATCACGACGAACTCTTCGCCACCCCAGCGGCCCAGCGTGTCGACGTCGCGCAGCACCGCCATGATCCGGGGGGCCAGCGCCACGAGGGTCTTGTCGCCGACGCTGTGGCCGAAGCGGTCGTTGACGGCCTTGAAGTGGTCGATGTCGATCAGCACGATCGAGAACACATGCCCGTAGCGCGTGAAGCGCTGCAGTTCCGACTCGATCACTTCGGCCACGCGGCGCCGGTTGGCCAGTTGCGTCAGCTCGTCGGTGTTGGCCAGGCGCGCCAGTTCGTCGGCCGTGAGCTGCGCGATCTGGAAGCGCTGCTGGTAGCTGGAGAAGAAGTGGAGCGCCGCGATCAGCACGGCCGACACCATGTGCAGCTGGATCGTGAAGTTGCCGAAGGGCTGGTGCACGCCCTGCGCCAGATAAGGCACGCTGATCGCCACGAACAGCGCCAGGATCGAAAGCGAAATCTTCAGACTGGAGCGGTGGCCCGCCAGCGTGAACACGAAGACGTAGATGACCGGGATCCAGAGATACAACGGCTGCAGGTCGATGCTCGCCCCGTAGGCGGGCGAGTACAGGCGCAGCGCCATGCACGCGGCGCACAAGCCGGCCGCGAACAGCAGGCAGGCCATGTCGACGGTGCGCGGCGCCAGCAGGCGTTTCCAGACGACGACGAACATGCCCGGGTGAAAGACCAGGTTCAGGCCGAACACACCCCGCAGCACCGGCGACGACAGGCCGCGCGATTCCATCAGCACCCAGGCGACGCCCGAGCTCAGCCAGCTCAACGCCAATATGGTCATCAGCACGAGGCGCTTGAGCTGCCCGGCCGGCGCTTGCGCCAGATCGCGGCGGCTCATGCGCGGGTGTTCACGCGGGCTTCAGGCGCCACGCGCGGGCACGTGGCGAAGGCCTTTGACGGCCGCCAGACCGAGCACGATGAAGAGCAGCAGCACGAGGCCCTGCGTGACGGCGAAGACCGGCGCCTGCGGGCTGGGCGCGAGCATCGCCATCGCCGGAATCTTCACGAACAACTGCGCCAGCAGCACGAAGACGTTCAAGTAGAGCGCCAGCACGCTGAGCACGACGAAGCTCGTGCGCCAGCGCCCCTGGAGGTGTTTCAGGTACAGCGCCGCTGTGGCCCCGAGCAGCACGAGCAGGGAAATCGCCCCGACGATGTGCGACGGCAAAACCCGGGCCGAAGGAAACCCGAACCCGGTCGCGCTGGTCAGCACCGTGCTCGCCAGGAACAGGCCGACCCAGCGACTGAAGCGCACGCCGGCCATCAAACCCCCGACCACCACCAGGCCGGCGAACAGGCCGACGAGACTGAGCATCACGTGGACCAGCAGAAAGGTTTTGGGATCGACAGGCATGCGTTGTTCCTCGAGAAACGGTCACTGCGCGTCAGTGTAGATGTGGGCCGCCTGCCATCGCCTCAGCGACAAGCCGATGCCAGGCTGCCGCGCTGCCCCGTGAACGTGCCGCCGAGCTCGGTCGCGCTGCTCCACACGCCGCTGAACACGCGAGCGGCATCGATGCCTCCGGCGAACTGCGCCAGCCCCGCGAAACCCAGCGCCGCCGAGACACGCTGCGCACCCAGGCCCAGGCGCACGACTGTGCCCAGGCCGGGCAGCTCGGCACCGCCGGCCGGGTTGCTGGCGCTGCCGGCGACGAGGCCGGTGTAGGCGTCGATGGTGGCCGACCAGTTGCCCTGGCTCGTGCCCGCGTAGCTGCCTTGGTAGGTGCCGGCCACGTCGCAATACAAGGGCGCGGCCGGCGTGGCGCCCCCGCCCGGGCTGGTGAGCACGAGCAGCACGAACTCCGGCGAGTCGATCAGCAGGGTCGTGAAGACGAACTGCAGCACCTCCAGCGCCGCGTCGTGGGCGTCGCTCGGTGTGGCGATGAAGGGCCCGTTGACGAAGTTGATGTTGCGCGGAAGCAGCGCTTCGGGGTCGAGCCGGATCAGCCAGTCGAGCACGTTCACGGTGGCGTCGATCAGGTCGAGCGGGTTGATCAGCAGCAGGCCGAGCGGCAGCTCGAACAGGCCGTTGGCGTCGAACCGGGCGGCCGAGCTGACGACGGCATGCGACATCGGCGTGAGGTTGAGCGTGTTCTGCGTGGCGCGCGATCCGAGCGACACGCCGACATAACGCTGCGTGTTCGGCACCGGCGTGCAACCGGCCTGTGACCCGCAGGCCAGGCTGCCACCTTCGACCCGCGCCACCACCGGCCAGGTGAAGCCCGACACGTCGTCGAAGCTGTAGCTGCCGTCGCTGCGTGTGGTTTGTGTCGCGCTGCGGCCGGCCACGTCCTTGAGCGTGACGGTGGCGCCGGCGATCGGCCGGCCGGTGGCGGCCGTGCCCGACAGGCTGGCCGGGCCTTGCCCGCCGAGCGAGAACTCGCCGCCACCACCACCACACGCGCTCAGCACGGCGGCGACGATCAGTGCGGCGAGGGCACGGCAACGCAGGAGCAGGTTCGGGTTCATGGCGCGGCCTCCGGTCGAGCACAAATTGTGCCCCTGCCCGGCCGCCGCTTCAGCAGCATTCAGTAACCGCGGGTGCGGTCGACCAGGTGTTTCGGCGCCCGCCCGGCGCGGAAGGCCCGCACGTTGTCGGCCGCGATCAGCGCCGCGCTGCGCGGGTCGGTCTGGGCCGCCACGTGCGGCAAGACCGTCACCCGGTCGTGGCGCCAGTACGGGTGTTCGGCGGGCAGCGGTTCGGTGTCGAAGACGTCGAGCACTGCGTGTTGCAGGTGGCCGCGGTCGAGCGCGGCCAAGAGGTCGACATCGACCACGTGCGCGCCGCGCGCCAGGTTGACGAGGCTCGCGCCGGGCCGCATCTGCGCCAGCGTGTGGGCATCGAACACACCGCGGGTGGCCGGCGTGAGCGGCAGCAGGTTGACGACGATGTGCGCTTCGGCGAGCACGGCCTTCAACGCGCTGTCGCCGTTCGACGTGGCCACGCCCTCGACCACAGCCGGGTTCGCGCTCCAGCCCGACACGCGGTAACCCTGGTGCAGAAGGGCTTGCGCCGCGGTGCGGCCCATCTGGCCGAGGCCGAGCACGGCCACGTGGATCTCGCTGGCGCGCCGCAGAGCGTGTTGCTGCCACTGCGCCGCGCGCTGCTGTGCGGCGTAGTGAAAGAAGCGGCGGTGCAGGCCGAGCACGGCCCACAGCGCGGTCTGTGCCATCGTGGTGTTCATCGACGGGTCGACCATGCGCGCCAGCGGCACGCCGGCCGGCACGCTCGCGTCGAGCAGCAGCTTGTCGACGCCGGCCCACAGCGACTGGATGAAACGCAGCCGCGGCAGGCCCTGCAGCGCGCCGATCGGCGGATTGGCGACGAGCGCGACCTCGATGTCGGCGCGCTGCGAACCGGTGGCCTCGCGCACAAGCTGTTCACCGGGCAGTGCCGCTTCGAACACTGGCCGCCACTCGGCCCACTCGTCGGCGCTGAAGTCGGCGGCGATCAGGATGGCCATGCGACTGCCCTCAACCGGTCGCGGCGCCGAGCAGCCGCGCCAGCGCGTGCTGCACCGTCTGCTCGCGCACCGCGCTGCGGTCGCCGCCCAGCGTCAACAGTTCGCTGTGCACCGCGCCGCCGCGCCGCGCGAGCGCGAACCAGACCGTGCCAACCGGCTTGCCCGGGGTCGCGCCACCGGGCCCGGCGATGCCGGTCACGGCGACAGCGAGTTGCGCGCGCGAGTGCAGCAGCGCGCCTTCGGCCATTGCGCGTGCCACGTCTTCGCTGACGGCGCCCACGGTTTTGATCAGCGCCGCATCCACGCCCAACAACTCGCTCTTCGCTTCGTTCGAATACGTGACAAAACCGCGCTCGAACCAGTCGCTCGAACCGGCGACCGCCGTGCACGCCGCCGCGATCAGCCCACCGGTGCACGACTCGGCAGTGGCGATCTTCAGGCCCTGCGCGCGCAGCACCTCGGCGAGCGCGAGCACGGCGGCTTCGAACTGCTTCACAGGAACCTCCACAGGGCGATGACGAGCAAGGTGCACAGCGCCGCGATCAGGTCGTCGAACAGGATGCCGAAGCCCTGCGCCCAGCCCACCGGCTGGCCACGCCGGCCCTTGAACAAGGCGTCGGCCCAGGCCACCGGGCCGGGCTTGGCGGCGTCGAAGAAGCGGAACAGCGCAAAGGCCCAGAGCTGCGCCCACCCGCCCGCCGGCGTGACCAGCCACAGGATGATCCAGAACGCGACGATCTCGTCCCAGACGATCGCGCCGGGGTCGGCCACCGCCATGTGGCGCGCCGTGATCGTGCAGGCCCACCAGCCGAGCAGCACGCTCGCGCCGAGCAGCATCGCCCACTGCGGTGAACTCAGGTGCGGCTGCAGGACCGCGAACGCGACCCAGGCCCAGAGCGTGCCGACGGTGCCCGGCGCCACCGGCGACAGCCCGCTGCCGAATCCGAGCGCGATCGCATGCGCCGGGTGCGACAGCATGAAGCGCCAGGTCGGCTTGCGCGGCGCGGTGGCGACCGGCGGGTTCAACGCGGGGCCGGTGTTCATGCCTTGAAGTGGTCGAACGACGCGAACCGTTGGTCGAGCGTGCGCCCGGCGCGGTCGACCAGCCGCAGGCCGGTTTCACGGTCGACGCGGCCGATGCGCGTGACGGGCACACCCGCCTGCCGCGCGGCGGCCTTCACCTGCTCTGCACATTCTTGCGGCGCGCTGAACACCAGCTCGTAGTCGTCACCGCCGGCCAGCGTGAACTCCTGCTGCAGCGCGGCCGGCAGCGTGGCCAGCACCGCACTGCGCGGCAGTGCATCGACCTCCACGGTCGCGCCGACGTTCGAGCGGCGCAGGATGTGCGCCAGGTCACCGAGCAGGCCGTCGGACACGTCGATCGCGCTCGTGGCGATACCGCGCAAGGCCATGCCGAGCGCCACGCGCGGCTGCGGTGTTTCCATCGCCAGGCGCACGCTGTCGAAGGCCGGCCCGGGCAGCGCCAGCGTGCCGCGGAACACTTCGAGCGCGGCGCGCGCATCACCGAGCGTGCCACTGGCATACAGGTCGTCGCCGGCCCGCGCGCCCGAGCGCAGCAAGGCCTGGCCGGTGGGCACCTCGCCGAACACGGTGATGCAGAGGTTGAGCGGCCCTTGCGTGGTGTCGCCGCCGATCAGCTCGCACTCGTGCTGGTCGGCCAGTGCGAGCAGGCCCTGGGCAAAGCCGGCGAGAAATACTTCGTCGACGCGCGGCAGCGCCAGGGCGAGCGTGAACGCGACCGGCTTCGCACCGCACGCCGCCAGATCGCTCAGGTTGACCGCGAGCGCCTTGTGGCCCAGGCGCTGCGGTGCCACGGTGGGCAGGAAGTGGCGGCCTTCGACCAGCATGTCGCTCGACACCGCGAGCTGCGCGCCGGGCGACGTGGCAAACAGCGCGCAGTCGTCGCCCACGCCGAGCGCAGCGCGTTTCACGCTGCGGGTGAAGTACTTCGCGATGAGGTCGAATTCGCCGAGGGACATGCGTGCATTGTCGCCGCGGGCCGCCGCACGTCAGCGCGGCTCGATGTCGCGCAGCAGGTTGGCGAGTTCGACAGCGGACTTCACGTCCATCTTCTCGAACACCCGCGCGCGGTGGACTTCGACGGTGCGCACGCTGATGTCGAGCGCGTCGGCGATCAGCTTGTTGGGCCGGCCTTCGATGACGAGCCGCATCACGTCGCGCTCGCGTTCGGTGAGCTCGGCCAGGCGCTGGGCGCGGCGAGCCCGATCGAGGCGCTGGCGGATCGCCGCTTCGCTGGCCTGCAGGGCCTGCTCGATGCGGTCGACCAGCGCGTTGTCGGAGAACGGTTTTTCGACGAAGTCGAACGCGCCCCGCTTGACGGCACCCACTGCGGTCGGCACGTCGCCGTGGCCCGTCAGGAAGATCACCGGCAGCGCCGCCAGCACCCCACGCTCGGTCAGCCGGTCGAACAAGGCCAGGCCGCTCATGCCGGGCATGCGCACGTCGAGCAGCAGGCAGCTCGGCGCGCTCGGCCACACCGCACGCGAAGCGGCGGGCAAGGCGTCGAGAAACAGCTCGAAGGCTTCGGCGCTGCCGAACGATTCCGAGAGCAGGCGGCGCGAACGCAGCAGCCAGGCGAGCGCGTCGCGCACCACCTCTTCGTCGTCGACGAGGTAGACCATCGGCCGGCCGAGGGGGGGCGGAAGAGGCTGGATCATGAGGGCGAGGACTCGTGGGCAACAGACTGCGCGCGCTTGACGGAGCCGGCAGATTCTGCCGGCAGTGTGAACCGGAATTCGGTGCCCACACCCCGCGCCGACTCGGCCGACTCGAGGTTCTGGAAATCGAGCACCCCGCCGTGCTGTTCGATCACGGTACGGCACAGGCTCAGGCCGAGGCCCATGCCTTCGCTGCGGGTCGTGAAGAACGGCGTGAACAGGCGCCGCGCCACCTCGGGCGCAATGCCGGGGCCACGGTCGACGACGCTGAACTCGACCCAGCGCGCCTGGCTCTGGCGCACCCGCAGCCCGAGCACGCGCTCGGCCAGCGCCGTGCCCTCTTCCATCGCCTGGATACCGTTGCGCGTGAGGTTGAGCAATACCTGTTCGATCATCGTGCGGTCGCACACCACACGCAGCGGCTGCGCCGGCAGGTCGACCTCGATGCGCGTGCCGCTCTTGCGCGCCTGCAGCCGGGCCAGCGGCAAGACCGCGTCGATCAACACGTCGACACGCCAGGCCTCGCGCGGCTGCTCGCGGCGCCGCACGAAGTCGTGCACGCTCTTGATCACGCGCCCGGCACGCTCGGCCTGCTCGGCGATGCGCTGCGCGGCCTGGCGCAGCAGCGGCAAGGTGTCGGGCTCGGGGCTCTCGTGGTGGTTGTCGAGCAGGTTCATCGAACCGGCGGCGTAGCTGGCGATGGCCGCGAGCGGCTGGTTCAGTTCGTGGCTGAGCAACGAAGCCATCTCGCCCACGGTGGCCAGCCGCGCCGTGGCCTGCAGGCGCTCCTGCTGCTGGCGCGACAGTTCTTCGACACGGCGCTGCGCGCTGATGTCGAGCGCCGCGCTCATCCAGCCGGTGTGGCGGCCGCTGCCGTCGACCAGCGGCGCTTCGAAGATCAAGACCGAGATGCGCTCGCCGTTGCGCTTGACGAAGGTGGTTTCGAAGCCCTCGCGCGATTCCTGCGGCGTCTGCTCTTCGGCCTTGCGGCCGAGGCGGATCTTCTGCCGGCTCGCGTATTGCGCGGCCAGCTCGGGCGGCCAGTAGGGCGGGGATTCGCTGCTCTGCAGCTCGGCCGCACTGAAACCCACCATCTGGCAGAACGCCGGGTTGACGTAGGTGATGCGCCCGCTCAGGTCGCGCGCGCGCAGGCCGGTGGCGAGCGAGTCTTCCATCGCCTTGCGAAAGGCCAGCGCTTCGGCCAGCGCACCTTCGGCGCCGGCGCGCAGCCGCACGTCGCGCGCCAGCAGCACCACGACCGCGGCGAGCGCGAGCGACAGGCCGAGCACCAGCGCGACGGCGAGGTTCGGGATCAGCTGCGGCCCGCCGCTGTGGCTGTCGAGCCGCAGTTGCAGCGACTGGCCCGGCAGGTCGACGAGCCGTTCGGCCACGTACACGCCCGCGCCCCGCTGCCGCCCGGCGCGGGCCACACGCGTGCCGTCGGCCTCGACGAACGAGAGTTCGTGGCCGCGCGTGATGTCGGAGGCCACCGTTTCCTCGAGCAGTTGCGACAGGGCGATCGTGGCGCCGACAAAACCGTCGGGCCGGCCCGAGCTCAGCAGCGGGATGCACAGGTCGATCACCTCGACGCCCAGGCCGTCGGCGCGGGGCACGAAATAACTGCGCGAGAACAGCGGCGTGGTGAAACGCTGGGCCGCGTTGCACGCGACCTGCAGGTCGAAGTCGAGGTCGGCGCGCCGGAAGTGCGCGAACAGCGGCACCTGCAGCGGCGAGTCGGCGGCGTCGGTGACGCGCATCTGCGTGTCGCGGCGTTCGATGCGCAGCAGCTCGCGGTGCGCCCGCAACAGGGTGGTGGCTTCTGCGTGCCAGACCGCCGGCGTCGGTTCGTTCCACAACAAGGCCTGCAGGCTTTGCTGGTGGCGCAGGAAGGTCTGGCGCACCTCGGCCGCGGCCGCGGCGGCGGCCTGGTCGACCTGTTCCTGCGAGCGGCTGCGCTCGTAGCTGATCGTCAGCCACACCAGCAGCGACTGCGCCACGATCAGCAAGCCCACGAGCGCGCCCCAGAGCGCGAGCCGGCGCACCGGCCAGGCACGCGGCAAGCTGAGGGGAGGAGGCGACGGATCGGTCATGCGTGGCGCGGGCCAGTGTGCAACGCGCAGTATTGTGGATGGCAGCGTGTTGGCGCTACGCAGTTTCGCGCATGGCGCACCCGCCCGAGCGGCCCCACACTGCGCGCCGTGGCGGCCCGGGCCGCTCCTACAATGCCGGCTCGAACGCCCGGCGATTCACCCGCGCAACGACCTCACAACGACCGAGACAGCCCACCATGAACAACTCCGAACAAAAGGCCGCCGAGTTGCGCCGCGCAGCACTCGAGTACCACGAGTTCCCGACGCCGGGCAAGGTCGCGATCCACGCCACCAAGCAGATGGTCAACCAGCGCGACCTGGCGCTGGCCTACTCGCCCGGCGTGGCCTCGGCCTGCGAAGAGATCGTGGCCGACCCGGCGAACGCGTTCAAGTACACCTCGCGCGGCAACCTCGTGGCCGTGATCACCAACGGCACGGCCGTGCTGGGCCTGGGCGACATCGGCCCGCTGGCGGCCAAGCCGGTGATGGAAGGCAAGGCGGTGCTGTTCAAGAAGTTCGCCGGCATCGACGTGTACGACATCGAGGTCGACGAGAAGAACCTCGACAAGCTGATCGACGTGATCGCCGCGCTCGAGCCGACCTTCGGCGGCATCAACCTCGAAGACATCAAGGCGCCGGATTGTTTCTACGTCGAGCGCGCTTTGCGCGCGCGCATGAAGATCCCGGTCTTCCACGACGACCAGCACGGCACCGCGATCGTGGTCGGCGCGGCCTTCCTGAACGGGCTGAAGGTCGGCGGCAAGAACATCAAGGACGTGAAGCTCGTGACCTCGGGCGCCGGCGCCGCGGCGCTCGCCTGCCTGGGCTTGCTCGTCAAGCTCGGCCTGCCGCGCGAAAACATCTGGGTCACCGACCTCGCCGGCGTGGTCTATGAAGGCCGCACCGAGCTGATGGACGCCGACAAGATCGAGTTCGCGCAGAAGACCGAACTGCGCACGCTGGCGCAGGTGATGGACGGTGCCGACGTGTTCCTCGGCCTGTCGGCCGGCGGCGTGCTGAAGAAAGACATGGTCGCGAAGATGCGCGCCAACCCGATCATCTTCGCGCTCGCCAACCCGACGCCTGAAATCCTGCCGGAAGAGGTGAAGGAAGTGCGCAGCGACGCGGTCATCGCGACCGGCCGCAGCGACTACCCGAACCAGGTCAACAACGTTCTCTGTTTCCCGTACATCTTCCGCGGCGCGCTCGACTCGGGCGCGACCACGATCACGATCGAGATGGAGATCGCTGCGGTGCACGCGATCGCCGAGCTGGCGCAGGCCGAACAGAACGAGGTGGTGGCGGCGGCTTATGCCGGCGCGGCCATGAGCTTCGGGCCCGACAACCTGATCCCCAAGCCCTTCGACCCGCGCCTGATGATGCGCATCGCGCCGGCCGTGGCCAAGGCGGCGGCCGAATCTGGCGTGGCGGCGCGGCCGATCACCGACATGGACGCGTACCGCGAGAAGCTGCAGACCTTCGTCTACGCCTCGGGCACGACGATGAAGCCGATCTTCAACATGGCCAAGCGCGCGCTCAACAAGCGCGTCGCCTACGCCGAAGGCGAAGAAGAGCGGGTGCTGCGCGCGGCGCAGGTGATCGTCGACGAAGGCCTGGCGCGGCCGACGCTGATCGGGCGGCCCGAGGTGATCGCGCAGCGCATCGAGAAGTTCGGCCTGCGCCTGGCGGCCGGCACCGACTACGACCTCGTCAACACCGAGAACGACCACCGCTTCCGCGACTACTGGCAAACCTACCACCAGCTCACCGCGCGCAAGGGCGTGACCGCGCAGCTCGCGAAGATCGAGATGCGCCGGCGCCTGACGCTGATCGGCGCGATGCTGCTGCGCTCTGGCGAGGTCGACGGCATGCTGTGCGGCACCTGGGGCACGACGGCGCTGCACCTGCACTACATCGACCAGGTGATCGGCAAACGCGAAGGCACCCAGACCTACGCCTGCATGAACGGGCTGATCCTGCCCGGCCGCCAGGTGATGCTGGTCGACACGCACGTCAACTATGACCCGACCGCTGCGCAGCTGGCCGAGATCACGATCATGGCGGCCGAAGAAATGATGCGCTTCGGCCTGCAGCCGAAGGCGGCGCTGCTCTCGCACAGCAACTACGGCTCGAGCAACCAGCCGTCGGCTGTGAAGATGCGCGACGCGCTGGCCTTGCTGCAGCAACAGGCACCGTGGCTCGAAGTCGACGGCGAGATGCACGGCGACACGGCGCTCGACGCCGCTGTCCGCAAGGAAATCATGCCCGGCAGCCCGCTCACCGGCGAAGCCAACCTGCTGGTGCTGCCGAACATCGACGCCGCCAACATCAGCTACAACCTGCTGAAGACCGCCGCCGGCGGCGGCATCGCGATCGGCCCGGTGCTGCTGGGCGCGGCCAAGCCGGTGCACATCCTGACGCCTTCGGCCACGGTGCGGCGCATCATCAACATGACGGCCCTGACGGTCGCCGACGCCAACGCCGCGCGCTGAGCGTCGAAAGCCGCGCTGCGGGTGGCCCCACGCCCGGTGGCGCCTGCGCGCCGGGCGCTTTCACGCCCCGGTCACAATGACCGGGTATACCCGAAGGACTTGCCGGTGCCCTGCCACGGGCCAAAACGGTGCTTGTGAATTGCCACTAGAAGCCGGCATCGCCATGTGTCATGGCGCCTTTCACGGCAGCGTTCGCTTACTTACAGCCCTATTGCCTTGCACCAATTTTAGGCAGAGGCTTGAGGTTTCGTGGCCGATTCGGTAACATCGCGGCTTCTGATTTCAGGGATTTCCCGTGTTTTTCTCCGCTCGGCCACCATGGTGGCAAGCCCTGCGCACCTGGGGGCTGGTTGTCACATTGGCGGGGTCGGTACTGGCAACAAGTGCAGTCCAGGCCAAGGAGGCGGTGCCTGAGGCGGCAATGGCCATCGGTGCGGTGGCTCTGGCCAACCTCCCCGCCGAGGCGCAGAAAACCCACCGTCTGATTCTTGCCGGCGGTCCGTTTCCGTACCGCAAGGACGGCTCGGTGTTCGGGAACCGCGAGCGGGCACTGCCGGCACAGCCACGCGGCTACTACCACGAGTACACGGTTCGCACGCCAGGGTCGCGCGACCGCGGCGCGCGCCGAATCGTCTGCGGGGGGCGCGAGCCAACCCAGCCGAAAGCCTGTTTTTACACCGGCGACCACTATGCGAGCTTTCGCCAGATCGCACCGTGAGCGCCGGACCGGGTTCGTTTTTTGAGGTTTGTTTTTTGACTTGAGGAGGAACGCGACCATGCTTTTGCAGACAGTCCGTCCGAACATTGTTCAATCGATCCGCGCCTTCCGCGTGGAGGATCTGATGGAAGCGGCGCAAGGCGCCAGCCAGCATTTTCTCTACGCGAACCTGACCGCGGCCCAGTCCAAGCAGGACGTTCTCGAAGGCATTGCCCAGGCATTCATGTTTCCTGCGCATTTCGGGAAGAACCTCGATGCACTCTACGACTGCATGACCGACCTGGTCCACAAGTCGGGCTCGCAGCCCGGCTTCGTGGTGGTGCTGGAACAGTTGCCCGACAACCCGCGCTTCGACCGCGAAGCTCGCGAGCAACTGCTCGACGTGTTTCGCGACGCGGCCGATTACTGGGCCGAGCGAAAAATCGCTTTCAGGTGCTTCTATTCTTTTCAGTAGCCCGCTCCCAAGAACTCGGGTCATGGGAGCGGGCGACGGATGTGGCCCCCAGCATTGCAGACAAGCCGGCCAAGCCGGCCGCGAAGAGCGCAGCGAACAGCAGCTTCGGCATGAACATGCCCTTGATGAGCAGCGCGTTCGATACAGCCATGTGGCTCAACGCCGCGTGAGCGGCTGACTTCACTCCGGGCCGCGCCCGGAGTGAAAAGTTCTACGTCGGTGAGACCCTGGCCGCCAGGGCCAGGTATTCGCTCACCGGCACTTCTTCAGCGCGACGCTGAACGTTGAACTCGCCAGCGAAGGCGCGTTCTTCGAGCCAGCGCCCGAGGGTGTGGCGCAGCAGCTTGCGGCGCTGCGAGAACGCGACCCGCACCAGCTCGCCGAGCACGGCGGCGTCGACCCCGGCCGCCACCGGCAATGGCCGCATGCGCACGACCGCCGAATTCACCCGCGGCGGCGGCTCGAACGCCTCGGGCGGCACGTCGAGCACCGCTTCGATCCGGTAGCGCCACTGCAGCATCACGCTCAGGCGCCCGTAGTCTTTCCCCCCCGGCGCGGCGGCCATGCGGTCGACCACTTCCTTCTGCAGCATGAAATGCTGGTCGATCACCTCGGAGGCGGCCTCCAGCAGGTGGAACAGGATCGGCGTCGAGATGTTGTACGGCAGGTTGCCGACAATGCGCAGGCGCTGCCCGGCGCGCGCCGCCAGCGCCGTGAAGTCGACCTGCAGCACATCGGCTTCGATCACCTCGAGCTCGGGCCGCTGACGCAGGCGCTGCGCGAGGTCGCGGTCGAGTTCGATCACAGTGAGCTGGCGGCAGCGTGCCACCAGCGGGTCGGTCATCGCCCCGAGGCCGGGGCCGATCTCGACCAGCGCTTCGCCCGGCTGCGGGTCAATGGCGTCGACGATCGCGTCGAGCACCGCCCGGTCGGTCAGGAAGTGCTGGCCGAAGCGCTTGCGCGCGATGTGATGGGCCACGCGGCGGCGCCTACTGCGGCGGCTCGCGCAGTTCGACGTAGGCGCGACCGCGCAGGTCGCGAATCCAGTCGTTGTAGGCGTCTTCGAACTTCTGCTCGCGCAGCACGTTGCGCATCTGCTCGCGCTGCTGTTTGGTGTCGAGCACGGCTTCGCGGCGCTCCAGCACCTGGATCAGGTGCACGCCGAAGCGCGAGATGATGGGGTCGGAAATGCCGTTGATCGGCAGCGCGTTCATCGTGTCCTCGAACTCCGGCACGAGCATGCCCGGCGACGACCAGCCGAGCTCGCCACCACGCGCCGCGGAGCCGTCTTCGGAGTTTTCTTGCGCCATCTGCTCGAAGGTTTTCGCGCCGCTGACGATGCGCTGCTTGAACTCGGCCAGGCGCCGGCCCGCCGCTTCCTGCGAAAGTTGCGCCGAGGGCCGCAGCAGGATGTGCCGCGCGCGTGTCTGCGGCACCGTGAAGCCCGCGCCGAGCGCCTGCGTGCGGTCGATCAGCCTGAGCACGTGAAAACCGGCCCCTGAACGCAGCAGCGTCGGTGCCACCTCACCGGGTTTGAGCGCCTTCACGAAGTCGACGAACAGGTCGGGCAGCCGGTCGGCCGCGCGCATGCCGATCACGCCCCCCTGGGCCTTGTTGCCGTCTTCGGAAACCTCACGCGCCACGGCCTCGAACGACTCGCCGGCCTTGACCCGCGCCATCGCCGCTTCGGCACGCGACTGGCGCTGGGCAACCTCGGCCGGGCTCGCCCCTTCGGGCACCGTCACCAGGATCTGCGCGATGTTGAGCTGCACACCCCCGGCCGCCTGGGCTCGCCGGCGCTCAAGCGCGGTGTCGATCTCGTCGTTGCCGATGCGGATGCGGGCGTTGACCTCACGCTCGCGCACCCGCTCCATCAACAACTGGTCGCGCAGGTTGTTGCGGAATGCCGTGTAGGCCAGGCCCTGCTGCTGCAGCCGCGAGCGCAACTGCGGCAGCGTCATCTGGTTCTGCACCGCCACGTTCATCACGGCGCGGTCGATCTCGGACTCGTCGAGGCGCTGGCCGGTTTCGCGCGCGTTGGTGACCTGCACACGCTCGTTGATGAGCACGTCGAGCACCTGCTTGCGCAGCTCGTCGGGGGGCGGCAGCGGGGTCTTTTCGCGCGCCGCGCCTTCAGTGATGCGGGCAATGCGCTGTTGCAGCTCGGCGTTGGTGACGAGCTCCTGGTTGACGACGGCGACGATGTAGTCGGCGGTGCTGGGCACGACCGGCCGGGCCGGCGCGCGGGTCTGGGCCAGGGCCAGCGGAGCCGCCAGACCGAGGGCCACACAGGCGGCCCAGCGAAGCGCGGCGTGTCGGGCCGAGGCCGGCCGGTGCAGGAAAAGTTCAGTCATAAGCATTCAGTACGGGCCCCGGAGCGCGATCGTCGCGCAGCAGTCGGAACCCCGGAATATTGTCCTTCAAGACCTGGAGCGGGTTGGACCCGAGGTTCAGCCGCGACAAGCCCACCAGTTCGAGCTGCACCGACAGCCGCGTGGTGGCTTCGCTGCGCCCGGTCGACAAGCGTGAGGCCACCACCCGGCCGATCCAGCAACCGGCGTCGTATTCGAGCCCGACCACCGAGTCGATCAGACGTTTCTCCAGCGTGCTGTAGTTGACCCGGCCCACGCCGTACCAGCTGCCCTGGCAGCTCGAACCGGCGCCGCTGTTCAGGCTGCCCCCACGGCCGCTCACGCCCGAAGGCAAGGGTCCGTAGATCGGCCATTGCCAGCCGAGTTCCACCTGCTCGCTCAGGCCGCGTGTCAGGCGGTAAGTGGCGCTGAGCGTGCGGTAGGGGCCGGGCGAGTAACGGGCCGACACGATCGAGCGCGCCAGGCGCTTGCTGTCGGGGCTGTACTGCAGCGACGCTTCGAGCGCCCAGCTCGGCACCAGCGTGGTCGAGCCGAGCAGCAGCACGTCGGAAAAGCGCTGCGTCAGCGGCGGGCCGACGCCGGAGAACGGGTCGACGGTCGTGGTGCTGCCGGCGGTTTTGGCTTCCTTGGGCGTGATGAGCTGGTCGCGGAACAGGTAACGCTGGGCCAGGCCCAGGCGCAGCACCTCGGCGCCGGTCTCGGGGCTGAGCACGCGCGTGGTCACGCCGGCGGTGAGCTGGTGCGCGTCGGACACGCGGTCGACACCCGAGAACGCGTTTTCGCTGAAGATCGAGTCGAAGTTGAAGTCTTTCGCCGACGAGTCGAAATTCGGCAGCCCGGCCTGGTCGCGGCGCGAGGTGTTGACGTAGAGCAGGCGCGGCTCCAGCGTCTGGCGCACGCTGCGGCCGAAATAGCGGGTCTCGCGCTCGAGCACCCAGCTGCTGTCGACGCTCAGGGTCGGGATCACACGCGACGCGCTGGTGCGGCCGTCGGCCAGCGGCTGGTCGAGCGAATACGACGCGGCGTTGAACGACAGCTTGGGCGTGACCGTCCAGCCCGGCGTGGCGAAGGGCCGGGCGACGCTGCCGAGTGCGTGCAGGCGCGAGCCGGTGGCGCGCGCCACGGTCACGGCGTCGGTCGGGTTGGTGAAGCGGTTGTATTCGCCTTCGAAGCCCAGGTCGAAGCCGCCGCCCACCCGCTGCACATAACGCGCGCCGATCTGCGGCAGGCGCTCGTAGGGCGCTTCGATGCGGGTCGTGGGGTCGGTGGTTTGCAGCACCTGCCAGCGCTGCACGCGCGCATATGCATTCCAGTCGTCGCCGAACGGGCGGGTCAGCTCGAAGTCGGACGCGAGCAGGCGCGGCGTGAGCGTTCCCAGATCGCGCGGAAAGTCCTTCCAGTAGTCGTTGTCGGAGACCCGCCGCACCCGCAGCTGGGCCCGCAGCTCGTCGGCGAACTCGCTCTGCTGCGAGCCGTTGAGCGCATAGCGGCGCGTGTCGGTCAGCCGGTCGAAGGGCAGCAGGTTCAAGCGCACTTCACCGCGGTGGCCCGGTTCGAGGTAGCGGAACTCGCTCTCCAGCCCGGCGCCGCGCCGGGTGCTGAGCGCGGGCGTGAAGGTGGCGTCGCGGTTCGGCGCGATGTTCCAGTAGTAGGGAATCGAGAACTGCAGGCCGCTCTTCGTGTCGAGGTCGAAGTTCGGTGGCAGCCAGCCCGACTTGCGCGCATCGGTCAGCGGGAAACTCAGGCGCGGCGCGGCCAGGATCGGCACGCCGTAGAAGCGCAGCACGGCGTTGTCGGCGATGCCTTCGTTGTTGCCGAAGTCGATCTGCACCCGGTCGGTCGACAGCAGCCAGGCCGGTGTGCCCGAGCCGTCGGCCGGGCAGCTCGTGTAGGTGGCGCGCGAGGCGACAGCCCGCTGCTCGTCGAGAAAGTCGACCCGCTCGGCGGTGCCACCGGCGCCGATGCGGCCGAAGTGGTAACTCGGGTTCAGGAAAAAACCTTCGAAGCGCTGCACCTTGAGCTGCACTTCGGGGCCGGTGTAGATGTTGCCGTCGCGGCTGATGCGCACGTTGCCGTTGCCGATGGCCAGGTCGTCGGGGGCCTGGTAGATCAGGCGGTCGGCACGGATCACGGTGCCGCCGCGGCGGAACTCTGCGTTGCCTTCGGCCACGGTGTCGAGGTCGGGCCGGCCGCTCAGCGTCTGCGCCTGCAGGATGATCGGCAGCTTGCGCGCCGCTTCACCGCGCGGCGCGGGTTGCAGGGCGGGCGCCTGGCGCAGCTCGATGCCGTCGGGCGCGGGGTCGTCCTGCGCCCGCGCCGGTGCGCACAGCAGCGTCGCCAGAGCGGCGGCCAGCGGCGTCAAGCGCCAGCGCGCTGCGGCGGGGGATCGGCGAAAGGGCGACAAGAGCAATGGCAACAGACAGTGGGGTGCGCCGTGCGGCACGCGCTGCGGCAGCGCGAATGAAGGGCACCCGGCAGCGCTTGACAGCGCCCGCCCGGCAGCGTGGTTTGTAGAATCGATTATCCACGAGGCACCTGCCGGCCTCGCCTGCAAAACGGCTGGTGACAACCCCACCGGCCACCCACCCCGGGCCTTCGTTTGAGCGACTCTGCTGCTGACCTCATCAACTGGGCTGATCCGGCCCGCCAACACGCGTTCGACACCTGGCTGCACGCCGTGGCCTCGGCCCACGGCCTGGTCGTGGCCACGCTGCGCAGCGCCTCGGCCGACGCGAGCTTCAGGCGCTACTTCCGCATCGACGCCGCCTCGGGCGCGAGCTTCATCGTGATGGACGCGCCGCCGCCGCTCGAAGACGTGCGGCCGTTCATCAGCGTGGCCGCCCTGCTGCAAGGCGCCGGGCTGAACGCGCCACGCGTCGTCGAGCAGGATGTCGGCCACGGTTTCCTGCTGCTCACCGACCTGGGCGCGCAGCTTTACCTGGGCGTGTTGCAGGCGGCCGTCATCAGCGGCGACATGCAGACTGCCGACACGCTGATGCGCGACGCCACGGCCGCGCTGATCCAGTGGCAGCTACGCGCCGACGCGAGCGGCCTGCCCGCTTACGACGACGCGCTGCTGCGCCGCGAGCTGGCGCTCTTCCCCGACTGGTGCGTGACGCGCGAACTCGGCGCGACCTGGACCGCACAGGAACAGGCCGTGTGGCAAGACGCCTGCGACCTGCTCGTGCAGAGCGCGCTCGCGCAGCCCACCGTGGCGGTGCACCGCGACTACATGCCACGCAACCTGATGGTCTGCGCGAAAGACACGAACGGCGCCGGCACGCCCGGCATCCTCGACTTCCAGGACGCGGTGCGTGGCCCGATCGCCTACGACCTGGCCTCGCTGCTACGCGACGCCTTCATCTCGTGGGAAGAAGCGCAGGAGCTCGACTGGGCGATCCGCTACTGGCAGGCCGCGCGAAAAGCCGGCTTGCCGATGCCCGAAGACTTCGGCGAGTTCTGGCGCCAGGTCGAGTGGATGGGCCTGCAGCGCCACCTGAAGGTGCTCGGCATCTTCTGCCGCCTGAAACACCGCGACGGCAAGCCGAAGTACAGCGAAGACCTGCCGCGCTTCTTCGCGTATGCGCACAAGGTCTCGGCGCGCTACAACGCGCTGCGGCCGTTCTCGAGGCTGCTGGAGCCGTTGATGGGGGCCGAGCGGGTCGAAGTCTTCCGCTGATCAAGCGCCCGCCTCAGCCCGCGAAGCCCAGCGACGCCTGCACTTCGTCGACCGCCTTGGGCGGCGCACCCCGCCGCTGCGTCTCGCAGCCGGCGGCCAGCAACCACGGGTCGCGGTCTTCGCCGCCGAAGGTCTGCACCAGGAAGTCGACAAACGCCCGCGTGCGCGCCGGCACGTGCTTGCGCGTGGGCATGCCGGCGTAGAGCGTCGTCGTCAGCATGTGCCATTGCGGCAGCACGCGTTCGAGCGCGTTTTCTAGCAAGGCGTCTTCGGCCACGAACGAAGGCAGGCCGGTGATGCCCATGCCGGCCAACGCGGCGGCGTACATCGTGTCGGTGTGGATGGTGCTGAGCGCCGGTCGCGGCACCGGCAGCGTGACCGTCTCGGCGGCCGAGTCTTCGCCGGCCCAGTTGACGGCATGGAACGTCAGCTCGTGCAGAAAGTTAGGCAGCATCGCCTCATGCTTGGCCAGATCGCGCGGGTGCTGGGGCCGGCCGTGTTTTTCCAGGTACTCCGGCGAAGCGCACGCAATCACCTCGGAGCGCGCCAGGCGCCGCGCCACGAAGCTGCCGTCGAGCGGGCGCCGGCCTTCGGTGAGGATGCTCACGTCGAAGTTCTCGTCCACCGTTTCCACCGGCCCCGGCACCGAGAGTTCGAGCGTGACGCGCGGGTACAGCGCGCGGAACTTCGGCAGGATCTTGGCGATCTGGTGCACCGCGAAGGCCGGTGAACACAGCACGCGCAAATGACCGCGCGGCTCCGACGTGGCGGCCGTGGCCAGCGCTTCGGCTTCGTCGACCTCGGTCAGGATGTGGCGCACCCGGTCGAGGTAGTTTTCGCCGACATCGGTGAGCGACAGCCGCCGTGTGGTGCGGTTGATCAGGCGCGCGCCGAGGTGCTCTTCCAGGTCGGCCACGAGGCGGGTCACGACGGCCGGCGACAGGTTCAGGTCGCGGGCCGCGCCAGCGAAGCTGCCCTGCTCGATCACCCGGGAAAACACGCGCATGGAGTGGAGTCGGTCCATCTTCAAGCCCTCGTTTGTTTCTATTTCAGCAATACGCAATTGAAACACAGGTGCTTTATTGATGCATCGGCAATGTCTACAGTTCAACCCATCGATGAGGAAGTCCTCACCGAGGCTGGACAAGACGGTGTTTCAACGCCGCCGGGCCCGGACAAGTTGCTTACCCTTTGATCGAAAGAAACACCATGAACGCCAAGCTCCTCTTCGCCGCCACCGTCGCGGTTTCCGCCCTCGCCACTTTTGCCAGCAGCACCGTGCTGGCCGGCGAGATCAACGCCCCGCTGACCCGTGCGCAAGTGACCGCGCAGCTCGAGCAGGCCCGCGCCAACGGCACGCTGCAAAAGACCGACTACGACTTCGGCGTGGCAAGCCGCAGCGAAAGCCCGTCGCTGAGCCGCAGCGACGTGCTGGCCACGCTGGCCACGAAGCCGAGCGCCCTGCTGGCCAACAGCAGCGCCCGCAACAACAACTACAACCCGTTCGGCACCGAGCTGATGCAGGCTTCGACCGTGACCCGCGCCGCGGTCAAGACCGAAACCTGTGAGGCGGTGGCCAACGGCACGCTGCCGCGCACCGACTACGAATACGACCAGAGCCAGGTCGCGCGCCGCGCGGTCGACAAGAACGCCAACTCGATCCTGGCGCGCCTGCTCCGCAGCAACCAGACCGGTTCCTGAGTTTTCCTCAGCAGATCACGAGCCGCCTCCTGGCGGCTTTTTTGCGCGCCCGTCGGGTCGATGAGGCGCGCTTGTTTGCGGGCGGCGAGAATGCCCGGCTATGTTTGCATTCTTCGAAAGCCTGATCCGCCCGACGCAGTTGCCCACCGGCTCGCCACCGCCGGGGCTGATCGGCTTCTACTGGCATTTCGTGCGCCAGGCGCGCGGCTTGTACGCCGCGATGTTCGTGACCGGCCTGGCCGTGGCCGGCATCGACACGCTGATCCCGGTCTTCATCGGCAAGATGGTCACGCTGATGGAAGCGAGTGACCGCGCCGCCGCTTTTCACGCCGCGCTGCCGATGCTGATCGGCATGGCCGCGATCGTGTTGATCGGCCGCCCGCTCACGCTGCTGGCCGACAGCCTGGTGCGCAACAACGCCGTGGTGCCCGGCGTGACGAGCCTGATCCGCTGGCAAAGCCACTGGCACGTGGTGCGGCAGAGCTGGCCGTTTTTCCAGAACGACTTCGCCGGCCGCATCGCCAACCGCGTGATGCAGACCAGCAACGCGCTGCGCGAGTCGGTGGTCAGCACGATCCGCGCGATCTGGTACATCGGCATCTACGGCCTGAGCGCGCTGCTGTTGATGGGCGCGGCCGACTGGCGCCTGGCGGTGCCCACGCTGCTGTGGTTCGCGGGCTACTGGTTCTTTCTGCGTTACTTCGTGCCGCGCATGCGCGACCTGGCCAAGACCAGCTCGGAGCTGCGCTCGCTGGTGATGGGGCGTGTGGTCGACAGCTACACCAACATCCTCACCGTGAAGCTCTTCGCCCGCGCGCGTGATGAAGATGCTTATGTGCGCGAAGTGATCGACGACCACACGGTCGCCATCGCGGCGCACATGCGGCTGATCACACGTTTCATGGGCACGCTCGCGGTGATGAACGCGCTGCTGCTGGTGGCCACCGCCGGCATCGGCATCACGCTGTGGGGCCAGGGCCAGATCAGCGCGGGGCTCGTGGCCATGGCCCTGCCGCTGGCCTGGCAGATCGCCAACATGGCCGGCTGGGTCAGCTGGGAAGTGACCGGCATCTTCGAGAACGTGGGCGTGGTGCAGGAAGGCATGGAGACGATCGCCGTGCCGCACACGCTGACCGATGTGCCGGGCGCGCGTGAACTCGAGGTGCCGTTTGGTGAAATCCGCTTCGAGAAACTCACGTTCACCTACGGCCGCAGCGACGGCAAGAAGGTGCTCGACCAGCTCGCGCTCGTGATCCAACCCGGCGAGCGGGTCGGCCTGGTGGGACGCTCCGGGGCCGGCAAATCCACGCTCGTGAACCTACTGCTGCGCTTTCACGAAGTCGAACAAGGCAGCATCCGCATCGACGGCCAGGACATCGGCCACGTGACGCAGGAAAGCCTGCGCGCAGCCATCGGCATGGTCACGCAGGACACCTCGCTCTTGCACCGCTCGATCGCCGCCAACATCGGCTACGGCCACCCCGAGGCCACCCGCGCGCAGATCGAAGCGGCCGCACGCAAGGCGCAGGCGCACGACTTCATCCTGGAGCTGCACGACTGGAAAGCGCGCACCGGTTATGAAGCGCACGTCGGCGAGCGTGGCGTGAAACTCTCCGGCGGCCAGCGCCAGCGCATCGCGATCGCACGCGTGGTGTTGAAAGACGCGCCGATCCTGGTGCTCGACGAAGCCACTTCGGCGCTCGACAGCGAAGTCGAACTCGCGATCCAGGACCAGCTGCTCGGCCTGATGGAAGGCAAGACCGTGATCGCGATCGCGCACCGGCTCTCGACCATCGCACGCATGGACCGTCTGATCGTGCTGGAGCAGGGCCGCATCATCGAACAGGGCACGCACGACGAGCTGCTGCGGCTCAACGGCCACTATGCGCTGCTCTGGAAACACCAGTCGGGTGGTTTCCTGCCGCAAGACGCGCCGAGCGTGGCTGCCCTGCGTGCGGGCGATGACGACGCGCCGGTGGCCTCCGAGCCGCTGGACGAGATGCTCCACACCGAAGCACCGGAAACCCCCGACGACAAGCTGCCGCCGCCGCTGCGGGCCTGAACACGTCGAAGCGTTTTGCCATGCTGAGAATCACCGAACTGCGCCTGCCGCTGAACCACGCTGACGACGCGCTGCGCCCGGCCATCGTCACGCGGCTGGGCATCGCCGACGCCGAACTGAAAAATTTCAGCATCTTCAAGCGCAGCTACGACGCGCGCAAGAAGAGCGCGGTGGTGCTGACCTACACCGTCGATTGCGAGTTGGCGGACGAAGCCGCGGTGTTCGAACGCCTCGAAGGCCAGCCGCACATCCGCCCCACGCCCGACACCGGCTACCACTTCATCGGCCATGCGCCGGCGAGCGGCGTGAACGGGCCGCGCCCGCTGGTCGTGGGCTTCGGGCCGTGTGGCATCTTCGCGGCGCTGGTCCTGGCGCAGATGGGCCTGCGGCCGATCGTGCTGGAACGGGGCAAGGAAGTGCGTGAGCGCACAAAGGACACCTGGGGCCTGTGGCGCAGAGGAGTGCTCGACCCGGAATCGAACGTGCAGTTCGGCGAAGGCGGCGCCGGCACGTTTTCCGACGGCAAGCTGTGGAGCCAGATCAGCGACCCGCGGCATCTGACGCGCAAGGTCCTGACCGAATTCGTGAAGGCCGGCGCGCCGGAAGAAATCCTCTTCGTCGCCAAGCCGCACATCGGCACCTTCCGGCTCGTCGGCGTGGTCGAGAAGATGCGCGCCGAGATCAGCGCGCTCGGCGGCGAGGTGCGCTTCGAGCAGCGCGTGACCGACGTGCTGATCGAAGCCGGCCACATCCGCGGCGTGACGGTGAACGGCGGCGAGCAGATCGCCGCCGACCACGTGGTGCTGGCGCTCGGCCACAGCGCGCGCGACACCTTCGCGGTCTTGCACGAACGTGGCGTGTTCATGGAGGCCAAGCCGTTTTCGATCGGCTTTCGCATCGAGCACCCGCAAAGCCTGATCGACGCGGCGCGCTTCGGCCCGAACGCCGGCAACGCCATCCTCGGCGCGGCCGACTACAAGCTCGTGCACCACGCCCGGAACGGGCGTTCGGTCTACAGCTTCTGCATGTGCCCGGGCGGCACGGTCGTGGCGGCCACTTCCGAGCCCGGCCGTGTCGTCACCAACGGCATGAGCCAGTACTCGCGCAACGAACGCAACGCCAACGCCGGCATTGTGGTCGGGATCACGCCGCAGGACTATCGGCAGGACGGCCGACACGAAGGCGCGGTGAATCCGCTCGACGGCATGGCTTTCCAGCGGCTGTGGGAGTCACGCGCGTTCGAACTCGGCGGCGGCAGCTACGAAGCGCCGGGGCAACTGGTCGGCGACTTCATCAAGGGGCAGAAGTCTGCGGCCTTCGGCAGTGTGCTGCCGTCGTACAAACCGGGCGTCAAACTCACCCATCTGGGCGACCCGAACAACATGAGCCTGCCCGACTACGCGATCACTGCATTGCGCGAAGCGCTGCCCGCGTTCGAGCGCCAGATCAAGGGCTTCGCCATGCCCGACGCGGTACTCACCGGCGTGGAGACACGCACCTCGTCGCCGCTGCGCATCACACGCGGGCGCGACCACCAGAGCCTGAACGTGAAAGGCCTGTACCCGGCCGGCGAAGGCGCAGGTTATGCGGGCGGGATCATGTCGGCCGGGGTCGACGGCATCGAGGTGGCCGAAGCGCTCGCGCGCTCGGTGCTCGGCTTGGTCGTGCCCTGAGTGGGGCTGTCGGTCAACGGTACCGGCGCGGCCGGCTCATCGGCCAGCGAAGACAAGGCCGCCAGGCCGAGCGCCACCAGCATCAAGGCGGCGAACAAGGCCAGGAACAGCAGGATCGGCGGCGTGTCGGAAGCGTGTTTGGTGGTCATGGGTGATCGTGGCGCCGACCAGCGAATCGCTTTCAGTGGCGCGGTGCCGGCACTGTAAGGGCGGCACAGCCAACGTCGCACCGGCAAATTGCGAAGACGCCACTGGCGCCACGCTCTTCGGTCACCCGGTGGCCCGGCGCCGACAGCAGCGTGCGGATGTCACACGGCGCCACGCCCTCAGGCGCAGGCCGCCATCACCTGCGCCACCGCCGCGGTCAGCTTCTTGCCATACGGCACGTGCAGGAACTCGTTCGGCCCGTGCGCGTTGCTCTTCGGCCCCAGCACCCCGCAGACCATCATCTGCGCCGCCGGGAAACTCTTCTGCAGCAAGCTCATCAGCGGGATCGTGCCGCCTTGCCCGATGTAGCCGCAGGGCGCGCCGAAGTGCGCTTGCGAGGCGCTGTTGAGCGCGTCTTCCAGCCACGGCGACAGGCTCGGCGCGTTCCAGCCGGTCGCGCCGAAAGCGCCGGCGCGGCCGTCGGGCTCGAACGTGACCTTGGCGTTGTAGGGCGCGTTGTCTTCGAGCAGCGCCTTCAGCTTGACGGCCGCCTCGTTGCCTTCGATCAGCGGCGGCAGGCGCAGGCTCAGCTTGAACGCGGTGTAGGGGCGCAGCACGTTGCCGGCGTTCTTCAACTCGGGGAAGCCGTCGGCGCCGGTCACGCTCAGCGTCGGCTTCCAGGTGCGGTTGAGCAAAGCCTGCAGCGGGTCGGTGGTGGTCGGCAGCGTGGCGCCTCCATCGGCACCGCAGGCCCACGGGAAACGTTGCCACACGTGCGTGCCGAGGATCTGCGCCGTGGCGCGTGTCTGCTCGACCCGGTCGGCCGGGATCTCGCAGTGAAAACTCTGCGGCAGCAGCTCGCCCGTCTTGCTGTCTTCGAGCCGGTCGAGCACCTGGCGCAGGATGCGAAAGCTCGACGGCACCAGGCCGCTCGAATCGCCGGAGTGCACCCCTTCGGTCAGGATCTCGACCTTCAACACGCCGCTGACCATGCCACGCAGGCTGGTCGTCAGCCACAGCTGGTCGTAGTTGCCGGCGCCGCTGTCCAGGCAGACGACGAGGCTGACGTTTCCGAGACGCGGCTTGAGCGCGTCGATGTACGCCGGCAGGTCGAACGAGCCGCTTTCTTCGCAGCTTTCGATGATGCCGACGCAGCGCGGCCGCGGGATGCCGAGCTTGTCGAGCGCCATGATCGCGGTCAACGACGCGTACACCGCATAACCGTCGTCGGCGCCACCGCGGCCGTAGAGCAGGCCGTCGACGTACTTCGGCGTCCACGGCCCGAGGTCGTTGCGCCAGCCGTTGAACTCGGGTTGTTTGTCGAGGTGGCCGTAGAGGCAGATCGTGTCGGTGCTGCCGGCCTTGGTGGCGGGCACCTCGAAGAAGATCACCGGCGTGCGGCCCCCGATGCGCACGACTTCGAGCTTCAGGCCCGCCACCTTCTTGCTCTCGACCCAGGCCGCGGCATCACGGATCACCTTTTCGATGTGGCCGTTGGCGGCCCAGTCGGCATCGAACATCGGGCTCTTGGCGGGAATGGTGATGTAGCTGGTGACCAGCGGCACGATCTCGTCGTCCCAGGTCTTCGCGGCGAAGGCGGCCAGCGCACTGGCCTCATCGGGTTGCACGGGCTGCAGTGGATCGCGGGCGTTCATGGGACTTTCCTTCGGGTGGGGCCGGGCTGCCAGTTTAAGACTCCGCATCGTGGCCGGGGCCTTTAGAGACGAGCAAGGCGCGCCAGCCAGCCGCCGAGCACCGCAAACACTTCGGCCTGCTCGGGCTCGTTGAAGATCTCGTGGTGCATGTGCTTGAACTCCTGCACCGTGAAGAGCGCCTTCGGTGCCTTCGCCGCCAGCGCGCGGCTGCCGGCGGGTGCCACGCAACGGTCGCTGCCGGCGTAGAGCAGCAGTGTCGGCACCGACCACATGGCGGTGTTGGCACGCACCCATTCACCTGCATCGACGATGAAACGCGCCAGCCGCGGCGTGATGCGGTCGTGCACCAGCGGGTCGGCCATGTAGGCGCCGACCACCGCGGCGTCGCGCGAGATCCAGGTCGGCTTCAGGCCGTTGCTCACGGCGAGGTTCGGCGCCAGCGGGCCGAGCACCGAGAGCAGCAGTTTCTGCCACGCGGTGGTGCCGGCGTCGAGCGCGGGCGACGAGAGCACGAGCGCCTCGACCGGCCGCGACCAGGCCGGTGCTCCGGGCACCGACGAGGCCCCGACAAAACGCGCCGCCACCAGCCCGCCCATGCTGTGGCCCAGCAGCACCAGCGGGCCGGTGCCCTTGGCACGCACCGAATCGATCATCGACGCCAGGTCGTTCAAGAGGTCGTCGCTGTGATGCAGCTCGCCGCGTGCGCCCTCGCTGCCACCATGGCCACGGTGGTCGTACCCCACGGCCGACCAGCCCCAGGCGTTGAGCTGCGCCGCCACGTGGGCATAGCGGCCGATGTGTTCACCCAGGCCGTGCACGATCAACACCGTGCCGCGCGCGTTGCTGATGAGCCATTCGCGAACGTGGAGTTGCAGGCCATCGGCGGTGGTGAGGGTCGGGCGCATCGCCGCGAGTGTAGGGACACGCCGCTGAATCTGCGTGACAAGGGCTTGCCCGCTGGTCTGCTCCAGCCGGCCTGCGGCACAGTAGTGCACACAAATCTTCTGCGGCAAGCGCCGACCCACCCATGAACGACTATTTCACGCTGAGCACGAATGCCGGCGTCGCCCACCTGCAGCTCAACCGGCCGGAGCGCCTGAACACGATGGCGCCGCCCTTCTTCCCGGCCCTGCGCGACGCGGTGCGCGCGCTGCACGACGCCGGCGAGGTGCGTGCGCTCATGATCTCGTCGACCGGCAAGCACTTCTGCGCCGGCATGGCGCTCGACGTGTTCGGCGGCGACGACGCGCTGCTCGTCACCGGCACGGCGCGCGCGCGGCTCAACTTCCAGGACACGCTGCGCAAGCTGATCGACTGCTTCGCGGCCCTCGACGAAGCGCGCTTCCCGGTGATCTGCGCGATCCAGGGCGCCTGCATCGGCGGCGCGCTCGACCTGGCCACGGCCTGCGACATCCGCCTGTGCACCGCCGACGCGTTCTTCACCGTGCAGGAAATCCACATCGGCATGATGGCCGACCTGGGCGTCTTGCAGCGGCTGGTGAAGATCGTGCCGCAGGGCGTGGCGCGCGAGATGGCCTACACGGGCGACCGGATGAATGCGGAACGCGCGCTCGCGGTCGGGCTGGTCAACGCGGTGCTGCCCGATGCCGAGGCACTGCTCGCCCACGCGATGCAGCTCGCGAAGAACATCGCCGCCAAGTCACCGCTGGCGATTGCCGGCAGCAAGCTGGCGCTGAACCACGCACGCGATCACGGCACCGCTGCGGCGCTGCAGCACATGACGCTGCTGCAAAGCGCGATCTTCGACACGGCCGAAATGGCGACCGCGATCGACGCATGGAAGCAGAAGGCGGTCGCCGACTTCCCCGCGCTGCTGCCGGTGGCCAAGGTCTGAGAGAAACCGCGCCTCAGTTGCTGGTGCGCGCCGGCTCGGTCCAGCCGCCGCCCAGCACCTTGTACAGCGTGACCAGGTTCTGCGCCTGCAGCGCCTGCACCTGCACCGTGGCCTGCTGCGCGGCGAACAGGTTGCGCTGTGCGTCGAGCACGTCGAGGTAACTCGATGCACCGTTGCGGTAGCGCAGGTCGGCCAGCTTGTAGCTCACCTGCGCCGCGTTGGCCTGCGCCGTCTGCGCGCGCAACTGTTCGCCCAGCGTGGCGCGGCCGGCGAGCGAGTCCGACACTTCGCGGAACGCGGTCTGGATCGCCTTTTCGTACTGCGCGATCGCGATGTCCTTGTTGACCTTGGCCACGGCCAGGTTCGCCTGGTTGCGCCCCGCATCGAAGATCGGCTGCAGCAGCGAAGCCGTGCCGGTGAGCGCGAACGTGCCGCTCTTGAACAAGCCCGAGAGTTCGGTGCTCGCGGTGCCCGCGTTGGCCGTCAGCGCGATGCGCGGGAAGAAGGCCGCACGCGCCGCGCCGATGTTGGCGTTGGCCGCCAGCAGTTGCTGCTCGGCCGCGAGCACGTCGGGCCGGCGTGTCAGCAGCTCCGAGGGCAAACCGGCAGGCAGCTCGGCCAACCCTTGTTGCGCTGCCAGCGGCTGGGCCGCGGGCAGCTCGGCCGGCAGCGCCTGACCCAGCAGCAGCACCAGCGCGTTCTCGTCGAGCGCACGCTGGCGCTGGGTTTGTGCGAGCGTGGCGCGCGCACCTTCGAGCAGCTGTTCCGACTGGCGGAAGTCGAGTTCCGAAGTCGCGCCGTTGTCGAACTTGAGCTTGGTCAGGCCGAAGGAGTCTTCGCGCGTCTTCAGCGTCTCGCGCGTCACGCGCAGCAACTCTTCGTCGGCGAGCAGGCCGATGTAGGTGTTCGCGACCGAGGCGATCAGCATGATCTGCACGGTCTTGCGCGAGGCTTCGGTGGCGAGGTATTGCGACAGCGCGGCCTGGCTCAGCGAGCGCACGCGGCCGAAGAAGTCGAGCTCGTAGCCGCTCACCTGCAAACCCACCGCGTAGGTGTTCACGAGATTGCCGTTCGAGCCCGCGCTGCGCTGCGCGCTGAGGCCGGCGCCGATCGACGGCAACTCGTCGGCCCGCTTGACTTGATAGGCCGCGCGCGCCTGCTCGATGTTGAGCACCGCGACGCGCAGGTCGCGGTTGTTGGCGAGCGCGATCTCGATCAGCCGCTTCAGGCGCGCGTCGGTGAAGTAACGCTGCCATTCGATGTCGGCGGCGGCGGTGCCACCGGCCTTACCGGCGGGCGTGAGCTCCGGCGCGTAGGCCGCGGGTACCGGCGCGGCGGGGCGCTCGTAGGCCGGAATGAAGCTCATGCAACCGCCGAGCATCAGGCTGGTGGCCAGAGCCGACAGCGCGCCGGTGCGTTTCACGAAGGTGGTGTTGTTCATCATGAGCCCTCCTGCACCGGGGCGGGTGGCGTGTCGTGCGAAAGCGGCGGGCCGCGGTGCGGCTTGACCTTGCTCTTCTTGAACACGGCCCGCACGACGACGAAGAAGGCCGGCACGAACAGCACCGCGAGCGCGACCGCCGTGATCATGCCGCCGATCACCGCGGTGCCGATCGCACGCTGGCTCGCCGAGCCGGCGCCGCTCGCGATCGCCAGCGGCAGGGTGCCGAGGATGAACGCGAGCGAGGTCATGATGATCGGGCGGAAGCGCAGGTGCGCGGCGGCGAGCGCCGCCTCGACCGGGCTCTTGCCCTCGGCCTCCAGGTCTTTGGCGAACTCGATGATCAGGATCGCGTTCTTCGCCGACAACCCGATGATCGTGATCAGGCCGACCTGGAAGTACACGTCATTCGCGAGCCCGCGGAACATCGTCGCCAGCACCACGCCGAGCACGCCCAGCGGCACCACCATGATCACCGCGAGCGGGATGGTCCAGCTCTCGTACAGCGCCGCCAGGCACAGGAACACGGCCAGGATCGCGAAGCCGTACAGGATGTAGGCCTGCGAGCCCGCCAGGCGCTCTTCACGCGACTGGCCGGTCCACTCGAAGCCGAAGCCGGTCGGCAACTTCTTCGCGAGCGTTTCCATCTCGAGCATCGCTTGCCCGGTCGACTGGCCCGGCGCGGCATCACCCGAAATGCGCATCGTCGGGTAGCCGTTGTAGCGCACGGTCTGCACCGGGCCGGTGACCCAGCGTGTCGTCGCGAAGGCCGAAAGTGGTACCGCCTGGCCACGGCTGTTGAGCGCGTTGATGCGCAGCAGGTCGTCGGGCTGCATGCGTTCCGGCGCATCGGCCTGCACCACCACCCGTTGCAGGCGGCCGGCGTTCGGAAAGTCGTTGATGTAGGCCGAACCGAGCGAGGCCGACAGCGCCGCGTTGACCGCGCTGAACTCGACGCCGAGCGCCTGCGCCTTGTCGCGGTCGATGTCGAGCTGCAACTGCGGCGCGTCTTCCAGGCCGTCGGGGCGCACACCCGCGAGGACCTTGCTCTGCGCCGCCATGCCGAGCAGCTGGTTGCGTGCCGCGACGAGTGCGTCGTGGCCATTGCCGCCGCGGTCCTGCAGGCGGAAGGTGAAGCCGGTCGCGTTGCCGAGCTCGGGAATCGGCGGCGGGCTGAGCGCGAAGATGAACGCGTCGCGCACGCTCATCAGCGCACCGAAGGCGCGGCCGGCGAGCGCCTGCGCCGACTGGCCGGCGCCCTCGCGCTCGCTCCAGTCCTTCAGCGGCACGAAGGCGAGCGCGGCGTTCTGGCCCGTGCCCGAGAAGCTGAAGCCGAGCACGCTGACCATGTTGGCCACTTCGGGCTGCTTCAGGAAAAAAGCTTCGGCCTGCTTCATCGCCTCGAGCGTGCGCGACTGCGTCGCGCCCGGTGGCAGCTGCACGTTGGCGATGATGTAACCCTGGTCTTCGTTCGGCAGGAACGACGTGGGCAGGCGCACGAACAGCAGGCCGACCGCCACGCCGATCGCGGCGTAGATGATCATGAAGCGGCCCGCGCGCTTGAGGATGCGAGCGACCCAGCTTTCATACCCCTTCGCCGTCGACTTGAAGCCGCGGTTGAACCAGCCGAAGAAACCCTTCTTCTCCAGATGCGAGCCGGCCTCGACCGGCTTCAGCAAGGTGGCGCACAAGGCCGGCGTGAGCGACAGCGCCATGAAGGCCGAGAACGCGATCGAGGCGACCATCACCGCCGAGAACTGGCGGTAGATGTTGCCGACCGAACCGCTGAAGAACGCGAGCGGCACGAACACCGAGATCAGCACCACGGTCACGCCGATGATGGCGCCGTAGATCTGGCCCATCGCCTTGCGCGTCGCCTCCTTGGGTGGCAGGCCCTCCTCGCTCATGATGCGTTCGACGTTCTCGACGACCACGATCGCATCGTCGACCACGATGCCGATCACCAGCACCATGCCGAACATCGTGAGCACGTTGATCGAGAAGCCGAGCGCGAGCAATACGCCGAAGGTGCCGAGCAGCGCGACCGGCACCACGATGGTGGGAATGATCGTGTAGCGGATGTTCTGCAGGAACAGGTACATCACGAGGAACACCAGGATCACCGCCTCGACCAGCGTTTGTGCGACCTGGCGGATCGAGATGCTGACGAAGCGCGAGGCGTCGTACGGGATCGTGTACTTCACGCCGGCCGGGAAGTAGGCCTGCAGCTCCTCCATGCGCGCCTTCACCGCCTTGGCGGTGGCCAGCGCATTGCCGGTGGGCGAGAGTTGCACGCCGATGCCGGTGGAAGGCTTGCCGTTCAGGCGCGCCGAGGTCGAATAACTCTGGCCGCCGAGTTCGATGCGGGCCACGTCTTTCAGGCGCACGGTGGAGCCGTCGGCGTTGGCGCGCAGCACGACGTTGCCGAACTGCTCGGTCGAGCTCAACTGGCCCTTGACGACCACGGTCGCGAAGATCGACTGGCCCGCCACGTTCGGCAGGTCACCGATCGTGCCCGACGACACCTGCGCGTTCTGCGCCTGGATGGCGGCCGCCACATTGGCGGTCGAGAGGTTGAAACCGACGAGCTTCTGCGGGTCGATCCAGATGCGCATCGCACGTTCGGTGCCGAACAGCTGCGCCGTGCCGACACCCGGCAGGCGCTGGATCTCGGGCAGCACGTTGCGCGCCGCATAGTCACCGAGTGCGATCGGGTCGAGCGCCGGGTCGTCGCTCGACAAAATCGTGAACAGCAGGAAGTTCGAACGTGACTTGTCGACCCGCACGCCCTGCTGCGTGACAGACGACGGCAGGCGCGGCGAGGCGCGCGAGAGGCGGTTCTGCACGTCGACCTGCGCCAGGTCGGGGCTGGTGCCGGTCGCGAAGCTGAGCGTGATCGCGCCGGTGCCGTCGGCCTGGGCAACCGACTCCATGTACAACAAACCGGGCGAGCCGTTCATCTCCCGCTCGATCACGCTGATCACGCTGTCTTCGAGCGTCGACGCCGAAGCGCCGGGGTACGCCACGTTGATGACGATCGCGGGCGGCGCGACCGACGGGTACTGCGCGATCGGGAGCTGCGTGATCGCGGTGCCGCCGAGCACGACGATGAAGAGTGCGATCACCCACGCGAAGATCGGGCGATCGATGAAGAACTGGGCCATGGAATGTGCCCCTTCTTACTTCGACGCGGCCGAAGCGGGGGCGGAAGCAGCGGCAGGCGCAGCGCTCGCACCCGAGGCGGCTGGCTTCCACGGTACGGCCTTGACCGGCGCGTTGCCACGCAGCTTCTGGAAGCCGTCGACCATCACCTGTTCGCCGGCCTTCAGACCGTCGAGCACGACCCACTGGCCGTTGATCGACGAGCCGATCTTGACCGGGCGCGGCGCCACCTTGCCTTCCGCGCCGACCACCATCACCGTGTCGCCGCTCGTGCCGCGCGTGACGGCCTGTTGCGGCACCACGATGCCGGCCTCGGCCTGCGCCTGCTCGAGCCGCACCCGCACGTACATGCCCGGCAGCAACAGGCCGCCGGGGTTCGGCAGCTCGGCGCGCAGCGTGATCTGGCCGGAGGTGGGGTCGACCGTCAGGTCGCTGAACAGCAGCTTGCCCGGCTGGGCATAGACGCTGCCGTCTTCGAGCAGCACACGCACCTGCGCGCCGTCGCCGGCACGTTTGTACTGGCCGCTCTCGACCGCCTTGCGCAGGCGCAGCACGTCGGTGGTCGACTGCGTGAAATTCACGTACATCGGGTTGATCTGCTGCACCACGGCGAGCTGCGTCGCTTCACCCTGACCGACCAGCGCGCCTTCGGTCACCAGCGCGCGGCCGATGCGCCCGGCGATCGGCGACGTGACCGCGGCGTAGCCGAGGTTGATCTGCGCCGTCTGTACCGAAGCCCTGGCCGACGCCACGTCGGCCTCGGCGGTCTTCTGCGCGGCCACGGCGTTGATGAAGTCCTGCTTGCTGATGGCGTTGGCTTCCATCAGCGGCTTGTAGCGCTCGGCCTGCGCCGCCGCCTGCGTCAGGTTGGCTTCGGCCCGCGCCAGCACGGCGCGCGCACTGGCCGCGCTGGCCTGGTAGGGCGCCGAATCGATCTGGAACAGCGCCTGGCCGGCCTTGACCTCGCTGCCTTCGGTGAACAGGCGCTTTTGCAGAATGCCGGCCGCACGGGCCCGCACCTGCGCCACGCGCGAGGCTTCGAGCCGGCCCGGCAACTCGGTGGCCAGCCCCACGGCCTGGGGCGCGACCGTGACCACACCCACTTCCGCGGGCGGTGGCCCACCGCCGCCCGCGCCCTGGGCGGCTTGTTGGCCGCAGCCCGCCAGCACCGAAAGGGCAACCACAACAGCGCCTGCAACAGCAGACCGCGCCACGACGTTTTTCAACGCTGACATGCAAAACCCTTCAGAGCATGGCGCGAGCGGCGCCGGGAGGATGGGGGAAGAAATGGAAACAGACTGAGACAACCGGTGAATCCGGCGGGCGCTGGTCGGTTGATGAAGTACAGTATACATACACTCTTGAATGTATGTAAAACTTGCTGCGCCGCAGCAAACCCATGGTCCGCAGAACGAAACAAGAAGCCCTGGCGACCCGCAGCCACATCCTCGACACCGCCGAGCTGGTGTTCGAGCAGCGTGGTGTCTCGGGCACGTCGCTGCACGAGATCGCCAAGGCGGCCGGCGTGACGCGCGGCGCCATCTACTGGCACTTCGAAGACAAGGCCGACCTCTTCAACGCGATGATGGAGCGCGCGACCATGCCGCTCGAAGAAGGCGGCGTGTGCGGCTTCGACGCGAACGAGCTGACACTGGCGCAGATGCGCGACGGCATGGTCGCCGTGTTGCGCCAGATCGTCGCCGACCCGCAGATGAAACGTGTGTTCGGCATCGCCACCCACAAGGTCGAGTACATCGGCGAGATGGACGCGGTGCGCGAGCGCCACCTGAGCATCCGCAACGGCTGCCTGGCCGACGTGGAACGCACCTTGAAGCAGGCCATCAAGAACGGCGAGATCTCGCGCCGCATGCCGGCACGCGCCGCGGCCGTGGGCCTGCATGCGCTGCTCGACGGCCTGCTGCAGAACTGGATGCTCGACCCCACCGGCTTCAACCTGGTGAAGGTCGGCACCCAGGTGCTCGACGCCTACCTCGCCGGCCTGGCCGCCGAGGTGGCGCCGGCTTGAATCACTTCAGTCCCTTGTAGTTCACCGGCACCCACTCGTAGCCCTTGCCCTGCACGCGCAGGTGGCCGAGGCCGGGGAACGAGATGTGGGCCGAGCCGACCAGGTAGCCATTCTTCGCCGCTTCGGCGTAGGCCCGCTTGCGCTGGACCGCAGCGGCCTTGCTGTCGGAGTCGAACTGGATCGTCACGCCCGGCTCGGCGAACTGCACCGCCGCCACGTGCATCAGGTCGCCCCACAGCACCAGTGTCTGGCCCTGGCTTTCGACCTTGTAGATGCTGTGGCCGGGCGTGTGGCCGCGCGTGGCCACGGCCTTGACGCCGGGCACGAGTTCGGTGTCGCCGTCGAAGGGCTTGAACTTGCCGGCCGCCACATACGGGTTCAGCGACAGCATCGCGCCCTGGAAGGCACCCTTCATTTCGGCCGGGGCCTTGTCGAGGTTGGCCTGGCTGAGCCAGAAGTCGGCGTCGTGTTTGTCGGCCCGCACGGTCGCGTTCGGGAACGCCGGCTTGTCGGCGGCCATCAGCCCGCCGACGTGGTCGCCGTGCATGTGGGTGATGTAGATCTCGTCGACCTGCTCGGGCTGGTAGCCGGCCGCTTTCAGGTTCGTGATCAGGTTGCCGAGCGTCGGGCCGAACAGGCCGGCGGCGCCGGTGTCGATCAGCACGAGCTTGGAGCCGGTGTTGACGAGGTAGGCGTTGACCGAGGTGTCGAGCGGCGCCTTCAGGAAGCTGCGCGCGAGCGCCTTCTGCGTCTTGGCGGCGGTGGTGCCGGTCAGCAGCTTGTCGACCGGCAAGGCGACCGTGCCGTCGGACAAGGCCGTGATCTCGAAGTCGCCCAGCATCACACGGTAAAAACCGGGCGCCTGGGTCTTGACCTGCGGCGCCGCCGCGTGGGCGCCGGCGATCAGCAGCAAACCACTCGTGGCGGCCATGGTGGCCTGCCGCATCCAGCATGAAAATCGTGACATGTCTTCTCCTGAGTGTTCGGACGAGCGGCGAGCATACGAGGAACCGGACGCCGCTGCTGGCGGCTCATCCGCGTTCGAACTTGAACACCGCCACGCTGGCCATCAGGTTCGGCCAGCGCCGCACCGAGGCACCGGCCTGGATGCCGAAGGCGTCGAGGATGCGCAGGCCGTCCTTGCGCGCCAGCACCTCGAAGTCGGCATAGGTCGCCACGCGGATGTTGGGCGTGTCGTACCACTGGTACGGCAGCACCTTCGTGACCGGCATGCGCCCGCTCACCACGTGCAGGCGGTTCGGCCAGTGCGCGAAGTTGGGGAAACTGACGATGCCGATGCGACCCACGCGAGCCGTCTCGCGCAGCATCTTTTCGGTGTTGCGCAGGTGTTGCAGCGTGTCGAGCTGCAGCACCACGTCGAAGCTCTGGTCTTCGAACAGGGCGAGGCCCTCTTCCAGATTCAACTGGATCACGTTGACACCGCGCTGCGTGCAAGCAAGCACATTGGCGTCGGCGATCTCGATGCCGTAGCCGCTGCACTGGCGGCGGTCACGCAGGTGCGCCAGGAACTCGCCGTTGCCACAGCCGAGGTCGAGCACGCGCGAGCCCACGGGCACGAGTTCGGCAATGAGCTCCATGTCCTTGCGGTCGCTCATTTCAGCTCCTTCGCGATGTTGTCGAAGCGAGCCCTCAGCACACCGTGGTAACGCGCATCGTCGAGCAAAAACGCGTCGTGGCCGTGCGGTGCATCGATCTCGGCGTAACTCACATCGCGCTTGTGGTCGACCAGCGCCTTGACGATTTCGCGCGAGCGCGCCGGCGCGAAGCGCCAGTCGGTCGTGAAGCTGACGATCTGGAATTTGCACACCGCCGCGGCGAACGCGGCCGTCAGGTCACCGCCGAACTCGCGTGCCGGGTCGAAGTAGTCGAGCGCGCGGGTGATCAGCAGGTAGGTGTTGGCGTCGAAGTACTCGCTGAACTTGTCGCCCTGGTGGCGCAGGTAACTTTCGATCTCGAACTCGATGTCCTGCGTGGTGTAGCCGGGTGCGCCGTTCTTCAGGCTGCGGCCGAACTTGGCTTCCATCGCGTCGTCGGACAAGTAGGTGATGTGGCCGATCATCCGCGCCACACGCAGGCCGCGCCGCGGCAGCGTGCCATGCCGGTAATAGTGGCCGCCGTGGAATTCCGGGTCGGTGACGATCGCACGCCGCGCCACTTCGTTGAAGGCGATGTTCTGCGCCGACAGGTTGGGCGCCGTCGCCACCGCGATGCAGTGGCGCAGCCGCGTCGGGTAACGCAGCGACCACGACAGCGCCTGCATGCCGCCCAGGCTGCCACCGATCACCGCGGCGAGCTGCGTGATGCCCAGCGCGTCGAGCAGGCGCGCTTGCGCGTCGACCCAGTCTTCGACGGTCACGACCGGGAAATCAGCGCCGTAGGGCAGGCCGTTGTCGGGGTTGACCTGCATCGGCCCGGTCGAGCCGAAACACGAACCCGGGTTGTTGACGCCGATCACGAAGAAGCGGTTCGTGTCGAGCGGCTTGCCGGGGCCGATCAGGTTGTCCCACCAGCCTTCGCTCTTGTCTTGCCCGGCATAGGTGCCGGCGACATGGTGGCTCGCGTTCAGCGCGTGGCACACCAGCACCGCGTTGCTCTTGTCGGCATCGAGCGAGCCGTAGGTTTCATAGGCCAGTGTGTAGTCGCGCAGGCGCGCACCGCTGCGCAAGGGCAGTGGCGCTGCGAAAAACAGGGACTGCGGCTGAACGTCGCCGATCGAACTCATGGCACCCCAATGAAAAAACCCGGCTCCGCTGCAAGGGCGGACACCGGGTCGGCATCCCTCTTTAGCGGCATTTTTTAAGCGCCCGCAAGTCGGACCAAATCGGCGCTGGGGCAAGTATAACGAGCCGCCTGCCCGGCCCTGTCATCGGTGCGTCACGGCGCCGCCTCAGCATCTTGTGTCGTCGCGGCAACCGTCCGATCATGGCGATCCCGACAACAACACCGAGGAGACACCATGCAACGCACACTGTTCACACTGGCGCTGGCCGCCTTCACCGGCCTGCTGCCCGGCCTGGCCCAGGCCGACCGCGACGACGACCACCACCGCGACGGCCATGACCGGCCCACCATCCAGGTCGGCGCGCGCCCGTACTTCCTGGTCAACGACATGACCGAGAGCCCGCTCAAGCAGAAGCTGCTCGCGTGCACGAACAAGGATTCGTTCAAGCGCACGCAGTTCTCGATCGGCCACCGCGGCGCGGCGCTGCAGTTCCCGGAACACACGCAGCAGTCCTACGAAGCCGCGGCCCGCATGGGCGCGGGCATCGTCGAATGCGACGTGACCTTCACGAAGGACAAGGAACTGGTCTGCCGCCACGCCCAGAACGACCTGCACACCACCACCAACATCCTGGCCACGCCGCTGGCGCAGAAGTGCATCAAGCCCTTTGTTCCGGCAACGTTCGACGCCAACGGCACACGCCTGACAGCCGCCACCGCCGAATGCCGGACCAGCGAGATCACGCTGGCCGAGTTCAAGACCCTGCGCGGCAAGATGGACGCGTCGAACCCGAACGCGCGCACCGTGGCCGAATACCTGGGCGGCACGGCGAACTTCCGCACCGACCTCTACTCGGGCCCGAGCAGCGGCACCTTGCTGACGCACAAGGAAAGCATCGAACTCTTCAAGCGGCTCGGCGTAAAGATGACGCCGGAGCTGAAGAGCCCGAGCGTGGTGATGCCCTTCGACGGCTTCACGCAGCAGGCCTACGCACAGAAGATGATCGACGAGTACAAGGCCGCCCATGTGCCGGCGCGCAACGTCTGGCCGCAGTCCTTCGACAAGAATGACGTGTTGTACTGGGTGCAGAACGAACCGGCCTTCGGCCGCCAGGCGGTGTATCTGGACGACGCCAACGTCGTGGCCGACCTGCCCAATGCCGCGGAACTGGCCGGCTACCGGGCCCAAGGCATCCGCATCGTCGCGCCGCCGATCTTCGCGCTGCTCACGGCCGACGCGAACGGCAACATCCTGCCCTCGCAGTACGCCGCCGATGCGAAGCGGGCGGGCCTGGACATCATCACCTGGACGCTGGAACGCTCGGGCATCCTGGCCGACGGCGGCAACGGCTTTTACTACCAGAGCTTCGACACCGCGATCACGCGCGAAGGCGACGTGATGCGGGTGCTGGACGTGCTGGCCAAGGACGTGGGCATCATCGGGATCTTTTCCGACTGGCCCGCGACGGTCACGTACTACGCCAACTGCATGGGGCTGAAGTAAGGCGGTGAGACGCCGGGCGGGTCAAGGCCGGCCCGGCCGATACCGGGCTCAGCCGTAACGCAGATCCACCAGTTCGTGCGGCGGTTGGGTCTCTTCGAAGCCCGAAGAGTGGAACACCGTGCCGGCGCCCTGCTCCCGCCAGGCTGACGGGCCGCGGTGCTGGCGCTCCTTGTGCCACATGAGCAAGTGGTCGACCAGCACCCAGACCACGATGGCACCCACGAGCAACGCGACAGCCAGCATATCGACCTCCGTTCGGCTTGGGCGGCCCGCCCGATGGCGCCACCCGTGCGAAGAAATCTACGCCGCTGCCCGGCGTGCATCAAGCCGCGGCACCCCCTCGAACGCGGGCCGGGTGAACCGCCGGCCCAGCCATCGGCAACACGCTGCGCCGTGCGCTCCTGCCGGCGCTGTTGTTGCGCGCGCACACCCCCCAAAAAGCGGGGTCGACGCTCTTGCACGCAAGCGCTTCAATAGCTCCATGCGTCTCGTACCCCCCATCAACTACGCCCCCGCGATGCCGGCGACCCGGCAGCCGAAGAAGCCACGGAAGATGCGGGCGCCCTCGCGCCTGCCCACGGTCTACCCGACCCAGTCTTCCTACCTTCGTCGCCTGCTCTGGGCACTCGGCTTCGGCCGCTGAACCGGCCGCGCCGCCCGCGGGCGGTTCAACGCGGGCTCGCCACGAGCCCGCGCTGCTCGCGCCACTGCGCGAGCAGCATGTCGGGGTAAGCCTCGAAACTTCGATCCCATTGCGCGCCTCCGGCGCCAGCCCCTGAACTGGCAGGCAATCCGGGCATTCCCGCGCCGATGGGCGTCACGGCACAGGTCTACCATCGCGCCAAACCCGGCGGGAGACAAGCCATGTTCGACTGGCTTAAAAAACTGGACCAGCATTTCCCTGTGCGCTACACGGCCTGGCTGCTGTGCGCGGTCGCCATGATGCTCAGCGCTTTCAGTTGGGTGGCATTCGACACGGGCGGTGCGCTGGTGATCTTGTTCATGCTGCTCACCGCGCTCGGCTTTCGCGACACGCAGCAGACGCGCCACTCGGTGCTGCGCAACTACCCGGTCATCGGCCATCTGCGCTTCCTGCTCGAATTCATCCGGCCTGAGATGCGCCAGTACTTCATCGAGGGCGACAACGAAGCCGCGCCGTTCTCGCGCCAGCAGCGTTCGCTGGTCTACCAGCGCGCCAAGGGCGATTCCGACAAACGCCCGTTCGGCACCCAGATGGACGTGGGCGCGGTCGGCTACGAGTGGATCAACCACTCGCTGATGCCCACCGAGCTGAAGCGCCACGACTTCCGCGTATTGATCGGCGAAGGCCGCGCCCAGCCCTACAGCGCCAGCATCTTCAACATCTCGGCGATGAGCTTCGGTGCGCTCAGCGCGAATGCCATCCTGTCGCTCAACGCCGGCGCCAAGCGTGGCAACTTCGCCCACGACACCGGCGAAGGTTCGATCAGCCGCTACCACCGCGAAAACGGCGGCGACCTGATCTGGGAGATCGGCTCGGGTTACTTCGGCTGCCGCAACACCGACGGCTCGTTCAGCGAAGAGCGTTTCACCGAGAACGCGACGCAGCCGCAGGTGAAGATGATCGAGCTCAAGCTGAGCCAGGGCGCCAAGCCCGGCCACGGCGGCGTGCTGCCGGGCCCGAAGGTCACGCTCGAGATCGCGGCGGCGCGCGGCGTCGAGCCCGGTGTCGACTGCGTCTCACCCGCCAGCCACAGCGCCTTCGGCACGCCGATCGAGATGATGCATTTCATCGAGCGGCTGCGCACGCTCTCGGGTGGCAAGCCGGTCGGTTTCAAGCTCTGCATCGGCCACCCCTGGGAATGGTTCGCGATCGCGAAAGCCATGCTCGAGACCGGCATCACGCCCGACTTCATCGTCGTCGATGGTGCCGAGGGTGGCACGGGCGCGGCGCCGGTCGAGTTCACCGACCACGTGGGCGCGCCGCTGCAGGAAGGCCTGCTGCTGGTGCACAACACGCTGGTCGGTTTGAACCTGCGCAAGCAGGTCAAACTCGGTTGCGCCGGCAAGGTCATCACCGCCTTCGACATCGCCCGCATGCTCGCGCTCGGCGCCGACTGGTGCAACGCGGCGCGCGGCTTCATGTTCGCGCTCGGCTGCATTCAGGCCCAGGCCTGCCACACCGGCCACTGCCCGACCGGCGTGACCACGCAGGACCCGCAGCGCCAGCGTGCGCTGGTCGTGCCGACCAAGTCGGAGCGGGTGTTCCACTTCCACATGAACACGCTGATGGCGCTGAAGGAACTGGTGCAGGCCGCCGGCCTGAACGACCCGAGCGAGATCACCGCGGCCCACATCGTGCGGCGCACGGCCGAACACAGCGTGAAGTTGCTGGCCACCCTGCTGCCCTTCGTGAAGCCGGGCGAGCTGCTGCGCGGCGAAATGTCGCAGCAGGTCTTCAGCATCTACTGGCCGATGGCCCAGGCCAACAGCTTCAACGTGGTGATCGACGCCGCTTGACGCCGGGAAACCTCAGCCCGTGGGCGGCAGCGTGTCGATGAAACTCTGGCGCGCGAAGAGTTTGTCGGCCAGCCTGGCCAGGTTCGCGTGCGGCTCGCGCCACTTCACCGCCGGGAAGCGGAAGTCGAGGTAACCGAGCGCGCAGCCGACGGCGATGTCGGCCAGCGACAGGTGGATGCCCGAACACCAGGGTTTGTCGGCGAGACCGGTGCTGATGGCACCGAGGCAGGCGTCGATCTTGCCCATCTGCCGATCGACCCAGACCTGGCTGCGCTGCTCGGCCGTGCGGCCGGGCCAGGTCTGCTCCAGGCGCGCGAGGATCGCGGCGTCGAGCAGGCCGTCGGCCAGTGCTTCCCAGGTGCGCACCTCGGTGCGCTCGCGGCTGCCTTCGGGGATCAGGCGACTCACCGGCGAGCGGGTGTCGAGGTACTCGACGATCACGCGCGAGTCGAACACCGCCTCGCCACCGGAAAGCACGAGGCACGGCACCTTGCCGAGCGGATTGGACTTGAGGATCTTGTCGTTGCCCCAGACGTCTTCGAGCTCCAACTGGAAGTCGAGCTTCTTCTCGGCCATCACGATGCGCACCTTGCGCACGTAGGGACTGGTGAGTGAACCGATGAGTTTCATTGTGCTGGCCGTCCCTGTTGCCGTCTCTTGCTTGAATTCATTCTAGCGGCGCGGCCCCTGTGCGACCGGTCAGCGGCGTAGCGCCCAGTCCACAGTCTCGGGGCGGCCCGGCAGGCTCAGGCTGGCGGTGGCGGCCGGTGTTCGCGCCACGATCTGGCCGCGACGCACCACCATGAGGCGGTTCGCCCGCAAACGGATCGCGTCGGCCGGGTCGCGGGCCTGCAAAAGCACAAGATCGGCGTACTGGCCGGGCGCAATGCCGTAACCGTCGAGGCCGAGAATCTTCGCGGCATTCACGGTCACCGCGTCGAAACACGCCCGCATCTGCGCCTGCGAGGTCATCTGCGCCACGTGCAGGCCCATCTGTGCCACTTCGAGCATGTCGCCCGAGCCGAGCGAGTACCACGGGTCCATCACGCAGTCGTGGCCGAACGCGACCGTGATGCCGGCGGCCATCAGCTCGGGCACGCGGGTCATGCCGCGGCGTTTCGGGTAGCTGTCGTGACGGCCTTGCAGCGTGATGTTGATCAGCGGGTTGGCGATCGCGTTCACCTGCGCTTCGCGCATCAGCGGCAGCAGCTTGCTGACGTAGTAGTTGTCCATCGAGTGCATCGACGTGAGGTGCGAGCCGGTCACGCGGCCGTGCAGGCCGAGGCGCTGGGTGTGAAAGGCCAGCGTCTCGATGTGGCGCGACATCGGGTCGTCGCTTTCGTCGCAGTGCATGTCGACACGCAGGCCGCGTCCGGCGGCGAGTTCGCACAGGATACGCACCGACTCGGCGCCATCGGCCATCGTCCGCTCGAAGTGCGGGATGCCACCGACCACGTCCACGCCCATGTCGAGCGAACGCTTGAGGTTCGCGAGTGCGCTGGGCGAACGCAGCACGCCGTCCTGCGGGAACGCGACCAGTTGCAGGTCGAGATACGGCTTCACGCGCTCTTTCACGTGCAGCAGCGCCTCGACCGCGAGCAGCCGGTCGTCGCACACGTCCACGTGCGTGCGGATCGCGAGCAGGCCCTTGGCCACGGCCCAGTCGCAGTACTGCAAGGCACGTTCGACGAGTGCTTCCTGCGTCAGATGCGGTTTCAGCTCGCCCCACAGCGCGATGCCTTCGAGCAGCGTGCCGCTCTGGTTCACGCGTGGCAGGCCGTAGCTCAGCGTCGCGTCCATGTGGAAGTGCGCGTCGACGAAAGGCGGGCTCAGCAGCAGACCGCCGGCGTCGATCACCGGCACGCCTTCGGGCAGCGGCAAATTCGGGCCGACGGCCGTGATGCGATCGGCCTCGACGAGCACGTCGATGCCGGTGCGGCCGTCGGGCAAGGTGGCGTTGCGGATCAGCATGGTCATGGCGAAGCGTTTGAGTGAGACAGAGCCGATTGATGACCTCGCAGGTAATCGCCTCGGCGCGGCATCACGGCGAGCATACGGGCAACCGCAACGACGAAGGAGCACACACGATGAGCAGCGAATACCTCCCCCTGGCCGTGGGCCACATGATCGGTCTCGGCGCCATCGGCTCGTGCCTGGGCGTGGGCCTGCTCGGCTCGAAGTACCTGGAAGCCTCGGCGCGCCAGCCCGAGCTGATGGAGCCGCTGCAGAACAAGGTGTTCCTGCTGGTGGGCGTGCTCGACGGCGCGTTCATCATCGCGACCGGCATCGGCTTGTGGTTCGCCACCGCGAACCCGTTCGGCAAGTGATCGAAGGCGAGCGGCTTCACGAGCGCTCGCCCTTTCGATACGGCTTCATCAGCGCCTGCGGATAACCCGCGCGCCTGGCGACCAGCACCAGCGCGATGATCGACAGCAGGTAGGGCAGCATCAGGTAGACCTGATAGGGCACCTCGACACCCAACAGCCCGGTGCCCGACTGCTGCAGCCGCAGTTGCAACGCGTCGAACAGCGCGAACAATACGGCGCCCAGCAGCGCCTTGCCCGGCCGCCACGATGCGAACACCACCAGCGCCACGCAAACCCAGCCGCGGCCGTTGACCATGTTGAAGTAGAAGGCGTTGAAGGCCGCGAGCGTGAGGAAGGAACCGGCCACGCCCATCAGCGCCGAGCCGGCCATGATCGCGCCGATGCGCAAACGCGCCACATCGATGCCCTGCCCTTCGGCGGCGGCCGGGTTCTCGCCGACCATGCGCAGCGCCAGGCCGAGTGGCGTGCGGTAGAGCACGTAGCCGATCAGCGGGACCAGCACGAGCGCCAGCAGCGTCAGCGGCGTCTGCCCGGAGAGCACCGGAATCGGCAGCCACGTCATCTCGGCGAACGGCTGAACCGTCGGCGGGCTGTCGACCTTCGGAAAGCTCACGCGGTAGGCGTAGCTCGCCACGCTGGTCGCGAACAGCGTGATGCCCAGACCCGACACGTGCTGCGACAAGGACAAGGTGACCGTCAGCACACCGTGCAGCAGCCCGAACAAGGCACCGACCAGCGCAGCGACAAGGACTCCGAGCCACAAGCCGCCACCTTGATAAACCGTGAGCCACCCGGCGAACGCGCCCGCGACCATGATGCCTTCGATGCCCAGGTTCAGCACACCGGCACGTTCGCACAACAGCACCCCGAGCGTGCCCAGGATCAGCGGCGTGGCGATGCGCAGCACCGCGACCCAGAACGGCAGGCTGAGCAGCAGGTCGAGCGTTTCAGCGAGCAAGGCGCGGCCCCCCGAAGACGACGCGGTACTGCGCACACATCGTCGCGACCAGCATGCTGAGCAGCGACACCGCGACGATCACGTCGGCGATGTAGGTCGGCACATTGACGGCGCGGCTCATGCTGTCGGCACCGACCAGGATGCCGGCGACGAACACCGACGCGGCCACCACGCCGAGCGGGTTCAGCGCCGCCAGCATCGCGATCACGATGCCGCTGTAGCCGTAGCCGGGCGACATGTCGAGCGTGAGGTAACTCGTGCGCCCGGCCACTTCGATGGCGCCCGCCAGTCCGGCGAGCGCGCCCGACAGCAAGGCGACCTTCACGTTGACCCAGGCGACCGGCATGCCGGCGAACGCGGCGGCTCGGGCATTGGCGCCCACCGCACGAATCGCGAAGCCGGTGGTCGTGTACTTGAGCAGCGCCCACAGCGCGACGGCCAGCGACAGCGCCCACAACAGCCCCGTGTGCACGCGCGTGCGCTCGACGAGCTTTCCGAGCTGCACCCCGTCCTGCAGGGCAACGCTTTGCGGCCAGCCCATCGCGCTCGGGTCTTTCATCGCGCCGTCGAGCATCATCGAGACGAACAACAGCACGATGAAGTTCAGCAACAAGGTCGTCACGACTTCATCGACACCGAGCCGGCTTTTCATCAGCGCCGGGCCGAGCAGCAACAACGCGCCGGCCGCTGCTGCCGCCAGCATCATCAGCGGGAACAGCAGCCACGGGCTCAGCGCGAAGCCGCTGCCACCATGCAACCCGCCGACCGCCACGGCGGCGAGCGCGCCGGCATACAGCTGGCCCTCGGCACCGATGTTGAACAGGCGCGCCCTGAACGCGACCGCCGCCGCCAAGCCGGTCAGGATCAGCGGCGTGGCACGTGTCAACGTTTCGCTCCAGGCGAAACGCGAGCCGAAGCCGCCTTCGAGCAGCAGCGCATAAGCCTTGCCGACCGGCGCGCCGGCCCAGGCCACCAGCACCGAGCTGATCAGCAGCGTGAACGCAACGGCGATGAACGGCGCGCCGAACTGCATCGCGCGCGAGACCTGGGCGCGGCGTTCAATGCGCATGCGCTGCCCCTGCCATCGCCAGGCCGATGCTCGCGAGTGTCCAGTCGGCAACCGGCTTCGCGGCGGTCAGGCGGCCGTGGTGGATCACCGCGATGCGGTCGGCGATGGCGAAGATCTCGTCCAGGTCTTCGGAGATCAGCAACACCGCCGCGCCCTGCGCACACGCGTCAAGCAGTTGTTGATGAACGTAGGCGACGGCACCGACATCCAGCCCCCAGGTCGGCTGGTCGGCGACGATCAAGACCGGCGGCTTGGGGTCGCGCGGGTCGCCGGTCAACGCACGGCCGAGGATCAGCTTCTGCATGTTGCCGCCCGACAGCGCGGCGGTCGGTGTGGCCACACCCTGCGCCTGCGTGCCGCGCACGTCGAAACGTTCGATCAGGTTGCGCGCATGCGCTTGCGCCGCGCCGCGCCGCAACAGGCCGGCGCGCGAGAACGTCGGCGTCGTGAACCGCTCCAGCACCGCGTTTTCCCAGATCGGCAGATCGGTCACGACGCCGACCGCGTGCCGGTCTTCGGGGATGCGCGCCACGCCGGCGCGCACCCAGTCGCCGGGGCGCGCAACCATCGGCTGGCCGCGCAGTTCGAGCTGCCCGCTGCCCGCCGCGTGCAGCCCGAACAGCAACTCGGCGAGTGCTTGCTGGCCGTTGCCGGCGACACCGGCGATCGCGACGACCTCCCCCGCGTGCAGATCGAGGTCGATGCCTTCGAGTTTGCCGGCTGCACCCACGCCGCGCAGGCTGCATGTCAGTTCGCCCGGCGCCCGCGCGCGCCGCTGCGCCGGTTCGACCGTGCGCCCCACCATCAGCGCCGCCAGTTCGGCCTTGCTCGCGCCCGCCGCAGGCAGTGTCGCCACGAGCTTGCCACCGCGCAACACGGCGATGCGGTGCGACACGCGCAGCACCTCGTCGAGCTTGTGGCTGATGAAGATCACGCCCAGGCCCTGCGCGATCAGCTGCTGCAAGGTGTCGAACAGCGACTCGGCCTCGGCCGGTGTCAGCACCGCCGTCGGTTCGTCCAGGATCAGGATGCGCGCACCGCGCACCAGTGCTTTAAGAATCTCGACGCGCTGGCGCTCGCCGACCGAGAGCTGTTCGATCAGCGCGTCGGGGTTCACCTGCAGCCCGAAGCGCTGCGCCGTGTCCACCAAGCGCTTGCGTGCCGCACCTCGGCGCGAGAACGGCAGCCACAGCGGCTCCGTCCCGAGCATCACGTTGTCGAGCACCGACAGGTTGTCGGCGAGCGTGAAGTGCTGGTGCACCATGCCGATGCCGGCCGCGAGCGCGGCTTTCGGGTTGCCCGGTGGCAGGAGCTTGCCGAAGACCTCGATGTCGCCCCCGTCGGCGATGTAGTGGCCGAACAGGATCGAGACCAGCGTGCTCTTGCCGGCCCCGTTCTCGCCGAGCAGCGCGAGCACCTCGCCCGCGCCCAGGTCAAGCGAGATGGCGTCGTTCGCCACCAGGCTGCCGAAGCGTTTGGTCACGCTTGAGATGCGCAGCACCGGCGCCGCCGCAGCGGCCGGTGCTGCGGCGCGGCCCATCATCACTTGGCAGTGGGTTTCGGCTGGCTGTCGTCGACCTTCACCGTGAAGCTGCCGGCCAGGATCGCCTTCTCTTTGGCCTGCACCTTGGCAACGATGTCGGCCGGCACCTTCTTCTCGAACGTGCCCAGCGGCGCCAGCGCACTGCCCTTGTGTTTCATCATCGAGTACTCGCCGTACTCCTTCGCTTCGAACTTGCCGGCCTTGACCGACTTGATCGCCAGGTCGATCGTCGGCTCCATGTTCCACAGCGCCGAGGCGACCACGGTGTCGGGGTACTTGTCCTGCGTGTTGATCACGTTGCCGATCGCGAACTTGCCCTTTTCCTTGGCCGCGTCACTCACGCCGAAACGCTCGGCGTACATCACGTCGGCCCCCTTGTCGATCATCGCGAACGCGGCTTCCTTGGCTTTCGGCGGGTCGAACCAGCTGTTGATGAAGCTGACCATGAACTCGACCTTCGGGTTCGTCTCTTTCGCGCCGGCCATGAAGGCGTTCATCAGCCGGTTGACTTCGGGGATCGGGTAACCGCCGACCATGCCGATCTTGTTCGTCTTGCTCATGCCGCCGGCGATCATGCCGCTCAGGTAGGCCGGCTCCTGGATGTAGTTGTCGAACACGCCGAAGTTCGGCGCCTGCGGCTTCAGGCTGGAGCCGAGCAGGAAGCTGACCTTCGGGTAGTCCTTCGCGACCTTGCGCGCCGCCGCCTCGACCGCGAAGGCTTCACCCACGATCAGCGTGTTGCCGGCTTCGGCATACCCGCGCATCACCCGCTCGTAGTCGGCGTTGGTCACGTTCTCGCTGAACACGTACTCGATCTCGCCGCGTGCCACGGCCGCTTTCAGCGCCTTGTCGATGCGGCTGACCCACTGCTGCTCGACCGGCACGGTGTAGATCGCGGCGACCTTGAGCTTGGCTTGCGCGAAGGCGCTCGGGCCGAACCCGGCGAGCAGGCCGGCGGCCACGAAGGCAGCCAGGGCATGGCGGCGAAAACTCTGCATGAATCATCTCCTCGAAGGGGTTGGGAAGGGCGCTCGTCGGCGCAGGTGCTGATTAAGCAAGAGGCGTTCCTCGGGCGCAACGGGGTCTGCCCTGCACCGGCCTCGATGCTAGATTGCGCCCCAACATCAACAAGACAGGGAGCACACCTCATGGCCGATTCGATCCCGGCGCCGACCGACCCCTTGCGCCCGGCCGCCGCCCAGAGCCGCCCCTTCGCCCGCGCCGAGCCGGTGCGCCACCGGCTGCCGGTCAGCTTCAGCGGTTCGGGCAGCGAGTACTTCAGGATCTGGATCGTCAACCTGCTGCTCACGCTCGTCACGCTCGGCCTGTACTTCCCGTGGGCCAAGGTGCGGCGCCTGCGTTATTTCTACGGCAACACCTCGGTCGGAGACCACGCGTTCGACTTCCACGGCGAACCGCGGCGCATGCTGCGCGGCTTTCTGCTGGTGGGCGCGATGGCGCTGCTCTACGGCCTGGCGAGCAAGGTCTCGCCGATCTCGGGCCTGATCGCGCTGCTGATCGTGGCAGCGCTGTGGCCGGCGCTGTTTCGCGCGTCGCAGCAGTTCCGCATGGCCAACACCAGCTGGCGCGGGCTGCGCTTTCGTTTCAACGGCGACCTGGCCGGCGCCTACAAGGCGATGCTGCCCTTGTTCGTTCCCGGCCTGTCGATGCTCGGGCTCGGGCTGTTCGCCGGCTCGGCCGAAGACGCGCCGCCCGTGGGCGACCCGGGCGTGGTCGGCAGCGTGATCGTGCTGGTCGTCGCGCTGGCTTCGATGTTGCTGATCCCGCTGTTCCTGTGGATGCTCAAGAAGTACCAGCACGGCCACTACGCGCTCGGCCCGTTGCAGACCGAGCTGCGCACCAGCGCCGGCTCGTTCTACATGATTGCGCTGAAAACGCTGGGCGTGAGCCTGCTGGCCGCGCTGGGCGGCGGCGTCGCGGCCCTGGTCTTCGGTGGCGGCAGCGTGATGGCGTTGATGTCGGGCGGCGGCAAGGCTGCCGCCGGCGCGGCAACGGTCGTCGCCCTCGTCATCGGCTTGATCGCGATCTACGGCGGCGTGATCGTCGCGGTGCAACCTTACGTGGTGTCGCGCCTGCAGAACCTGGTGTGGGGCCGCACCGGCAGCAGCCAGGTGCGCTTCGAAAGCGACCTGCGCTTCTGGCCCCTCTTCTGGCTGACGCTGAAGAACCTGCTGCTGGTGATCGTCACGTTCGGCCTGTACTGGCCGTTCGCGAAGGTCGCGGTGGCCCGCATGCGCCTGCAGGCGGTCACCGTCGTCACGCGGCTGGCGCCCGACGAACTGGTGGGCTCGTTGCGCGAGCGTGCCGACGACGCGGCCGGTGATGCGGCCGGCGACTTGTTCGGCATCGACATCGGCCTGTGAGCGCCGCGCCCGACACGCTGGCGGCAGACCATTTCGATGGCGTGTCGGCGCGCGCCCGGCGCGTGCAGTTGCACATCGCCGGGCCGACCTTGCATGTCGCCGGTGACGGCGTGAGCCTGAAGGTGCCGCTGGCCGACGTGCGCTGGCCCGAGCGCACACGCCACGGCGCGCGGGTGGCGCACTTCGCCAGCGGCGGCTCGGTGCAGGCGCTGGACGCGGCTGGCTGGGACGCCTGGCTGCGCCGCGCCGGCGTGGCCGAATCGGCCGTCGTGAAAGCGCAGCAGAGCTGGCGCAGCACGCTGGTGGCGGTGCTCTTGCTGCTGGTGCTGGCCGCGGCCGGCTTCCAATGGGGCGTGCCGTGGCTCACGCGCGGTGTGCTCGCGGCCCTGCCCGGCAGCGCCGACCGCGCCATCGGCGACGCGGTGCTGAACTCGTTCGAGGGCGCGCTGCTGCTGCCCAGCAGCGTGCCCGCCGCGCGCCAGCAGGCGCTGCGCGACGCGCTGGCCCGCGCGGTGGCGCGCGACCCGCACCCGGCGCCCTACGAACTGCGTTTCCACACCAGTCCGAAGCTCGGCACCGCCGCCGACGCCAAGACCCGGCTCGGCGCCAACGCCTTCGCGCTGCCGGGCGGCACCGTGGTCGTCACCGACGAGATGCTGGAATTGCTGCAAGGCCGCGACGACGTGCTGATCGGCGTGCTCGGCCACGAGCTCGGCCACGTGCGGCGGCGCCACGGCATGCGCATGCTGATCCAGGCGTCGCTGATCGGCGCGGCCGCCAGCATCGCCTGGGGCGACTTCAGCACCGTGCTGGCCACCGCGCCGGTGCTGCTCGGGCAAAGCGCCTACTCGCGCGACTTCGAGCGCGAGGCCGATGCCGACGCGGTGGTTTTCCTGCGCGCCAACGGCTTGTCGCCGGCGGTGATGCTGGAGCTGTTCGAACGGCTCGGCAGGAACCGCGTGCCGAAGGGCGCCGAGCCGCCCGCGCCGGGCGGGGGCTTCGACCTCGGCATCGCGCTGGCCAGCCACCCGGCCGACGCCGAGCGCGTGCAACGCTTCCGCGACGCTGCGGCGCGCTGAACCGCTGTCGGCCAAACCTACAATCAGCGGTTGCCTGCCGCTTTTTGCCGCGCCTGTGCGCGAACCGCCATGAACCTCTCCGCCCTGTCCGCCCTTTCGCCGCTGGACGGCCGTTACGCCGCGAAAGTGGCGGCCCTGCGCCCGCTGCTCTCCGAATTCGGGCTGATGCACCGGCGCGTGCAGGTCGAGGTCGAGTGGTTCATCGCCTTGTCCGACGCCGGCTTCGCCGAGTTCAAGCCGCTCAGCGAAGCCTCGCGCGGTTTGCTGCGCGGGCTGGTGTTGCGTTTTTCCGAAGCCGACGCGCAGGCCATCAAGGACATCGAGCGCACCACCAACCACGACGTGAAGGCGGTCGAGTACTGGCTCAAGAGCCGCTTCGAATCGACGGCCGAGCTCAAGGCCGCCGGCGAGTTCGTGCACTTCGCCTGCACCAGCGAAGACATCAACAACACCAGCCACGGCCTGATGCTGCGCGCCGCGCGCACCGAAGTGCTGCTGCCGGCGATCGACAAGCTGGTCGAGCGCCTGCGCGCCATGGCCCACACCCTCGCCGAAGTGCCGATGCTGGCCCGCACCCACGGCCAGACCGCGAGCCCCACGACCGTGGGCAAGGAAATCGCCAACGTCGTCGCCCGCCTGGCCCACGCCCGCGAGCGCGTGGCTGCGGTGCCGCTGCTGGGCAAGATGAACGGCGCGGTCGGCAACTACAACGCCCACCTGTCGGCCTACCCCGGCTTCGACTGGGAAGCGTTTTCGCGGCGTGTGGTCGAAGGCGACGGCCAGCACGCCGGACTGGGCCTGACCTTCAACCCCTACACCACCCAGATCGAGCCGCACGACTGCATGGCGGAGCTGTTCGACGCGGTCACCCGCACCAACACGATCCTGATCGACTGGTCGCGCGACGTCTGGTCCTACGTGAGCCTGGGTTACTTCAAGCAGCGTGTGAGGGAAGGCGAAATCGGCTCGTCGACGATGCCGCACAAGGTCAACCCGATCGACTTCGAAAACGCCGAAGGCAACTTCGGCCTGGCCAACGCGCTGCTCACGCACCTGAGCCAGAAGCTGCCGATCAGCCGCATGCAGCGTGACCTGACCGACAGCACCGTGCTGCGCAACATGGGTGTGGCACTCGGTTACGCGCTGCTCGGCTACGACTCGCTGCTGCGCGGGCTGGACAAGCTCGAAGTCAACGAAGCAGCGCTCGCCGCCGACCTCGACGCGGCCTGGGAAGTGCTGGCCGAACCGATCCAGACCGTGATGCGCCGCTACCAGCTGCCCAACCCCTACGAGCGCCTGAAGGCGTTGACGCGCGGCAAGGTCATCACGCGCGAAGCGATCGCGGCCTTCATCCACACGCTGGAGATTCCAGCGGCCGAGCGGGATCGTTTGCTGGCGATGACCCCGGGCAGCTACACCGGCCATGCCGCCGCGCTGGCCAAACGCATCGCCTGAACCGCATGAACTTCACCGACCAACTGGCCCGCGCCGAAGCCCTCAACGACTCGCTGCTGTGCGTCGGCCTCGACCCCGACCCGTCGAAGTTCCCGGGTTCCTGGAAAGACGACCCGGCGCGCATCTTCGACTTCTGCGCGAGCATCGTCGATGCGACGCGCGATCTCGTCATCTCGTACAAGCCGCAGATCGCCTACTTCGCAGCGCACCGCGCCGAAGCGCAGCTCGAACGGCTGATCGCCCACATCCACGCGGTGGCGCCGCAGGTGCCGGTGATCCTCGACGCCAAGCGTGGCGACATCGGCAGCACCGCCGAGCAATACGCGCACGAGGTGTTCGAGCGCTACCGCGCCGATGCGGTCACGCTCTCGCCCTTCATGGGTTTCGATTCGGTCGAGCCCTACCTGAAGTACGAAGGCAAGGGCGTGATCCTGCTGTGCCGCACCTCCAACCCCGGCAGCGCCGACCTGCAGGCGCAAACGCTGCAGTCGGGTGACAAGGTCTTCGAGCACATCGCCCGCCTGGCCAGCGGTGCGTGGAACCAGGGTGGCCAGCTCGGCCTGGTGGTGGGCGCGACCTACCCGGCCGAGATCGCCCGTGTGCGCGAACTCGCGCCCACGCTGCCGCTGCTGATCCCCGGCGTCGGTGCGCAAGGGGGTGATGCGCTCGCCACGGTGCGTGCCGGCTGGCAAGGTGATGCGCAAGGCCGCACGCTCGCGCCGATCATCGTGAACTCTTCGCGCGCCGTGCTCTACGCCAGCCGTGGCGACAACTTCGCCGAAGCCGCACGCCAGGCCGCCTTCACCACCCGCGCCGAGTTGAACCTGGCTCGCCGGCCCGCTGCAGCCACCTTCTGAGCCGGCCGCCGACCCACGCATGGCGATCCAGCTCACGCCGACCACCGAAGCCGAGATGCGCGGCACGGTCACGCGCCTGATCGGTCGTTATTACTTCGGCACCACCTCGGCCGCAGCGCTGGTCTCGGCGCTGATTCTGGCCACGCTGACAGGCGTGATCGGCGCCGAGCAGCGTGGCCCCGTCGTCGCGGCGCTGGCGTTGTTCGCCGGGCTGTGCCTGTGGGTCTCGCAGCTCAGCCGCGCGTCCACGTTTCGGATGGTCGCGGGCCTGTGTGTCGTGGGCCTGGTATCGATCGCGTTCGCAGGCTGGGTCGCGGTGCTGATGCACGATGGCATTCGCAATCCGGTGCTCGGTTTCCTCGGGCTGATCGTGTGCGTGCTCAGTGCCATGACGGGCTGGCGCTGGGGCTTGTTGCTGTGCACGGCAGCGCTGGGCGAAACCGCCGCGCTCGCCTTCGCCGAAACATCGGGCTGGCTCCCGCCCCCGGCAGGCGCCACACCTTGGCTGCCGGTGATGCTGTTCCAGTGCGTGGTGATTTCGTGCAGCTGGATCGGCGGCAGCGTGATCTCGCGCGTGCTCACCCACTACCTGCGCACCGCCGCGCTGCGTGAGCAGCGCTTTCGCGGCCTGCTGCGCATTGCCGCCGACCGCTACTGGGAACAGGACCAGAAGTTCCGCTTCACTTACGTGGCCGACACGCGCGACGCCGAGCCCGGCCGCGAACGTGACGCCAGTGCGGGCTGGAACATCAACGACATGGGCCTGAACGAAGACCAGCTCGACGCGCACCGCGCCGACCTGGAAGCCCGCCGCCCGTTCACCGGCCTGCTCGTGCGCCGCCGCAACGACAAGGGCCGCAACCGCATCCACAGCATCAGCGGCGAGCCCAAGTACGACGAGGCCGGCGTGTTCAGCGGCTACTGGGGCGTGACCCGCGACGTGACCGACGAGCTGCGCGCGCAGCGCACCGTGAAGGCCACCGAAACCCGCTACCGAGAGCTCTTCACGCGCTCGCCCTCCCCGCTCTTTCTGCACCGCCGCAGCGTGGTCTTCGATGCCAACGAAGCGGCAGCGCGCTTGTTCGGCTTCGAGCACGCCGCGGCGATGGGCGGCGTCGACGTGATGATGCTGTTCCCTTCGGCTGAAACGCGCAAGCGTGTGACCGAGCGCATGGCGCAGCTCGAAGCGCTGCCGGTGGGCGAAGGCTTGCCGGTCATCGACCTGCAGACCCGCTCGGTCGACGGCCGCTTTCTCAGCCTGCAAGCCACCGGCGTGCGCGTGGACACCGCGGGCGGCCCGGCCACGCTCTCGATCTTCTTCGACGTAACGGCGCGCCAGGCCGCCGAAGCCGCACTGCGCCGCTCGGAAGCGATGCTCTCGCACCTGTTCGCCACCAGCCCCGACTGCATCATGCTGATCGAGATGGGCAGCGGCCGCTTTTCGCTCGTCAACGCAGCGTTCACGCGGCTCGCCGGGTTCACGGCCGACGAGGTGCAGGGCCGCACGCCGGCCGAGCTCGGCCTGTGGGGCGACGCGGGCAGCGCCGCGCAACTCACCGCCCGGCTGGCACGCACCGGCGTGACGAGCGAGCTGCCGGCGGTGCTGGTGTCGAAGGCCGGCGCGCAGGTCTCGATGATGCTGGCCGCCGCGCGCTTCGTGATGGACCAGCGCGAGTACCTCGTCGTCAACGCCCGCGACGTGACCGACACCGAGCGCACGCGGCTCGAACACGCGGCGATCCTGGAGCGCGCCTCGATCGGCATCGCCTTCACGCGCGACCGCGTCTTCGTGCAGGCCAACCCTTACTTCGAGCGCATGTTCGGCTGGCCCGAAGGCGGCTTGCGCAACCAACCGGGCTCGGTGGTGTGGCCCGACGAAGCCGGCTACGCCGACTATGGGCAGCAGGCCGGGCCGCTGTTGTCGGCAGGCCAGTCGTTCGAGCTCGAACTGCAGTTGCGCCGCCACGACGGCAGCGCCTTCTGGTGCCGCCTGCTCGCGCAGGCCGTGGACCGCAGCGACCCGAGCCGCGGCGGCACGATCTGGATCACCGAAGACATCACCGAACGGCGCCGGCTCGACCAGGCGCTGGCCGCGGCGCGCGACGCGGCCGAAGCGGCGAGCCGCGCCAAGTCGGCCTTCCTCGCCAACACCAGCCACGAGATCCGCACGCCGCTCAACGGCCTGCTCGGCCTGGCCCGCCTGGCGATGCAAGAAGACCTGCTCGACACGCGCCGCCAGCAGTACCTGAACCAGATCTTCGACAGCGCGCAGAGCCTGTCGGGCATCATCTCCGACATCCTCGACGTGTCGAAGATCGAGGCCGGCAAGATCACGCTCGAAGACCTGCCCTTCGGCCTGCGCGACACCCTGCAGGCGGTGCACCACGCCTACCAGTCGCTCGCCGACGTGAAAGGCCTGACGCTCTCCTTGAGCGTGGCCGACGACGTGCCCGACACGGTGCGCGGCGACCCGGTGCGGGTGCGACAGATCCTGTCGAACTTCATCACCAACGGCCTGAAGTTCACCGAGCGTGGCGAAGTGCGCATCGATGCGTCGACGACAGCACAGGGCGCGCTGCGGCTGGCCGTGGTCGACACCGGCCCGGGCATCGAGCCGGCCACGCAGGCCCGGCTGTTCATGCCGTTCTCGCAAGGCGACTCGTCGACGACGCGCCGGTTCGGCGGCACCGGCCTGGGCCTGTCGATCTGCCGCGAGCTCGCGCGCCTGATGGGCGGTGAAGTCGGCCTGCAGAGCACGCCGGGCCAGGGCAGCACCTTCTGGGCCGAGCTGCCGCTGCAGGCCGCCGAACCGGCGCAGGCCCCGGCCAACACCGAGGCCAGCGACATCGACCGCCTGTTCGGCGCGCGCGTGCTGATGGTCGAAGACAACCCCGTCAACATGATGATCGTGGTGGCCATGCTCGAACACTGGGGCGTGCGCGTGGCGCAGGCGCACGACGGCCGGATGGCGGTCGAGGCGGTGCACGCCGCCACCCACCAGGGCGACCCGTTCGACGCGGTGCTGATGGACGTGCAGATGCCGGTGATGAGCGGCCACGAAGCGGCGCGCGAGCTGCGCCGCCATTACACCGCACAGCGCCTGCCGATCCTGGCGCTGACCGCCGCCGCGCTGGTCTCGGAAAGAGACGACGCCATGCGCGCCGGCATGAACGACTTTCTCACCAAGCCGATCGACGCACCGCGGCTGCGCCAGTCGCTGGCGCGGCATGTGCGGGCGCGGGCGGCGGAGTCGCTGGGCTGAGTCGCTGGGCTGAGTCGCCGAAGACTGCGGCTCTGGCAACCTTGAAATTCCCGCTTCTAATTCTGGATTTTCAAGATAATATGACCCATGCTCAGGCGCACTTCGCTCGAAACCTCCGTCCGCTCCGCCCTGGCGCGCAGCCCGGCGGTGGCGCTCGTCGGGCCGCGCCAGGTCGGCAAGACCACGCTCGCCCGTTTGCTGCTGGGCGGTGCCTCACCGAACTGGTTCGATCTTGAAGACCCACAAGTCGAAGCGCAGCTCGCCTCACCGCTGGTGGCGCTGAAAGACCTGCGCGGCCTGGTCGTCATCGACGAAGTGCAACACGCGCCCGCCCTGTTCAAGGTGCTGCGGGTGCTGATCGACCGGCCCGACAACCCGGCGCGGTTTCTGCTGCTGGGCAGCGCTTCGCCGGCTTTGCTGCGCCAGTCGAGCGAGTCGCTCGCCGGGCGCATCGAGGTCATCGAAGCAGCCGGCTTCACGCTCGACGAGACCGGCGCCGAACACGCTGAAACGCTGTGGTCGCGCGGCGGCTTCCCACGCTCCTTCACCGCCGCCGATGACGAAGCCAGCCGCATCTGGCGGCGCGAGTTCATCCGCACCACGGTCGAGCGTGACCTGCCGCAGCTCGGCATGAACGTGGCCGCGCCCGCGTTGTACCGGTTCTGGTCGATGCTCGCGCACTACCACGGCCAGGTATGGAACGCCGCCGCGCCCGCCCGCTCGCTGGGTGTCAACGAAAGCACGGTGCGCCGTTATCTCGACTGGTTGACACAGGCCTTCCTCGTGCGGCAACTGCAACCGTGGTTCGCCAACCTCGGCAAGCGCCAGGTCAAGGCCCCGAAGATCTACCTGCGCGACACCGGCTTGCTGCACGAACTGCTCGGCATCAACGACCCGGCGGCGCTGCTGCGGCACCCGAAATCCGGCGCGTCGTGGGAGGGGTTTGCGCTCGACCAGATACTGCGAATCGCAAAACCCGACGCGGCCTACTTCTGGGCCACCCATGCAGGCGCCGAACTCGACCTGCTGATGATCAAAGACGGCCGGCGCATCGGCGTCGAATTCAAGCGCGCGGATGCACCGCAGTTGACAGCTTCGATGCGCATCGCCACGCAAGACCTCGCGCTTGACGCGCTGTATGTCGTCTACCCGGGTGAGCGGCGGTATGGGCTGGCGGACAAGACCGAGGCCGTTCCGCTCTCGGCGCTCGTGCCGGATACAGGGCTCACGATCGGATAAGCCCGTCAAACCACCAGCGGCAACTCGCGCAAACGTTTCCCCGTCAACACGAACAGCGCGTTCGCCAGCGCCGGCGCGATCGGCGGCGTGCCGGGCTCGCCCACGCCGCCGGGGTGGCGGGTGCTGGGCACGAGGTACGTCTCGATGCGTGGCGCGTCGGCCAGCTTAACCATCCGGTAGTCGGGGAAGTTCTTCTGCTTCACCACGCTCGCTTCGATGTCGATGCGGCCGTGCAGCGCCGCCGTCAAGCCGAAGATCACCGCACCTTCCATCTGCTGCGCCACGATGCCGGGGTTGACGACCGTGCCCACGTCGGCCGCGCAGACCACGCGGTGCACGCGCGCTTGGCCACCTTCGAGCGAGACCTCGACCACCTGCGCCACGATACTGCCGAAACTTTCATGCAACGCCACGCCGCGCGCGCGGCCGGCCGGCAGCGCACGCGCTGCGCCGAAGCCGGGCCAGCCGGCTTTTTCGGCGGCGAGTTTCAGCACGGCGGCGTGGCGCGGCGCCTCCTTCAGCAAGCCGAGACGAAACTGCACCGGGTCCTGCTTTGCTTCGAAGGCCAGCTCGTCGATGAAGGCTTCGGAGAAAAACGCGTTGTGCGAATGACCGACCGAACGCCAGAAGCCGACCGGCACGCCGCTGCGGGTGGCCACGTGCGCCATGCGCTGGTTCGGCACGGCGTACATCAGGTCGAACACCCCTTCGACGGTGGTCTTGTCGGGCAGGTCGACCGGGCCGGCCAGCGCCGGCAGCGCTCGCTCGATCCAGCGTGGTGTGATCGCGTCGCCGGCGCTGGTGATCGTCAGCGCCACGGGCAACCCTTGCGCGTCGAGGCCGGCCTGCATCAGGGCCGCAGCGGCCGGGCGGTAGAAGTCGTGCGTCGTGTCTTCTTCGCGCGGCCACACCAGCTGCACCGGGCGGCCACCGGCCTCGATCGCGATGCGCACCACCTGGCCGACGAAATCGATGTCGAGCCGGCGCCCGAAGCCGCCGCCGAGGTAGGTGACGTGCACCGTCACGGCATCGACCGGCACACCGGCCACCTGCGCCGCGAGAGCACGCGCCATGCTCGGCATCTGGGTCGGCACCCAGAGCGTGACCCGGCCGTCCTTGACCTGCGCGGTGCCATTGATCGGCTCGAGCGCCGCGTGCGCCAGGTAGGGCGCCCGGTAGAGCTGCTCGACCCGGCGCGCCGCGGCCGCGCCGGCCTGTTTCACATCGCCGCGCTGGTAGAAGGCGAAGCCGCCCTCCTGCGCGGCTGCGTCGCGCGCAGTCTGTTCCAGCGTCTGCATGATCTGCGTGCTGTCGAGCGTGCCGGCGGGTGGCGCCTGCCACTCGATCTGCAACGCGTCGGCGCCGCGCTTGGCATGCCAGTAGGTCGCACCGACCACCGCCACGGCGGCGGTGGAGCCGGCATACGGGCCCAGCCGCACGACGCGCTCGACCCCCGCCAGCTTCATCGCTGCCTCGACATTCACCACGCCCGGGCTGCCGCCGAGCATCGGGCAATGGCGCAGCACCGCGAACACCTGGCCGGGCTGGCGCACGTCGATGCCGAAGCGCGCCGTGCCGTTGCTCTTGGCGACCACGTCGGTGCGCGGCGCGGCCGTGCCGATCAGCTTCCAGCTCTTGCGGTCCTTCAGTGTCACGCTGCCCGACGGCGTGGCGGCCGCCGTCTTCGCCAGCTCGCCGTAGTGCGCTTTCGGGCCCGACGGGTGGCTGACCACGCCGTCGGCGACGACCAGGTCTTCGAGCGGGAGTTTCCATTGCAGCGAGGCCACGCCCAGCAGCTGCGCGCGCGCCGTGGCCGCGGCCAGGCGCAGCACGTCCCAGGCGTCGGCCACGCTCGACGAACCGCCGGTGACGCTGATGCCGAGCTCGCGCGCCGCTTTCGAGACGATCCACTGGCCGGTCTTGACGCTGCGCGTTTCGGCGCCGGGCTCGCGCTCGCTCGGGTGGAAAGGCAGGCTGGCGGAGAACATCGCCACGTTGCCGTAGAGCTTGTCGGCGCCGGCGTCGACGAGCTTCACTTTCGCCAGCGACACGTCGAGTTCTTCGGCCACCAGCATCGCCAGCGCCGTGTGCACGCCCTGCCCCATCTCGCTGCGGTTCATCGCCAGCAGCACGCTGCCGTCGGCGGCGATCTTGATCCAGCCGTTGAGGCCGAACTCTTCGTTCGCCTTCGGCATCGTGTCGGCCGAGCCAAGGCGGCTGCGTGGCGGCAGCAGGCCCCAGCCGACCACGAGCGCGGCCGCGGCCCCGAGCCCGCTGAGGATGAGCGCGCGGCGCTTCATGCGCGGGCCTTCACGACCGGGCGTTTGGCGGCGTCACCACGCACCACGGCCGCGGCGCTCTTGATCGCGTCGCGGATGCGCGGGTAGGTGCCGCAGCGGCAGATGTTGGTCATGGTGGCGTCGATGTCGGCGTCGCTCGGGTTGTCGTTCTTCGCCAGCAGCGCGGCGGCGGCCATCAGCATGCCGCTCTGGCAATAACCGCATTGCGGCACCTGGTGCGCGACCCAGGCGGTCTGCAGCGGGTGCGGCTTCTCGGTGCTGCCCAGCGCTTCGATCGTGACGATGCGCTTGCCGGCGACAGTCGACAGCGGCGTCACGCACGAGCGCACCGCCACGCCGTCGACGTGCACGGTGCACGCACCACACGCGGCCACGCCGCAGCCGAACTTGGTGCCGGTGAGGTTGAGCACGTCGCGCAGCGCCCAGAGCAGCGGCATGCTCGGATCGATGGCCGCATCGGCCAATTGGCGCGGCTGGCCGTTGATGTCGAGTTCCATGGTCTTCGCTTCAGTCCAGAACGACGTCGGTGCGCACCACGCCGGCCCGGTCGGCACGCGCGCTCATCGCCAGGCGCGTGCCCTTGGGCGCGCGCACCACCCACTCGACCACCGCACGGTCGGCCGTCACTTCGCGGTTCGGCAGAAAAGCCTGCAGCGTCGCCTTGGGCGCATGGCCTTCGAGCTGCGGGCCTTCGATGCGCGGCTTGCCGCTGACGAGCGACACGCTCGGTTCGTCTTCGGGCAGGTGGAGCTCGAAGATCACACCGCGCACCACCTTGCGCGTCAGCGCACGCTTGGTCACGTAGGCCGGCAGCCAGCCGCTGTTGGCGACCGCGAAGCGCACGCGCCAGGTGTCGGGCCCGAGCGCGCGCACTTCGGTGCGCAGCAGTTCGAGCCTGGGCAGGCTGAGCGCGATCTGGTTCATCCACGCCGGGAACCGCTCGACCTCTTTTTCACGCAGGTGCGGCGGCGGGTTGCGCCAGAAGTTCATCTTGTCCCAGCCGCCGATTTCCACCTGCCCGAGCTGCGGGTGCAGGAAGGGTTTCCAGTCGACGTGGGCGCGGCCGTCGCAGTGTTCGTCGCTCCACTTCAGCAGCTTGAGGTCGTCGGCCTCGGGATGGTCGCGGTACCAGTCGACCCACTTGTAGTCGGTGATGCCGGCGGCCTTGTTCGGGGCCCAGAGCTCGACCACCCAGAACAATGCGCCGAGGTGTTCGTACAACCAGTCCTGCGTGCCGCCGATGGTCTCTTTCGGGTGGTACTTGAAGTCGTGCCAGATGCTCACCGCCGGGTAGCCGGTGAGCGCGGCGCCGAGCGCGCTGAAACGCTTGATCGACCACAGGTCTTCGGGGACCATGTCGTCGTCGCTCATCGTGCCCATCGGCCGCAGGATCACGCCGCTGTGGGTGTGGTAACTGATGGCCGCGCCGATGTTCGGGTGCGTGATCACGAAGTCGACCATCGCCCGCACTTCGGGTTCGCTCGCCGGGTAGGCGCCGGCGCCGGCCTGCTCGAACTCCTGGCGCCAGAAGGCCGGGAAGTTGCGGTTCAGGTCGAGGCCTTCCACGTCCTTGTTGACGTTGATCGTGAGGCCGTCGTAGTTCTCGATCAGGCCTTCGGGCATGACGCGGTAGTACTCGCCGCCGAACTCGCCCGGCTGGCGCGCCACCATCAGGCGCGGGTCCTGCGTGCTCTTGCGAAAACCGCCGTGCGGGTCGGGGATGCGCATGAAGAGGGCACGGCCATCGCCGTCCACGTCTTCCACCGTCAGGCCCTCGACCGGCGCTTCGTCGAACGGATAACGCTTCGTGCTCGAACGAATGTGGCGCGGCTTGTCGGCCAGCGCGAGTTCGGCGCCGTCGGGGTTCAGGCGCGGGCACAGGTAGACGGTGCGGGTGTCGAGCAGCTGCGTGATCTGGTCGTCGAGGCCGTGACCGACGACGAGCCGGTGCAGGTAGTACAGCACCGCGGTGCTGGCGGTGAGCTCGGCGGCGTGGATGTTGCCGTCGGCCCAGAAGGCGGGCTTGTCGTCGGGCGCGCCGGTGGCGGTGTTGGTGACCGTCGCGACCCAGATGTCGCGGCCCTCGAAGCTCTTGCCGATCGACGCCACCGAAACCAGATCAGGCCGCGCGTCGGCGTAGTCGAACAGCAGGCGCGAGAGTTCGGTGTACTTGTAGAAAGTGTCGAAGTACGGGGTGGGCAGGGCAGGCGTGGTCATGGGCGGCGGCAGGACGGGAAGCGATGCAGCTTACCGCAGCATCGCCGCCCGGCCGCTCAGGCGGCCACCGGCGCGCCGTCCACGAAAACCCGCAGCTCGCCCGGTGCGAATGCGGTCCAGGCTTCGTTCTTCGTCAGCGGCTCGGTCACGACGATGGCGACGCGGTCGCTGGCCGAGGTGAGCTGCGCGAAGTCGACCGTCACGTCTTCGTCGTGCAGCGAGGCCTGCACGAACGGGTGCTGGCGCACCAGGTGGTGCAGGTGCGTCGAGCAGTGCGCCCACAACGCCTGGCCGTTGCTGAGCATGAAGTTGAAGCTGCCGTGTTTCGCGGCGATGGGCGCCAGCTCGCGCAGCGTGGCGGTGAGCTCGCCGATCGGCGGCACGCTCGCGTGCGCCTTGGCCAGCTCCTGCATCAGCCAGCAGAACGCACGCTCGCTGTCGGTGCCGCCGACCGGGCGGAAGGCACCGTGCAGGCGTGGCTCGAAGCCCTTCAGGTCGCCGTTGTGCGCGAACACCCAGTAGCGCCCCCACAGCTCGCGCACGAACGGGTGCGTGTTCTCCAGCGCCACGCGGCCCTGCGTGGCCTTGCGGATGTGGGCGACGATGTTGTCGCTCTTGATCGGGTAACGCCGCACCATCTCGGCCACCGGCGAGTGGCGTGCGCTCTGCGCATCGACCATCAGGCGCACGCCGGCGCCTTCGAAGAAGGCGATGCCGAAACCGTCCTTGTGCTCTTCGGCGCGGGTCGAAAAACCGGTGAAGCTGAACATCACGTCGGTCGGGGTGTTGGCGTTCAGGCCGAGCAGTTGGCACATCAGCGGCGGTCGACGAAGAGTTTGAGGATGCCCCTGGCGCTGACCAGATTGCCCGGGTTGCTGGTCTCGTCGAGCACGCCGCTCATGCGCCGCACGATGCGCGGGCTCTTGTTGGCGCGCCAGATCAGCAGGTCGGCCAGCCACGGGTGGCGGTTGACGATGTTGGCGCGCTGGTAAAGATCGAAGCGCGGCTTCAGCGCCAGCAGGCGGGCTTCGTAGTCGGCGCGCACCTGAGCGTCGCTCCAGCCTTGGGCCCGGCCGCCGAGCACCGACTCGGCGGCATGGAGGCCGGTCTCCAGAGCCTTGCCGATGCCTTCGCCGGTGAAGGAATAGGTGCTGCCCGCGGCCTCGCCGGTGGCGAGCAACCCGGGGCGCGTGAAGCGCGCGCCCTCGAGCGTGCAACGCAGCGGCGCGCCCTTCATCGGCCCGAGCAGCGTGCCGCCCTGCATCAGTTCGCGCGCCGGCGCGTAGGCTTTCTGGAAGTCGTCCATCACCTGGCGCAGGTTGAGTTCCTTCTTCGCCAGCTTGCCGTTCCGTTGTTCCGCATGGCTGTCGGCGATGCCGACGCCGATGTTGAACACCCCATCGCGGCACGGGAAAATCCAGCCGTAGCCGGGCGTGAGCGCGCGGTGCCAGACGATCTCGAGCGCGGTGATGCGCCCGACCATCGCGTCGTTCTTCACATAACCGCGCAAGGCCACGCCGCTCGGCGTGTGGCGCTGCGACATGCCAGCCGCGATCAGCGCCTGCGGCACCGCACCGCTGGCCAACACCACCCAGCGCGCGCGCAGCGTGTGGGTCGTTTCAGCGTGCTGCAGCGTCGCACCGACGACCTGGGTGCCCTCTTCGACCGGCGCCACGAAACGCAGCGGCGCGAACATGCGCACGCCAGCGCCGACCGCCGCACGGCACAGCACATGATCGAGCTGCTTGCGTGGCAACACCGCCAATGTGCCCGGCACGTCCACGCGCCCGCCGCGCGGCCCGATGCAGCCGACGAGGGACACCGGCTGCGCCAGCGCCATCACCGCGTCGAGCACACCGAGTTGGCGCAGCGCGCGGTGGGCGTCAGGAATGAGCGCGTCGCCGCAGACCTTGTCGCGCGGGAAGGCGTGCTGGTCGACCAGCACCACGTCGAGCCCGGCGCGCGCCAGCGTCAGCGCCGCCGCGCTGCCGGCCGGGCCGGCACCGACGACGAGCACGTCGCAGGCCGGTGGAAGATGTTCGGTGCCGAGATTCATGGCGCGTGGACTTTAGGAGCGGGTGGCCCCATGCGCAAGGCCGCGAACACCGAGCAGGCGGTGATGAAACCGACCAGCGCGAAGGTCTCGTGAAAGGCCCGCATCGGGTTCGCCGGCTGCGCCTGCAAGCGCCATTCGAGCACGATGCCGACCAGGCTGATGCCGACCGCACCACCGAGCTGGCGCAGGAAGTTGATGGTGCTCGCACCCTGCGAGATCAGCTCGTCGGGCAGGCCACGCATCGCGCCGAGGTTCAGCGACGGCAGCACGAAGCCCAGGCCGATGCGCCCGACGATCGCCCACAGCATGATCAGCCACAGCGATGTGGCCGTGCCGACGGTGATCATCAGCAGGAACGACGCGGCGAGCAGCACCAGGCCGGTCGACAGGATGGGCGCGATCGGCAGCCGGTCGGCGGCGCGCCCGACCAGCGGGATCGTGACCGCCAGCACCAGCCCCGCCGGCAGCAGCACCGCACCGGCCTGCGAGGGCGGCAGCTTCAGCGCGATCTGCATGAACACCGGCACCAGGTAGGTCGAGCCGAACAGCGCCATGCCGTAGATGAAGGCGACCACGCCGCCCATCGCGAACGGCCGGTGCTCGAACAGGCGCAGCTGCATCAGCGGGTGCGCCTTGCGGCGCTGCAGCTTGATGAAGACGACCATCGCGCCGAGGCTGCTGGCGATCAGGCCCCAGCCCGCCAGCGGCGACGGCCCGTGCAACTGCACCATGCCGTTGAGCAGCGACAGCACCGCGACGCTCACGAGCACGAGCCCGGCCCAGTCGAGCCGCGCGCCGGCGCGGTCGACTTCACCGCCGCCCGGCGCACCGACCGGCAGGTAACGCCGCGCCAGCCACAGCGCAGCGATGCAGAACGGCACCACCACGAAGAAGACCCCGCGCCAGCCGAACCACTCGACCAGCACCCCGCCCACGCTCGGGCCGAGCGCCGGCGCCAGCACCACGCCGAAGCCGAAGATGCCCATCGCCCGGCCCTGCTCGCCCTTGCCGAAGGCCCGCATGATGATGATGGCCGGAATGGGTTGCAGCACGCCGGCGGCCAGGCCTTCGGCGACGCGCATCGCCAGCACCAGCTCGAACCGGTTCGACAGGCCGCCGGCCACGCCGCCGACCATCAGCAGCGCGACCGCGCCGCAATAGGTGTGGCGGTAGCCGAAGCGTTCGAGCAGCCACGGCGTGGTCAGCATCGAAAGTGTCATCGCCGCCATGAAGCCGGCCGACAGCCACTGCGCCCGTTCCTGCCCGAGCGTGAAGACACGGCTCATGTCGGGCACCGCCACGTTGATGATGGTCGAGGCCATGATCGACGCCATCGTGCCGATCATCACCGTGAGCAGCACGCGCCAGCGGTAGTTCGGGCCGAAGCGCTGTTCGAGCGCGGCGCGCGAGTGGGGGCGGTTGGGGGTCATCTGCGCGACGGCTACGGTCGCGTCGCGAGCAGCTTCGTCCACCCGTCGCGCAGCGGCGCCAGATCGTCTTCAATAGTGCTCCAGAGCGTGTCGTCATCGATGCCGAGGTCGCCGTGAATCAAGCGGTTACGCACCGCGATCACCAGACGCCACGGCACATCGGTCGCCTCCGCTCTCACATCGGCCGGCACGTGGGTCGCAGCCTCGCCGATCAGCTCAAGATTTCTGAGCGTAGCGTCGTAGCGCATGGGGTCGGCCGCGAAAGACGCTCGATCAAGCCCTTGTGTGTACGCGCCGACCTTGCCGCAGAAGTCCAGCATGTCTTCGACGTAGAAGCGCCACTCGCGCGCCGGTGTGCCATCAGACATGAATCGCGTCTCGTTCGACGAAGGGCCGCAGCTGCGGCCTGAGCGCTTTTTCGGTCACCAGGTCGACAGCGCACCCCAACAGGTCTTCCAGATAGAACTGCACACCGAAGTACTGTGACGATCTGGCCGGGCCATCAAACCCGACGAGCACGTCGGCGTCACTGTCTTCGCGAGCCTGCTCCCTCGCTCGTGAGCCGAACAGCGCCAAGCGCGTCACACCAAAGCGGCGCTGCAGCTCCGGCTTGTGCAGGGTCAACAGGGCGAGCGTGTCAGCACGGTTCATGGCTCGAATGATGCCGCAAGTGGATTGGCGTGTGCTCACCAGATCGACACCTGCGCCTCCGGTGCCAGGTACATCGGGTCGCCGCGCTTCACGCCGAAGGCCGGGCCGAACGCCGGGTGGTTGCGCACCGCGCCGTTGACGCGGTATTCGTCGGGCGCGTGCGGTTCGGACTTGAGCTGGCGCAGCAGCGCTTCGTCGCGCACCTTGCCGCGCCACTGCTGGGCCCAGCCGAGAAAAAATCGCGCGTCGCCGGAGAGGCCGTCGATCACCGGCGAGGGCTTGCCGCCGAGCGCGACCTGCCAGGCCTTGTAGGCGATCGCGAGACCGGCGTTGTCGGCGATGTTCTCGCCGAGCGTGAGCTCGCCGTCTATCTTGTGGCCGGGCAACGGCGAGTAGGCGCCGTACTGCTCGACCAGCGCCGCGGTCTTGGCGGCGAAGCGCGCCTTGTCCTGCTTGCTCCACCAGTCGCGCAGGTTGCCGGCGCCGTCGTACTGGCTGCCTTCGTCGTCGAAACCGTGGCTGATCTCGTGGCCGATCACGGCGCCGATCGCACCGTAGTTGGCGGCGTCGTCGGCACCGGCGTCGAAGGCCGGTGGCTGCAGGATCGCGGCCGGGAACACGATCTCGTTGAGCGAGGCGTTGTAGTACGCGTTGACGGTCTGCGGCGTGAGGCCCCACTCGTCACGGTCGACCGGCCGGCCGAGCTTGGCCAGGCCACGTTCGAAGTCGAAGCCACGCGCCCGCACCACGTTGCCGACCAGGTCGTTGCGTTCGATCTTCACGGCGCTGTAGTCGACCCAGCGTGTCGGGTGGCCGATCTTGGTGCGGAACGTGGCGAGCTTGGCCAGCGCTTCGCTGCGCGTGGGCGCGCTCATCCAGCCGCTGCCGACGATGCTGCGGCGGCAGGCTTCGATGAGGTTCGCCACCATGGTTTCGATGCGCGCTCGCGCGGCCGGCGGAAAGTGTTTCTCCACATACCTTCTGCCAAGCGCCTCGCCGAGCGAATCGTCGACCAGGGCCACGCCACGCTCCCAGCGTGGTCGCTCCGCGGTGCGGCCTTGCAGTGTCATGCCGCTGAACACGAACTGCGCGCTCGAGAAGTCACGGCTCAGGTAAGGCGCGTAGGCGTGCAGCAGGCGCACGGTGGCGTAGGCCTTCCAGGCTTCGAGCGGCGCCGACTGCAGCAGCGCGCTCAGGCCGCGCAGGTAGTCGGGCTGGCCGACCAGCACGTCGTGCGTCTTGCCGGCAAGGCCCGCGGCGCCGAGCAACACCGGCCAGTCGAGCGCCGGGGCCAACTCGGCCAGGCGGCCCAGCTCGACGCGGTTGTAGACCCGCACCGGGTCGCGGTTCTCGACCTCGGACGCCTGCATTTTGGCGAGCTCGGCTTCGAGCACGAGCACGGCGCGGGCGTTGAGCTCGATGTCACGCTCGCCGGCGAGCGTGAGCAAGCGGCCGATGTACTCGACGTAGCGGACGCGCGCCTCGCGGAAGCGTGCGTCGGACTCGTGCAGGTAGTAGTCGCGGTTCGGCAGGCCCAGGCCGCCCTGCCACAGCGTGGGCACGTAGCGGGTCGCATCGCGGTCGTCGAGACCGATCGTCACGGAAAACGGTGCGCCGGCGCCCAGGCGGATCAAGCGGGCGAAGGTGGCCGCGAGTTGGCGGCGCTCGGTGATCGCGCGGATCGCGGCGAGTTCGTCGGCCAGCGGTTTCAGGCCGCGCTTGTCGAGCGTAGCTTCGTCCATGAAGCTCGCGTACAGGTCGTCGATCCGGGCCGCATCGGCGTCCTTGCCGCGGCTCGCGGCAGCCTGCTCGATCAGCACACGTAACTGGCCCCGGGTGCGTTCGTGGATGTCGGACAAACCGCCGATGTAGGCGCGATCGGCCGGGACGCTCGCGGTCTTCAGCCAGCGCCCGTTGGCGTGGCGGAACAGGTCGTCCTGCGCGCGCACGGCCGGGTCCATGCCATTGCGCTCGATGCCGCTGGCGAGCAGGGCCGGCTGCGTCGACGCCGGCCCCGAGGCGGCGCACAGCAGCGCTGCGAGCAGCACGAACAGGCCGGTGGAGCGGCGCAGCGTCAATCGGGTCTCCTGAGTGGCAGGGTTCGGCGCGGGTCAGGTGCGCCGCGAGACTGTAGCGGCTGGGCGCCGAATGTACGTTCGGCAGAAACGGCAACGGCGCCCGAGGACGCCGCTGCAGTCACTTGACTTCAGGCCAACCCTCAGCCCGCGGCCTTCACCTTCAGCCGCCACGCGTGCAGCAGCGGCTCGGTGTAGCCGCTCGGCTGCGCCAGGCCCTTGAAGACCAGATCGCTGGCCGCCTGGAACGCGGCCGAGCTGTCGAAGCTGCCACCCATCTTCTTGTAGAGCGGGTCGGCGGCGTTCTGCTTGTCGACCACCTTGGCCATGCGCTTGAGCGTGGCCTTGACCTGGCTTTTCTTCACCACGCCGTGCTGCAGCCAGTTGGCCATGTGCTGGCTGCTGATGCGCAGCGTGGCGCGGTCTTCCATCAGGCCGACGTTGTGGATGTCGGGCACCTTGGAGCAGCCCACGCCCTGGTCGATCCAGCGCACCACGTAACCGAGGATGCCCTGCGCGTTGTTGTCGAGCTCCTGCTGCTTCTCGGCATCCGTCCACTTCGGCTTCTTCGCGACCGGGATCGTCAGAAGGCCTTCGAGGATGGCATCGGCCTCGGCCGCCGCATCGGTCTTATCGAGCGCCTTCTGCACCGCAAACACGTCGACCTGGTGGTAGTGCATCGCGTGCAGCGTGGCGGCGGTCGGGCTCGGCACCCAGGCGGTGTTGGCGCCGGCTTTCGGGTGCGCGATCTTCTGCTGCAGCATCGCGGCCATCAGGTCGGGCATGGCCCACATGCCCTTGCCGATTTGCGCCTTGCCACGCAGCCCGCACTGCAGGCCGACCAGCACGTTGTTGCGCTCGTAGGCCTGGATCCAGGCGCTGGCTTTCATGTCGCCCTTGCGGATCATCGGGCCGGCCTGCATGGCCGTGTGCATCTCGTCGCCGGTGCGGTCGAGGAAGCCGGTGTTGATGAAGGCCACGCGGCTCGCCGCAGCCGCGATGCAGGCCTTCAGGTTGACGCTGGTGCGGCGCTCTTCGTCCATGATGCCGAGCTTGACCGTGCTCTGCGGCAGGCCAAGCACGCTCTCGACCCGGCTGAACAGCTCGGCTGCGAAGGCCACCTCGGCCGGGCCGTGCATCTTCGGTTTGACGATGTAGACCGAGCCGCTGCGCGAGTTCCGGATGCCGGCCTGGCCCTGGCGCTTCAGGTCGTGGATCGCGATCGTGGTGGTGACCACGGCGTCGAGGATGCCTTCAGGGATCTCGCGCCCTTCGCCCCACAGCACCGCCGGGTTCGTCATCAGGTGGCCGACATTGCGCACGAACATCAGCGAGCGGCCGTGCAGCGTGACCTTCTCGCCCTTGGGGCCGGTGTATTCGCGGTCGGGGTTCAGGCCGCGCGTGAAGGTCTTGCCACCCTTGCTCACGTCTTCGGTCAGCGTGCCCTTCAGGATGCCGAGCCAGTTGCCGTAGGCCTGCACCTTATCGTCGGCGTCGACCACGGCGACCGAGTCTTCGAGGTCGAGGATGGTCGAGAGCGCCGATTCGAGCACGAGGTCGCTGACGCCTGCCGCGTCGCTCACGCCGATGGCTGTGCTGCGGTCGATGCGGATGTCGAGGTGCAGGCCGTTGTGGGCCAGCAGCACCGATGACGGTGACGCGGCCTTACCTTGATAACCCACGAACTGCGCCGGCTTCGCGAGCGCGGTGACGGCGCCGCCCTTCAGCGTGACGACGAGCGCACCGGCTTCGACGCGGTAGCCGGTCGAGTCGACGTGCGAGCCCTTCTTCAAGGGCGCGGTGCGGTCAAGCACGTGGCGTGCATAGTCGATCACCTTCGCGCCGCGCACCGGGTTGTAGCCGCGGCCCTTTTCCGCGCCGCTGTCTTCGGCGATCACGTCGGTGCCGTACAGCGCGTCGTACAGCGAGCCCCAGCGCGCGTTGGCAGCGTTGAGCGCGTAGCGTGCGTTGGTGATCGGCACCACGAGCTGCGGGCCGGCCTGCAGCGCGAGTTCGGCGTCGACGTTCTTCGTCGTGGCTTTCGCGCCCACGGGCACAGGAACCAGGTAGCCGATCTTCTCGAGGAAGGCGCGGTACTTGCGCATCTTCTTGATGGGGCCGGGGTGGGCGCAGTGCCACTGGTCGAGCTCGGTCTGCAGCCGGTCGCGCTCGGCCAGCAGCGCGGCGTTCTTCGGTGCGAGATCGTGCACGATCCTGTCGAAGCCGGCCCAGAAATCGGCGCTCTTCACGCCGGTGCCGGGCAGCACCTGTTCTTCGATGAAGCTGTGCAGGTTGGCGGCGACTTGAAGGCCGTGGACGGTGGTGCGTGCGGTCATGGTGATCTGGCGTTTCAGGTGGGAAAGAAGTCGAGCACATCGCGCAGGCTGGTGCCGGTGCGTGTGGGCTGGGTGTCGAGTTGTTCGAGCGGCAACGAGAAGCGGTTGACCCACAGCGTGGCGTAGCCGTACCAGGTGGCGCCGATGGCGTCCCAGCCGTTGCTCGACACGAACAGGATGTCTTTCGCTGGCAAGTTCAGTGCCTGCGGGCCGAGCGCGTAGGCAGCAGGGTCGGTCTTGAATTTGCGAAGCGCGTGCACGCTGAGCACGTGCGCCAGCAGGCCGGAAAAACCGGCGCTCTTCACGGCCACGCCCAGCATCTCGGGGTCGCCGTTGCTGAGGATGCCGGCCGGGATGTTGCGTGCCTTCAGTTCGGCCAGCACCTCGCGGTTTTCGGGGAAGCTGCTGAGGTGGCGGTACTGGTTCATCAGCCGGTCTTCGATCGCCGGCGTCAGCGCCAGGCCGAGGCGCAGCGCGGCGAAACGCAGGCCGGCGCGCGTCAGCTCCCAGAACGGCTTGTACTGGCCGCTCATCGAGGTCAGGCGGGTGTAGTCGATCTGCTTGTCGCGCCACAACACGCTCAGGCGCTCGCCAAAACCGGGGAACAGCTGCTCGGCCAGCAGCGACACGCTGTACACGTCGAACAGCGTGCCGTAAGCGTCGAAGAGCACCGCGCGCGGGGTGGGAATGGCGGGTGTTTTCTCCATAAGCTGCACTCTATTCGACGCCTCGATCAGCATTAAGTACGATCACATCCTGTTATTCATGACTTGAACAGCACTAATCGTGGACCGACTCAAACAGCTCGAATCCTTCGCCGCGGTGGCCACCAAGGGCAGCCTGACGGCCGTGGCCAGTGCCGAAGGCGTGGCACCAGCGGTGATCGGCCGGCGCATCGACGCGCTGGAACAGCGCCTCGGCGTGAAGCTGCTGCTGCGCACCACGCGGCGCATCACGCTGACGCACGAAGGCAGTGCCTTTCTCGAAGATTGTCAGCGCTTGCTCTCAGACATTGCCAATGCCGAAGCGAGCGTGAGCGCCGGCGGTGTGAAGGCCAGCGGGCATTTGCGCATCACCGCACCGGCCGGTTTCGGGCGCCGCTACGTGGCGCCGCTGGTGCCGCGTTTCCTGGCGCTGCACCCCGAAGTGAGCCTGTCGCTGAACCTCAGCGACCGCGTCGTCGACATCGTCAACGAGAGTTACGACTGCTCGGTGCGGGTGGGCGACCTGCCCGACAGCAGCCTCGTCAGCGTGCGGCTGGCCGACAACCGGCGGCTTTGCGTGGCGACGCCGGCCTACCTGAAACGCGCCGGCACGCCGAAGCACCCGACGGACCTGTCACGCCACGAATGCCTGACGCTCAGCAGCGACGCCAGCCAGACCCGCGGCTGGGCCTTCACCGTCGACGGCGAAGTGGTGCACCTGCGCCCACGCGGCCGGCTCGATTGCAGCGACGGCCAGGTGCTGCACGCCTGGTGCTCGGCCGGGCTCGGGCTGGCGTGGCGCTCGACCTGGGAGGTGGAGCAGGAGCTGAACCGCGGTGAACTGGTCAGCGTGCTCGACGAGTTCGCGGCGCCGCCGAACGGCATCTACGCCGTGTTCCCGCACGCCAAGCACCTGGCGCTGCGGGTGCGTTTGTGGATCGACTTCCTGAAGCACAGCTACGGCGACAGCGCTTACTGGAACAAGGCTCCGGCTGCGCGTGCCGCGAGCGCCTGACGGCCACAAAGAAGCCCGCACGCGGCGGGCTTCTTCGTTGCAAGCCGGGGGCTTACTTGCTCAGGCATTCCTTCATGAAGGCCTTGCGCTCGTCGCCCTTGGTCGTTTTGGCCTTCGGGTCGGCGTTGCACGCCGTCATCTTGCTTTGCTGGGTGGTTGCGGGCTTGGCCGACAGGCAGGTCTTCATGAAGGCCTTGCGCTCGTCGCCCTTCTTCTCGCCGGCTTCCTTGTTGCAGTCGCCCATCTTGGTCTGCTGCTTGCCCATCGGCGCGCTCGCGCCCTTTGCCATGTCGGGTGCTTCCTTGTGGGTGGTGGCGAAGGCCGAGGTCGACAGTGCGGCCAACGAGAGGGCCAGAACGGTGGTCAGGTGTTTCATGGGTTTCCTTGAAGTGTGCCTCTGGGGGCGGGTTGCCGGCGTGGATTGAAGCATGCGGGCCGAGGGCCAGCAAGGCAGAAACGTTGCAGGGTGTGTTGCGGTGGACACAGCCGCAAGACACATTCCGCGCTTCTTGCGCCCGATCAATTCAGAGGATGCGCCGCGGGTGCGCCAGCGTTTCGTGCGCGGCATGCAGCCGGCGCACCAGGACGCCGATGAAGGCGGCGTCGAAGCGGTGCCGGCAGTTCGGGCTGACCTGTACCAGCGTGTCGGGCGTGAACGAGATCGTGGTGGCGTGCTCGGTCACGATCACGTCGGTGCTGTGCTTCTTCAGGTCGGGGCTGGGCGCCAGGTAGGCCATCTCGCCGATCGAGGTGCCGGCGCCGAGCTGCGCCACCTTCTTGCCGTCGCGGAACACATCGACCTCGCCTTGCGCCAGGATGTGGAAGCTGTTGCCTTCTTCACCCTTGCGGAACAGCGCATGGCCGAAGTGGAAACGTTGCCACTTCGCGCGGTGCACCACTTCCCACAACTCCACGTCGCCGAAACCGCCGAAGAAGTCGAGCGAGCGCAACAGGTTGAAACGTTCGGAGTCGAGCACACCCTGGAGCTGGCCGCGCGGCACCTGCTGGTTGGTGATCAGGCCCGACAGCGCCTGCGCGAATTCGTCCCAGGTGGCGTAACGATCGGCCGGGTTCTTGGCCAGGGCGCGCTGCACGACCGCGTCGAGCCCGGCACTCACGCCGGTGCGCAGCGCCGCCAGCGGGCCGGGCTGCACGTGGTAGATCTGCTGCATCATGGCCGACTGCACCTGGGCGTCGAACGGCGGGCGCCCGGCGATCAGGTGGTAGAGCACGGCGCCGAGCGAATACATGTCGGCGCGCGCGTCGAGCGTGTCGCCTTCGAGCTGCTCGGGCGACATGTAGGCGAGCGAGCCGACGCGGTGGATCTGCGTCACGTCCGAGGCCAGGTTCAGCACGCTGCCGAAGTCGCTGATCTTCACGTCGGTGACGCTGCCGTTGTTCAACACCGCCAGCAGGTTGGCCGGTTTCACGTCGCGGTGGATCAGGCCCTGGCGGTACACGTAACCCAGCGCCATGGCGCACTTGAAGCCGATTTCGACGATCAGCTCCAGCGACAACAGCTGGTCGGCGCGGCAGTACGGGCGCAGCGTGCTGCCGGGCACGTATTCCATCACCAGGTAGGGCGACACGAGGTCGGGCACGGCGTCGAAGATCTGCACCACGTTCGGGTGGTTGAGGCGGCCGACGAGCGCGGCTTCGGCGGCGTAGAAACGCTCGGAGAAGCGGCCGTCCATCGTGTCGATGGCGGCCATCGGGCGCACCCGCTTGATCGCCACGTCGCGGCCCTGAAAGTCGTCGTGGCACAGGAAAACTTCGCTGGTCGCGCCCTCACCGATCAGCTTGAGCACGCGGTACTTGCCGATCATCGCCGGCAGGGCGGCGGCGCCGGGCGCGGGCGCGAGCGTGCGCGGGCTGGGGGTCGTGGTGGAAGACGAAGACATGGGGCGTGAAGGGGCGCAGGTGCACCGGGGAGCATCTTCGCACCGACAGCGCCCGCGCGCTGCCCCGATCAGCAGGGCAATTGGCCGCCAATCGTGAAGCCGTTGCGGCCCCGTGGCGGGGCATCGCGCGGGTTTCGCCCCCGTAGAATCGCCCGATGATCCAAGCCAAACAAGAGCTGCTCGCCGCGCTCGCCGCCGCGATGGCCGAGGTCGAGCCCGGTGCCACGCTGGCGCCGGCCTTCGAGTCGCCGAAACAGGCCGCGCACGGCGACTTCGCCTGCACGGCGGCGATGCCGCTGGCCAAGGCCCTGAAGAAGAACCCGCGCGAGGTGGCAGGCGAACTCGTCGCCGCGTTGAACCGCCAGCCGGCCGTGCAGCGCTGGGTCGAGGCGCTCGAGATCGCCGGCCCGGGCTTCATCAACCTGCGCCTGAAGGCCGCCGCCAAGCAGGCGGTGGTGAGCGAAGTGCTGGCCGGTGGCGCGCAGTTCGGCCTGCAGGGCCAACGTGACGACAAGGTGCTGGTCGAGTTCGTCTCGGCCAACCCCACCGGCCCGCTGCACGTGGGCCACGCCCGCCAGGCCGCGCTCGGCGACGCGATCTGCAACCTGTTCGAGACGCAGGGCTGGCGTGTCACGCGCGAGTTCTATTACAACGACGCCGGCGTGCAGATCGCCACCCTGGCGAACTCGGTGCAGGCACGGCTGCGCGGCTTCAAGCCGGGCGACGCGCAGTGGCCGGAGTCGGCCTACAACGGCGAGTACATCGCCGACATCGCCGCCGACTTCTCGGCCGGCAAGACCGTGAAGGCCGACGACCGCTCGTTCACCGCCTCGGGTGATGTGGACGACCTCGACGGCATCCGCCAGTTCGCCGTGGCCTACCTGCGCCACGAACAAGACCTCGACCTGCAGGCCTTCGGCGTGCGCTTCGACCACTACTTCCTCGAGTCGAGCCTGTATTCGAGCGGCCGTGTCGACGCCACGGTGCAGCGCCTGATCGCCTCGACCAAGACCTTCGAAGAAGGCGGCGCGCTGTGGCTGCGCACCACCGAGTACGGTGACGACAAGGACCGGGTGATGCGCAAATCGGCTCCGGCCGGAGCCGATTCGTCATCCACGGGCGCGGCCGTCTACACCTACTTCGTGCCCGACGTGGCCTACCACCTGCAGAAGCACGAACGCGGCTTCACCAAGGCCATCAACATCCAGGGCGGCGACCACCACGGCACCGTGGCGCGCGTGCGCGCCGGCGTGCAGGCGGCGGGCCTGGGCGTGCCGGCGGGTTACCCCGAGTACGTGCTGCACAAGATGGTCACGGTGATGAAGGGCGGCGAAGAGGTCAAGATCTCCAAGCGCGCCGGCAGCTACGTGACGCTGCGCGACCTGATCGACTGGACCAGCCGCGACGCGGTGCGTTTCTTCCTGCTCAGCCGCAAGGCCGACACCGAGTTCACCTTCGATGTGGACCTCGCGCTGAAGCAGAACGACGAGAACCCGGTGTTCTACGTGCAGTACGGGCACGCGCGCATCTGCTCGGTGATCCGGCAGTTTGCCGACAAGGGCGGCGACGTGGCCACGTTGAAAGCTGCCGACCTCTCGCGGCTCACGGCCCCGAGCGAAGCGGCACTGATGCTCAAGCTCGCCGCCTACCCGGCGATGCTGGCCTCGGCCGCCGCCGACCTGGCGCCGCACGACGTGGCGTTCTATCTGCGCGACGTGGCCAGCGCGTTTCACAGCTATTACGCCGCCGAGCGTTTTCTCGTCGACGATGCCGAGCTGGCGCGGGCGCGGCTGGCGCTGCTGGTCGCCACACGGCAAGTCATTCATAACGCCCTCGGGGTGCTCGGTGTGAGCGCGCCGGAGCGCATGTCCCGGGAAGGTGTGGCCACCGAGATGGAAAACACATGACATTGCAGAGCAGTTCGAAGCGCGGCTTCGCCAAAGGTGGGCAGCGTGGTGGTTTCGCCGTCGGCCTGATCGTCGGCCTGCTGATCGGCCTGGCGCTCGCGCTCGGCGTGGCGCTGTACGTCACCAAGGTGCCGGTGCCCTTCGTCAACAAGGTGCCGCAACGCACCGCAGGGCAAGACGCGGCCGAGACCGAGAAGAACAAGAACTGGGACCCGAACAGCCCGCTGTACGGCAAGAACCCGGCCCGCGCCGCCAGCGGCGCGGTGGCCGCTTCGGCGCCACCCGTCGTGGCCGGTCCGGCTTCGGCAGCGGCCTCTGCCCCCATGCCCTTGTCACCCGCCGCAGCGCGCGATCCGGCCGCGATCCTGAGCGGCGCGGCCACCGGGGCGCCGGCTCCGAAGGCAGCAGCGTCAGCGCCGGCCGGCCCCGACCCCTTCGTCTACTTCGTGCAGGCCGGCGCCTACGGCAAGACCGAAGACGCCGAGCAGCAGCGCGCGCGCCTGGCGATGCTGGGCCTGGAAGCGAAGCTGACGGAACGCGAGCAGTCGGGGCGCACGGTGTATCGCGTGCGGCTCGGCCCGTTCGACAAGAAGGACGACGCCGACGCCGCCAAGCTCAAACTCGGCGACGCCGGGATCGAATCGGCCTTGGTGCGGGTGCAACGTTAGGCCGCGGCGGCGATGGCCTGAACTTTGCTCGACCTGTGTGACTCTTTGTGTGGTGCGAACTTCTGGACCGTCTGGACCCAATGAACATGAAACGTCGTGAGTTTTCCGCAGCGGTGATCGGGGCCGGCGTCGGCGCCATCTCGATGACCACCCAGGCCCAGGGCGGCCCGATCGAAGGCACGCACTACGTGCGGCTGAGCCAGCCGGTGCCCACCACGGCCGCCGGCAAGATCGAAGTGGTCGAATTCTTCTGGTACGGCTGCCCGCACTGCAACGCCTTCGAGCCGGCGCTCGAACCCTGGATCAAGCAGTTGCCGGCCGACGTGGCTTTTCGCCGTGTGCCGGTCGCGTTCAGCCAGGAGCCGTTCTTCGCCCACCAGCGCATCTTCTACGCGCTCGAAGCGCTGGGCCAGTTGCCGGCCCTGCACCGCCGCGTGTTCTACGCGATCCACAGCGACCGCCAGCGGCTCGACAAACCGGCCGAGATTTCGGCGTTCATGGCCAAGCACGGTGTCGATGCGACCAAGTTCATGGAAGCCTTCGACTCCTTTTCGGTCCAGACCAAGGCGCGCCAGGCGGCGCAACTGTCGGCCGCCTACAAGATCGACGGCGTGCCGGCGATCGGCGTTCAGGGCCGCTACTACACCTCGGGCCCGCTGGCGGGCAACAACGAGAAGTCCCTGGTGGTTGCCGATTTCCTGATCGATCGGGTCAGAAAAGGCGCCTGATTTCGCGCCCCCGGGCCCGGGCTGCACGCCCTGGGCGCTGAGGCATGAAACTCTGTGGGCTAGAATGTCTGCAAGTTTCATGCCTTTATGACCCCCGCACTCCACATTCCCCTTTTTGGCGCACGGCCGGTGCGCCGACTCACGCTGGCCGGGGCACTGCTCGGCGCGCTGTTGTCGCTGCCGGCCCAGGCTGAAAAGGCCGATCGTTTCAAGCCGCTGAACGTCGAAGCCGACCAGCCGGGCAAGATCGACCTGCAGAACCAGTTCGTCGTGTTCAACGGCAACGTGGTCGTCAGCAAAGGCACGATGCTGATCCGCGCGGCGCGCATCGAAGTGCGCGAAACCCCCGGCGGTTACCACACGGCCGTGGCGACCGGCGCGCCGGGCAAGCCCGCCACGTTCCGCCAGAAGCGCGACGGCGTGGACGAATACATCGCCGGTGAAGCCGAAAAGCTCGAATACGACGGCAAGACCGACACCATCCGCTTCGTGACCAACGCGTCGGTGCGGCGCCTGCGCGGCGCGGCGGTGGCCGACGAGATCGCCGGCAACCTCGTCACCTACGACAGCACGACCGAAGTCTTCAGCGTTTCGGGCGGCGCCGCGCCCACGCCCACCAACCCCGGCGGGCGCGTGCGCGCCGTGCTCACGCCGCGCGAAGGCTCGGAAGCGGCGGCCGAGGCCGCTTCGGCCGCGTCGGCCCCCACGCCGACGCTCCGGCTCAGCCCGGCGCTCGGAGAAAAACGTTGAGCGTGGCGGAGGTGGGCGCTTCGGCGCATCGGCTCGAAGCCCGAGGCCTGCAGAAGTCGTACGGCGCGCGCATGGTCGTGAGAGACGTTCACCTGGCGGTCGGCAGCGGCGAGGTGGTCGGCCTGCTCGGGCCGAACGGCGCAGGCAAGACGACGAGCTTCTACATGATCGTCGGCCTGGTGCGCGCCGACGCCGGCGAGATCAGCATCGAAGGCGAGCGGGTCGACCGGCTGCCGATCCACAAACGTTCGCGCATGGGCTTGTCGTACCTGCCGCAGGAAGCGTCGATCTTCCGCAAGCTGACGGTCGAAGAGAACGTGCGCGCCGTGCTCGAGCTGCAGATCGGCCCCGACGGCAAGGCGCTGAAACCGGCCGTGATCGAAGAACTGCTGAACGGCCTGCTGCGCGACCTGTCGATCGACAAGCTGCGTGCCTCGCCGGCGCCTGCGCTGTCGGGCGGTGAACGCCGCCGTGTCGAGATCGCGCGCGCACTGGCCACGCAGCCGCGTTTCATCCTGCTCGACGAGCCGTTCGCCGGCGTCGACCCGATCGCGGTGCTGGAGATCCAGCGCATCATCAGTTTCCTGAAGAGCCGTGGCATCGGCGTGTTGATCACCGACCACAACGTGCGCGAAACGCTCGGCATCTGCGACCGCGCCTACATCATCAGCGAAGGGCGGGTGCTGGCCGAAGGCACGCCGACCGAGATCGTCGACAACGCCGACGTTCGCAAGGTCTACCTCGGCGAACACTTTCGAATGTAGGGCTGCATCCGATGAAGCCCACGCTCCAGTTCCGGCTCTCGCAGCACCTCGCGCTGACCCCGCAACTCCAGCAGTCGATCCGCCTGCTGCAACTCTCCACGCTCGAACTCCACCAGGAAGTCGAGCAGATGCTGGAGCAGAACCCGTTCCTCGAAGTCGAAGAAGACGCCAGCTCGGCCTTCGAGCCGCTGACCGAGCGCCTGACGAGCGCCGAACGTGCCGGCGAGCGCGAAACCGAACGTGCGGCCGAGAGCGGCTCGGAAGGTGGCAACGACGAAGCCGCGCCGATCGACGCCGCCGACTTCGGTGGCACCGAGCGCGAAGACTGGGAAAACGGCACCGAGCGCGAAGACTTCGACGGCATTCGCGAAACGCCTGGCAAGAGCAGCACCAACAACGACAGCGACGAGTTCGACGGCCAGGACCGCGACGCCCCGCTGCCGAGCCTGCAGGACCACCTGCGCGAGCAGCTCTCCAGCATGCGCCTGTCGCCGATGGACGCGGCCGCGGTGATGGTATTGCTCGAATCGCTGAACGACGACGGTTACCTCGACGACCCGCTCGAAGACATTGCCGCGCATCTGCTCGGTGAAGACGCTTCCGAGCAGGAACGCGAAGACCTGCTCGCGCGCCTGCAATGCGGCCTGCGCTTCCTGCAGAGCATGGAGCCGACCGGCGTGGGCGCCAGCAACCTCGGCGAGTGCCTGATCCTGCAACTGCGCGCACAGCCGCGCTGCGAAGCGCAGATGATCGCGATCATCGTCTGCAAGCAGCACCTCGAGCTGCTGGCGCGGCGCGACCTGAAGAAGCTGATGGCCGCGACCGGCGCCGACGACGACCTGCTGCGTGAAGCGCAGGCGCTGATCAAAGCACTCGAGCCCAAGCCGGGCCGCCAGTTCGCGCGCGCCGAAGCCAACATCGTGATCCCCGACGTGATCGTGCAGAAGGCCGGGCGCGGCTGGAAAGTGGTGCTCAACCCCGACGTGATGCCCAAGCTGCGCATCAACGACCTCTACGCCAACGCGATCCGCCAACAGCGCGGCGCGGGCTCGCGCAGCGGCGGCGAAGGCGCGAACGGCGCCGGTGCCGGCCTGAACACACGGCTGCAGGAAGCGCGCTGGTTCATGAAGAACATCCTGCAGCGCTTCGACACGATCCAGCGGGTGTCGCAGGCCATCGTCGAACGCCAGAAGAGTTTCTTCACGCACGGCGCGATCGCGATGAAGCCGCTGGTGCTGCGCGAGATCGCCGACGAACTCGGGCTGCACGAGTCGACCATCTCGCGCGTGACGACCGCGAAGTACATGTCGACGCCTTACGGCACCTTCGAGCTGAAGTACTTCTTCGGTTCGTCGCTGAACACCGAAGCCGGTGGCAACGCGTCGAGCACCGCGGTGCGGGCGCTGATCAAGCAGATCGTCGCGGCCGAGAACCCGGCCAAGCCGCTCTCGGACAGCCAGATCTCGCAGATGCTCGACGAGCAGGGCATCCAGGTCGCGCGCCGCACCGTGGCCAAGTACCGCGACGCGCTGAAGATCGCGCCGACCCAGTTGCGAAAGGCGATGTAGCCATGCCCTTGCCGATCTTCCTGCCTTGCGCTGCGGGTGTCGAAGCACTGCTCGCCGACGAGGTGCAGCGCGTGTTGCCGAAAGCGCAGGTCCACACCGCGCGCGGTGGCGTGGCGCTGGCCGGCGAGCCGCTCGAAGTGATGACCTTGAACCTCGAGAGCCGGCTCGCGCAGCGGGTGCTCGTCGAAGTGGCGCACGGCTCCTACCGCGACGAGAACGACGTGTACGAGCTCGCGCGCACGGTCGACTGGTCGGAGTGGATCACGCCGCAGCACACGCTGCGGGTCGACACCACCGCGCACCGCAGCCCCTTGCGCAGCCTCAATTTCGCCGCGCTGCGCGTGAAGGACGCGGTCTGCGACCTGCTGCGTGAAGCCACCGGCGAACGCCCGAGCGTCGACACGAAGCAGCCCGACCTGCAGCTCGTGCTGCACCTCGGCGAACAGGAAGCGACGCTGTACGTCGACAGCTCGGGCGAGTCGCTCTTCAAGCGCGGCTGGCGCGAAGACAAGGGCGACGCGCCGCTGAAGGAAACGCTGGCCGCCGCGATGCTCGCCGCCGCCGGCTGGCGCGGCACGCCGACCGACGGTGGCGCCCTGCACGACCCGTGCTGCGGCTCGGGCACGATCGCGATCGAAGCGGCGCAGATCGCCTGCGGCGTGGCGCCGGGGCTCAAACGCCGCTTCGCGTTCGAGCGCCTGCTGCCGTTCACGACAGAAACAATGCGCGCGCAACTGCAGCGCTTGCGCAGCCTCGCGCAAGCACGCGTCCATTCGAGCGCGGTGCCGATCTTCGCCAGCGACGTGTCGTTCCGCATGGTCGACTTCGCGCGCCGCAACGCGCAGCGCGCGGGCGTGGACGCGGCGATCACGTTCAACGGCGGTGATGCGCTGGAGCGGCCGGCGCCCGAGCTGCCGCCCGAGATGCCCGGCACGCTGATGATCAACCCGCCGTACGGCGAGCGCATCGAAGTCGGCGGCAAGGCGGCGCGAAGGTCGGGCGAAGAGCGGGCCGCCGACGACCGAGACAACAGAGAAGCCCCGAGCGATTTCTTCCCGCGCCTGGCCTCGCACTGGAAACACGCTTACACGCAGCACGCTGCGGGCTGGACGGCCTACGTGCTCAGCCCCGACATGAAGTTGCCGGGCGCCATGCGGCTGAAAGAATCACGCCGCGTGCCGATGTGGAACGGGCCGATCGAGTGCCGGCTGTTCCGCTTCGACCTGGTGGCCGGCTCGGCGCGCAAGATCTGACGACGCGCGGCGGGCCTCTGCGCCCGCTCGGCGCCCCTGCCTCAGCGCCCTTGCGACATCTGCGACAACTGGGCCAGCAGGTCGTCCATGCCACCCAGGCCGCCGGCCGGTGCGCGGCCCTGCGGCGTGAGCCGGTCCACCACCTGCGGTAACACCTCGGAGAGCTGACCCGCCGCTTCGTCTTTCGACAGGCCGAGCTGCGCCGCCAGGTCACTGATCATGTCGGAACCGAGCACGTCGGTGAGCTGGCCGCCCGAGATCGGCGCGTTCTGGCCGGGCCCGACCCACGAGCCGATCACGTCGCCCAGGCCACCCTGCGAGAACTTGCCGATCAGGTCGCCGAGACCGCCCCCGGCGCCGCCCTGGCCTTGCCGGTTCGCGAGCATCCCGATCACCGCGTTCAGCAGCGCCCCCTGCGCGTCTGCACCACGGCCCTGCCCGCCCAGGCCACCCGCCACCGCACCAATCACCGACTCCAGCAGACCCATGGTCACGCTCCTTCAAGTTGAAAAACGATTCTGGGCGCGAGTGGGCGGCGACGCAAGCTGCGTGAATCGGGGGCACGCCGCAAGACACAAAAGGCCACAAAGTCGCTGACGTCAGGCCGCCGTTTCGTGACGGCCCGCGCGGCGCTGCCACGCCAGCCAGCCCAGCGCGGCGCCGGCGAGCAGCACCGGCACGATCGAGCCGAGGTTCAGCAGCGTCCAGCCCTGCGTGGTGACGAGCGCACCCGAGCTGAACGAGGTCAGCGTCATGGTGGTGAAGACCACCGTGTCCATCGCGGCCTGCGCCGTGGTCTTTTCTTCCGGCCGGTAGGCTTCGGTGAACAAGGTCGTGCCGCCGATGAAGAGGAAGTTCCAGCCCACGCCGAGCGCCGCCAGCGCGATCAGGAATTGCATCAGGTCGACACCCGACAGCGCCACCGCGATGCACACCGCGTTGAGCACCACACCCACAGCCATCACCGGCAGGCAGCCGAAACGTTTGATCAGCGAGCCGGTGAAAAAGCTCGGCACGAACATGCCCAGCACGTGCCACTCGAGCACGAGCGCCGTGCTCTTGAAGGGGTGAGCACATTGCGACATGGCGATCGGCGTGGCAGCCATCAGCAGGTTCATCACCCCGTAGCCCAGTGCGCAGGCGGCCACGGCGACGATGAACACCGGCTGGCGCGCGATCTCGCGCAGCGGCCGGCCGGGCCTTGTCGCACTCGGCAAAGGCAGCGGTGGGAACGTGATGAACGACAGCACCCCCAGCGCGAGCAGGGCCACGCCCACGAGCGCGGCGTAGGCGCCGGCGAAAGCGACCGGGAAATAGTCGCGCGTCGCGCTCGCCAGGTTCGGCCCGGCCACCGCGCCGATGATGCCGCCGGCCAGCACCCACGAGATCGCGCGCTCCTTGAACTGCGGCGCCACGATCTCGGTGGCGGCGAAGCGGTAGAGCCCGGCGTTGGCGTTGTAATAACCCGCCAGCACCGTCGCGCCGACCAGCAGCCAGAACTGATGCGTGACCGCCGCGTAGGCGCACAGCGCGCTCGACAGGATCGCCACGCACAGCCCAGCCTGGAACGCGCGCTTGCGCCCCCACGCACGCTGGTGCCGCGCCACCAGCCCGGCACACAAGGCGCCGCCGGCCACGTAGCCCGTGATCGGCAAGGTCGCCATCCACGGGCTCGGCGCGAGGCTCAGGCCGACCAGGCCGTTGATCGCGATGAAGGTGACGTTGTTGGTGAGAAACAGGCCCTGGCACAGCGTGAGCAACAGAAGGTGCAGGTTCATCGATACCCCAGAGCCAGGTGCGCGAGCAGCGCCAGCGGCGCGGTGTCGGCGCGCAACACGCGCGGGCCGAGCGAAACGGCGTGGAAGCCGGCGGCAGCCGCAGCCCCTTCTTCGGCTTCAGTCAGCCCGCCTTCGGGGCCGCTGAGCGAGATCAGCGACGTAGGCGCAGCCAGCCGGTGCAGCGCTTGTGCATCGCGCAGGCTCAACACCCAGCGCGCGCCATCGGCCACGGCCGGCAGGCACGCGAGCCAATCGTTCAACGACAACACCGGCCCGATCTGCGGTACGCGCGTGCGCCCGCTCTGTTCGCACGCGGCAACCGCCACGCCTTGCCAGTGCGCGAGCTTCTTCTGCGCGCGCTCGCCGGCCAGGCGCAGCACCGAGCGTTCGCACATCAGCGGCTGGACCCGCGCCACCCCGAGCTCGGTGGCTTTTTCGATCAGCCCGTCCATGCGTTCGTTGGCCGGCACGCCGAGCGCGAGCGTGATCGGCAGCGCGAGTTCACGCTCGACCCTGGTTCCCGCGCCGACCTGCACTGCCACATCGCTGCGGCCCATCTGCGTGACGCTGGCGAGCCACTCGGCGCCGTCGCCATTGAAGAGCGTGATCGCCGCACCCGGCTGCAGCCGCAGCACCTGCACGTGGCGCGCCGCGCCGGCCGGCAGCGAGAGTTTGTCGCCGGTCTGCAGCGGTTGGTCAACGAAGAAGCGGGGCGGCATGCAGCGAGTGTGCCTCAGCGCAGGCGCACCTTAGCCGCGCACGATGCGCCTCAGACGCACGCGCCAGCGCCGCAACACCACCCGCACGCCGCGCCACCACGCCGACTCGGCGATCCAAGCCTTCACCCGCGCCTTGGTCGCGCGCCACCAGCCCATGGCGCGCGCGAACCAGGCTATCTGCATCAGCTGCGGTTCGGTCAGGATGAAGAGCCGCCCGACCAGCGCGGTGCCGAGCAGCTTGGCCGCCACGATGACCGACAGGCCGAGCACGGCGCTGCCCTCGTGGATCAACCACAGCGCCAGCAGCTTGACCGGGAACAACAGCACCGCCGGCACCAGGAACAACACCAGCGCCCAGCGGCTCGGCACGCCGACGACGCGCGCTTCCAGGCGCGCGATCGGCGGCCACTTCGCGAGCCGCGCGGCCCACGCCGTGAGCGGGCGCCAGCCCCATTCTTCGAGGAAAAGCACGGCGGCCGCGAACGCGAGCATCACCCCGCGAACGCAGCGCCACAGCAGCCTGAACAGGTTCATGCGCTGCGTTGCAGCCAGTCGCCCACGATCGCGGCGGTGTAGGCGCTGGCCACCGCGTCGATGAAGCTGGTGAAGGCTACGTGCGCGCTGTCGTCGGCGCGGTCGGAGATGCAGCGCAGCACCGCGAAGGGCACACCGGAGTCGGCGCACACCTGGGCCACGGCCGCGCCTTCCATCTCGACCGCCAGGGCGTCTGGCAGCAGGGCGCGCAGCGCGGCGCTCTGCGCTGCGCTCGAGACGAAGAGGTCACCGCTGACGATGAGCCCGCGGTGCAGACGGGCCTGCTCCAGATCGAAGGCATGCACCGTCGCGGCGCCGAGCAAGGCTTCGGCCCCGTCGAGGCAACGTTGCACCGCTGCGGCCAGCGCATCGGCCAGCAGCGTGTCGGCATCGAAATGCGAACGACCGCTCGACGGCACCTGGAAACGCGGGAACAGCGGCGACACGTCGAGGTCGTGCTGCAACAACTGCTGCGCCACGACCACGTCGCCCACGTTCACGCCGTGCGCCAGGCCGCCAGCCACGCCGGTGAGCACCAATGCGCGCGCACCGAAGGTGTGGATCAGCAGCGTGGTGGTGGTGGCCGCAGCCACCTTGCCGATGCCCGAAAGCGCCAGCACGACCGGGTGGCCGTGCAGCTCGCCCAGGTGGAAGCTGCGGCCGGCCCGCTCGACGCGGCGCGCGTTCTGCAGCAGGGGCAACAGCGCACGCAGCTCCTGGTGCATGGCGCTGACGATGGCCAGCGGCGGCGCTTCGGGCGTGTGGGTCACCAGCCGGGCGCGAGAGGGCTCAGGCGCCGTACAACGTGCGCTGGGCCGTGACCGCCGCGGCGTCGCCCTTGCGTTCGCGGATCTGCTCGATGGTGCGTTGGGCCACCGCCTGCAACTCCCGGGCGGTGCTGGCCTTTTCGACCGCCAGCGTGAGCACAAAACCGCGCAGGCCGAGCTCATTCGAGATCATCTGTGTGAGCGCGGCGGTGAACCGCGCGTAGTCGAGCGGCGGCGCCGCGGCGGCAGCTGTGGCGGCCGGTTCTGCCACCGGCAAACTGCCTGCGCGGGTCGACTGCGGGGCGCTGCGGCTGCCAACCAGCACCGGGGCGATCAAGCCCAGCACGTGCAGGTCGACGAAGTCTGTTCCGGAAACGCCGGGCATGCTGGCGAGCAGCATCTCTTCTGTCTTGACGCCGTCGATCACGAGCAGCAGGTTGCGCTGCGGGCGCTCCTTGATCACGGAGCGCGTCTGCATCTCGATTCGCCCGGCTTCGGTCTTGGTCCAGATCACCGATGTGTTCCTGTCAACGACATGCGCGCGTCCCTCGTGAGGTGGCGCTGCAAAGGCGTGAATGTATCAGTACGGAACACCCGCAAGGTGTTCAGTAGTCACACTCTTGCCGTCGTTGATTCAGGCCTTGTCGCGCAGTTCGCGGCGCAGGATCTTGCCGACGGGCGTCTTGGGCAAGTCGGCGCGGAACTCCACGATCTTGGGCCGCTTGTAGCCCGTGAGGTTGGCCTCGCAATAAGCGCGCACGTCGGCTTCGGTCACGGCCGGGTTGCTCTTGACGATCACGAGCTTGACCGCTTCGCCGGCTTTCGCGTCGGCGATGCCGACCGCCGCGCACTCCAGAATGCCGGGCATCTGCGTGACCACGTCTTCGACTTCGTTCGGGTACACGTTGAAGCCGCTGACCAGGATCATGTCTTTCTTGCGATCGACGATCTTGAAGTAACCACGCTCGTCGACCACGCCGATGTCGCCGCTGCGGAAGAAATGGTCGCCCGTCATCACCTTGGCGGTTTCGTCGGGCCGCTGCCAGTAGCCGGCCATCACCTGCGGGCCGCGGATGCAGATCTCGCCCGGCGTGCCGAGCGGCACCTCGACGCCGTCGTCGTCGAGCAGCTTGAGCTCGGTGTTGGGCATCGGCAGGCCGATGTTGCCGCTGTACGAGGTGCTGTCGACCGGGTTGCAGGTGGCCGACGGGCTGGTCTCCGACAGGCCGTAACCCTCGACGATCGGGCAGCCGGTTTTCTCCAACCACAGCTTGGCGGTGGCGCTCTGCACCGCCATGCCACCACCGACCGAGATCACCAGGCCGCTCCAGTCGACGCTGCCGAATTCCGGGTGGTGCGCCATCGCGTTGAAGAGCGTGTTCACGGCCGGGAAGCTGTGGAACTTCTCGCCCGCCAGTTCCTTGAACATGGCGGGCAGGTCGCGCGGGTTGGCGATCAGGATGTTGCAGCCGCCCATGCGCATGGCCAGCATCATGTTCGTGTTGAAACCGAAGATGTGATAGATCGGCAGCGCGCAGATCGTGACGACCTGCTGGCCCGCCGGGATCTTCTTCAGCGCCGGCTGGTACCAGGCCTCGGACTGCAGGATGTTGGCCACGAGGTGGCGGTGCAGCAGCACCGCGCCCTTGCTCACGCCGGTGGTGCCGCCCGTGTACTGCAGCACCGCGATGTCATCGGGCCCGACCTGCGCCGGCTTGAAGCTCTTGCCGCGGCCTTGCGAGATGGCGGTGTTGAACGGCACGGCCCCGGGCAGCTCGAAGGCCGGCACCATCTTCTTCACCTTGCGCACCACGTAGTTGACGATCATCGACTTCGGAAAGCCGAGCATGTCGCCGAGCGCCGTGACGATGACCTTCTTGGTCGGCACGTTGGCCATCACCTGCTGCAGCGTGGTCGCGAAGTTCTCGACGATGATGATGGCCTTGGCGCCCGAGTCCTTGAGCTGGTGCTCCAGTTCGCGCGGCGTGTACAGCGGGTTCACGTTGACCACGACGTAGCCGGCGCGCAGGATCGCCGCCACCGCCACCGGGTACTGCGGCACGTTGGGCAGCATGATCGCGACGCGGTCGCCTTTGTCGAGACCCAGCGTCTGCAGGTAGGCCGCCATCGCCCGCGAAGCGTCGTCGACCTGCGCGAAGGTGATCGCCTTGCCCATGAACTTGTAGGCCACGCGCGCGCCGAACTTCTTGAAACTCTCGTCGAGCAAGGCCACCAGCGAGGCGTACTGCTCCACGTTGATCTCGGCCGGCACGCCGGCGGGGTACTGCTTCAACCAGGTCTTTTCCATCAGGGGGCTCCGTCAACCAGCGCGGATTTTGACGGAGTGCGGCCACGCCCGGCCTAGGGTTTTTCGATACGTGGGGCCGGCACCATCGCGGGGCGAGCGCCACACCGCACACCGGCACTCCCTAGAAGCGTGTGCCCCGACGCAGGGTGTTAGGGAGGGCACGCCCGCCGGCTTCGCCTAATGTGGTTTGAGCAGCAGGCAGCGCGTCACGCGCGCTTCGTCGCGATCGTGCCCCCGGTTTTGCCAGCGCTTGCTGCGTGCGCCCGATCCACCACATCAGGAGACGCCACCATGGCCAAGGAAGACCCCCGCCGCGCTGCCGGCCCCATCCGCGTGCATTTCGCCGACCTCGAACCCGGCGCGCCCGTGCCCGTTTTCGCCGTCTACGAGACCGACGTCTCGGGTCGGCCGCTGCGCAAGCTCGCGGTCTCGAAACAGGCGAGCGTCGACGTGGGCGATGCGCTGGCCAAGCTGCGCTACATCGGCCTCGGGCCCGACACCGACGACCTCGCCGCCCTGCCCAAGGAAGCCCTCACGGCCTACCGCGTGGCCTCGGTCGTCGAGCAGTGGAGCCGCGCCGGCATCGTCATCGGCAAGGACATCTGGGACCGCTTCCGCTTCCACGTGACCTGCGTGTCCGGCGTGGCGAAGAAGTGCCGCCCGTGGTGGTGGGACCTGGTCGTGCACCCGGTGTTCGCGCAGAACGCCGTGGCCCGGCTGCAGCTCGCCCAGGTGAGCCTGCGCCCGGCCGCCCTCGAACTGAGCCCGCACCTGTTTCCGTGGCGCTGCCTGCCGATGTGCGACGGCATCGTCGAGGTCTACGAACGCGAGTGCTGCTGCGACCTGCACATCCACATTCCCGACCTGTTCGACCGCTTCGCCGACATCTTTGCCGAGCTGCCGATCCCGTTGCCCGAGCCCTGGCCCGACCCGTGGCCCGGACCCGGCCCCGGACCCGGCCCCGGCCCGGGCCCCGGCCCGGGCCCCGACCCGGCGCCGTTCCTGCCCAGCCGTGCCACGAAGGCGGCGCGCAAGTCACGCGTGGCGCGTTTCGATGCGACCCGCGTCGATCTGGCCGGCGCACCGCCGCAGCGCCTGTTCGACGACTATGCGGCGCTGCGCAAGCTGCCCAACGCCGCGCTGCAGTTCGAGTACGTGCAGGCTCGCCCGCACCTGCACCCGTTGCTGTGCCACTGCAGCACCCGCAAGGTCGGCGAAACGGCGCTGCAGCCGGGCGGCCGTTTCGACTTCTGCTTCATCGACTTCCCGCACCTGCATCACCACCACCCGTTCTGCACCACGGTGTATGCCTACAAGGTGAAGCAGTTCATCAACGGCGTGTGGACCGTGGTCTACGACGGGCTGGCCGCGCACGACTACTTCGGCGCCGGCGAAAGCGCCGAGCTGCACTCGCACGACAAACGCGCGATCGTCTGCGACGAACCCGGCAACCAGGGCGACGGCACGGCCTACGCGATGCTCGACACGGTGGGTGCGACCGAGCACTTCAACTTCGCCGACCAGACCGGCGAAACGCAGCACGCGGCGCTCGACAACGACGACGGCACCGTGGTGTTCGGCGGCGTGGCCGGCTCGCCCTGGGGCAGCGCACTGGCCCTGCACCTGCTGATCACGCCCGAGATGAAACAGGCCGCGGTCGGCGCGAAGTACTACCGCCTGAAGGTGGCGCCCGTCAACGCACTCGGGCAGATAACCGGCACGCCCGAGATCCTCGACGACAACGTGACCTGGGAGCGCCGCATCATCGGCGGCGTGGGCCCGCAGATCTGGGAGCCCGTGGTGCTCGGCCCGCTGCCCGCGCCCGGGCCGGGCGGCGAGAGCCAGCTCTTCACCATCCCGTACTGGGAACTCGGCGTCAACGAATGGCGCATGGGCATCTCGCAGGCCCACCAGGTGTGGAACACCACCGGCATGAAGAACGACGGCAACGCGATCTCGCCGAACGGCCGGCACGCGCTGCTCCTCGAACTCTTCGACGCGAATGGCCTGCGCATCAAGCCGAACGGCTCGGCCGGCGCCGGCGCGGCCAAACCCTTCGTCTACAAACGCTGGAAGAACGCGCCGAACAACGCGGTCAACGTGGCGCAGCCGGCGCTGTCGCACGTGTTCTGGGTCGACAACACGCCGGTGGTGGCCGACATCGTCGATCTGCGCAAAGGCGGCGTGGCCAACACCGACGAGTGCCAGTTCATGGTCGCCTCGGGCGCGACCGACTTCTCGATCGGTTTCCGCGCCTACCACGTCAACGGCGTCGACCACGCCGGCAACGGCGACGCGAACTCGTTCATGCACAACTACAGCATCGGCTGGCAGCGCGGGCTGAACGGCTCGACCGGCGCGCTCGGGCCGGCGCCGCTGTACGGTGACAACCACCACGACGTGGCCGAGACCGGCGCGGCGGAAAGCTCGGGCGCGATGAGCTTCGAGCAGATGCTGACCGGGCCCGACGGCATGGGTGGCAGCTTCGTGCGGCCAAAGTGCACCTTCAGCGTCACGCTCTACGTGAACTGCAAGCACACCAACGGCAGCAGCCGGCTCTCGTGGCTGTACGACCGCTACGAGACCGCGTCGTTCGCGCTCGAGATCGCGTGACGGACGCGGGCCGGGCTTGAACGAAGCTCAGCCCGGCGCTGCCGCCTTCCAGCCGCCGCCCAGCGCCTGGATCAGCCCGATCGCCGCGGCCTGCCGGTTCGCGGCGAGTTGCGACAAGGTGCGGCGTGCGCTCAAGGCCGAAGCCTGCGCCGTCACGACTTCGGTGTAGCTCACCTGGCCCGCCTTGTAGCGGTTGAGCAGTTGCTGTTCCGTGAGGTCGGCGGCCTGCGATGCGGTACGTCGCAGCTCGGCCTGCTCGGCCAGCGCACGGGTCGTCGAGAGCTGGTCTTCGACGGCCTGGAACGCCGTCAGCACGGTCTGCCGGTAACGCGCCACCGCGGCATCGCGCGCGGCTTCGGCGCCTTCGACGCGGGCTGTCGTGGCACCGGCATCGAACAGCGTCTGCGCCACCGAGAGGCCGAGCGACCACAGGCTCGTCGACGCGCCGAACAGGTCGGCGACACGGCTGCCGCTGTTGCCGATCGAGCCGCTCAGGCTCAGGCTCGGGAAGTAGGCAGAACGCTGGATGCCGATCTGCGCGTTCGCCGCGGCCACGGCACGTTCGGCCGCGGCGATGTCGGGCCGGCGCTGCAACAGCTCGGAAGGAACGAACAGCGGCACCGCGGGCACGGCCATGTTCCACGCGGCCACCGGCAGCGTGAACTCGGCCGGTGCCTTGCCGATCAAGACCGCGATGGCATGTTCGAGCTGGGCCCGCTGGTTCGTCAACGTCGCGAGGTCGGCGCGGGTGTTCGCGAGCTGGGTCTGCGCCTGCAATACGTCGGTGCGCGGCGAGATGCCGGCGGTGTAGCGGTTCTGCGTGATCGTGAGCGAGCGCTCCAGGCCTTCGACCGTGCTGCGCACCAGCGCGAGTTCGGTGTCGGCGTCGCGCAGCGAGAAGTAGTTGGTCGCGAGCTCGCCTTGCGCCGACAAGCGTGCGGCCGCCAGGTCGGCGTCGCTCGCCTGCGCGTTCGCCTGCGCGCTCTCGACACCGCGCCCGAGCTTGCCCCAGAGGTCGGGCGCCCAGCTGGCGCCGACACCGAGTTGCAGGTTGCTGGTGGTGGCGGTTGCACCACCGCCGCCACTGCGGCGCGCGCTGCCGTCGAGCGTGACCTGCGGGAACAGCGAGGCGCGTTGTTCCCGCACCAGGGCCTGCGCCTGCGCGTAGGCAGCGACCGCGGCGGCCACGTTCTGGTTCGACACCTCGACCTGCTGCACCAGCGCGTTCAGCTCGGCGTCGCCGAACAGTTGCCACCACGGCCCGCGGTCGAGCGTGTCGGCCGGCGCGGCGGGAAACCAGCCGGCCTCGGCTTGTGGTGCTTCCTTGAACGCGGCGGGTGACGCTGCGTCGGGCCGCCGGTAGTCGGGGCCGACGGCGCAGGCCGACAGCAGCGCGGCCACCGCGAGCAGCACCGGCGTCGAACGAAAGCGTGAGAGGTGTTGTGTGTTCATGTCGATTCGGCCGGTGTGAGCGGGCCGTCGCTCACGCGGCTCAAGTGGCGCTCGTCGGCGCCACGGCGGCGCAGCTTGTCGAGCAGCAGGTAGACGACCGGGGTCGTCAGCAGGGTCAGCAACTGGCTCGCGATCAGGCCGCCGATGATGGCCACCCCGAGCGGCTGGCGCAGCTCGGAACCTTCACCGAAACCGATCGCCAGCGGCAGCGCGCCGAGCGCAGCGGCGAGCGTGGTCATCAGGATCGGGCGGAAGCGCAGCAGGCAGGCTTCACGCACCGCGTCGAAGGCACTCAGGCCGCGCGAGCGTTCGGCGTCGAGCGCGAAGTCGATGATCAGGATCGCGTTCTTCTTGACGATGCCGATCAAGAGGAACACACCGATCAGCGCGATGATCGAGAACTCCATCTTGAACAGCAGCAGCGCCAGCACCGCGCCGACACCCGCCGAGGGCAGCGTCGAGAGCACGGTGATCGGGTGGATCAGGCTTTCGTACAGGATGCCCAGCACGATGTAGATCACGACGATGGCCGCGACGATCAGCAGCGTCTGCTGGCCTTGCGACTGGCGCGCCGCCAGCGCGGTGCCGGCGAAGGCGCCGCGCACGTTGGTCGGCATCGCGATGTCGGCTTCGATCTGCGCGATCTCGCGGCCGGCCTCAATGAGCGTGGCGCCTTCGGCGAGGTTGAACGACACGGTGGTCGCGAGCTCGCCGTCCTGGTGACTGATGGAGGTCGGCGTCGACTCTTCGCTGAACTTCGCCACCGCCGAGAGCGGCACCAGCGAGGTCACGCTGTTGGCGAGCGCGTTGCCGGTCGACGCGTCGCGCGAGCCGGGGTTGGCGGAAACCGCGGTGGTCGTGGTGGTCGTCGATGGGGTCGTGGTGGCTCCCGGCGCCACGCTGCCCACCGGCGTCTTCGCCGCCACGTACACGTCGCGCAGCGCGTTCGGCCCGGTGGTGTAACGCGGATGCCACTCCATCACCACGTGGTACTGGTTCAGCTCGTCGTAGATCGTCGCGACCTGGCGCTGGCCGAACGCGTCGTACATCGCGGCGTTGACGGCGGTGGAGCTGATGCCCAGCTTGGCCGCGCTGTCGCGGTCGACCTTCACCATCGTCTCGACGCCGTTCTCGGCCTGGTCGGTGTCGACGTCGAGCATCGTGTTCGCGTTCTTCATCGCGTCGGCGAGCTTGGTGGCCCAGGCTTTCAGGTCGGCGAGGTTGTCGCTCTTCAGCGTGTACTGGTAGGTCGAGTTGCTGGAGCGGCCGCCCGCGCGCACGTCCTGCACCGGCCCGAGGAAGACCGACAGGCCGGTGACTTTCGCGAGCTGCGGGCGCAGCCGGGCGATCACCGCCAGGCCCTTGTCGGTGCGCTCGCCGGCAGGCTTCAGGTTCACGAACATGAAACCCCCGCCCGAGCGCCCGCCGCCGGTGAAGCCGACCACGGTCGCCACGGCCGGGTCGGCGCGAATGATGTCGACGACCTGGCGAAGCTTCGTGCCCATCTCCTTCGACGAGATGCTCTGGTCGGCGCGCAGGCCGCCGTTGAGCTGCCCCGTGTCCTGCTGCGGGAAAAAGCCTTTCGGCGCGGCCGCGAACAGGTAGACGTTCAGGCCGATCACGGCGACGAGGATCAGCATCACCAACCCCTTGCTCGCCAGCGCCCAGTCCAGGCTGTGCTCGTAGCCCCGCAGCACCCAGCCGTAGACGCGCTCGGCGCCTCTGGCGACGCGCCCAGGCGGTTCGGCCTTCGCGCCGCCTTCGGGCAGGAACCACGCGCACATCATCGGCGTCGTCGTCAGCGAGATCACGAGCGAGATCATCACCGCCGCCGACAGCGTGACCGCGAACTCGCGGAACAGGCGGCCGGTCTGGCCTTCCATGAACAGCAGCGGGATGAACACCGCGACCAGCGAGACGCTGATCGACAGCACCGTGAAGCCGACTTCCTTCGCGCCGAGCAGCGCCGCTTCCATACGGCCCATGCCGGCCTCGATGTGGCGCGCGGTGTTCTCGAGCACGACGATCGCGTCGTCGACGACGAAGCCGGTCGCGACCGTGAGCGCCATCAGGCTCAGGTTGTTCAGGCTGAAGCCGAGGAGGACCATCACGCCGAAGGTGCCGAGCAGCGCCACGACCGTCGCCACCGCCGGGATCACCGTCGCCCGCATGCTGCGCAGGAAGGCGCTCACGACGACGATCACCAGCACGATCGAGATCAGCAGCGTGACCTCGATCTCGAGCAGCGACGCGCGGATCGAGTTGGTGCTGTCGGAGGCGACGCGCATCTCCACATCGGCGGGCAATTGCGCCTGCAGCTCGGGCAGCAGCGCACGCACACCGTCGACCGTCTCGATCACGTTGGCACCCGGTTGCCGCGTGACGAGGATGACGATCGCCGGGTCGCCGTTGAACAGGCCCAGCGTGCGTTCGTTCTCGACCCCGTCGACGACCTCGGCCACGTCGGTCAGCCGCACCGCGGAGCCGTTGCGCCAGGCCACCACCATCGCTGCGTAGTCGGCCGCCCGGCGCGCCGCCCCTTGCGTGTAGATCTGCAGCCGCCGGCCGTCGCCGGAGATTTCACCCTTCGGCCGGTTCGCGTTGCTCGCCTGGATCGCCGCGCGAACGTCTTCGGTGCTGATGCCGAACTTGTTCAATGCGAACGGCAGCAGCTCGACCCGCACCGCCGGCAGCGAGCCGCCGCCGATCTCGACATCGCCCACGCCTTCGACCTGCGCGAGGCGCTGGCTGACGATGTTCGACACCGCATCGTAGATCTGCCCCGGCGTTTTCGTCTTCGACGTGAGCGCGAGGATGATGATCGGCGCGGCCGACGGGTTGGCCTTGCGGTAGGTCGGGTTGCTGCGCAGCGTGGCCGGCAGGTCGACCCGCGATGCGTTGATCGCTGCTTGCACCTCGCGCGCCGCGCCGTCGATGTTGCGGTTCAGGTCGAACTGCAGCGTCACGCGCGTCGAGCCCGAGCCGCTGTTCGAGGTCATCTCGTTGACGCCGGCGATCGTGCCGAGGTGGCGCTCCAGCGGTGTGGCGACGCTCGTCGCCATCGTCTCCGGGCTGGCACCGGGCAGGCTCGCGCTGACCGAGATCGTCGGGAAGTCGACCTGCGGCAGCGGCGACACCGGCAAGACAAAAAACGCGCCGATGCCGGCGAGTGCCACGCCGACGGTCAGCAGCACCGTCGCGATCGGACGGCGGACGAACGGGCCGGAGAGATTCACGCGACAGTCCCCGGTGTGGCGACCGTGTCGCTCGGCCTCGAGCCGCGCAAGCGCTGCCCCAGGTTGTCGAACGCGAGATAGATCACCGGCGTGGTGAACAGCGTCAGCAATTGGCTCACCACGAGCCCGCCGAAGATCGCAAGCCCGAGCGGCCGGCGCAGCTCGGAGCCTTCACCCCAGCCGAGCATCAGCGGCAGCGCGGCGAACAACGCGGCCAGCGTCGTCATCAGGATCGGCCGGAAGCGCAGCAGCGCCGCCTGGTGGATCGCCTCGCGCGCCGCCATGCCTTGGTGGCGTTCGGCGTCGATCGCGAAGTCGATCATCATGATCGCGTTCTTCTTGACGATACCGATCAAGAGGATGATGCCGATGATGCCGATCACCCCGAGATCGTTGCCGGTGATCATCAGCATCAGCAATGCGCCGACGCCGGCCGAGGGCAGTGTCGACAAGATCGTCAGCGGGTGCACGTAACTTTCGTACAGCACGCCGAGCACGATGTAGACGCAGATCACCGCCGCGAGGATCAGCCAGAGCTGGTTCGTGAGGGACCGTTCGTAGGCGCCGGATGCGCCGAGGAAGGTCAGCGTCACGCTGCTCGGCAGGCCGATGTCTTTCGCGGCCTGGCGCACCACATCGACCGCCGCGCCCAGCGACACCCCCGGCGCGGTGTCGAAGTTCAGCGTGCTCGCCGGATACTGCGCCACGTGCGTGATCTGCAAAGGCGCGCGCTGCTCGGTGATGGTCGCGAAGGTCGACAGCGGCGTCGGCTCGCCCGAGCCGGTCTTCAGGTTCAGCTGGCCGAGCGACTGCGCGTTCGTCAGCAGGCCGGGCTTGGCTTCGAGAATCACGCGGTACTGGTTGGTCTCGGTGAAGATCGTCGAGACGATGCGCTGGCCGAAGGCGCTGTAGAGCGCGTCGTCGACCGCGCTCGCGGTGATGGCCAGGCGCGACGCGGTGTCGCGGTCGACCGCGATGTAGGCCGCCAGGCCTTCGGCGCCGGCGTCGCTGCTGACGTTCTGCACCGTGTCGCTGGCGGTCTGCAACTGCGCGACCAACTTGCCCATCCACTCGTTCACCGTGGCCGTGTCGGCACCTTCGAGCGAGGCGCGGTACTGCGTCGGCCCGGTCTCGGCGTCGATGGTCAGGTCTTGCGTGGGTTGAAGGTAAAGCGTCACGCCCGGCACCGCTTTCACACGCTCGCGCAAACGCTGCATCGTCGCCTGCTGGTTGCTGCGGTCGGGCTTCAGGTTGATCAGCATGCTGCCGGTGTGCAGCATCGTGTTGTTGGCCGCGTCCACGCCGATGAAGGAGCTGAGGTTCAGTACTTCGGGGTCTTGCAGGATCGCTTTCGCCGCGTCCTGCTGCAGCTGCGCCATGCGCTCGAAGGACACGTCCTGCGCGGCCTCGATGCGCGCCTGCAGCTGGCCGGTGTCCTGCGTCGGGAACAGGCCTTTCGGTATTCCGATGTAGAGCAGCACCGTCAGCACCATCGTCGCCAGCGCGACGATCAGCGTCAGCGCCTGGTGCGCGAAGACCCAGTGCAACGCGCCGTCGTAGCGTGTCATCACGCCGCCGAAGAAGGCCTCGGCGCGGCGCCCGAAGGCGCTGCGCTCGCGGTCCTTCGGCTCGGCCTTCAGCCAGCGCGCCGACATCATCGGCACCAGCGTCAGCGACACCACGGCCGAGATCAGGATCGTGATCGCCAGCGTGACCGCGAACTCGCGGAACAGCCGGCCGACCACGTCGCCCATGAACAGCAGCGGGATCAACACCGCGATCAGCGAAACCGTCAGCGAGATGATCGTGAAGCCGATCTGCGCCGCGCCCTTCATCGCCGCGTCCATCGGCGGCTCGCCTTCTTCGATGTAGCGCGAGATGTTCTCGATCATCACGATGGCGTCGTCGACCACGAAGCCGGTGGCGATCGTCAGCGCCATCAGGCTCAGGTTGTTCAGGCTGTAGCCGAGCAGATACATCGCGCCGCAGGCGCCGATCAGCGAGATCGGCACCGCGATGCTGGCGATCACGGTCGCGCGCAGGCTGCCGAGGAAGGCGAAGATCACGAGCACCACCATCACGACCGCGAGCACGAGTTCGATCTCGACGTGTTCGACCGATGCGCGGATGCCGGTCGTGCGGTCGGCCAGCACTGCCACATTGACGCTGCCCGGCAGCGCCTTCTGCAGCTCGGGCAGTTGCGCCTTGATCGCGTTGACGGTGGCGATCACGTTGGCGCCGGGTTGGCGCTGCACGTTCAGGATGATCGCGGGTTGGTCGTTCGCCCAGGCACCGAGCTTGGTGTTCTCGGCCGAGTCGACCACGCTCGCCACATCGACCATGCGCACCGGCGCGCCGTTCTTGTAGGCGACGATCAGGTTCTTGTAGTCACCCGCGGTCAGCAGCTGGTCGTTCGCGTTGATCGTGTAGGCCCGCTTCGGGCCGTCGAAGCTGCCTTTCGCGCTGTTCGAGTTGGCCGACGTGATCGCACTGCGCAGCGTATCGAGCCCGATGCCGTAGGACGACAGCGCCTGCGTGTCGGCCTGGATGCGCACGGCCGGCCGCTGCCCGCCGGACAGCGACACGAGGCCCACGCCCGTGACCTGGCTGATCTTCTGCGCCAGCCGCGTGTTGACGAGGTTCTGCACTTGGGTCAGCGGCAGCGTGTCGGAGGTGATCGCGAGCGTGAGCACCGGCGCGTCGGCCGGGTTCACCTTGGCGTAGACCGGCGGCGCCGGCAGGTCGGCAGGCAGCAGCGAACCGCCGGCGTTGATGGCGGCCTGCACTTCCTGTTCGGCCACGTCGAGCGTCTGGCCGAGCGTGAACTGGAGCGTGACGATGGAGACACCCGCCGCACTCGTCGAGCTCATGCGGTCGAGCCCCGACATCTGGCCGAACTGGCGCTCCAGGGGCGCCGTGACGGTGCGGCTCATCACCTCGGGGCTGGCGCCGGGGTAGAGCGTCTGCACCTGGATCGTCGGGTAGTCGACCTGCGGCAAGGCCGAGAGTGGCAGGAACTTGAAGCCGACGAAACCGGCGAGCACGATCGCCACCATCAGCAGCGAGGTCGCCACCGGGCGCAGGATGAAAGGGCGTGACGGGCTCATCGCAGCCGCTTCATTCACCGCCCGAAGCGCGCGACGCGCCGCGGCCGGGACGTGCGCCCGACGCGCGCCGCGCCGGCGCCGAAGCGCCCGAGGCCGCAGCCGCCGGGCGGTCGGCGGCGGTCTGCACTTTCGCGCCGTCTTTCAGGCGGTCGCCGCCTTCGGTCACGACCGTTTCGCCGGCTTCCAGACCGCTCGTGATCGCCACGAACTCCACGCTCGCCTCCCCGCGCGTCACCTTGCGCAATGCGACCGTGCGGTCTTCTTTCAGCACATAGACGAAGTCACCGCTCGGGCCGCGGCGCAGCGCAGTCACCGGCACCACCACGGCCCCCGTGATCGTGCGCAGCAGCAGGCGCACGTTGACGAACTGGTTCGGGAACAGCGTGCCGGCCGCGTTCGCGAAACGTGCCTTGGCCTTGACCGTGCCGGTGGTCGTGTCGACGATGTTGTCGAGCGTCGAGAAGCTGCCCACATCGAGCTGGATCGTGCGGGTGCGGTCGAACGCCGTCACCGGCAGTTGCGCGCCTTCCGCCACGCGCTTCTGCACTTCGGGCACACGGTCCTGCGGGATCGAGAACAGCACGTCGATCGGCGCCACCTGCGTGATCACGGCCACGCCGGTGGCGTCGCCCGCGCCGATGTAGTTGCCGGCATCGACGGGCCGCAAGCCGACCCGCCCCGACACCGGCGCCACGATGCGTGCGTAGCCCAGGCTCAGGCGCGCGTTGCCCTCGTTCGCGCGGTCGATGGTGACCGTGCCTTCGAGCTGCTTGACGAGCGCGGCCTGCGTGTCCACCTCTTGCCGGGCGATCGAGTCCTGTTGCAGCAGCGTCTGGTAACGCGCCAGCGTGACCCGCGCCGCTTCGAGCTGCGCTTCATCGCGAATGCGCGCGCCCTGCGCCTGCGCGAGCGCCATCTGGAACGACTCGGGCGCGATGGTCGCGAGCAGGTCGCCCTGCTTCACCATCTGCCCTTCCTTGAACAGCACTTGCGTCAGCACACCCGACACCTGCGGCCGCACCGTCACGTTGGCAGCCGGCGTGACCGTGCCGAGCGCTTCGATCAACACCGGGATGTCAGCCTGCTTCGCGCGTGCGATGCCGACCGTGCTGGCCGCGCCGCCGCGCCCGCCGGGGCCGGCGGCGGCACCGGGCGCGGCGGCCTTCGGCGGCTGTGTCACATACCAGGCCAGGCCGCCGAGCAGGGCCAGCCCGACGATCGCGATCACGCTGCCGACCCATCGCCCGCGTTTCGAAACCATGCGCGGCGGGGTGGATACGGGCGTGTCGTCGGGAGGCTGGTCCATGGTGTTCTTGGTCGGTTTCCGGGCGCGGAGGTGCTTCGATTGTTCCAGCCGGCGCGTGCTCGCGTTGTCGGACGGCGAGCCGTGGCGGTGGCAGTGCCGAGCGCGGGGCAAGGGCAAACACCATGTTGACGGGCGCTCGCCGGCTCAACTATTCTTTACCGAATTGGTCAGGCCACTTGACCACAGCGCCGCCCCACGCTCCCGCGCCATGCCGATCCAGACCATCGAACCCCGCCGCCTCTACCGCCAGATCGCCGACCAGTTGCGCGGCCTGGTCGAGGGTGGCGAATACGAAGTCGGCTCGCGCCTGCCGCCCGAGCGTGACCTGGCGCTGCAGCTCGGCGTCTCGCGCCCTTCGGTGCGTGAAGCGCTGATCGCGCTCGAGGTCGAAGGCCTGGTCGAGGTGCGCATGGGTTCGGGCATCTACGTGCGACCGCTCACCGAGGCCAGCAGCCGGCCGGTCAGTGGCGAAGGCCCGCTCGAAACGATCCGCGCGCGCCAGCTGATCGAAAGCGAACTCGCCGCCCATGCCGCCACGCACATGAACAAGGCCCAGGTCGTGGGTCTGAAGAACGCGCTGGCCTTGATGCAGCAGGAAGTCGACAGCGGCCACACGCCGACGCGCGGCGACCGCCTGTTCCACCTGCGCATCGCCGAAGCGGCCGAGAACTCGGTGTTGCTGCGAATGGTGAGCGAACTCTTCGACGAACGCCGCAACCCACTGTTCGAGCAGCTCGGCAGCCACTTCGAAACCGCCGGCAGCTGGGCCGCGGCGATCGTCGAGCACCAGGCCGTGATCGACGCCATCGCGCGCCATTCGGCCGAGGACGCACGCGCCGCGATGGCCACGCACCTGTCGAAATCACACGACCGCTTCACCGTCAACATCGCCCACACCTCCGCGACCGAAGCAGCGCCCGCGCCACGCCGCAAGCCGGTGCGCAAAGCCGCCTGATTACCGAGGAGACACCCCATGACACTGACTTGCAGAATCCACGGCGCGAAAGACCTGCGCCTCGAAGACGACGGCCCGGCCACGCTCGGCGCCACCGACGTCGAAATGAGCCTCGGTGCCGGCGGCATCTGCGGCTCCGACCTGCACTACTACCAGCACGGCCGCGTCGGCGCCTTCGTGGTGCGCGAGCCGCTGATCCCGGGGCACGAGGTCTCGGGCGTGGTGGCGCGCATCGGCAGCGGCGTCACGCGCGTGAAGGTCGGCGACA
>Ga0209883_1000003_pt1 | contig 103138 bp, 86 predicted proteins | sample GWRWT4_21May14_FD_187196 | JGI IMG/M metagenome (GOLD analysis project Ga0209883, IMG submission 187196) | Sand microcosm microbial communities from a hyporheic zone in Columbia River, Washington, USA - GW-RW T4_21-May-14 (SPAdes) (version 2) | ecosystem: Engineered > Artificial ecosystem >...
CTGGGCAAGTGGCACATCTCGGAAGACGGCCGCTACTGCGTGCTGATCGAGTGGCGGATGAACCCGACCGAGGAATGGTGCCGCTACGTGGTGAAGGCGGGGGCCGACTACTACGCGACCCGTTCCGACAAGAACGCCACCGAGAAGGTCTACAAGCTGTCGATCTCGAAGTAGGCGCTGCGACAGAAGGCTGCGCGGCGCCGAAACGCCGCGCGCTTCGGCGTCACTCGATCGCCTTCACCATGTCTTCCACGACCTTCTTCGCGTCGCCGAACACCATCATGGTCTTGTCCATGTAGAAGAGTTCGTTGTCGAGGCCGGCGTAGCCCGCCGCCATCGAGCGCTTGTTGACGATGATGGTCTTGGCCTTGTAGGCCTCGAGGATCGGCATGCCGTAGATGGCGCTGCCCTTGATGTGCGCGGCCGGGTTCACCACGTCGTTGGCGCCGAGGATGATCGCCACGTCGGCCTGGCCGAATTCGCCGTTGATGTCTTCCATCTCGTGCACCTGGTCGTAGGGCACTTCGGCCTCGGCCAGCAGCACGTTCATGTGGCCCGGCATGCGGCCCGCCACCGGGTGGATCGCGTACTTGACGGTGATGCCTTTCTCGGTGAGCTTGGCCGCGAGTTCCTTCACCGCGTGCTGCGCGCGCGCCACGGCCAGGCCGTAGCCCGGCACGATGACGACGGTCTCGGCGTTGCCGAGCACGAAGGCGGCGTCGTCGGCGCTGCCGCTCTTGACCGGGCGCTGCTCCTTGGCGCCGCCGGCCGCGGCCGTGGTGTCACCCCCGAAGCCACCGCCGATCACGTTGAAGAACGAGCGGTTCATCGCCTTGCACATGATGTACGAGAGGATCGCGCCAGAAGAACCGACCAGCGAACCGGCGATGATCAGCATCGCGTTGTTGAGCGAGAAGCCGATGCCGGCCGCGGCCCAGCCGGAGTAGCTGTTGAGCATCGACACCACGACCGGCATGTCGGCGCCGCCGATCGGGATGATCAGCAGCACGCCGAGCAGGAAGCCGAGCGCCACGATGATGCCGAAGTCCATCCAGCTCTCGGAGTGCCAGAAACCGAAGCAGAAGAACGCCGCGGCCAGGCCGAGCACGAGGTTCAGCTTGTGCTGGCCGGTGAACACGACCGGCGCGCCCTGGAACAGGCGGAACTTGTACTTGCCGCTGAGCTTGCCGAAAGCGATGACCGAGCCGCTGAAAGTCACCGCGCCGATGAAGGCGCCGAGCGCGAGCTCGATGCGGTTGCCGCCGGGAATCGGCGAACCTTTGGCGACGATGCCGAAGGCGTGCGGCTCGACCACCGCCGCGGCCGCGATGAACACCGCCGCCAGGCCGATCATGCTGTGCATGAAGGCCACGAGCTCGGGCATCTTCGTCATCTCGACGCGCTTGGCCATCACCGAGCCGGCACCGCCACCGACCGCCAGCGCCACCAGCACGTAGGCCATGCCGCTGACCGAACCGGCCGAGAGCTTGAGGATCAGCGCCGCCGTGGTGAACACGGCGATGGTCATGCCGACCATGCCGAACAGGTTGCCGCGGATCGAGGTGGTGGGGTGGCTCAGGCCCTTCAGCGCCTGGATGAAACAGACGCTGGCGATCAGGTAGAGCAGCGTGACGAGGTTCAGGCTCACTTGGCTTGCTCCTTCGTCGCGACGACCTTCTTTTCCTTCTTCTTGAACATCTCGAGCATGCGCCGGGTCACGAGGAAGCCGCCGAACACGTTGACGGCAGCGAGCGCCACGGCCAGCACGCCGAGCGTCTTGCCGAGCGGCGTTTCGGTGAGTGCCGCAGCGAGCATGGCGCCGACGATGACGATCGCCGAGATCGCGTTGGTGACCGCCATCAACGGCGTGTGCAGCGCGGGCGTCACGGTCCAGACCACGTGGTAGCCGACGTAGATCGCCAGCACGAAGATGATCAGGTTGGTCAGGGTGGGGGAGACGAGTTCCATGGCTTATTTCCTCTTCACTTCACCAGCTTGGGTCATCAGGCACGCGGCCACGATGTCGTCGTCCATCGGCACGTTGAACGTGCCTTCCTTCGTCAGCACGAGCTTCAGGAAGTCGAGCACGTTGCGCGCGTAGAGCGCGCTCGAATCGGCCGCCACCAGCCCGGCCAGGTTGGTCTCGCCGACGATCGTGACGCCGTGCTTGACGACGGTCTTGTCGGCTTCGGACAGCGGGCAATTGCCGCCCACGCCGTTCGCGCCCTTGCCCGCCGCGATGTCGACGATCACCGAGCCCGGCTTCATCGACTTGACCATGTCTTCGGTCACGAGCACCGGCGCAGCGCGGCCGGGGATCAATGCCGTCGAGATCACGATGTCGGCCGCGGCCACACGCTTGGCCACTTCGATCTTCTGCCGGTCGAGCCAGCTCTGCGGCATCGGCTTGGCGTAGCCGCCCACCCCTTCGGCAGCTTCTTTCTCTTCGGGCGTGTCGTAGGAAACTTCGATGAACTTGGCGCCGAGCGACTCGACCTGTTCTTTCACCGAGGGGCGCACGTCGCTCGCTTCGATCACCGCGCCCAGGCGCTTGGCGGTGGCGATGGCCTGCAGGCCGGCCACGCCGACACCGAGGATCACGACACGCGCGGCCTTCACCGTGCCGGCCGCCGTCATCAGCATCGGGAAGAAGCGCTGGTACCTGTCGGCCGCGATCATCACGGCCTTGTAGCCGGCGATGTTGGCTTGCGACGACAACACGTCCATGCTCTGGGCGCGCGTGGTGCGCGGCGCCGCTTCGAGCGCGAAGCTCGTGACGCCGGCCCCGGCCAGGCGGTGCAGGCCATCGCTGTCGAAGGGGTTCAGCATACCGACCAGGTTGGCGCCGGTCTTCATCAGCGAGAGTTCGCTGTGCAGCGGCGCGCGCACCTTCAGCACCAGGTCGCAGCCGAGCGCGCCGGCGGCGTCGGTGATCTCGGCGCCGGCGGCCTCATAGGCCGCGTCGGTCACGCTGGCGGCCACGCCGGCCCCCGATTGCACGCGGATCGTGTGTCCCTGCGCCTTCAGCTTCCTGGCCGTTTCGGGCGTGACGGACACGCGCGTTTCACCGGCCGCTGTCTCGAGCGGTACCCCTATCAGCATGGATGCCTCCTCAGGCGCTTTTATGTTGGAACTTCGGAACAGGGCCGATTTTGCCGTACGTTGGGGCCCCGCCACCAATGACCGCGGTCAAGCGCGCCGCAACGCGGCTGAAACCGCAGACCGCGCGCTACCATCGAGCGCATGGCCGACCGCTGGAAACCGAGCGTGACCGTCGCCGCGATCATCGAGCGTCGCGATGGCGACACGAGCCGCTTCCTGCTCGTCGAAGAGCACACGCCGGAAGGCCTGAAGATCAACAACCCGGCCGGCCACCTCGACCCCGAAGAGTCGCCGCAGCAGGGCGTGGTGCGCGAGGTGCTGGAAGAAACCGCCTGCGTGTTCACGCCCGACCGGCTGGTCGGCGTGTACCTGTCGCGCTTCCAGCGCCCGGCGCGTGGCGAGGACGTGACCTTCGTGCGCTTCGCCTTCGGCGGCAGCGTCGGCGAACCCGACCCGAATCGAATGCTCGACGACGGCATCGTGCGCACGCTGTGGATGACCTTGCCTGAGCTGCGCGAGAGCCGCGCGCGCCACCGCAGCCCGCACGTGCTGGGCTGCATCGAAGACTACGTGGCCGGCCGGCGTTACCCGCTGGAGACGATCACGACCGACGCGACGGTCTACGTGCCGGAGATCAAGCGCTGACCGCTTCGCTGTCGCGCCGAAAGCTCACGAGCTCCTCGATCGTCAGCATCGGGTAACCATGCCGGCGCGAGAACGCAATGAGCTCGTCGCCTTTCATCATGCTGCCGTCTTCGTTCATCAGCTCGCACAGCACGGCCGCCGGTTGCAGCCCGGCCAGGCGCGCCAGTTCGACCGCGCCTTCGGTGTGGCCGCGCCGTTCCAGCACACCACCCGGCGCGGCGCGCAAGGGGAACACATGGCCGGGGCTGACGAGATCATCGGCCGTGGCGCCGACCGCGATCGCGGTGCGGATCGTCGTCACGCGGTCGGCCGCGCTGACGCCGGTGGTGACGCCTTCGCGCGCTTCGATCGACACGGTGAACGCCGTGCCGTAGCGGCTGCCGTTGTTCGTGACCATGGGCGGCAGTGCCAGGCGCTGCAGGTGCTCGTCGGTCATGCACAGGCAGACGATGCCCGAGCACTCGCGGATCAGTGTGGCCATCATCGGCACGGTGAGGCGGTCGGCCGCGACGATGAGGTCGCCCTCGTTCTCGCGGTCGTCGTCGTCGAGCAGCACCACGGCGCGGCCGTGGCGAATGGCGTCCAGCGCGATCCTCAGTCGAGGCGGCATGGGCCGGGCAATAGCAGAGAGTTGAGACATTGAAACGCTCCTCGTTTGAACGAAAAACATTCCAGGGCGCGCAAACGCGGTTCGGCCACGCCGCGCCTTCAAAAAAGCCACGGGCGGCGCAGACGAACTGCATCAGCACATCTTCTTTCATCCGGACTGTGACGCCGCCGCAAGCAAGCTCGCAGCAACGCGGACCGTCGGCCTCGGCATCTCACCGAATCTGCTGACCTCTTCACCGGGAGGCGAAGAGCGCTCGCGGGCTCGTGGCTTGCGCCACACACCGCCGGTGGGGAATTCCACCCCGCCCTGAAGACGTGTGCCCGTCTTTCGACAGGCCGAGCGATCTTAGAGCCAAGCCCTTGCCCGCACGCGTCGCAGGGGCGACACCTAAAATTCATCGAATGAAACCCCAGCGTGTCGTCGTCGGCCTGTCGGGCGGCGTCGACTCGGCCGTCACCGCGCTCCTGCTCAAACAGCAGGGGCACGAGGTCGTCGGCATCTTCATGAAGAACTGGGAAGACGACGACGACAGCGAATACTGCTCGTCGAACATCGACTTCGTCGATGCCGCAGCGGTGGCCGACGTGATCGGCATCGAGATCGAACACGTCAACTTCGCGGCCGACTACAAGGACCGTGTGTTCGCCGAATTCCTGCGCGAATACCAGGCCGGCCGCACGCCCAACCCCGACGTGCTGTGCAACGCCGAGATCAAGTTCAAGGCCTTTCTCGACCACGCGCTGCGCCTGGGCGCCGGCAGAATCGCCACCGGCCACTACGCACGGGTGCGCGAACGCGATGGAAGGTTCGAACTGCTCAAGGGCCTGGACCCGCTGAAGGACCAGAGCTACTTCCTGCACCGCCTCACGCAGGCGCAGCTGAGCAAGACCTTGTTCCCGGTCGGCGAACTGCCCAAGACCGAAGTGCGTCGCATCGCGGCCGAGGCCGGCCTGCCGAATGCGAAGAAGAAGGACTCGACCGGCATCTGCTTCATCGGCGAACGGCCGTTCCGCGAGTTCCTGAACCGTTACCTCGCCAACACGCCCGGCCCGATCAAGGACGACCGCGGCCGCACGATCGGCGAGCATGTCGGCCTGAGCTTCTACACGCTCGGCCAGCGCAAGGGCATCGGCATCGGCGGGTTGAAGGAACGTGGCGCAGTGCGCGGTGGCAGCGACCACGAACCCTGGTTCGTGGCGCGCAAGGACATGGCGGCCAACACGCTCTACGTGGTGCAGGGCCACGGCCATGCGTGGCTGCAGTCGCACCGGCTGACGGCCGACGACGCGAGCTGGGTCGCGGGCCGGGCGCCAGCGGGCGGTGCGCTGAGCGCGAAGTCACGCTACCGGCAGGCCGATGCGGCTTGCGTGCTGGGCGACGGTGGGAACGCGACGTTCGAGCTGCGTTTCGAGCAGGCCCAGTGGGCCGCCACGCCGGGGCAGTCGGCCGTGCTCTACGACGGTGAGGTCTGCCTGGGGGGCGGTTTCATCGCCTCCGCCGCCTGACCCCTTCGGTCATTGCGGCCGGCCCAGGTTCATCGTCCAGTAGGTGTTGTAGCTCGACGTCGAGGTGCCGGGCACACATGCCAGGCCAATCTGGGTGAAGTTCGCGCTCATCAGGTTGGCGCAGTGGCCGTCGCTGTCGACCCAGCCGTTCATCACCGAGTCGATGCCGGCATAACCGGCTGCGATGTTCTCGCCCAGCCGGCTGTAGGCGTACCCCGCGGCGCTGACGCGCTGGCCGAGCGTGCGCCCGTCGGCACTGGTGTGCGAGAAGTAGTTCAGCGCCACCATGTCGGCCGAGTGCGCGCTGGCCGCGGTGGTGAGCGCGGCGTTCCAGGTGAGCGCCGGCGCCGGCGGCAACACGCCATTGGCACCACAGTTCGCGCCGGCCACACGAACGGCGTTGATGCGCGCCAGCGAAACGGCCGCGAAGTCGGCGATGCCGCAGGTTGCACCGGTGCTGGTCGGCGGTGTCGGTGCAGGTGCCGGTGAGGGGCTCGGCCCGGGTGCAGGACTCGGTGCGGGTGCGGGAGAAGGTGCCGGAGCGCCCGCCACAGGCGCCGGTGCATCGCTGCCCCCGCCACCGCAGGCCGCCAGCAAGACCACCGCGCCGAAGAGTTCGGCCAGCAAGGCAACGCGCAGGGGCATCGATTCAAGGTTCGTCATCCTTCGCAGGCTAACAATGGCGCCGCCGTTCAGGGGTAAACAGCGGTGAGGAATGGTGAGCCGAACGCACGCGCTCGAAGCCCTCGTGAATTGCGCCACGCCGTGCCGGCAGCACGGGCTTCGAAGCTCCGGCAGCATCGGGTGCGTGCGCGCCGAGCTGTGCCCGCGGGGCGAACGAACTCAAGTTGCAGGCTCGCGCGCCGATAGTTCCGGCAACTCTTGATGGCATCCCGTTTTGCACTCTTCTCCCTTGAATTCCGCGTTTCGTTCGGCCTGGCGCTGGTGCGCGGGCGGCCTGATGTTCGCTGGCCTCGGGTTGGCCCATGCCGCCACGCTGAACGTCAACGTCATTGATGCCGGTGGCAAGCCGCTGCTCGATGCCGTGGCGCTGCTCGAACCCGCCGCGGGCAAGGCGCCGGTCAAGCCGATGGCCGATGTCGAGATCTCGCAGGCCAAGCGCCAGTTCGCGCCTCGGGTCACGCTGATCACCGTGGGCACCAAGGTCACCTTCCCGAACTTCGACACGGTGCGCCACCACGTCTACTCGTTCTCGCCGACCAAGACCTTCGAGCTCAAGCTGTACGCCGGTGTGCCCAACGTGCCCGTCACGTTCGACAAACCCGGCGTGGCCGTGCTCGGCTGCAACATCCACGACACGATGGCCGCCTGGGTCGTGGTGGCCGACACACCCTGGTTTGCGCGCAGCGCCGCCAATGGCCGTGCCCGCATCGAAGGCGTGCCGGCGGGCAACTACCGTTTGCGCCTGTGGCATGCCGGCCTGGGGCCGGGCATCGAACCTGCGGCGGTGGCGATCACGGTCGGCGCGGCCGACGCAGAGCACAACGCAAAACTCGCCGTGAGCAGCGAGCCGTGAACGTTCCCGCGAACCCCCTCGTCGGCCGCGCCACGGGCTGGGTGAAGCAGTCGCTCGGCGCGCGCATCGTCGTGGTCTTTCTCGGCCTGCTGCTGGTGGTGCAGATCGCCAGCTTCTGGGCGATTCGCGCGAGCCTGTGGAATCAGGCGCACCGCGAGCTGCCCGAACAACTGGCGCTCGCCGACAGCATTCTGCAAAGCGTGGTCGAGCGGCGCGCCCAGCGCCTGATCGACGGCGCCGAAGTGGCGGCCGCCGACTACGCGTTCCGCGAAGCCGTGGCCAGCAACGATGCCGAGACCATCGCCTCGGCGCTGGCCAACCACAGCCGGCGCGTGAAAGCCACCGAGGCGGCGCTCTACAACACCGACTTCTCGCTGCGCGCGGCCACCGGGAAACTGCAGACCAACATGGGCCCGCTGGTGGCCCGCCTTGGCGCGCGTGCCCTGGCCGAAGGCCGTGGCGGCAGCCGCGCCAGCGAGATCGCGTTGATCGGCGGCAAGCCCTACCAGATGGTGATGGTGCCGATGAAAGCGCCGATCGTGGTCGGCTGGGTAATGATGGGTTTCCCGCTCGACGACCAGCTCGTGACCACGATGCAGGGCATGTCGGCGCAGAGCCTCAAACTGACGCTGCTGACCCGCAGCGAAGCCGGCGCACCGTGGAGGGTGGAGGTCACGCGCCTGCCCGCCGAACAAGCCACGCAGCTCGCCCGGCAGCCCTGGCTGAAAATTCCTGCGCTGGGCGACATGAACTCGGTCGACGCCGTGGGTGAAGAGCTCGGGGTGCGCCCGCGCTGGCTGACACAACGTGCCGCGAACCCGGTCGACGGTGAAGTCGGCGTGGTCGCGCTGACCTCGATCTCGATCGACGACGCGGTGCGGCTGCCGCAGTTTCTGCAGGTGGCCTTGCTCAGCATCACGCTGCTCGGCATCGCCGGGTTTGCGCTCGGCAGCGTGTTCACCGCGCGGCGCGTCACCACGCCGCTGCGCAAGCTGGCCGAGTCGGCCGACCGACTCGGCGCCGGCGACTACGACACGCCGATGCGTGGTCTGCAGCGCGAAGACGAACTCGGCCAGCTGGCGCAATCGTTCGAGCGCATGCGCGTGAACGTGGCCGACAAGCAGCAGCAGATTCTGAAACTCGCCTACTGGGACAGCCTGACCGGCCTGCCCAACCGCGTGCAGTTCCGCGACGCGGTGCACGCGGCGATCGCACAGGCCGAAGCGGCGAAGGCGGCCAACCCTTCGGCGCAACCGACCGTGGCCGTGCTGATGCTCGACCTCGACCGCTTCAAGCACGTCAACGATGTGCTCGGTTACCGCTTCGGCGACCTGCTGCTCAAACGGGTGGCCGAGCGCCTGAGCCAGAACAACGTGCGCGGCGACGACATCGTGGCGCGCCTGGGCGGTGATGAGTTCGCGGTGCTGCTGCGCCAAGGCGACGCCGCGCTCGCAGCCTCGGTCGCGCAGCGCATCACGCGCGCTTTCGATGCGCCGCTCACGCTCGAAGAGCACACCGTCGACATGGGCGCAGGCATCGGCATCGCCTGCTGGCCCGAGCACGCCACCGATGCCGACGTGCTGCTCAGCCGCGCCGAAGTCGCCATGTACGCGGCCAAGCGCAAGAGCGAGGGGCCGCTGATGTACCACGCCTCGATCGACGCCGCGAGTGCGCAGACGCTGTCGCTGCTGACCGAGCTGCGCAGCGCGGTCGACCGCAGCGAGCTGCGCCTGTACCTGCAGCCCAAGCTGATGCTCGAAACCGGTCGGGTGGGCGGTGCCGAAACCCTGGTGCGCTGGATGCACCCGCAGCGGGGCCTGGTGCCGCCGATGGAGTTCATTCCGTTCGCCGAACAGACCGGCTTCATCCGCACGCTGACGATGTGGGTCTTCGAAGAAGCGGCGCGCCACTGGCTGCGGCTGCAGGCCGAAGGTTTGCCGCTGGTGCTGTCGGTCAACCTCTCCACACGCGACCTGCTCGACCAGGACCTGCCGCAGAAGTTCGACGCGTTGCTCGTGAAGCACCGCGTGCCGGCCGAAGCCTTCTGCCTCGAGATCACCGAGAGCGCGATCATGGACGACCCGCAGCGTGCGCTGGGCACGCTGAACCGCCTGAGCGGCCTGGGCTTCAAGCTCTCGATCGACGACTTCGGCACCGGTTATTCGTCGCTCGCCTACCTGAAGCGCCTGCCGGTCGACGAGCTCAAGATCGACAAGTCTTTCGTGCTCAGCATGGAGACCGATCTCGACGACGCGAAGATCGTGCGCTCGACCATCGACCTGGCGCACAACATGGGCCTCACCGTGGTGGCCGAAGGCGTGGAAAACGCCAAGGTCTGGGACCTGCTGCGCGAACTCGAATGCGACGAAGCCCAGGGTTACCACATGGGCAAGCCGATGCCGGCGAGCGAGTTCCAGGCCTGGTCGATCGGTTGGGCGAACAAGCAGCGGCCACGTCCCGCCACGGGCACCGGCGCGGTGCTGCACTGACCGCCGCGCTGCGGCCGACATGGCACGCGTGGCGGTGGTCGGCAGTTCGGCGACACTCGACGCACGGTTCACATACCCGCCACCCCACCCCAGCCCGGCCATGTACCTCCCCTCCCACTTTGAAGAAAAGCGCCCCGCGGTTCTGCAGGAACTGATGCAGGCGCACCCCCTGGGCCTGCTGATCACACAGGGCGAGAGCGGCCTGCAGGCCAACCCGATCCCGTTCGTGTTCGATGCCGACCCGGCCGGCGGCCCCGGCGTGTTGCGCGCCCACGTGGCGCGCGCCAACCCGGTCTGGCGCGAAGCCCGAGCCGACACCGAATCGCTGGTGGTCTTTCAAGGCCCGCAGGCCTACATCTCGCCCGGCTGGTACCCGAGCAAGGCCGAGCACGGCAAGGTCGTGCCCACCTGGAACTACTGCGTCGTGCAGGGCCGCGGGCTGCTGCGCGTGATCGACGACGCGGCCTGGGTGCACGCCTTCGTCACCCGGCTCACGCAGCGGCACGAAGCAACACAAGCCGAGCCCTGGGCCGTGAGCGACGCACCGGCCGACTACATCGCGGCGATGCAGCGCGCGATCGTCGGCATCGAGATCACGTTGACCGCACTCACCGGCAAGTGGAAGACGAGCCAGAACCGCTCGGCCGCCGAACGCGAAGGCGTGGCACGCGGCCTCGCGCAACGCAGCGGCTCCGACGCGGCGGACATGTCGGCGCTGGTCGCGGGCACCGGCATGCTGTAAACACGGTGGCCCGGCCACGGCGACCCCGGCCGGCGCCGGGGCATCGCCTTTGCGGCATGCTCTCGCCTCGCTCCCGGGTCCCTTCGCCTTGAATTCCTCTGCTTCCGTACTGACTCCGCGCCAGCTGCGTGCCGCCACCGCGGCCGTGATGATGACCATCCTGCTGGGGGCCCTCGACCAAACCATCGTCAGCGTCGCCGTGCCCACCATCGCACGCCAGCTCGGCGGCTTCGAGTGGATGGCGTGGGTGATCTCGGGTTACCTGATCGCGTCCACGGCCGTCACGCCGCTGTACGGCAAGTTCAGCGACCTGTTCGGGCGGCGCAAGGTGATGAGCTTCGCGATCGTCCTGTTCCTGCTGGCTTCGGTCGCGTGCGCGCTGGCGCAGACGCTGCCCCAGCTCGTGGTCGCACGCGTGCTGCAAGGCGCAGGCGGCGGCGGCCTGATCACGATGGCGCAATCGGTCATCGCCGACGTGGTGCCGCTGCGCGAGCGCGGCCGCTACCAGAGTTACATCAGCATCGTGTGGGCGGTGGCGAGCATGCTCGGGCCGGTGGTCGGCGGCGTGCTGACCGAGTACCTGTCGTGGCCCTGGATCTTCTGGATCAACCTGCCGGTCGGGCTCGTCGCCCTGGCGTTGGTGCACCGCTCGCTCGGCACGCTGCCGGTGAACCGTGGCACGCCGAAGATCGACGGTGCTGGCGCCCTGCTGCTGCTGAGCGGCCTGACCGCCTTCCTGATCCCGATCACCCGCGTCGGCCAGGGCACGCCCTGGAACGACGCGGCCAATGCCGTCGGCTGGGCGATTGCGCTGATGTTGCTCGCGCTCTTCATCGTGCAGCAGCGCCGCCACCCGGATGCGATCGTGCCGATGGCGCTGTTCGGCAACCGCACCGTGGTGACGTGCTGCGCCTTGCTGTTCGTGTGCTTCTTCAACTTCATCGCGCTGTCGGTGCTGGTGCCCTTGCGCCTGCAGCTCGTGGCCGGTTATTCGGCGGCCGACGCCGGGCTGTACCTGCTGCCGATGACGCTATCGATCCCCGCCGCCGCGTTCCTGAGCGGGCGTTGGCTGCACCGCACCGGGCGTGTGCTGCCGGCGCAGCGCCTCGGTGTGGCGCTGGTGCCGCTCGGTCTGGCCACACTCGGCTTCACGGCGCCGACGAGTCTGCTCGCGGCAGTGGCGCTGGTGCTCGTCGGCATCGGCATGGGCTTGCAGATGCCGACCACGCTGATCACGGTGCAGCAGTCGGTGCCGCGCGAGCAGGTCGGCACCGTGACGGCGCTGACCGCGTTCTTCCGCCTGCTCGGCGGCGCGATCGGCATCGCGGTGTTGAGCTCGGTCGCGCTATTGCTGTTGCGCGGGCACTTGCCGCCCGGCGTGACCTCGCTCGGCGGCGAAGGGCTGGGCGCGATGCTCGATGCCGCGCGTGCAGCCCACGGTGCCTCGATGGGCAGCGACGGCGCGTTCCGGCAGGTGATGTTTGTCAGCGCGTTGGTCTCGCTGATCTCGTTGTGGCTGGTCATGCGGCTGCCGGACATGCGGCTCCACGACGCGGCCGTGTCCGCGGCCGACGAGCGGGCCTGAGCGCGCCGCCTGCGGCATCATGCGCTCCCGACCATGACCTGTCTTCACCGCTTTCTCCTGGCCGCCCTCGGTCTGCTCGCCGCCAGCGCCCAGGGCGCCTTCGCCGCGCCCCAAGTCGAAGACTCGATGGCGCAGCGCGTGCTCGCCTGCACCGGCTGCCATGGCGCGCAGGGCCGCGCGGCGAGCGACGGTTATTACCCGCGCATCGCCGGCAAGCCCGCGGTCTATCTGTACAACCAGCTGCTGAGCTTTCGCGACGGCCGGCGCCAGTACACGCTGATGAGCAAGCTGCTCGCGCCGTTGAGCGACGCCTACCTGCGCGAGATCGCTGACCACTTCGCAGGCCTCGACCTGCCCTACCCGCCGCCGCAGGCCGCGACGGGCGGCGCGGAAGCGCTGCGCCGTGGCGAAGCGCTCGTGCTCAAAGGTGACCCGGCCCTGGGCATCCCCGCCTGCGTGTCGTGCCACGGCAATGCGCTGATGGGCGTGGCGCCCGCTGTTCCCGCGCTGATCGGCATGCCGCGCGACTACCTCAACGCGCAGCTCGGCGGCTGGCGCACCGGCAACCGCCACGCGCTCGAACCCGACTGCATGGCGCAGGTCGCCAAGCTGTTGAAAGCGGACGACATCAGTGCGCTCTCGCAGTGGCTCGCGGCGGTGCCCGTGCCTGCCGGCGCCAAGCCGGCGCCGCGCTCGACGCTGGCTCTGCCGATCGACTGCGGCGGCGTGCCCGGGGTGCGGCCGTGAGGCGCCGGCTCACCACGGTGGCGGCGGTGTTGCTGCTGGTCGCCGCGCTGGCGATCGTGTGCTTGTTGTTCATGAACCTGCGCGACGAATCGCCCCGTTCGACCACACCGGCGCCGCTGCCCGACGCCGAGCAGGTCTCGCGTGGCGCTTACCTCGCACTCGCCGGCAACTGCATGGGCTGCCACACCGCGCCGGGCGGCGCGCCGTACGCCGGCGGCCGGGGTGTGCCCACACCCTTCGGCACGGTGATGGCGCCCAACCTCACGCCGGATGAAAAGACCGGCATCGGCGCCTGGTCGGCCGACGACTTCTGGCGCGCCTTGCACAACGGCCGCTCGCGCAACGGGCGCTTGTTGTACCCGGCGTTTCCGTACCCGAACTACACCCGCATCACACGCGCCGACGCCGACGCGCTGCACGCCTGGCTGCGCCTCGTGCCGGCGGTGGAGCAAGCGAACCCGCCGCACGCGTTGAAGTTCCCGTTCAACCAGCAGGCCGCGCTGGCGGTGTGGCGCGCCCTCTACTTCCGGCCGGGCCAGCACCGGCCCGATCCACAACGCCCGCCCGAAGTGGACCGCGGTGCCTACCTGGTCGAAGGCCTCGGCCACTGCAACGCCTGCCATTCCAGCCGCAACGCGCTCGGCGCCACGACCGGCCCGCTCGATCTCGCGGGTGGCCTGATCCCGGTGCAGAACTGGTACGCACCTTCGCTGACCGCGGCGAACGAAGCGAGCATGGCGGCGTGGGAGATGCAGGACGTCGTCGATCTGCTGAAGACCGGTGTTTCGGCGCGCGGCTCGGTGGCCGGGCCGATGGGCGAGGTGGTGCGCGGCAGCACGCAGCACCTCTCGGAACCCGACCTGCGGGCGATGGCCATGTACCTGAAGGCCTTGCCACAAAGCGCGCCGGTCGTGGCGGGCGAGGTGGCACCCTACGCTGCCACCGGCCCGGGCGCCAAGCTCTACGAGCGCCACTGCGCCACGTGCCACGGCGATGCCGGCGAAGGTGTGCCGGGTGTCTACCCTGCGCTGGCCGGCAACCGGGCGGTCACGATGCCTCAGGTGGCGAACCTCGTTCACGTGGTGCTCGAAGGCGGCTTCGCGCCGGCCACCGAGGGCAACCCGCGGCCTTACGGCATGCCGCCCTTCGCCACGGTGCTGAGCACCGAGGAAACAGCGCAGCTGCTGTCGTTCGTTCGCGCGAGTTGGGGCAACCGGGGTGCGGCGGTGTCAGCGCTCGAGGTCGAGCGCTTCCGCGGCACGAAGTAAGGCTCTCAGGCTCTCACTCCGGCTCGGAGCAGAAGGTGTCGTCGGCGATCACACATTCGGCGTCGACCCGCGCGGCACCGCCGATGCTGCGGGTGAGCAAGCCGCTGCTGCGCAGCTTGGTGGCTTCGACGTGCGGCAGCATCAGCCACATTTGCCCACGCTGGCGGGTGCGCATCGCCTGGCGCCCGGCGTCGTTGCCCGAGCCCCAGAAAAAGTCGGCGCGAATGGCGCCGCGGATCGCCCCGCCCGTGTCTTGCGCCACCACCAGCCGCTGCAGCGGCAAAGACGAGCCGGCCGGCGTGGGCGCAGCCATGTAGACCGGGTAGCCGAGCGGTGTGACACGCGGATCGACCGCGATCGAGCGCCCCGCCGTCAGCGGCACGCCGAGCGCGCCGACCGGCCCGCGGGTCGGCGACTGGTCGGGTGCGACGCGGAAGAACACGTAGCTCGGGTCGCTGCCGAGTGCCGCCGTGCGCGGTGCGCCAGGAACGGACGATCGTGCCGGCGGCGTGGCCGGGCTGGCAGGTGCTGTGGCCGCAGCCGCCTTGGGTGCCGGCTTGCGCTGCGCCCCCCCGAGCAGTTGATCGACCAGCGCGTCGGAAGTCGAAGCGTTGGCGGCCGGTTTGGCGGCCGGTGCCTTGATGCCGCGGGTGGTCACGCCTTCGAGCGTGGTGTCGGCTTCGGGCACCGCGGTTTCGGGCACTGCGTCCGCCAGCTCGAAGCTCTCGGCCTCTTCGGGGCCCGACCCGAGGCTGCGTGTGCGCACTCGTTCCGGCCCCTTGGCGACCAGCCGCACCGGCCTGAACGGGTGGCCGTTCTGCTCGGCATATTGCACCCGCAGCACCGTGCCGTCGCGCAAGCGAATGCGGCCTGAACCTTGAACCTGCATCGCGTAGAGCGCGAGCGCGTCGTCGACCCAGGCGACGACCGGCGCGTCGAGCCGGCCACCGCCTTCGATTTCGGAACGGGTGCGGTACGGCAGGGCGCGGTCGCCGACCAGTTGCACACGCCAGTTGCGGTCACGCGTGTCGAGCTGAAAGCGTGTGGTGTCGAGCGCGTGGCTGCCCGGCACGCGAGCGGGCACGACGCCGAGGGTTTGCCCGGCCTTCACCACGAACACCGTGGCGCGGCGCTGTGCCGGGGGAATCAACTTCCAGTCGAGCGTGTACAGGTCGTTCGGCGTGGCGTAGACCGGCACGGTGAAGGCGCCCTCGGGGCGCACGCTGCCGTTGATCAGCGGTTCGTAATAGCCGGTCACATCGCCGTCGCGGCTGGCGTCGGCGTTGAGGATGCGAAACAGCGCGAACTCCTGTTCGAAGAAACGCCGCAGCTCCACCGGGTTGCGGTTCAGGCGCGCCGCGCGGGCGCACAGCGGCTTCCAGGCGTCGCGCTTGGCCAGCGCCAGGCACGAGGTCTGGAACGCGTCCCAGGCAGTGTCGAGATCGTCCTGGGCCCAGCCCGGCAACTCGGAAAAGCTGCTGGCCTTGAACAGCGCGTTGCGCGTCTTGACATCGGGCAACGAAGTCTCGGCGCGGGCCGGCCCCGGCAGGTCGGTCGGCGCGGCCAGGGCACTGGCCGGCGCGGGCGACGACGTGGCAGGCGAAGGCGTCGCACCGCCCGAACCCGCCGTGGCCCCGCCGGCGGGCGTGCCGGTGGGCGCACCGGCGCAGGCGCACAGCAGCGCCGCAAAACTCGCGAGCGCCGCGCCGCGCAGGCGAGCCCGCCGAAGTGCTTGGCCGCCGGCGGGGCGGGGAAGGTGGCGCGAAACGGGGAACGTCATGGCAGGGTCCTGGCATCCATGAGTTGACCGTAGAACGGAGTCTGCGCCGCTGCAACTGACCTTAGTTAGCGCGCGGGCCGGCACCGGGGAGAGTGGCCGTGCCGGTGTTACCTAAGTCATGCCTGCGGTGGCCGGGCGCTCGGTATTCTCGATGGAGTTCGCCCGATCGGGCTTGTGGAGGAGACGCATGCGCAGAAACCCCGCCGTGGAAACCGCCCGCCGGGTGCCGGTTCGTGTGCTGCCAGGGCTGACGCTCGCCCTCTTCGCCCTGATCGCTGGCTGTTCGAGCACGCCAGCCCCGCCGAAGCCCACGGCGGTGAAGGCCACCGTGCAAGCGGCGGCCGATGTGAACCCCGACGCCCGCAAGCGCGCCTCGCCGCTGGTCGTTCGCATCTACGAGCTGAAGTCGGCAGCGGCTTTCGACGCGGCTGATTTTCTCTCGCTGTATGACCGCGACCAGGCCACCCTGGCGGCCGATCTGGTCGGCCGCGAAGAGTTCACGATGCGGCCGGGCGAGAGCCGCCCCTGGGACAAGACCCTCGGCCCCGAGGTTCGATTCATCGGCGTGATGGCGGCTTACCGCGACATCGAACGCGCGCGCTGGAAGACGCTGATCACGATCAAGCCGGGGCTGAGGAACACGATCACGATCAAGGCCGACGCGATCACGCTCAGCGGAAGTGCGGTGGCGCAATGAGCTGGCGCAGCGCGGTGGTCTGGTCGCAGGGCATGTTCCTGCAGCCGCACCACTTTCAGCAGGAAGCGCGTTATGTGTCGCGGCTCGTCGATGCGCGGGCGCGCTGCGTGTCGCCCTATGCCTGGGGCCTGGTCGAGCTGGTGCTCGACGACACGCTGCTGGCACTCGGCCGCGTCGGCATCGCCCGCGCCTCGGGTGTGTTGCCCGACGGCACGCCGTTCGCGATACCCCAGCTCGACGCACCGCCGGCGCCGCTCGACATCCCGGGTGACCTGAAGAGCGAACTGATCTACCTCGCGCTGCCGCTCAGCCGCGAAGGCGTGTCCGAAGTCGACTTCGGCGACGCCGCCAGCCAGGACACCACCCGCCTCGAAGCCACTGAGGAGAGCGTGCGCGACCACACCAGCGCGTCCGACGAGCCGGCGAGCATCCAGACCGGGCGCCTGAAGCTGCGCCTGGTGCGCGCCAAGGACTTGAGCGACGCGTATGCGGTGATCGGCGTGGCCGAGGTCAGCGAGCGCCGCAGCGACAAGCAGGTGCTGCTCGACCGCAGCTACATCCCGCCGGCCGTGGTGCTCGACGCGACCGACTCGCTCGCCAGCAGCACCCGCCTGCTGCACGGCCTGATCAGCCAGCGTTCGCAGGCGCTGGCCGGGCGCATGGGCCAGCTCAGCAGCGGCGTCTCCGAGCTCGCCGATTTCATGATGTTGCAGGTGCTCAACCGCGCCGAGCCGCTGTTTCGCCAGCACGCCAGCGCGCCCAATTCGCACCCGATGGCGCTGTATGTCGATTGCCTGCAGCTGGCCGGCGAGTTGTCGACCTTCGCGTCGACGGCGCGCCGCCCGCCGGAGTTTCCGCTCTACCGGCACGACGACCTGCGCGGCTGCTTCAGCCCGGTGATCGGTGAGCTGCGCAAGATGCTCTCGGTGGTGCTGGAACAGAACGCGATCCAGATCGAGCTGACCGAGCGCAACCACGGCGTGCGCACCGCCGTCGTGCCCGACCTGGAACTGGTGCGCAACGGTCAGTTCATGCTCGCCGTCAACGCCCAGATGCCGCCCGAACAACTGCGCCAGCGCTTCGTGGCGCAGACCAAGGTCGGCCCGGTCGACCGCATCCGCGACCTCGTCAACCTGCAGCTGCCGGGCATCGGCCTGCAAGGCCAGCCGGTCGCGCCGCGCCAGCTGCCCTACCACGCGGGGTTCTTCTACTTCGAGCTCGAACGTGGCAGCGACCTGTGGCGCCAGTTCGAGAAGAGCGGCAGCCTGGTGATCCACACTGCCGGTGACTTCCCCGGGCTCGAACTCGAGCTGTGGGCGATCCGCCAATAGGCGCGCGTTCGCTGCCGCACTGCCGCCCCTTTGAGGTGTTGCCATGAGTCCTGCCAATCCGAACGACCCGTTCAGCGACCCGTTCGCGGCGGTGGAAAACCAGCGCACCTTCGTGATGCCGAACCCGGGCGCGCGTGCGCCCGCCACGCCACAAGCCGGCGCGATGCCGAGCGCCGGCGCGGCCGACGTGGTGGCCGACCTCAGCGCGCCCGACACCGGCCTGAACCCGCTGCTCGCGCTGGCCAACCCGCTGCTCGCGGTGGTGCCGCAGATCCGCTCCACCAGCCACCTGCCCGACCCGGGCGTGCTGAAGGAGTCGCTCGCACAAGGCCTGCGCGAGTTCGATGCGAAAGCGCCTCAACAAGGCATCGCGCCCGAGCGTGTGATGGCCGCGCGCTACATCCTGTGCACGCTGCTCGACGAAGCCGCCGCCAGCACGCCCTGGGGTGGCTCGGGCGCGTGGGGCCGCTACAGCCTGCTGGCGATGTTCCACAACGAAACCGGCGGCGGCGAAAAGGTCTTCCAGCTGATGGCCAAGCTGGCCGAGAACCCTGCTGCCAACCGTGACCTGCTGGAGCTGATCTACGCTGCCCTGTGTTTGGGCTTTCAAGGCCGCTACCGCGTCGTCGAAGGAGGCCTCGCGCAGCTCGAAGCGGTGCGCGACCGGCTCGCGCAGATCCTGAAGAAGGAGCGCGGTGGTTATGCGCAGCCGCTGGCCGAACACTGGCGTGGCCAGGCGCTCAAGCGCCGCCCGTTCCTGACCTGGCTGCCGCTGTGGGTCACCGGCGCGGTGGCCGCAGCCGTGCTGCTCGGCCTGTACTTCGCACTCTCGATGTCGCTGGGCGGCGTGTCCGACCCGACCTTCGGGCAGATCCAGAGCCTGCGCCTGCTGCCGCCCACGCCGACCGTGGTGCAACCTGCCCCCAAGCCGCGCCTGGCGCAGTTCCTGGCGAGCGAGATCAAGGCCGGCCTGGTGGCGGTGCGCGACGACCTCGACCGCAGCGTCATCACGATCCGCGGCGACGGCCTGTTCGAGCCCGGCAGCGCGAGCCTGAGCGACGACCGCGAAGCGCTGATGAAACGCATCGCCGAAGCGCTGGCGCAGGTGCAGGGGCAGATCCTCGTCACCGGCCACACCGACAACCAGCCGATCCGCTCGGTGCGTTTCCCGTCGAACTGGCATCTCTCGGAAGAACGTGCGAAGGCGGTGCGCAGCATCCTGGTATCGCGTGGCGTCGCACCCACCCGCGTGGTGGCCGAAGGGCGCGCCGACGGCGAGCCGGTGGTCGCGAACGACACGCCGGGCAACCGCTCGATCAACCGGCGGGTCGAAGTCACGCTCGTCGCGGCGCGCACGGGGGCAGCGTCATGAAGAAGCTGTTCGGTCTCATCTTCAACGGCTGGGTGCTCGCGATCCTCGGGCTGCTGGCGATCTCGCTGCTGATCTGGATCGTCGGGCCGATGATCGGCATCGGCGAAGCGCGCCCGCTCGAAAGCGCCACGGTGCGCCTGAGCGTGATCGGCGCGATCGTGCTGCTCTACCTGCTGCAGAAGGCGTGGAAGGCGTGGAGTGCACGCCGCACCAACAGCGCGGTCGTGAACCACATGCTCGCCGAAGCGCCCAAGGGCGGCGGCGATGCGGCGAGCGCTGAACTGGCGACCATCAACGAACGTTTCCAGAAGGCACTGAGCACGCTCAAGCAGGCCCGTTTCGCGAGCAACCGCAGCCTGTGGTCGAGTGCCTCGGCGCGCGTCGGCCAGCGCTACCTGTACGAGTTGCCGTGGTACGTGATCATCGGCGCGCCGGGCTCGGGCAAGACGACGGCGCTGCTCAACTCCGGCCTCGAGTTCCCGCTCGCCGCGAGCATGGGCGACGCGGCGGTGCGCGGCGTCGGCGGCACGCGCAACTGCGATTGGTGGTTCACCAACCAGGCGGTGTTGATCGACACCGCCGGCCGCTACACCACGCAGGACAGCGACCGCGACACCGATCAGAAAGCCTGGACCGGCTTCCTCGGCATGATCAAGAAGAGCCGGCCGCGCCAGCCGGTCAACGGTGTGCTGGTCACGGTCTCGGTGCCCGACCTGCTGACGCGCACATCTGCACAACGCGCCGAATACGCCGCCGCCGTGCGCACCCGCATCCAGGAACTGCACCAGCACCTCGGCATCCGCTTCCCGATCTACCTGCTCGTCACCAAGACCGACCTGCTCGCCGGGTTCATGGACTACCTGGGCGACGCCGGCAAAGATGTGCGCCAGGACCCCTGGGGCTTCACCTTCGCGCTCGACGCGCAACAGCGCACCGACCCGAGCGTGTTGCCGCAGGAGTTCGACCTGCTGCAGGCGCGCTTGACCGACGGCCTGATCGACCGCCTGCAAAGCGAGCGCGACCCGGCCCGGCGCGCCCGCATCTACGCCTTCCCGCAGCAGTTCGCGGGGCTGCGCGGGGTGCTGAAGGAATTCGTCGACAAGGTGTTCTCGCCGTCGCAGTTCGAAGAGCGCCCGCTGCTGCGCGGTGTCTACTTCATCAGCGGCACGCAGGAAGGCACGCCGATCGACCGGCTGCTCGGCACGATCGCCCGCACCTACCGGCTGGCACGCACGCCGGTGCCGGCCAACCAGGCCAGCGGCAAGAGCTTTTTCCTGTCGCGCCTGCTGCAGGACGTGGTGTTCAGCGAAGCCGAACTCGCCGGCACCAACCTGAAGTGGGAACGCCGCCGCTCGCTGCTCGCGGCCGGCGGTTATGCGCTGATCGGCCTCGTGTTCGTCTGCGCCACGACGGCCTGGACGATCAGCTACCTCAACAACCGCAAGTACGTCGCCGAAGTCACGGCCAAGGTCGACAGCGTGCGCCAGCTGGTTCAGGCCACGCCGAACCGCGCGTCGTCCGACATCACCGTGCTGCTGCCGGCGCTGGCCGCGACCAAGGCGCTGGCGGTCGCAGAACAGGGCAGCGTGCCGTGGTCGCTCGGCTTCGGCCTGTACCAGGGCCGCAAGCTCGACTCGGCGACGCAGCAGGTCTACAAGCGCATGCTGGTCGACGCGGTGCAGCCGCGCATCGCGCTGCGGGTGGAAGACCAGCTCAAGCGCAGCTTCGACAACCCCGAGTCGCAGTACGAGGCGCTCAAGGCCTACATGATGCTGCAGGACCCGGAGCACTTCGACGCGCAGGCGCTCAAGCTCTACGTGATGGTCGACTGGGAAGTGAACCTGCCGCGCGACGTGACGACCGAGCAGCGTGCCGAGCTGGAATCGCACCTCGATGCGTTGCTGGCGCAAGGCGCCACGGTCTCGCCGCTGCCCGAAGACAAGGCGCTGATCGCGCAGGTGCGGGCCAAGCTCGCGTCGGTGCCGCTGGCGCAGCGCGTCTACAACCGCATCCGCCTGCAGGGCGTGGGCGCCGACATCCCCGAGTTCAGCATCGCCAAGGCCGCCGGTACCAGCGCCGCGCTCGTGTTCGCGCGCGCCAGCGGCCAGCCGATCACGCGCGGCGTGCCGGGGCTGTTCACCTACGACGGCTACTACAAGGGCTTCCAGCCCGAGGTCGAGAAGACGACCAAGCAGCTGCGCGACGAAGAAGGCTGGGTGCTCGGCCTGCCCGAAGCGTCACGCTCGGCCGCGCTGCGCGACCCGCTCGCGCTCGGCCGCCTGACCGACGAAGTGCGGCGCGCCTACCTGCTCGAATACGCCAAGCTCTGGGAAAACTACATCGCCGACATCCGCATGTTGCCGATGGGCAACCTCGCGCAGTCGGTGCAGATGGCGCGCATCCTTTCCGCGCCCGACAACCCGCTGGCGCCGCTGATGCGCGCGCTGGTGCGCGAGACCACGCTCACGGCCACCGAATCGAAGTCGGTCGTCGAGCAGGCGAGCGACAAGGCCAAGAGCACGATCGACAAGTCGCGCGAGCAGTTGCTCAGCATGTTGCGCGACAAGAACGCGCCGGCGGCGGCGCCGGCGGCGCGCATCGAACGCCTCGTCGACGACCGCTTCGAAGGCTTGCGCCAGCTCGTCAAGCCGGGCGCGCCGGGCGGGCCGGCGCCGCTCGACGGCACCATCGCATTGATCAACGAGGTCTACGCCTTGCTCAACGCCGCCGACACCGCGGTGAAAGGGGGCAACGCACCACCGCCGTCGGAAGTGCCGAACAAGGTCAAGGGTGAAGCGGCGCGCCTGCCCGAGCCCTTGCGCAGCTTGATGAACACGCTCTCGGCCAGCAGCGGCGCGGCCGTGGCGCGCGAGATGCGCAGCAACATCAGCAGCGGCGTCAATTCGAGCATCGGCGAGTTCTGCCGCCAGGCGATCAACGGGCGTTACCCGTTCTCGCGCAACAGCACGACCGACGTGACACAAGACGACTTCTCGCGCCTGTTCTCGCCCGGCGGCCTGTTCGACGAGTTCTTCCAGAAGAACCTCGCGGCGCTGGTCGACACCAACACGCGGCCCTGGAGCTTCCGCCAGCTGGGCGAAACGTCGCTGGGCAAGGACAGCGGCACGCTGGCCCAGTTCCAGCGCGCCGCCGTCATCCGCGACACCTTCTTCCGCTCGGGCGGCAAGGCGGCCGGACTGCGGCTCGACTTCAAGCCGCAGGAGATGGACGAGTCGATCACGCAGTTCACGCTCGACCTCGACGGCCAGCTCGTGAAGTACGCGCACGGCCCGCAGATCCCGACCGCCGTGCAGTGGCCCGGCCCGAAAGGCAGCACCCAGGTGCGGGTGCAGCTGCAGCCGGCGCTGGCCGGCGGCAGCTCGGGGCTGACGACCGAAGGGCCGTGGGCGCTGTTCCGCATGTTCGACAAGTTGAACCTCGTGCAGTCGGGCGGGCCCGAGCGCTTCAAGGTCACCTTCAATGTCGACAACCGCAAGGCCACGTTCGAAGTCACGGCCAGCAGTGTCGTGAACCCGTTCAAGCTGCCGGAAATCGCATCGTTCGGTTGCCCGAACGCGATCTGAGTGCGGTGACCTGCCCGTGAATCAGCACTCCAGCCTCGATGCCGCACCCGCCTGGTTCGGCAAGATCGCCTGTCTGGGTGATTTCGCCAGCCGCCGCTTGCCGCAAGACACGGCGCAGGTCTTCGACACCTGGCTCGCACGCGGCGTCGACACCAGCCGCGGCCAGCTCGGTGAACGTTGGTTGAACGTTTATCTCACGAGCCCGCTGTGGCGCTTCGCGCTCGCACCCGGCGTGCTCGACACCCGCTGGTGGTTCGGCGTGTTGATGCCCAGCGTCGACAACGTCGGCCGTTATTTCCCGCTGCTGGTCACCCAGGCCTGCAACGAAGCGCCGCAGAACACCGAGGGCCTGAACCAGCTCGAACACTGGTTTTCGAACATCGCCCGTGCCGCGCTCGGCACGCTGCAGCCGGGCGGCAGCCTGGAGCAGTTCGAGAGCGAGCTGGCACAGACGCCGCGGCTGCCATCTGGCGAGCCGGCCGCGCCCTGGGCTGCGGCACAATGGCCGGAACGCAGCCGCCACGAACTGGCGAGCGGTGTGACGCTGGCGCAATGCCTGAACGAGTTGGCGGTGGTCGAAAGCCTGCGGCGCTTTCGGGGCTGCTCGTTGTGGTGGTCGTTGCGCCCGGGTGCGGGCCCGAGCAGCCTGAGCACGGCGGTCGGCCTGCCTGGCGGCGATTCCTTCATTCACATGCTCGAAGGCACCTGGTGAAGATGACGTTCCCTCAGCACGCTGGCGCGGCACCCCCGGGAGAGCGGCCTTGACCGAGAACAGCGGCACGCCGTCGGCCTTCACCGAGTTCGCCACCACGATGGCCAGCGTGCGCCCGGTGCCGCCACCGCCGGGCGAAGGGGGCAATGCCTTGCCGGCGGGCTACAAGATTCACGAGTTCGAGATCGTGCAGGTGGTAGGCGTTGGCGGTTTCGGCATCGTCTACCTGGCCCTTGACCTGCAGCTGCAGCGCACCGTGGCGCTGAAGGAATACATGCCGAGTTCGCTCGCCACGCGCGGCGCCGACCACGGCATCTCGCTGCGCTCCGAGCGCCACCGCGAAACCTTCGAGCTCGGGCTGCGCAGCTTCGTCAACGAAGCGCGGTTGCTCGCGTCGTTCGACCACCCGTCGCTGGTGAAGGTGTACCGCTTCTGGGAGCAGAACGGCACGGCCTTCATGGTGATGCCTTTCTACGAAGGGCCGACGCTGAAAGCGCTGTTCAAGCAGTCGCCGCACCCGCCCGACGAAGCCTGGCTGAAAAATCTGCTCAGGCCGCTGCTCGACGCGCTGCAGATCATCCACAACGACCACTGCTACCACCGCGACATCGCGCCCGACAACATCTTGCTGCTCGGCTCGCAGCTCAAGCCGCTGCTGCTCGACTTCGGCGCGGCGCGGCGCGTGATCGGTGATGCGACGCAGGCGCTGACGGTGATCCTGAAGCCCGGCTACGCACCGGTCGAGCAATACGCCGAAGTGCCTTCGATGAAACAAGGCGCATGGACCGATGTGTACGCCCTGTGCGCCGTGCTCTACGCCGGCATCACCGGGCGCGCGCCGACCCCTTCCGTCGGGCGGCTGATGAAGGACGAGATGGTGCCGGTCTCGGAGAGCGCGCGCGGCCGCTACTCGGCCGCGTTCCTCGCCGCGATCGACCGGGGCCTGGCGGTGCGGCCCGAACACCGGCCGCAGGACATCAACGCGCTGCGTGCCGGCCTGTTCGCGACCGAACTGCCAGACGCCGGTGACGACGTGACGCAGATTCGCCCGACGATGGCGCCGGCACCGGTGCTGCTGGAACCGGCAGGCGGCCCACCTTCGACCAACTTCGGTGCGCTGGCCGCGCCGCAGTCGGACTTTCGCCGGCCCTCGCCGGCAGCGGTGGTGCGCAAGTCGCGCATGCCGCTGATCGCGGGCGTGGCCATGCTCGCGGTGGGCGCGGGCGTGGTGTGGTTCCTGACCCGCGGGAGCGACCAACCCGCCGAGGGCACGGCGCCGGCCGTGACCACGCCTGCAGTGACTGCGGCCGCCAGCAGCGTCGCACCGCCCGCCCTGCCCGACGTGGCCACCTCACCGCTGCGTGGCCCATTCAGCACCGTGGCCGCACTCGAAGACATCGTGCGCTCATCCGACCCGCTGATCTCGGTGAGCACGCTGGCAGACAAACAAACGCTCGTGATCGGGCGCGACAGCATCAAGTTCCGCGTCAAGTCGAACGAGGCGGGCTACCTCTATGTCTTTTTCAGTGGAACCGACAACGCCGGGCTGACGCTCCTCTTCCCCAACACCAACGACAGCAAGAACAGGATCGCCGCCGACACCGAGGTGGTGTTGCCGGGCAAGGGCTGGAACATCGAGGCGGGCGGGCCGCCCGGGGTCGACCACATCGTGGCGATGGTCTCGCGCTCGCCGCGCGACTTCTCGGGCGTGGGCCTGAAGCCGGCGAACCCCTTGTCGGAGTTCGACCTGGCCACCTTACAGCGGCTGTGGGCACAAGCGCCCTCCGGCACCAGCCCCTATGCCGGCACCGCGCGCTGTGCGACTGACGCGGCCTGCCCGGCCGGCTTCGGCGCCACGCTGATCAGCATCACCGAAGAAGCGGCCGGCAAGTAGTGGCGCGTGGCGCGCGCGCCGGCGTCACTGCGTGATGGTCGTGATGGTGACGCGGCGGTTCTCGGCGGCGGCAACGTCGCGGGTGTTCATCGGCTCCGTGTCCCCCTTGCCCACCGCGCGCAGGCGCGCTTCGGGAATGCCGTGCGTGCCGACCAGGAACGCGCGCACGCTTTCGGCGCGCTGCTGAGAGAGAACCTGGTTGGCATCGGCTGCGCCGCGCGCATCGGCATGGCCTTCGACCTCGAAGCCGAACTCTTTCAGCCGATCGTTCTTGAGCGCAGCCGCGACCACGTCGAGTTGCTCTTTCGAGCGTGCCGTCAACTGCGACGAATTGGTCTCGAACGTGATCAGCAGCGACGCGCTCGCTTTCTTGCGCGGCGCGAGTGCAGCGGCCGATGGCGTGTTGGAGGTGACGCGCAGGCTGCGGGTGCGCACGCCCACATCGACATCGCCACTGCCTTCAGCGGCCGGTGCCGCAGCGGGTGGCGTCAGCGCGTCGAGCAGGTTGGTTTCGGTGACGGCCTTGCCGGTCAGCACCTTGCCGTTGCCGGACTGGGCCGAGACCACTTGCGAGAAGGCCAGGCACGACATCAGCCCGAGCGCGGCCAGGCGCTTCGCGGTGATGGCGGGGCGTGATACAGCAGGTGAAGGCGTGGTGGTTTGCATGATGTTTTCCTCGGTTCGGATCTGACAGGTCTTGAATGCGAAGACGACGCGCTGCAAGCGCTGCGCGTCGCCGGGTCGGCCGCCTACAACGGCCCGATGCGGGTCACCTCGGCCGGGTTGCCGACCCAGACCGCGACCGCGCTGAAGTTGTCCTGGTTGGCGCGCTGGCGCTCGTGCACCAGCGTCTGCATGCCGTCGAGCCAGCCTTCGACGCTGCCGGCCTCGGCGAGGCAATGTTCGATGTCGGCTTCTTCGAGGCGGTCGTACCAGCCGTCGGAGCAGAGCAGGAAAGCATCGCCGTCCTGCACCACGAAACCGGGGTCGCTGACATGCGGCTCGATCGGTTCGTCGGAGCCCATCGCCGCGATCAGCTGGTTGCGCTGCGAGTGGCTGCGCGCTTCGTGCGGTGCGATCAGGCCGGCGTCGACCATGGTTTGCACCACGCTGTCGTCGCGCGTGACCTGCGCGACGCGGCCCTGGCGCAACAGGTACAGGCGCGAGTCGCCGACGTGCGACCACACCGCCTGGCGGCTCTCCTTGGCGATCCACAGCATCACCAGCGTGGCATGCATGCGCTTCTGGCCCCGCAGGCCGTGCTGCTGGCGGTTGAGCGCGTCGTTCGCGGTGTGCACGACTTCATCGAGCGCCGGTTGCTGGCGGCCCTGCTGGGTCAGCTGGCTGCCGAGTTCATGGGCGACCATGCGCACCACCAGATCGGCGGCGACCGCGCCGTTGCTGTGGCCGCCGGCGCCGTCGGACAGCACGGCGTACCAGCCCGCGTCGAACGCGCCGTGCTGAAGATAGTCTTCGTTGCGGCTGCGTGCGCCGACCTCACTGCGGCTGGCGATCACGACATCGGGCATGGTGGTGCAGGCAAGAATGGCGAACAAGAACCGGGCCGGTCAGCCGCGTGGCGGGGGCAACTGATCGAGCTGCTCTTCGTAAGCGGCCACGAAAGCGGCGCCGAAGAGGTTGTGGAAGTCGTCGTGCGCATCGTTGCGGATCGACTCGAAATGCTGCAGGTACAGGTCCCAGAGTCGGGCCTTGCGGCCGCCGGGCATCAGGCTGTCGAGCATGCTCTTGCCAGCCAGCTTGCCTTCGAGCTGGCCCGGCTCGAAGCGCGCCAGCACGCCGGCGAGCGCCGCCCGCATGCCGGCCATCGTGCCGATGCTGTGGCCGACCAGATCGTGCATCGCGTCCTGCATCGCCACCGGCCCGGCCATGAAACCACGCAGCGGCGGTTGCAGCAACTGGGCCAGCGCCGTGTCGGCACCCGGTGAGAACTTGAGCGGGTTGTTGTTGCGGGCGCGGATCGTGGTCACCGCGGCGCGCAACTCGGTCTTGGCCGTGGCCCGCACGGCCATCAGGCGCAAGGTGCCTTCGACGGCCTCGCGCATGATCGTGCCGAGCACGCGCATCTGCTCGGGGCTCAGGCCTTGCGGCAAGGGCACCTCGACACCGGCACCTTCGCAGAAGGCAGCCCACAAGGCGTCGGGCGGGTGGCTTGCGGCCACGGGCGCAGCCGGAGCGCTCCGGGCGGCAGATGCGGGCTTGGGGGGCGCTGCCGGCGCGGCAACCGGCGTTCGCGGCGCGGCCAGGGCCGCCGCCGCTGCAGGCGTTGCCATGAACGCCGCCAGCGGGTCGATCGACGCGGCCTGGCCGAGTTCCAGCCCAGCGAACGGATCGGCAGCCGCGGGCGCCGCCACGGGCTGGGGTGGCACGACGGGCGCAGGCGCCACATGCCGCACCGCAGGCCGGGTCTCGTTGATGACCGGCGGCGGCTCGTAAGCGCCCTTCAGCTCCGGCGTGTGGTTGAACGCAGCCGGGCCCGGCGGGCTGACGCCGGCGGCGCCGAACATGGCGAACGGGTCGGTGCTCGCCGACCCGGCACCCGCCATCGCAGGGGCAGCGCCGGGCGCGCCGGCGCTGCCACCCATGAAAGCGGCCAGCGGGTCGGCCGAAGAAGCGCTCGAGGCCCCTTTCAGGCCGAAGCTCGTGTCGAGCGACGCGGCGTTGCCCGCACTGGCGCCCACCGAGGCGAGCAAATCGTTGGCACCGACAGGGGTTTCGAAGACCGCAGCCGGTGTGGTGGGTGCAGGCGTGGCTTGCAGCCCCGCGAAAGGATCGAAGTCATCGGGCAGGCGGGCCGGCGCACCCGACGGCGCCGGCGCGGCCGGCACCACAGCGGGGGCCGGGCGTGCACTCGGCGCGCCGAGGAAGGCGAACGGATCGTCGGCCGCCGAAGCCGATGCGGCCGGCGCTGCGAGCAGATCGGAAAACGGGTTGAGGTTGACAGCGGCTGGCGCCACCGGCGGGGCGGCGACCGGCGCGGCAGCTGCGGGCACCGCTTTGCGCCCTTGCCCCATGTTGCGCGGGTCGGTGCGGTTCTCGACCGCCGAACCGACGATCACAGCGCGCGCATCAACCACCGCGCGGCCCTGCGTGATCGTGCGCACGACTTCGTTTTGTGCCTCGACCATCACGCCCAGCGCGTAACCGCCGATGCGCAGTTCGTCGCCGCTGGCCAGCACGCTGCCTTCGCCGGGCGCGAGCGCGCGCCCGTTGATGAAGATCGCGTTGGCGGCGCCGGAATTGCGGATCGAAAACCTGCCTTCGCGCGCACTCACCTCGGCCTGCAAGCGCGAAATGTGGCGCTCGGGATCGGGCAGCGCCATGGTGTTGGTGTCGGAGCGGCCGATCGTGCCGCCTTTCAGATCGAAACAGCCGACGATCGCCTGCGACAGCGGCTGGTCATTGAGGGTCTGGGCGCGGATGACGAGATTCATGGTGCGGGGGCCGACGGGGCGGTGGCTGCTGGAGCTCTCGTGCGCTGCAAGGGTGGGCGATGTCGTCTTTATCCGTCAGCGGCGGCGCAGCGGCAATCAACGAAAGTCACATGAACTTCGGCAACGGCCGGGCGCGACACGGCCTGGCGTGAACTGCGACCGGCGCCTGTGGCGCCACGGCAGCAGCGGCGAGGACTCATCGTGACCACAACCACGCGGCCACCGCACTGAACAGCACGCCGATGATCAACCAGGTGCGGGCCTGCGGCACCAAGGCTCCGGCGCGCGCGAACCGCCAACCCGCCAGGAGCAGGAACACCGGGCCGAGAACGGCGAAAACCAGCTTGGGCTCGAAGGCAGGCATCACGCGGCCATCTGTGCCAGCAAGCGCTGCTGCCGCCAGGCGGGCGCAGCGGTGTTGAACATCGCGGTGCCGGGCTTCATCAGACAGAGGTACTCCGCCGCCGCGATGCGCTGGCGCTGGAAGCCGGTCTTGAGCACGGCCAGGCAGTGTGCCGGCGCTGGCGGCTCGCCCATGAAGAAGCGGGTTCCGGGTGAGAACCGCGGGCCGCTCGCCTGCCACCACGCGGCGATCTTGTCCGGGTCGGGCCAGGGCAGGCTGTCGTCTTCGTCCATCGCGACGTTGGTGTCATCGGGATCGTCGTTGGGGCCGAGTTCGATGTTCTCGGGGGGTTTGCGGTCGAGGTCGAGATCGGCGAGGTCGAGGCCGGTGATGAAGCTGAACGATTCACCCGCCAGGCGCGTGAGCTTCAGGTCGTGCATTTGCTGAACGAGCCACGGCACGTAGTGCGGGTCGCCGACCACGCCGATGGCGCGGATCAGCTGGCGCACGCTGGCTTGGTCTTGCGAGAGGGCCTTCAGGGCGGCATGGGCCGCAGCCGGTGTTTGCAGCCTGAGCGCCAGACCCAGGGCACGGCCGCGCCACGGCCCCGGCTCCGCGCAGGTGGCGTGCAAGGCGGTCACCGCCGTCACACGGTCACCCAGGAGCACGGCAGCGCGCGCAGCTTCGAAGGCACAACGTACATCGTCGTCGGCCATCGCGTTCAGGCAGGCTTGCAGAAGCTCGACCTGGCCGCGCTCGCCAGCGACGCGCAGGGCACGGGCGCGCAGCGCGGCATCAGCGTCTTTCAACGCGGCGACCAGCACGGCGCCCGGGTCGACCTGGTGCATGGCACAGGCCGCGAGTCCGACCTGGCGATGGAATGCGTTCGGGGCATCGAGCAGCGGTTTGGTGATGCCGCGCAACGTGGTGGCAGAGACCCAGCCAAAAGCGCCAATCAGACCGGAGCGAATGTCGGGCAACGCTTCTGCGATGGCCAGCAGCTTGTCGAGGTGGCCCGCGTCACGCAACTCGATGGCGCCGACAGCAGCCGTGAAAGTTTCTCCCGAGCCCGGGCGTTCGAGCGCGGCCATGGTCAACACCGCGGCGGCGTCGCCCGCAACGGCCAGGCCGTCGAGGTGTGCTGCAAGGCGATCATCGAGGCGGCGCAGGTGGTGCAGCTTGACGTGCGGGGCGCGTACAAGGTGAGCGCGCGTGTTCGCCAGGAGCGCTGCGTCCTCGGCATGCTGCCAGACGACGACCGGGACGACCCTGTTGTTCATCGAGCTGGGCGCCGTGATCACATCGTTGCCCAGGGCCGCAACCGAGTGCCCGAGCCCGGCACCGCAAAGCGCGCGCCAACGACGCAAGACAAAAGTGACATGTCAAAAGTGTTGCTCACGTGCCAGCCTGCCCATTTTTTTTCAAACCCTCTTCACTTCCTTCAGCGCCCACACCTTCAGGGCACGTTGTCGGGGCAGACCCATTCAGTCCATGCCCCACCCGCCAGGCAGAAAATTCGATGACTGCCGATGGACCAGAGCCTGCCGTCCACCCGAGCCAACTTGTAGCCGATGTGGGCTGGTACCGCGGGCTTGTCGAATGGCACAAGGGCCCCGTCTCGAACCACGAAGACCCCGGCGGTTGCAGCCACGACCAGTTCACCATTGTGAAACTCGATGTCCCACAACGCGTCGGTGAACCCGTCACCGGTGCACAGCACCTCGAAGCCGGAGGCATCGCCGCGCAGCACCGTGCCATTGGCACCGGCGGCACAGAACCGCCCGCTGTCGTCGGTACAGATCGCATAGAGATGCGCGTTGGACGGGCTGTCGAGCAAGGTCCATGCGCCGTTGTTGCGCATGGCGATCTCGCCATCGCTGCCGACGGCGCACAACACACCCGCGGCTCCTCCGGCGATGTCGTTCAGCGAGTAACCCATCGCATGCTCGTCCAGCACGATGCCCTGGTCGATGTGCACCCACGCTTGGCTCTCGCGCTTGTACACCTGCCGGCAATACCCGCTCGCATAGAGCTCACCATCGATCAGCTTGATGCTGCTGAGGTAGCCCAGCTTGCCCGGACCGGTGCCGGCGTCGGCAATTCTTTCCTGGGCGAGGCCTGCGGGGCGAATGGTGTGAACATCACCGCGTTTGCCGAGGAGCCACCAGCACTTGCCTTGCGCCCCGTCTTCGAAGACCACCGAGACGATGTCGGCCTCGATCGGCCTGTGCACCCACTTCTCGCCAGCCACCATGAAGAACCGCGTGTGCTCGACATCCTTGCCGTCGTAACCGACCGGAACCGAGAGCACGCCCAGCAAGTCGGCCCGCGCGGCATCGGCACCGAGGAATCGGACCTGCGTGTTTTTCTTCTTTGTCGCCATGAATCCTGGCCTTTCTCTATCTAGAACGCGCTACCGACGCTGGTGGTCGAGGGGTCGACATCGGGCACCTGGCTGCTGAGGTTACGGTTGCCCGAACTGTCCGCACGCAGCTTGGTGTCGTTGCCGATGTTGGGGGACTTTCCCTTTTGCTGGTGATAGGCATCCACCTGGGACTGAATGCACTTCTCGTCGCACTTGGTCACCTTGGCCACGGCCTTGCTGCTGGCGGCCGAGGCCTGGGAGTAGGTCCAGCTGCCGGCCTGCCCGTTCACCAGAAACTTGTCTTCCGCCGCGTCGACAACCTTGTGGATTTCGCCGTGCTCCTTTTCCTTGCCTTCGCCTTCGACGCAAACGCAGGGTGCGTCGTTGATCTCGTAGCCCTTGCAGCCTTCATAGCGCTCCTCACCACCGCCACCGCGAGTGCCCGGAGGCATGAAGCAATGCGCAGGGATGACATGGTGCCCCGTCTTTGTCTTGCCTTCGTCGTCGCTACAGCAGTTGCTTGGCTTGTAAGGCGACAGCACACACTTGAGCGCTTCCTTGCAACTGGGTTTGGCGCACATCGCGTCCATCGACGCCTTGCGCTTGACCGCCGGATCCTTGCCCTTGGTCTGCTTGACACAATCACCACACTCTTCCTGGGCTTTGCCTGCGACGTCCCCACACGGGTTGTCGTCGCTCTTGGGCGCAGAGAAGGCCACCTCGTCCAGATACGGCCACGTCGGCGAGTTGCCCGGCATCGACGCATGGTTGTGCGTCGTCAGATCCAGCATCCGAACAACGTTCTCCCCCTCCACCTTCACGTCCATCGACCAGGCGTTGAAGTACACCTTCCCCATGTTCTTGCTCGTCACCACGCCCTTCTTCGGCGCGGCACCGGCCTCGTCTCCCATGCTCTTCTTGAAGCAGCTCTTGTTCTTGAGCATCACCTCCTGGCCCGAGATCTTCACGCTGCTGGAGCCGTCGGACGTGTCAGAGGCCATGCCGGTGTTCGGATACGGGATCGGCACCCCGGGCGGCGTGGCCGGCGTCAGCGGCGGCGTGAAACACACGTCGGGGAAAGCGCAGATCGACTTGCCCGCCGCCTGCTTGCACGACACCTCCATGTTGTTGGCGTAGACCTGGTTGCTCACGCTGCACCCCTGAATCGCAACGCGAGGGCCGCGCGCTGCCCGGAGTCGTTGGCCATGTGGGCCAGGATGTTCGGGCCTTTGGTGTAGGCCTTGCGGCACGCGGCATCGGCCAGCGCGATCACGGCCGCGCCGGCCACCGCACCCTGCTCGCCGGTGGACTCGGCCGGGTGCCAGATGTCGAACTCCTCCTTGCGCTGGCGCAAGGTGCGAGACAGCGCCAGCGCCGCTTCCTTGAAGTAGTACTGCTCGCCCGACAGGTCGGTGATGCGAAAGTCCATGTGGTGCATTTCGCAGCCGGCGTCGGTCAGCGCCGCCTTGGTGGCCTGCGACAGGCCTTCGGCGCGCAGCGGCTCGCCGCTGTCAAGATGCGCAGCCTCGCGTGCAAAGCCGATGCCGCTGCACAGCAGTTCGCTGGCGCTGCCGTCGCTCTTGCCCACGAGCAGCGCGCCAGCGCCTTCGCCGGGCATGAAACCGTTGGAGTTGCGCGCGGTCAGCAGGCGCCCTTCACGTTCGTAGTGGCTCAGCGTCGGCCACGAGACGAAGCTGTCGGTGGCAGCGATCAGCACGCGCTCGAACGGGCCCTGGCCGAGCAGCGCTCGTGCCTGGGCCAGCGCCACCGCCACGCCCACTCGGCCGTGCGCGACGATCGCGGACTGCGGCGCGAACTGCACGCCGAGTTCGGCCCGAATGCTCTCGAACAGTTGATCGTCCAACCCGCCCAAGCGGCCCGGCCGATCGGTCTCGGCCACACAGAGCAGCAACGGAATTCGGTCCCACTCGGCTTTCGCCACGCCTTCCAGCGCCTCTTCGATCACGAGCGCAGCCATCTTCGCGAGCTTGGTCAAGCCGCGCCAGGGTTGGTCCAGCGCCACCTGGTGCGCCATGATCCACTCGCCGCCGGCATCGATGAAGCGTGTCTCGCTCGGGTTGCTCAGCTTCGCACGCAGGGCTGCGCAGGTGGCCGGCGCGCTCAGCCCGACCGAGGTGACCAAGCCGGTCTTGAGAATTGCCACGGGGGCGGCGCTCACGCGGGCTCCGCTTCGCGCGGTGGCATCGGCACCATCACCACCGGGATCGGGAACACGGCCTGCTCACGCTGCTGCCACCATTCCTTGCCCTTCTTGCCGACGAGCACCTGGGCAATTTCGAACATGTTCTTCTTCAGCGGCCTGGCGACGCGCCAGGTGAGCGTGAAACGCTGCTGGTCGGGCTCGATCATCACGGTGTCGAGCGCGGCGGTGTAGTCCTCGCGCGCGCCTTTTTTCGGAAACACACTGACCGGCGCGACCAGGTGGGGGATCGAAAAACGCGTCAGTCCCTGGGGCGTCAGGTTGAGCAGCGTCACTTCGGCCGGCGCGCCTTTGAGGAAGTCGAGGGGCAGTTGCTGGTCGGCCGGCGCGGCCTGGAAGTACTGCTCGTCGAAGTCGGGCGGCAAGAAGGGAAAGTGCTTTTCGAGCCACTCGTCTCCATAGGTTCCCGCGAAGCGAAAGCGTGGCTCCCAGCCGCGCCCCACGGGGCCGAACGACATCGGCCGGTAGTCGTCGTTCGTGCCGCTGACGCCACGGCTCAACTCTTCGGTGCGCGGCAGCGGTTGGCCATCGACCCAGGCCTTCTTCACATGTTTGTGAAACCCCAGCCCGACCGGGTTGGCCATGAAGGCTGCATGCTGCGCCGGGTCTTCATGCAGCAAATCGGCACCCCCGAAAGCCACGTCGTAAGAGATCGGCTGTGTCGCAAACGGCTGCGCTGGCGTGGCGCGCACGGTGGCGACACCGCAGTCCCATTGGCGCGGGCCGATCACGGCGAGGCGCTTGTTCCAGGCGCCGATCTGGATGCCGGCTTCGACCCTGGTGGCGGTTCTGCCGTTCGGCGCGTAGGCCGTGCCATTGAGCAGGATGTCGCAGCGCGGCTTGCGCGGCGCGAAGTCGACCTCGCACACCGGCGCCGACAAGCCCGGCGCGCCGGTGAAGGTGTCGGCCATCACGAGTGGCAATTGCTCTTCATTCAGCGCGAATGGCCCGCCAGTGTCACCGGCCCGAGGAATCCGGAACGTGCCCTTGATGACGACCACGAGCAGTTCGCGCCCGCTCGGCTCCAGGCCCATGTTGTAGCCCGCCGTCATGCGGGTGGCGTTGATCAGCTCCATGCCGGTGGCGCGTTTCAGTTCAGCTGAACCGAGCCGCCCTTGAGGCGGTTCACACCGCTGGATCGGCTCGACACGTAGGCACCTTCGATCAGCACCTTGCCGGCCTGGGTGAGCGTGATGCTGGCCTTGCCGCAGCGCAGTACCAGTTGCTCCTTGGCGCTGACAACGAGGCGCTCGCCATCGGCCAGCACTTCAACCTGGCCTGGCCTGTCTTCGAGCGGCCAGGCGGCTTCGCCACGCAGCACACCCATGACGATGGGGCGCGCGAGATCAGCGTTCTCGAACATCAACACCACCGCCTTGCCGATGTGAGCACCATGCAGATCGACCGTCGAGCGCGCACGCACGGCAGCATCGCCGGCACCCGCGGAAAGACGCACGAGCGCCGTGCGGCCATCGTCGACCAGCGCCAGCAACTCGCCGATGGACACGCCGGCGGGCGACGCCTCGGCCGCCCGGGGCGACGCGGGGGCGTTCACGAGCGCGCGCATCAGCGCCGCGCCGTCGTGGGCCTCGGCCGCCAGCGGTTGCGGGCTGGACTCGGCCACGGTGGTCGAAACGATCGGGTCTCTGGCGCTCATGGCGTGCTCTCACCTTCTCAGTTCTGAAGAATCTTCGAGCCCTTCAACACGATGTCGCTGCTCGCTTTGGCGTTGATCTTGCCCGAACCTTCGATCGTGATGTCTTTGCCCTTGATCGTGATCGTGCCGTCTTTTTTCATCGTGATGCTGGCACTGCCGGTGGTGATCGAAATCGAGTCGCCTGCCTTGATCACGAGGTTCTTGCCCACGGTGAGTTTGTCGTCTTCGCCCACGCTGGTGGTGCGCGCCTTGGCCACGCTGGTGGTCTGCGCGCCGCCGACCGTGATCTTGCGGTCGGCGCCGACATCGCTGGTCTGGTTGGCGCCGATCGTGTTGCTCTGGTTGGCGCCCACGCTGGTGGACTGGTTGGCACCCACCGTGATGCTCTGCGCCGCCCCGATCGCCACTTCTTGCGCGGCGCCGATCGCGATCGACTCGTTGACACCCACCGCATGCGTGCGTTGCAGGGCCACAGTGAGCGTTTCGCTCGCCCCGATCGTCACCGACTGGTTCGCGCCCACGGTTTCGGTGCGGTTGGCGCCGATGCTGATGGTCTCGTTGGCGCCCACCGATTCGGTGCGGTTCACGCCGATCGTGATGTTCTCGTTCACGTCGACCGTCTCGGTGCGGTTGGCGTGGACCGTGATCGTCTCGTTGTTGTCGACCGTCTCGGTGCGGTCGTGCTTCACGTGCACCGTCTCGTCATGGTCGATGGTCTTCTTACGGTCGTGACCGACCCAGTGCGTTTCGTCGTTCTCGACCTCGATGTCCTGGTTCTTCTCGGCGTGCAGCCAGAGTTGTTCCGAACCCTTCTTGTCCTCGAAACGGAGCGCGTTGGCGTTGCCATACCCGCCGCCCTTGGAAGAGCGCGTGAGGATGCCCGACTGCGTGGCGTTGGCCGGCAGATCCCACGGCGGCATCTGTTCGGCGTTGTAGACCCGGCCGATCACGATCGGGCGGTCCGGGTCGCCCTCGAGGAAGCCCATGATCACTTCCTGGCCGATGCGGGGAATGTGCACCACGCCGAAGTTCTTGCCGGCCCAGGGGTGCGACACGCTGACCCAGCACGAACTCTTCTCGTTCTTCGCACCACGCCGGTCCCAGTGGAACTGAACCTTCACGCGGCCGTACTTGTCGGTGAAGATCTCTTCGCCCGAGGGGCCGACAACCACCGCCGTCTGCGGGCCGTTGACACAGGGTTTGGGCGTGCGCCGCGTCGGCCGGTATTGCTGGCCCGAGGCGATGGTGCCGAAGTCGCACTGGAACAACGCCGGCCCCGCGCCGGCCTCGTAACCCGGGTGCCTGATCTGCAGCGTGGTCGAGGTCACGAGGTATTCGGCGTTCTGGTCGTCGCGCGGGTGGCGCTGCAGCTTGAGCGTGTGGCCGACGCGCACGCCAACCGAATTGGCCGAGCCGTGGAAGACCTCGAAGTCGCTCTGCAACTCTTCCATCCGGTTCTCGGCGTACTGCGAGCCGTCGCTCGCCTGCGTGTAGCCGCCCGGGTAGTCGAAGACCTCGGCGTCGGACAGGTCGTAGCTGCGCGTGTGGGCCACGTCGACCTTCAGCGAGGTCGAAGGCCGCTCGAAATCGTGGTCGGTGAGCACGACCTTGCCCGGCTCGACTTCGCGCGAAACCGCCCAGTGGTTCACGCAGTCGATGTCGGGCGGCAGCTGGCCGGCGTTGCCGTAGTAGGGCAGCGAGGCATGGCCGGGGGTGGCGTCGTGTGCACTGGCCGAGTCGACCAGGATCAGCTTGTGCTTTTCCTTGCCATGCTCGAAGTACCAGTAGATGCCTTCGTGTTCGAGCAGCCGGGCCACGAAGTTGAAGTCGGTCTCGCGGTACTGCACGCAGTAATTCCACTTGCGGTACTTGCGGAACAGCTTGAACTCGAAGTTCGCGACCGGGTGGTCTTCGAACACCGACTTGACGATGTCGGGCACCGTCATGTCCTGGAAGATGCGGCAATCAGCGGTGCGCGTCAGCAGCCACAGCCACGGCCGCACCGTCATCTCGTAGACGTAGTAGCGGCCTTCGGACCCGCTCTGCGCGAAGCGGGTGACATGGCCGCTGATCTCGCGCAGGGTCTCGTCGCGCAGCACGGCAGACACGGTGACCGGCTTGCCCAGAAGCTTGTCGGCCGAGATGTTCGGGTCGGTCGCGAGCAGCGTGACCACCATGTCGCCGAGCAAGCTCAGCGACTCGCGCACCATGCAGGAGTTCAAGCGCAAGCTCGTCTCGGGCAAAGGGGTCTTGATGAAGCAGGGGTTGGTCGACATGGTCAGCAGGCCTGTTGCAGACTGGACAGTAGGGCGGCACGCGCTTGGGGTAAAGCGACCAAAGTCATCCGTGCGCCCGGTGCGGTGGGGTACACAGGCTCAGGGCCAGCGCTTGAGCACGCGCCATGGCCGGTGAGCTTGCAGCCGGGTCACGAGCCAGAGGCCGCTGCTGCCGTAGCTGCCGCCAGCCACGTGGCCGTCGACACGCAGCAGCCAGTCCTCGGTGCCGTCGGCGTTGAAGTCGCCGCGGGCGAGCAGCTTCACGTCCTGCAGCGTGTCGTCGACCTCGATGCGCGCGCTGTCGGGCGCGGTCTGGCGAAAGACGGTCTCGGCCCGAAACTGCTTCAGCGTGAGCCCGCGCTGCTGCGCCTGCTGCACCTCGCGTTCACTGTCTTCCGAGATCGCGAGATACATCAGCGCCGGCGCGGCATTGCGCAGTGCCGCGGCCAGGCCTTTCGCCTCGGCGCCTGCGGGCAACAGGCTGCGGCGCGCGCGCTCCAGTGTCTTGACCGCTGCCAGCGCCTGGCACTGCACCCGCGCCGACTGGAACGCTTTCGCACCGAGGTTGTTGCCCGAGCTTTCCTCGGTGATCGTGGCGTCGAGCCGGGCCACGTCGGCGCAGCTGCCGAGGCCAGCCGTGCTGCCGTCCTTCAGGCGAACCTCGAAGCGCGAAGGCAGCGCTGCTTCGAGCGTCTGTTCGGCCAATGTCGGCGACACCCAGCTTCCACCGGCCGGCGCCGCTGCGGCGCTGCACACGATGACCAGCAACCCGAGGCCGAACCAGCGGCCTGTCATGGCGCCGACTCGAGAAAGCGGTCACGCGCCCAGTTGTTGCGCGCTTCGGAAGGGCCCTTGCGGTGGCACGACGCGGCGGCCTTCTTCCAGTCGCCGGCCTCGATCGCGGTCTTCATCGTCTTGAAGGCCAGCAGCCCGGTGTTCTTCGAAGCCGAACCCATGCCGAGGTTGAACACCATGTCGATCAGCGCGCGGCGCGCTCCGACCGGGTAGGTGTCGTAGTCCTTGAACTCGACCTTGAGGGCGGCCTCGCGCGTGGTGATCTCGGCGTCGAGCAGCGAGTCGATCTGGGCTTCGGGCATGTCGAGCAAGGTCGACGGCCGGTACTTCGCGGCCAGCTGCGCCGCCGCCATCGCGAGCACGGCCTTGAAGTCGGTCTCGATCTCCTGGGCCGTGGCCGCAGCCAGCGTGCTGCGCACGACGAAGCTCAGCGCCTGCGCGGCCGCGACGTTCGGCAGCATCGTGCCGACGCCCACCGTGACCAGCCCCTTCGTGTCGAGGTACAGGTGGTTGACGCGGCCTTCGTTGGCCGACAGGTCGGCGCGAATCTGCGCCATCGTCAGCTGCGCCGCGGGCGCACTGGCGCTCGCGCCGAGCATGCACCGGGTGAAGCCCGGCGCCCACGGGTGGCGGTCGTCGAACATCAGCTCCAGGTCGCCGCGCGAGCCCAGCAGGCCGGCGTTTCGAAAATTGCCCGGGCCCCCGAGCCCGGCACTCGACCCGGGGTGCACGAGGTTCCCGTCCCAGCCCCGGTACATGCGCAAGAAGCCATCACTCATCGTTCACTCCTCGGGCGCGGCCGGCGCCCCATGGCGCGCCGCCACCAGCCAGCCGACCACCGGGCGGCCGCCTTCCAGGCGCAAGGTCTCCTGGCGCAGCACCCGCTCATCGAGGCCGGCGCCGGCAAGCACCGCACTCACGCAGTCGCGGCGGTGGGCGTAGCGGCCGTTCGGTTGCAGGTGGAAAGGCTCACCCTCGCCGGCCCGCCGTGCTTCGACCGTGAACACGAGCAGGCCACCGGGCCGCAGCGCAGCGCGGGCCGCGCCCATCGCATCGGCCAGCTCACCGAAGTAGCACAGCGTGTCGGCGCAGATCAGCGCGTCGAAGCGCATCGGGTTCGCGCGCAGATGCGCCACCAGTTCGGCGTGCTGCAGGCTGTCGTACACCTGTCGGCGCTCGGCTTTCTGCAGCATGCCGGCCGACAAGTCGCAGCCGCTCAGGTCGCGCGCCCAGTCGCGCACCAGCGGCCCGCACAGGCCCGTGCCGCAGCCCAGGTCGTGGATGTCGAACTGGCGCGCCGGTGCCGGCAGCAAGTCGCGCAGCAGCTCGGCCACCAGGCCGGGCGCACGGTAGCCCAGCGCCGACAGGTTGGCATCGAAGGTCGCCGCGAAAGCATCGAAGGTGCGCTCGACATACGCGTCGCTCGCGCGCGGCGGTGCCGCGCCGCCCGAGCAGGCCGCCAGATGATGCTGGATGACCGCGTTGTCGGGGTCGACTTTCAGCCACGCGCGGTAGAGCTCGGCGGCTTCGTCGAGCCGGCCCAGGAACACCAGCGCCCGCGCCACCGCGTCGCGTGCCTGCAGGTGCTTGGGCCAGAGCAGGATCGCGTGGCTGTTCGCGGCCAGGCCTTCTTCGATGCGCTTTTGTGCCAGCAGCGAGACCGACAGGTTGTACCAGGCCTGCCCGAAGTCGGGCTTCGCCGCGATCGCACGCCGGCACAGCGCTTCGGCCTCGACATGGTCGCCGCGCTTGCTGTGGATGGTCGCCAGGTTGCTCAGCGCGTCGATGAAGTCGGGGCGGGCTTTCAGGCATTCGCGGTAGGCCGCTTCGGCTTCTTCGAAGCGCTGCGCCTCGACCAGCACGTTGCCCAGGTTGTTCCAGGGCCCGGCCTGGCCTGGCATGGCTTCGATGGCCTGGCGGATCAGCGCGATCGCGGCATCGCTGTCGCCGGCCTGGTGCTTGAGCACGCCCAGGAAGTGCAGCGCATCGCCCTGGCCGGGCCAGCGTTGCAGGATGGTCTGCAGCGCGAGCGCAGCCTTGTCGAGCTGCTTCGTGCGCAGCAGCTCGACGGCATGTTCGAGCTGCTGGCGCTGTTCGAGCTTCGCCGCGCCCCGGGCAACGCGCGGGGCGCGCGCCGCAGTGATTTCAGTCGAACGCATAGGCGAAATCGCCGGCCTCAACCGACAAGGCCACCTTGCTCAGCGGCGCACCGGTCGACAGACGCGTGAGGTACTCGTGGCTGATGCGCGGCAGCACGGTGTTGGTCAGCAGCGCGTCGATCACACGCCCGCCGCTCTCGATCTCGTTGCAGCGGCTGACGACCAGCTTGACGACTTCGTCGTCGAACAGGAAGGGCACGCCGTGATTGGCCTCGACGCGCTTCTTGATGCGGCCCAGCTGCAGCCTGACGATCTGCCCCAGCATCGTTTCGCTGAGCGGAAAGTACGGGATCGTGACGATGCGCCCGAGCAAGGCCGCCGGGAACACCTTCAGCAGCGGCTCGCGCAAGGCCTTGGCGATGGCCTCGGGCTCGGGCATCAGCTCGGGGTCCTTGCACAGGCTCATGATCATCTCGCTGCCGGCGTTCGAGGTCAGCAGGATGATGGTGTTCTTGAAGTCGATCAGCCGGCCTTCGCCGTCTTCCATCCAGCCCTTGTCGAAGACCTGGAAGAACAGTTCGTGCACGTCGGAGTGGGCCTTTTCCACTTCGTCGAGCAGCACCACGCTGTAGGGCCGGCGCCGCACCGCTTCGGTCAATACACCGCCTTCGCCGTAGCCCACGTAGCCCGGTGGCGCGCCCTTGAGCGTGGAGACGGTGTGGGCCTCCTGGTACTCGCTCATGTTGATGGTGATGAGGTTCTGCTCGCCACCGTACAGGGTTTCGGCGAGTGCGAGCGCGGTCTCGGTCTTGCCCACGCCGGAGGTGCCGGCGAGCATGAACACGCCGATCGGCTTGCTCGGGTTGTCGAGCATGGCCCGCGAAGTCTGGATGCGCTTGGCGATCATCTCCATCGCGTGGTCTTGCCCGATCACGCGCGCGCCCAGCAGCTTGGGCAGCTTCAGCACGGTCTCGATCTCGTTGGCCGCCATGCGCCCGACCGGAATGCCGGTCCAGTCGCCGACCACGCTCGCCACCGCCTGGTAGTCGACGGTGGGCAGGATCAACGGGCTTTCGCCCTGCAGCGTGGCCAGCTCGGCCTGCACGCGCTTCAACTCGGCGAGCGCGGCGCCGCGTTCGGCGTCCGACATCTTCGGGATGTCGGCAGCAGCGGCTTCGGCGCCCTTCTCGAGCTTGCTGCCGGTGCCTTCGACCGGCTCTGCCGCGCCGCGCAGCTTGGCGCGCAGATCGAGCAGCTGGTCGACCAGCGCTTTCTCGGCTTGCCAGCGCGTTTGCAGCCCTTCGAGCCGCGCACGTTCGGAAGCGAGTTGCTCTTTCACCTGCGCGGCACGCTTGTCGGTGTCGATGCCGATCGCGTTTTCGCGGCCGATGATGCCTTCTTCGGTTTCCAGCGACTCGATGCGCTTGCTGCAGTCGTCGACTTCGGCGGGCGTGGCATGCAGGCTCACCGCCACGCGGGCGCAGGCCGTGTCGATCAGGCTCACCGACTTGTCGGGCAACTGGCGGCCCGGGATGTAGCGGTGCGACAGCTTCACCGCTGCTTCGAGCGCCTCGTCGAGGATCTGCACCTTGTGGTGCGCCTCCATCGTCGAGGCCACGCCGCGCATCATCAAGATCGCGCGCGCCTCGTCGGGCTCGTCGACGGTGATGCTCTGGAATCGGCGGGTCAGCGCCGGGTCTTTCTCGATGTGTTTCTTGTACTCGGCGAAGGTGGTCGCGCCGATCGTGCGCAGCAGGCCGCGCGCCAGGGCGGGCTTGAGCAGGTTGGCCGCGTCGCCGGTGCCGGCTGCGCCGCCGGCGCCGACCAGCGTGTGGGTCTCGTCGATGAACAGGATGATCGGTTTGACCGAGGCCTGCACCTCGTCGATCACCGAGCGCAGGCGCTGCTCGAACTCGCCCTTCATGCTCGCGCCGGCCTGCAACAGGCCCACGTCGAGCACGCGCAGCTCCACGTCTTTCAGCGAAGGCGGCACGTCACCACGGGCGATGCGCTGGGCAAAACCTTCGACCACGGCGGTCTTGCCCACGCCGGCTTCGCCGATCAGGATCGGGTTGTTCTGGCGCCGCCGCATCAGGATGTCGACGACCTGCCGGATCTCGTCGTCGCGGCCGACGATCGGGTCCATCTTGCCGCCGCGCGCCTGCTCGGTCAGGTCGGTCGTGAACTTCTTCAAGGCCTCCTGCTTGCCCATCGCCGCCGGCGCGATGGCGTCGCTCGCTTCGCCGGGCGCGGCGCCGCTCTCGCTGGCCGCCTGGCCTTCTTCGGGCGAACCGCCGAGCAGCGCGTGGAAGTTCTTCGCGAGATCGTCGACCTCGATGCGTTCGAACTGCTTGCTGATCGAGAGCAGCAGGCTGCGCAACGGCCGGGTCTTGAGCATGCCGACGATCACGAAGCCGGTGCGCACCTGCGCACCGCCGAACATCAGCGAGCCGTAGACCCAGGCGCGCTCGACGGCGTCTGCAATGTGTTCCGACAGGTCGGTCACCGACGACGCGCCACGCGGCAACCGGTCGAGCGAGTTCTGCAGATCGGCCACCAGAACCGACGGGTCGATGCCGTAGTGCTTGACGAGGCGGTGCAGGTCGGTGTCTTGCGTCTGCAGGATCTGGAACAACCAGTGCTGCAACTCGACGTACGGGTTGCCACGCAGCTTGCAGAACACCGTGGCACCTTCGATCGCCTTGTACGCGATCGGGTTGAGCTTGCCGAAAAGTGCGGCGCGACTGATTTCAGCCATGAATGTCTCCCTGTTTGACATGGGGCGCGGCCAGGCGCGCGAGGTTCAGGCGGAGGTCGCCACGGTCGGTGTGCGGGGTGCCCTCGTTGCGGCCGAGCCAGGTGCTGCGGCCCAAGGCGGTGGCCGCGCCGCGCCCGAGCTGGAGCGCGGGCACCTCCTTGCCCTTGAGCACGAGCTGCACGTCCCACAACAGGTCGAAACCGAGCAGCTGGCGCATCCAGTCGCGCAGCTCGACGAGCGAGCGGCGGCCGGGCAGGAACTGCTCGTATTGCGCCAGCGTGAGCGGGCCCAGGTGGAGCCGGATCTTGTATTGCCGGTCCCACACCTTGGCACCGGCGACGGCCGACACACCGAGCCGCGCGCTGCGGCCCGCACCGAAGTTGCCGAGCCGGCTGCGGTCTTCGTCGCGCAGCGTGATCCAGTGGCCCACATACGACTCGACACGAACGGGCACCTTGAAATACTGGCGCAACACCTTGGAAATCGACTCGGGGTTGCGCGTCGGCCGCGCCAGGTGGCCGGCGGCGAAACGCTTGGCCGAGTCGGCCACGCTGTCGCCGTTGCGCAGCGCTGCGGGCGCCTGCCCGAACAGCGCGCTGACCCACTTGGCGAACTGGTCGTCGCCCGGCCGGTCGGCGTGCACCGCCGGCTGGCTGTGGGCCCAGGCGCGGTAGAACAGCAGCAGCGCACGGTGGTGGAACACGTCGGCGAAACGCGCGAAGGTCGGGTCGGCGTGGTTGCGCAGGCGGTCGCGCGCGTACTCGGTGATGTGCAGCGGCAGCGGGCCCATCGGGCCGAACAGGCCGAAGAAGCGCGCGCCCAGGCGCGGCGGCTTGTTCGCGTCGGCCCGGAACGACATCAGCGCGGCGGGTGCGAAGTCGAGCTCGGGGTCTTGCCCGAGCCGCAGCGGCTCGGCCCCCGGCCGCAGCGCGCGCCCGAGCCTTGGTGCGGCCGGCGAGAGCGACTCGACCTGGCGCAGCACAGCGAAGAAGTCGTGCGCCCAGGGCTCGGCCGCCAGGCGGTCGAACAGCCGCGCGCGGCGCTCTTCGAGTGGGCGTGCGTCGGCCGTCATGGGGGTGGCCTACAGCACCGCGTGCGTGCCGATGCGCGGCGCGCTGCGCATGATCTCGCCACGCGACGCAGACCGCAGCACGGTTTCGCAAAAGCTGTTGGCCGAGGCGTGGCGCGCGAAGAAGCGTTCGAGCACACGGCCCATGAGGAAGGCGCTCGACCCCTGGAAGCCGAGTTCGTCGACCAGCGCCGTGACCTCGACCCCGCAGCCGAAGGTCAGCGGCCCGGGGAACGGCAAACGCCGCACCACCGAGCGCGCTTCGAGCCAGTGGATGCTTTCGATCTGCTTGGCCCACGACGGGTCTTGCTCCGGGCCGTGCAGCGCGAGCAGGCTGCGCAAGGCGGCGGCGGCGCGCTTCGGCTCTTCGCCGGCAATGCTCAGGTAGTTCAGCGTGAGCAGGCTCACCATGGACCAGCCCACGTCGCCGCGGGCCAGGCGCTGCACTGGCCGGGTCGGCCCGCGCAGCGTCTCGATGCGGCCGGCCGGGCCGGCGGCATCGAGCACCCAGGTGCTGCTGCTGCCGGGCAACAGCGTCGGCAGATCGCGGTTGCTCACGAGCGCGGTGACCGAAAGCTGGCGGATGTCTTCGCGGTACGGCGCGTTCTTCGGGTCGACGAGCGAGAGGAACACCTCTTGCCCGATGTAGGCCGAGCGCGGGCCTTCGAGCCGCTGGCGCGCCGACAGCAGGCGTGGCTCGCGCCGCACGGTGTAGTACGCACCGTGGCCACCACCTTCTTCATGGAAGCTCGCGTACAGCGGCGCGAAGCTCTGCTCGGCCACCTGGGCCACGCCATACCCCGTGACCGACTCGAGCGTGTGGATCTCGTGGTCCATCGGCCGAGTGCGGTCGGGCACCACGTGGTGCTCCCAGGTGCCGGTGCCGAGCTGGATCCGGTCGAGCCGCTTCGGAAACAGATTGATGGCGGGGGTACAAAAGAGCGCAAGGCTGCCGGCGTCAACCAGCGATTCAAGGGCGACCTCCCCGCGCGAAAACAGGATCACGATCTCGGTCTCGTCGGCGTCGACCGTGGCCAGGCGGCGCGCGAGATCGTCGACTTCGAAGAACAGGTAGCGGTGCGGCATGGCCGCCAACTCCTGCAGCAGGCGGTGGCCGCTGAAACCACGCAGCGTCTCGGGCAGCAGCGCGTGCTCCTCATTGAAACCGACTGGCTGCACCGACTCGCCATCGGTGAACCCGGCCGCCGCGTTCGTGCCGCCGCCCGACACCCAGGTGCCGACCGCGCTGCCCAGCACCAGCTCGTGCAGGCGAAAAGCCACATCGTCTGCGGCCGAGATGAAGAAGGGCAACCGCTCGAGCCGCAACTGCTTGAACTTCAGCCCGCCGTGCAGCTTGAGCTTGATGCGCAAGCCGGCGCGCACCGGCCGCGCCACCGGCAACTTGGCCAGCGGCAGATCGGGGGCGAAGCTGAAGTACTGCGCCGCCGCGATCTCGATCGGCCAGAGCGTTACATCGTGCGCGGTGCGAAATTCGCAGAGTGTGTTCTGGCCGCGCACCTGCTCGCTGGTGAGCGCGCTGCCGCGCTTGACGGTGAAGCCGCGCTGCAGGTTCGGGTCGAGCGGGTCGGGCCGCATGCGCGCGATCATCATCGACGGCACCGGCGACAGGAAGCCGGGGTACACGGTCTCGAGCAGGTGCTGCACGAAACGCGGGTGCTCGGCGTCGAGCTTGAGCTGGATGCGCGCGGCGAGGAAGGCGAAGCCTTCGAGCAGGCGCTCGACATACGGGTCGGAGACCTCGAGCCCGTCGAGCGACAGGCGCGCGGCGATCTTCGGGAACTCGAGCGCGAACTCGGCCCCGACCTCGCGCAGGTGGGCGAGCTCCTCGTTGTAGTGACGCAGCAGGTTCGGGTCCATCAGGTCCTGCGGCGTGGCGTGCTGGCGGTCATGTCGCGCACCTCGACCTGGCCGGCCTCGAGGTCGACCTGGGTGCGCAGCAGCAGCTCCATCGGCACCGGCTGGGCCCACATGAAGCCGCGGATCTCGAACTCGATGACGTTGTGCGTGTCGAGCACGCTCGACGCGTCGAGCGCCTTGACCTCGAGCGAGTCTTCCAACACGCGCGGCTCGAAGCGCAGGATGGCCTGTTTCAGCGTGCGCTCGAGCTGGCCCACGTCGATCCGCGAGGCCATCTGCCCCGACATCGCGGGCAGGCCGTAGTTGAGCACCGAGTCGACCGCATGCGGATAGGGCGTGCCTTCGGTGCCGAGCGGCTGCACCGAGTTCAGCAGCCACGAGAGATCACGCAAGACCGCGTCACGGATCTGCGACTTGTTCATCACCCGGCTGTCTTCGGCCTCGGCCTGCGACTGCGGCGCCAGATCGGTCAGGCGATCCAGCAGCGCCGGTTGCAAGCGGTCTCGCAGGTTCATGCGGAAGGTGTCAGCTTGATCTCGCGCGCTTCGAGCAGCCCCATCTCGGCGCTGCTGGTCGACAGCATGCGCTGCCCGAGGCCGGCGAACTGCTCGGCGCCGAGCTCGAGCCAGCCGGTCGAACGCGCGAGCTTGAAGGCGCCGTTGTCCTGCTCGCGGGTGCCGGGATAACAGGTGGGAACCAGCGCGACCGAATCGCCGCCGTTGCTGAAGGTGAGGTGCACCGCGCTCCAGACCATGTCGCGCAGGTCTTCCGGCGCTTCGACCTTGATGGCCGCGAGCGAGTCGAACGGCACCCACGTGTAGCGCCCGTTGAGCACGACTTCGAGCACCGGGCCGAGGCGCGAATCGGCGTCGGCGATCCAGTCGAAGGCTTCGCCGTTCAGGCTGCCGGCGGTCGTCGGCGCCTGATCGAAAGCGTTGGCACGCAGGTGCTGCGCCTGCGCCAGGTTGCCCTGCGCTTCCTGGGCCAGCGCCTCGATCAGCATCGCCACCCAGCCGGCCGGCTGGCCGAACACGACCGGCGTGGTCTTGCCGGCGAACACCGTGCCACGCACGGCTTCGCACTTGATCGCCTCGCGGTAGGTGTTGACCATCGCAAGCGTGCCGTGGTCGAGCTGGCCGCAGACATCGAGCTGTGCCATCGCCCGCTCCCACTTGCCCAGCACGCTGAGCAGCTGGAACAGGAAGACGCGCAACTTCGCGTCGCCCGGCTTCTCGCGCACCTGGGCCTGCAGGGCGACGAGCGCCTGCTCGGGGTCACCGGCAGACAGGAGTTCTTGAGGTGTGGCCATGGTTGTCAGACGCTGAGGATCTCGTCCTGGAAACTGGTTCCGCCGCCGCGCTGACCGCTGGCCTGCTGAAGCTCGTAATCCACCTGCACCTTGTTGAAGGCGAAGGTCACGCGCTCGATGGCCTCGCCGTTCTCGCCGCACTCGATGTCGAGCGTGGCGACGCGTGCCTGCGACAGCGTGATGCTGAAGAAGTCGCGCTGGCCCTCACCGGCCTTGCGCATCGAGAGCTTCGCTTCCTTGACTTCGTCGTTGGTGGCCAGCACGCTCATCAGCGCCGTGGACGACGAATCGATGCGCTTGGTGACGACCAGGTTCTTGTAGGTGCGCCGACCGGTCACCTGCGAGGAGCCGAGCGCCGAGCTGGTGGCCACGCCCCAGCTCCAGCCGTGCACGACGATCTCGTCGGTGTGGCCCTTGGCGCCGCTTTCGCCCTTCAGCTTGCCGGCACGTTTGCTCTGCACGCTGAGGAAAACATCGATCGACCCTTGAGATGCCGGGGCAGCGGGCATGTTCATCCTTCCGCGCGTCGCGGTTGCCCGCAACACCATGCACTGCAACGAGACAGCGCGGCGGCGTGCCGCGCCTTCGTCGGAACACAACGTGATTCAGCACCACCAGCCTGGCTGGCTGGCAGGGCGAAGCGCGTTGCATCTTCGGGCGCGCCGCAGCCTGCGGCGAACCCGTTTCTCGGCGTCGGCGAAACGCGCTCAGCGTGTTTCGGTGGTCGCCGTGTTCCAGCCGAACTTAACTTCGCCGCCGAGGCCGCCCTTGTCGTCCTGGGCCTTGTAGGCGAACTCGATGTCCTTGTACGAGCAGCTGATGGACTCGATCAGATCACCACCGGTGGCGCCACTCGGGGCCACGCTGCTGATGAAAACCTCTTTCATCGTGATGACCAGGAAGGCCTTTTGCCCCTCGCCCGCCTTGCGCGCCGTCAGCTTGGCGTCCTTGAAGTGTTTGCCCGAAGCGCAGTGCTTTGCCAGAACCGGCGAAGCCTTGTCGTAGAGGTGGGTCAGGTGAAACTCACCCGGGGTCGCCTTGCCTCGGCCCGAGCCGCCACCGGCAGCGGCACCGGACGTCTGAATGACGCTCCAGGACCAGGAAAGGAGTTCGATCTCCCCCTTGTGGTCTTTGTGGGTGGCTTCGCCTTCGACGCCGTCGAACTTGATGTGAAAGTCACTGGACATGATGATTGCTCCTTGGGGGTTGTGGAGAGAATTGCCGGCGCTGGTTATGGACGCTGATTGGCAAAAGAACGAGTGGTTCGAACCGCTGTTTGATTACTGCTGCTTCGCTGATGGCAGCTTGGAGACAAGACGCAAAGACACCGTGAGCCCTTCGAGTTGGTAGTGGGGCCTGAGGAAGAACTTCGACGAGTAGTAGCCGGGGTTGCCGGGAATTTCTTCGACCGTGACTTCGGCGGCCGCGAGCGGCTTCTGCGACTTGGTGGTCTCGGAAGAATTGGCCGGGTCGCCGTCGACGTAATTCATGATCCAGTTGTTGAGCCACTTGGCCATGTCGTCCTTTTCCTTGAACGAGCCGACCTTGTCGCGCACGATGCACTTCAGGTAGTGCGCGAAGCGGCAGGTGGCGAACAGGTAGGGCAGGCGCGCGGCCAGGTTGGCGTTGGCGGTGGCATCGGGGTCGTCGTACTCGGCCGGCTTTTGCAGCGACTGCGCGCCGATGAAGGCCGCGAAGTCGGAGTTCTTGCGGTGCACCAGCGGCATGAAGCCGTTCTTCGCGAGTTCGGCCTCGCGCCGGTCGCTGATGGCGATTTCGGTCGGGCACTTCATGTCGACACCACCGTCGTCGGTGGGGAAGGTGTGCGTCGGCAGGCCTTCGACCGAGCCGCCCGACTCGATGCCGCGGATGCGCGAGCACCAGCCGTACTGCTTGAACGAGCGGTTGATGTTGACCGCCATCGCATAGGCCGAGTTCGCCCACGTGTACTTGGTGTGGTCGGCGTTGGCCGTGTCTTCCTCGAAGTTGAACTCCTCGACCGGGTTGGTCTTGGCACCGTAGGGAATGCGCGCCAGGAAACGCGGCATCGCCAGGCCGATGTACTTGGCGTCGTCCGACTCGCGCAGCGAGCGCCAGGCGGCGTACTCGGGCGTGGTGAAGATCTTGGTCAGATCGCGCGGGTTGGCGAGCTCTTGCCACGAGCCCATCTGCGCCAGGCCCGGGTCGGCCGCCGCAATGAACGGGGTGTGCGCTGCGGCCGCCACCTTGGCCATTTCGCCGAGCAGCTCCACGTCTTGCGGGCCATGGTTGAAGTAGTAGTCGCCGACCAGGCAGCCAAAAGGCTCGCCGCCGAACTGGCCGAACTCTTCTTCGTAGACACGCTTGAAGATCGGGCTCTGGTCCCAGGCGGTGCCCTTGTAGCGCTTGAGCGTCTTGCCCAGCTCCGCCTTGGAGATGTTCATCACGCGGATCTTCAGCTGCTCGTCGGTCTCGGTGTTGTTGACGAGGTGGTGCAGGCCGCGCCACGCGCTTTCGATCTGCTGGAAATCGGCGTGGTGCATGATCTGATTGATCTGCGCGCTGAGCTTGCCGTCGAGCTCGGCGATCATCGCCTCGATCGAAGCGACCACGTCGCTGCCGATCAGCTTGGTCTGCGAAAGCGCCTGCTGGGCCAGCGTGAGAACGGCCGATTCGACCGCCGACTTGGCTTCGTCGCTCTTCGGCTTGAATTCCTTGTTCAGCAGCGACGCGAAGTCCCCGCCTTCGTACTCGACGCCCTTGAGTGCCGAGCCTTCTGCTTGTGTGTCTGCCATGGTGTGGTGTGCTCCGTCGGTCTTGTGGGTTCGGCCGGTCAGGCGGCGTCGGTGGGCTTCTTGGCCGCGGCCAGCGTGCCCAGCAAGGCCGGGTCGGCCAGCACCTTGGCCAGCAACTCTTCGGCACCGGACTTGCCGTCCATGTAGGTGATCAGGTTCGAGAGCTGCTCGCGCGCCTGCAGCAGTTTGCTGAGCGAGTCGACCTTGCGCGCCACGGCGGCGGGCGAGAAGTCATCCATGTTCTCGAACGTGATGTCGACCGACATGTTGCCCTCGCCGGTGAGCGTGTTGGGCACCTGGAACGCGACCCGCGGCTTCATGGCTTTCATGCGCGAGTCGAAGTTGTCGACGTCGAATTCGAGCAGCTTGCGCTCGGCCACCGGCGGCAGCGGCTCGCTGGGCTTGCCCGACAGGTCGGAAAGCACCCCCATCACGAAGGGCAGCTGCACCTTCTTCTCGGCGCCGTAGAGCTCCACGTCGTATTCGATCTGGACGCGGGGGGCCCGGTTGCGGGCAATGAATTTCTGGCTGCTGGTTGCCATGGGGATCACTCCTTGTTGGGTGCGGAAAACGGGCAGTGTGCGCGGCGGGTCATTCGCTGTCCACCCCGGCAATGCGTTCGACGTCCTTCAGGCCGTCGGGCGCCAGATCACGAATGATCTCGAGAAAGCTCTTGCCCATCAGGCGCTGGGCGCGGCGGATCAGCAGCGGCGCCGGGTTGGTGGGTTCGTTGCGGCCGATCCACTCGCAGACGCGGTCGAGCGCCCTGATGGCGTCGTCGCGGCTGTTGATGGCGCCGCTGCCGGACGGCCGGGCGGCCGGTGCCGCGCCACCTTCGGCGACCGCGCCTTCGGACGACAGATCGGCCCCGCCGCGCTGGGCTTCGGCGGCCTGGGCCAGGTGCTGGGTCAGCACCCGCAACTGGCGCAGTTGCGGGCCGTTGGCGGCGCCGACCTTGGCGTCGATGACTGATTCGATGGCACGCAAGTCGGCGTGCACGCCGACCATCTGATCGAGCAACTCGGGAAACTGCTGGCTCGCCGCGTTCAGCGCGTCGGCCACGCCGGCCGCGCTGGGCGCGCTTTCGTTGCTGTTCGGTTCGGCCTTGCCGAGGCCGAGCTCGAACTGGCGAACCGTCAGACCGTCTCGCGCACTGCCGATCACGGCCTCTCGCAGGTCGGCCAGCACGTTGCCGGGGTCGGCCAGCATGCCGGTCGGGTCGGCCAGCGGCGCGAGCGCGTTCAGGCGCATCGTCGGGTCGTTGTTGTCGCTCGCGTCGAGTTGCGGGTAGACGGCGTCCCAGTGCTGCTCGACCAGGCCGCGCAAGAGCTTGATGCCCGAGGCGAAGCCCGCGAAGCCGTTCAACCGGGTGTTCGCACGCAGCAGGTGGATCGCCACGCGCAGGTCGCGGGTGCGCTGGAACAGGGCCACGGCCTGCTCGCGCATGGCGCGCCAGTCAGGCCCCTCGGCAGCGATGACGGTGTCACCGAACTGCTGCTCGGACTTGCCGCGCGCGGCCTCTTCGAGTGCCAGGAACGCCGGGTCGTACTCAAGGTCTTCGCCACAAGGCGCGGTGTCGTTCACCGGTGCCAGGAAGGCGTCAACGTCGATGTCGGCCATGGTCTGAAGTCTCGTCGTGCGGAGGGTTCGGCTGCGAAGCGGTTTCGATTCGCAGTGAAACGACTGTAGGCAGCAAGTGGGTCAGCCGCAGTTGTCTAAGGTCATGTCGGAGCCGACCGGCGCCAGCCGAAGGTCATGTTCAAAAGTCGCCGCAGGCGTTCTTGCGGCCGCTGTCGAAGCAGTTCGAGATGTTCGGCCGGGTGCGCAAGCGCGCCCATTCCACCGCCAGCAGATCGGCGACGGAGCGGGTGGCCACGCTCACGTCGAGCGGCGAATCGGGCACGCACATCTGCGGCAGGCCGAGGTTGCGGTCGTAGACGTACGTGCCCGTCTCGTCGCGGCGCGGCTCGATGGCCCCGGCGCCCAGTTCGTGGTCGAGCACCGCGAGCGCCCGCGACCGCCCGCCCGCCGTGACCGCCAGTGCGCTCGAGTTGCCCTCGCCCTGGGTGAAGACGTAGTTCGTGGCGCTCAGACCGCCGCCGTTGATGGCGTAGCTGCCGGGCTCGGAAGCGGTGGTGGCGGGGGAAGTCCAGGTCAGGGTGCCGGTGGTGGCGCCGCTCAGCGAGTCTTCGTTGCGCAGCCCGGTGACCGTGCCGTTGAAAGCCGGGTTGGGCTGGCCCTGCGTGCGTGTCGCCGGGTCGGCCACGTAGGTCAGGGTGGCCGGCGTGACGGCGAGCGCACCGTTGGTGACGGTGAGCACGTAGCCCGCCGGCGACGTGAGCGTCGTGCCGGCGATGGCATACGAACCGACGTTGCTGCCCGAGTCGGCGGTGGTGCTCGGCGTACCACCGACCACATTGGCCAGCACGTCGCCGTTCACAAGCCCGGTCGAGCTGATGGTGAGGGCCGGGTTCGAATCGCCGTAGACGCGGGACTGGTTGTCGACCGTCACCGCCAACGTGGGGCGCTGGGCGTAGATGAAGGTGTTGTTGGTGGCCGACGCCGTGACCTCGCAGGCCACGCCGAAGCTGCAGCCGTAGATGTTGGGCAAGGCGCCGTTGCCGGCCAGGCCGCCCCGGGTTTCGCCGACCCAGGTGTCGGCGAACAGGTGCCAGCGGGTGCTCGCGGCGATCGTGCTGTTGCCGGTGTTCTGGAACGTGCCCGGTGTCACCAGGTCGAGCGTGCTCGCAACGATGTTGCCCGCCAGGCTCATGTTGCCGGCGAAGTTGCGCACCGTCGTGGCGCCACCGGTGAGCGAGCTGGCGTCGAGCGTGAGTGAGGCGTTGCTGGCCGCGTCGACACCCACAGCCGCCACCGGGCCGAGCACCAGCGCCTTGTTGTTGGCATAGAGCAGCGTGCCGGTGCCGGTGTTGGCCGCGAAGGTGTCGACGCTGTTGCCGGCGAGGTCGAGCTCGGCACTGCCGGCGCGCACCAGCAGCCGGCCCGCGGTGAGCGTGGCGCTCTGGTTCGGGCCGGCGAGCGGCGCGTCGAGTGTGCGATCCCTGACCGTCAACTGGCCCTCGCCGGCAAAGAAGGAGCCTTGTGTCACGCTGCCGGCACTCACCAGCGCCAGCGTGCCCGTGCCCACGGAAAGCGGCGCGCCGATGTCGATGCTGCCGCCCGCGCCGGTCTGCAGCGTGAGGTTGCCGGCCAGCGTGGTCGCGTTGCGTACCGCGATCACACCACCGAACTGGTTGGAGCCGAGCACGAGCGCGGTGCCGGCGCTGATGTTGTCGAGCTCGGTCTGCGTGAGGCCCAGGCCGATGTTTTCGCCGATATTGATGGCCACGTCGCTGCGTTCCGAGACGGCGCCGGCCGCGTCGATCTGCCCCGGCCGCAGGTTGGCGATGCCGGTGCTGGCGATCGTGCCGCCGATCGAGATCGCGTCGGAGAAAGCGTTCGCGTTGCCCGCCCGCACGGTCACGTGGCCGCCCGAGATGCGTGCCCCGGGGCCTTCGGAACCCGGCTCGACAATGACGCCGAGGCCGGCGTCGGCGGTGCTGCCGCTGATCGCCACGCTGGCATTGCCGGCGACGATCGTGCCCTCGCGCAGCGTCACACCGGTCGAGAAGGTGGGGTCGCTTCCGGCGAGCTGCTGCACGCCGCCGCGAATGTCGATCGGGCCGGTGGTGCTGGTCAGCGAACTGGCGAGCATGTCGACGCCGGTGGCGTTGTAGCCGGCTTCGCCCTGGATGCTCAGGAACGACTGGCCCAGGCCGGTCACCGAGATCGAGCCGGTGGTCGACGACAGCGTCGCAAACTGCAGCGTCACGCCACTGCCATAGGTGCCGAGCGGATCGAAGCTGCCTCTGACGGTGATGGAGCCGGTGGAGCTGCTCAGCTGCGTGTCGACCAGCGACACGCCGTAGTTCGACGAGTTTCCGTTCGTGCGGGTCTGCCCCAGGATCGAGATGTTGCCACCGGCACCGGTGTCGGCCCGGCCGGTGCGGGTGTCGATCTCGACGTCGTCGAGGCTGACGCCGATATTCACGCTCGACGAAGGCAAGGCCGGGTTCCCGCCGCCGAACATCCGCACGTTGCCACCGTTGCTCAGCACCGTGAGGCCCTGCAGCCGGATGCCGGCACCGAGCGGCCCGAGCGCGTTGCTGTTGAAGTCGACGTTGAGCGGCCCGGTGGTCGAGCTGATGCTGTTGGTGGTGCCGGGCGCGGTGACGATGTCGCGCGCCGCGTCGAAACGCAGCGTGACCGGCGCGGTGCCGACACTGCGCACGATGTTGGCGTTGAGCGTGGTGCCCGGCCCGGAAGAAACGATCGTGCGCCCGATCGAGATCGTGCCGGCCGGCGCGCTGCCGGCGACGCCGGTGGTGATGGTGACGTTGGTGCCGTTGTTCAGTGTGGCGTTGATGTCGTTCGTGAACACCGTGCTCTCACCCACCGGCACGAACGGGTTGGGCAATTGCACGGCCGTGTGGTTCGCGGGATCGATGTCGTAGACGAACACGTCGAACGGGTCGATGTTCAGCGTGCCGGCCTGGCCGCGTGCGGCGCTCGCGTCGACCTTCATGCCCGTGGTCTCGACACCGCCGCTGACGTTGAGCTTGACGAGCCCGCCGTCGCCAGCCTGGGCGCCGCCGCGTGCCGAAACACTGCCGAGCGTGCGCGCGTAGTCGCCGGTCAGGTCGACCCGGCCACCGTTGCCGCGCGTGCCGGCATCGACGTTGATCTGCGCGTCGCGTGCCATCACCACACCGCCGCCGGCCCCTGCCACCGAGCTCGCCACGAGTTGCACGTGGCCGCCGCCCTGCTCACCACTGGCGTCGATGCGCCCGCTCTCGAGCAGGCCGACGTTGCGGCCGCTGACGGTCACGTCGCCACCACGCTGCCCGGCGCCGCCGCGGGTGTCGACGCTGCCGGTGACCGACACGTCTCCGGCACCACCGGCAATGAGCACACCACCGGGCCCCTGCGTGAGCGAACGCGCCCGCACGACGCCACCCTGGTTGACGACGAAGCCGGTCGCCTGGGTCGTGTCGGCCAGCATCAGCACCCGCCCGCCGTCTGCCGCGAGCGTGCCGGTGTTCGCGGCCAACGCCTGCAGGTCGGCTTCGGTCACGCGCAGCTGCGTCAGGCCGTCACCCTGGAAGTCGAGCGTGACGGTCTTGCCCGAGGCCAGTGCCGCCGTGCCCTGCGGCGCGTCGATCGTGCCGCGGTTGCTGGCCGTGCTGCCCACCAGCGCGATCACACCGCCGGGTGCGGCTTGCAGATGGCCTTCGTTGACCACGCCCGCCGGCGCGGCATTGCCACGGGTGAAGTTGTAGCGGCCGGCGGCGAAATCGCTGTCGGAGATGTTGAGCGTGGATGCCACGAGGCCGCCCACGTTCACGCTGGCGCCGGCCCCGAACAGCACGCCGTTCGGGTTGACGAGAAACACCTTGCCGTTGGCCGACAAGCTGCCGAAGATCGCCGACGGGTCGCTGCCGGTCACGCGGTTGAGCGCCACCGACTTCGCATTGGGCTGGTTGAACACCACACGCCCGTTCGCGCCGATCGAGAACGACTGCCAGTTGATGACGACGTTCTGCGAGTTCTGCTGCACGTTCATCTGGCCGGCGCCGGGCCGGGTGACGTTGGCGCTGCCCTGCACCACGCTCGGTGCGGTCGGCAGCGTTTGCGCAAAGACCCAGGCTGGTGTGAACGCGAGCGCCACGGCGAGTGCCGAAGGGCGCAGAGTGAACTGGGGGCTGTGCAGTGTTTTCATGATCAGAATGCCTTTTGAACTTGCACCAGCACGCGCGGGTCGGAAGCGCCGGAGTCCGAGACGGGCGGGTCGCCCATGCGCCACGCCACGGCAGCGCGCAGGGTGATGGCGTAGGGTGCGCTCCAGGTCAGGCCGACGCCGGTGCCACGCAGGGTGCGGCGGTTGCGCAGTTCGTTCGGGTTCGGGTCACGCGACTGCTCGCCGCTGCCGGCATCGTGAAACACCGCGAGCACCAGGTCGTCGGTCGCGCTGTAGCGCCACTCGACCCCACCGATCCAGCCGGTGTCGACCAGCACTTCACCGCTGGGGTAGGCCCGCACCGCGCGGTCGCCACCGAGCGCGAGCTTTTCCGACGGATCGAGGTTGTGGGTGGCGACCTGGCCGACCAGCGAAACGAACAGGTTGTGGCGCCCGAACAGCGACTGCAGGCGCGAGCCGGTGAGGCTGAACTTCGCGAAGTTGCCTTCGGTCCGGCGGCCGGTGGCCGGGTCCTGGTCGAGCTGGCGGGTCGCGTCGTTGTTCAGGTTGAGCCGGCCGATGTAGGCGGTGGCACCGGCGTTCACATAACCGCCGCCGAAGAGTGTGTCGCGCGCTTCCCAGGTGAGGCCGACCGAGCCGGCGTAGACACGCTTGTCGCTGTCTTGCGAGACCGCTTCGGTCTTGTCGCGCAAGGCCTTGGTTTCGATGGCCGCGCGCAAGAACAGGTTGCGGCTGCGGCTGCGCAGCACCGGGTACACGGCCGACACGTCGAACACCTGCGCCGTGCCGGTGGCACCCAGCGCCGCGAACTGCGCACCGAGTTCGTAGCCGACCCGGCTCACACCGGCGCCCAGGCGCAGGCCGTCAGCACCGAGCGGCGCCTCATAAGACAGGCGGCCGAAGGTCTGGTGCGCACCGCTGCTGCCCATCAGCCGCGCATCGAGGTTGTCGCCGATGCCGAACGGGCTGGCGTAACGCAGCGTCGCCGAGAGGCGCTCGCGGCCCGAAGCCGCCGTGCCGTAGTTGTCGCCTTCGACCGAGGCCTGCCAGCGCTTGGGCGCCGACGACACTTCGACGACCAGATCGGTGGTGCCGGTCTCGGCGCCCTGCTCCAGCCCGGCCTGGACCTTCAGGCCCGGCAGGTCGGAGAGCAGCAGCATCGTGCGCTCGTAGCTCGCGTGTTGCAGCGCAGCGCCGGGCGGCAGCTGGGCGAGGATGGCGCGCACACGCTCTTCACTGGTCGGCGCGTCGGCCGCCACCTTGACCTGCACCTTGCCGAGCCGGCCTTCGAGCACGCTGATCTCGGCCTGGCCGTCTTCGATTCGCTGTTGCGGCACGATCGCCTGCGCCAGAAAGAAGCCGCGCGCGCGGTATTCGAGTGTCACGAGTTCGGCGAGCTTTTCCAGGTCGGCCAGCGTCACGCGGCGGCCGATGTAGGCGGCGGCCAGCGTGCTGACCTTGCTGTCCTGCATTTCGGTCATGCCGCGGAAGACGATGCCCTTGAGCACGAAGTCGGCGCTCGTCTCGGTGGGCTTGGGTGGCACGGCCGCTGGCGCCGTTTGTGCGTGGGCGCAAGCGCACAACGCGGCAGCGGCCAGTGCGCCCAGCGCGCGGCGGTGGGCGGGGCGGACGACGTGACGAATGAGGGCTGCGGGCATGGTCTTATCGTTCAAGGGTCAGACGCCAGTTGCCGATCAGATTGAACGGCGCCCAGAAAAACGGGTGCGCCAGCTTCGGGTTCTTCAACACCGCGAGCTGACCGCTCTGCATCGAACTCTGCAGGTCAGCGCCCTGGCTCAGGCGCTGGTAGACGGTGTCCATCAGCAGCGAGGTGGCGTCGTCGGCCACCGGCCACAGCGAAGCGATCATCGACTCGGCACCGGCCGACAGGAACGAACGCGGGAAGCCCAGCACTTCGTCGCCGGTGGCGATGCGCCCGAGCGCCGATTCGCAAGCCGACAGCGTGACCAGCGCCACCTTCGACAGGTCGAGCGTGAGCACCTCGCTCGCGTCGAGAAAACTCTGGCGCTGGTTTTCGTTGGCGAGCAGGATGCGCGAGCGCAGCGGGTCGATCAGGTCGGCTTCGGCGTGCGCCGCCACGTGCAATACGCGGGCATCGGAGGCCACCTGCTTGAACCGCGTCTTGGTCGCCTCGGCGCCCATGTAGCTGGTGGTGCTCTTGAAGGTTTTTGCGAGCTGGCCGACTTCACGGTCGGCGCCCGGCAGGTCGTAGCGGGCTTCGATCTTCGGGTTGCCGAAGGCCACCACCTGCGCTGGCGTGTTCGACTTGCGCGCGACCAGCTGCGCGGCGATGCTCATCGACGGCACCGACGCGATGCGGTGGCGCTCGATCAGGTAAGCGCCATTGACACGCAGCGCCTGGAACGGCAGGTAGTGCAGCGGGCCGTGCGGCACGACGACCAGGCGCTCGCCACCGGCCAGGCCGAGTGGCCCGATCAGTTGTGCGCCGAGCTTGTCGGCCAAGCCGAGCGCGGCGCGCCGGCCCTCGGTGATCGACTGGCGCAACTCGTCGACCGCGGTGGACAGCTCGGCGCGGCCGACCGGAATGGTGGTGGCACGCACCGCGTCACGCGAAACCACCCACACCGCGAGCCGGTCGTTCAGGGAGTGGAACTGCAGCACCCGCTCGTCGGGCGCGAGCAAGGCCTGCAGCGTGGTGGCGTTGACAGCGCTGAGTGCCGACTGCGCCACCGGCGCGCGGCCCCGCACCGCATCAAGGAACGCGCGAGCGCGGCTCTTTTCGCTGATGTCGAGCGCGCGTGCTGCGTCGCCCAGGTCGAGCGACAGGCCGATGGCACGCTCGAACAGGGTCTGCAGGTCGGAAAACAAACCGAGCTTGACCTCTTCGCTGCGGAACTGGGCCCGAACGGTGTCGAGGCTGTCGAGCGCCTGGAGCAGCGCATCGGACGCAGCGCGTTTGTCGCCCAGTGCGAGCTGCGCATTGGCCACGCCTTCGAGCGCCCAGAGCCGGTGGTAGGGCGAGTCGAAACCGGCGTTGCGGGCGGCCAGCGCCTGGTAGGCCGCCAGCGCTTCGGGCGTGCGGCCTTCGGCGAGCAGCAGGCGGGCCTGCGAGCGGTCGAGCTGAGCGCGCAGCACGACGTTGTTGTCGGTCAGCTGCACGGTGTCGAGCACGGTTCGGGCACGGGCCACGTTGCCGGAGTCGAGCAAGGCGTTGGCCAGCGAGCCCATCACCAGCGGCTTGAAACGCTCCGAGCTTTCGGCCGCGGCGCGCTCGTAGCTGGCGATGGCTGCGGGGAAGTTGCGGCGCCGTGCCTGCACATCGCCGATGATCTTGTAGGCCGGGCCGACCACGACCTTCGGATCCTTGGCCTGGTGGGTGAGGGCCTGGCGTGCGAACAACTCGGCTTTGTCGAGGTCTCCGCCATAGCTCATCACGATCGCCAGGTCGCGCTTGGCCAGAGCGAGAAGGTCTTCGTTGCTGCTGTCGACCGCCAGGTGCAAGGCCTTCGACGCGGCCCGCAGGCTTTGCCTGAACTCACCCGCTTCGGCCAACGACACGGCCTGGCTGCAGTATTGATACCCGGTGAGCTTGATCGGCTCGGCGGCGTAGAGCGCAGCACCCTCTGCGGCGAAGCCGAGAATGGTGTCGGCGTCTTGCAGCCGCGCCTTGTTGAGCTGGACCATCGAGCGCTCGACATCGGCGAACTGGGTCTGGGCCACGGCCCACGAACTCATGGCCAGCAGGATCAAGGGCGCCAGACAGAGTGCAATTCTCGGAACGAACCTCAGTGCAAACACGCGGCCTCCTCAGGGTAGCGCTGGACTCTAGAAGCGCGGGCAGGGCCAGTCCAATGACTTTAGTCAGGGCAGATTCGCGGCCGAATCCCGTTGCCCGGCACCGAAGCGGCCAGGCTGGCTTCGCCCCCCTATGTTGAAGTTGAAAGTGCCTGGTTTGGTGCCCAGGCACGGCTTCCGCCCGCTCGACCGGATGGTGTTTCACGCCGGCCTGCTATGCAAGAATTCAGCGCGCATCAGCACCCGAAGGTCCTTCGTCATGGCAGTGATTCCCGCTCCGGCAAGCAGCACGTCCAGCGAGTCGACCGGCACGCCGGCCGAGGCTTCCGGCGGCCACAAGGTGCTGCTGGTCGAAGACCACGACCTGGTGCGCATGGGCGTGAAGGCCCTGTTCAGCGGCAACGACAGCGCCCGCATCGACTGGATCGAAGCCTCCACGCTGGCCGACGCCTTGCGGCTGTATGGTGAACATGCCGATGTGGCGGTGGTGCTGCTCGACCTGAACCTGGCCGACTGCAAGGGCCTGCACGGCCTGTCGCAGATGCTCGCGGTGCACCCCGGGGCGCGCGTGCTGATCCTGAGCGGCACGCAAGACGAGTTCGTGGTGCGCCAGGCCAAGGCCATGGGCGCGGTCGGTTATCTGCACAAGGGCGGCTCGCCCGACCCGATGCGCGAAACGCTGCGTGCCTTTCTCGAGCTCGACCCGCCGGGCAACACGGCCCCGGCGCGGCCCATGCAGGCCTTCCCCAAGTTTCCTTCGGCGTCGAGTTACGACCGCGTGGCCGAGCTCGGCGCGCGCCACCTCGAGATCCTGGAGCTGGTGCTCTCGGGCTGCACCAACCAGGAAATCAGCAACTCGACCAAGCTCTCGCTCGGCACGGTGAAGAACTACGTGTCCACGATCCTGCTGGCGCTCGATGTCAAGTCGCGCTCGCACCTCATCAGCCTGTTCCGTTGAGCCGAATGAAGCGCACCGGCGCTGCACTGCGTTGAAGCGGGCTCGCTTCGCATGAAGATCGTCAGGCCGCAAGGGCGCGCACCGGGCTCGGTCATCCAGGCGGCGACCGGCCAGACGCTGATCGCCGACGACTTCATCGAGCGCAGCGTGATGCGCGCCGAAGTCAAGCGGCTCTACGACCACGCCATTCCGGCGGCGGTGGGCGCGGTGGTGGTGGCGCTGGTGTTCTGGCTCATGTTCTACCGCCACACCCACGACCCGCTGGTGCTGATCTGGGCTGCGCTGGCCCACGGTTGCCAGGCGGCGCGGTTGGCGGTGCTGGTCTCTTTTCAGCGCGCCAAGGGCACCCGCCGCGACCCCGCCGTGTGGCTGTTCCGCTACCGCGTGGCGCTGTTCTGCATGAGCGCCACCTGGGGGCTGGCGCCGCTGATGTTTCTTCCGGCTGGCGACCTGGCCTACACCGCGATCATGCTGCTGGTGCTGCTCGGCGTGGCCGTGAGCGGCATCACCGCCATCGCCACCGACCGGTTGTCGGTCATGCTCTGGATCGTGCCGCTGATGGGGCCGGCGCCGCTCGCGCTGCTGTGGCACTACAGCCCGGAGAACCTGGCGCTGGCGGCCTTTGCGCTGCTCTTCATCTTCGTCAACCTGACCTATGTGCTGAAACAGAACCACGTGCTCAGCAGCACGCTGCGCGCGCAGTTCGAGAACGCCGCGCTGGTCAAGCGCCTGAACGAACAGGTGGAACTGACCGCAGCCGCCAGCAAGGACAAGAGCCGCTTCCTCGCCGCCGCCAGCCATGACCTGCGCCAGCCGCTGCACGCCTTGAGCTTCTTCGGCTCGACGCTCGAGAAGCGCATGGCGAATTCGCCCGACCTGCCGCTGATCTACAACATGATGCGGTCGATCGAAGCGCTCGACAAGTCCTTCAACGCGATCCTCGACGTGTCCAAGCTCGATGCGCAGGCGGTCGAACCGCACCCGCAACTCTTTCCCTTGCGTGACCTGTTCCGCCGGCTGCAGATGAGCTTCGGCGGGCAGGCCGAAGAAGCCGGCCTGCAACTGCGCTTCAAGCCCGGCGGCAAGATCATCAAGAGCGACCCGCAGTTGCTGGAGCGCGCGCTCGCGAACCTGGTGCAGAACGGGCTGCGCTATTGCCGCAGCGGCGGCATCGTGGTGCTGGCGCGCAACTGGCGCGGCGGCACCAACATCGAAGTGTGGGACACCGGCATCGGCATTCCCGAAGCCGAGCTGCCGAAGATCTTCGGCGAGTTCTACCAGGTCGAAAACCCCGAGCGTGACCGCAACAAGGGCCTGGGCATCGGTCTGGCGATCGTGGCGCGCCTCACGCTGCTGCTCGACCACACGCTCACGGTGCAATCGCGCGTCGGCCAGGGCAGCCTGTTCCGCATCTGGGTGAAGGGCTCCGACCTGGAGCAGATGGAAGAATTCACGGTCGGCTCCGACACCGTGCCGACCCGCATCGACGACATCCGCACCATCCTCTTCATCGACGACGAGGAAGCGATCCGCACCAGTGTTTCGGACCTGCTGCGCCAGTGGGGCTACACGGTGCTGGCCACCGCCACGGTCGACGAAGCGCGGCGTGCGGCGCTGAACCACGATTCGGTGATCGACGTGGTGATCTCCGACCTGCGGCTGCGCGGCGGCGAAGACGGCATCCGCGCGATCGAGCAGATTCGCCAGGTGTGCGGCTACACGGTGCCGGCCGTTCTCGTGACCGGCGACACCTCACCCGACCAGGTGCAGCGCATTCACGAGAGCGGCCACATCGTGCTGTTCAAGCCGGTGCGGCCGAAGGACTTGTACGACGTGCTCAAGCGGATCGTTTGAGCACGCGCTGGCGCGACGCGTCAGAACGGAATGTCGTCGTCCATGTTGTCGAAGCCGGTCCCGGGCTTCGTTGCAGGGCGCGAAGCCGGGCTTGACGCCGCCGGGCGGCTCGCCGGGGCCGGGCGCTGCGGCGCGCTGCGCTCGCTGTAACCGCCACCACCTTCTTCACCGCCGCCAGCGCCGCCACCCATGCCTTCACGGCCACCGAGCATCTGCATCTCGGTCGCGACGATTTCGGTGGTGTACTGGTCCTTGCCTTCCTTGTCGGTCCACTTGCGGGTGCGCAGGCGGCCTTCGACGTAGACCGAGCGGCCCTTCTTCAGGTATTCGCCGGCGATCTCGGCCAGGCGGTCGAAGAACACGATGCGGTGCCAGTCGGTCTCTTCCTGCTTTTCGCCCGATTCCTTGTTCTTCCACTGCCGCGTGGTCGCGACGTTGACGTTGCAGATGGCGCCGCCGCTGGGCATGTAACGCACTTCCGGGTCCTTGCCCAGGTTGCCGACGATGATGACTTTGTTGACTGAGGCCATGGTGGTGCTCCGCTGAGTGTCCGATGGGGATTGATGCAATTATCGCTCCCCGACCTCAAGCCACCACCACCCACAGGCGGGAACGGCGGGTGCACTCGCCCGGATGCCCCCGAAGGTGCGGGCGCGCAGCGCAGCCCGTCCCGTACCATCGCGGCTTTGCCGTCGGCCTCGCCCGTGAACACCGCCCTTTCCACGTCACCCCAAACGATCCTGCACGACGTCTTCGGCTACAGCGCGTTTCGCGGTGCCCAGGCCGAGATCGTCGACCACGTGGTTCGTGGCGGCGACGCGCTGGTGCTGATGCCCACCGGTGGTGGCAAGAGCCTGTGTTACCAGGTACCGGCCATCGCGCGCCACCGCGCCGAGCGCGGCGTGGCGCTGGTGGTGAGCCCGCTGATCGCACTGATGCACGACCAGGTCGGCGCGCTCGAAGAAGCCGGCGTGCACGCGGCGTTCCTGAACTCGTCGCTCACGCTCGAAGAAACGCAGAAGATCGAGCGCGAAATGATGGGCGGCCGGCTCGTGTTGCTTTACGTCGCGCCCGAACGCCTGACCACGCCGCGCATGCTCGGCCAGCTCGACTCGCTGCACGAGCGTGGCTTGCTCAGCCTGTTCGCGATCGACGAAGCGCACTGCGTGAGCCAGTGGGGCCACGACTTCCGCGAAGACTATCTGTCGCTGAACCTGCTGCACGAGCGTTACCCCGACGTGCCGCGCATCGCGCTCACGGCCACCGCCGACGAACTGACCCGCGCCGACATCGTCGAGCGGCTCGCGCTCGGCGAAGCGCGCATCTTCATCAGCAGCTTCGACCGCCCGAACATCCGCTACGCCGTGGTCGAGAAAGACGACGCGCGCAAGCAGCTGCTGCGTTTCATCCAGGACGAACACGAAGGCGACGCCGGCATCGTCTACTGCCAGTCGCGCAAGAAGGTCGACGAAACGGCCGCGTGGCTGAACAGCGAAGGCATCAGCGCCCTGCCCTACCACGCCGGGCTCGACGCCGACGTGCGGCGCAAGCACCAGGACCGCTTCCTGCGCCAGGAAGGCGTGGTGATGGTCGCGACCATCGCCTTCGGCATGGGCATCGACAAGCCCGACGTGCGCTTCGTGGCGCACCTCGACCTGCCGAAGAACATCGAGGCCTATTACCAGGAGACCGGCCGTGCCGGGCGCGACGGCCAGCCCGCCGACGCCTGGATGGCCTATGGCCTGGCCGACGTGGTGAACCAGCGCCGCATGATCGACGAGAGCCCGGCCGCCGAAGAGTTCAAGCGCGGCCAGCGCGGCAAGCTCGACGCGCTGCTCACCTTGGCGGAGGCGCACGATTGCCGGCGCGTGCGCCTGCTGGCGTACTTCGGCGAAGAGAGCGAACGTTGCGCCGCGTACCAGAACGCCTGCGACAACTGCCTGAACCCGCCCGCCACCTGGGACGCGACCGAAGCCGCGCGCAAGGCGCTCTCGTGCATCTACCGCTTTCACCAGAACCGCGGCCAGCGTTTCGGCGCCGGCCACCTGATCGACGTGCTGCGGGGCAAGAGCACCGAGAAGGTCACGCAGTTCGGGCACGAGAGCCTGACGACGTTCGGCATCGGCGCCGACGTGAGCGAAGCGCAGTGGCGCGTCGTGCTGCGCCAGCTGATTGCGCTCGGTTACCTGCAGACCGAAGGCGAATACAACACGCTGGAACTCACGGCCACGGCGCGCGATGTGCTGCGGGGCGACGTGCAGATGCTGCTGCGCGAAGCGAGCGCCACGCCGAAGCGTTCGAAGGCCGGCGGGCGCGTCACGAAACCGGGGCGCGGCGGCAAGGACAAACCGCCGCCGCTGCCGCTCGATGACGAAGGCCTGGAGCGTTTCGCCGCGCTGAAGGAGTGGCGCGCCGAGGTGGCGCGCGAACACAATCTGCCGGCCTACGTCGTCTTTCACGACGCCACGCTGGCCGAGATGGCGCAGTCGCAGCCTGACTCGCTCGACGCGCTGGCGCAGATCAGCGGCGTCGGCGCGAAGAAGCTCGAAGCCTACGGGCGCGAGATCCTGCGCGTGCTGGGCAACTGAACCGGGGCCGTACGGGTCAGCCCGAGGTCACGCCAGCTCACGACGTGCGCGTCGGCCAGCTCGAAACTCTCTGCGCCGCCGTACAGCACGATCGGCTGCGCCGCATCAATGCCCGCCATCAACTTCCAGCGCCGCGCGGCGCCCAGCCAGTCCATGGCGAAAGTCGTACCCGACTTGATCTCCACGGCCTGCAAGCGGCCCGCCTCTTCGAACACCAGATCGACCTCGGTGCCGTGGTTGTCGCGCCAGAAATACAGGTCGGCCGACAAGCCCTGGTTGTAGCGGTGCTTGATGACTTCGGTGACCACCCAGGTCTCGAAGATGGCACCGCGCATCGCATGCGTCTGTAGTGCCAACGCATCGGGAATGCGCAGCAGGTGGCACAACAAGCCGGTGTCCAGAAAGTACAGCTTCGGTGTCTTGACCAGCCGCTTGCCGAAGTTGCGGTGGTACGGCGGCAGCAGCGTGACGACATAACTCGCCTGCAGCACCGTGAGCCACTGGCGCGCGGTGGGCTGCGAGATGCCGCAGTCGGCGGCCAGGCTGTTCAGGTTCAGCAATTGGCCCGAACGCGCGGCGCACATCAGCACGAAGCGCTGGAACAACGCGAGGTTGTTGATGTTGAGCACCTGCCGCACGTCACGTTCCAGATAGGTGGCCACGTAGCTTGCGAACCAGGTCTGCGGCGGCTGCCCGCGAAACTGCGCGTGCAGGGCCGGGTACCCGCCGCGCCACATTGTTTCTTCGAGCGAAGCACCGGCTGCGGCACTCTGGCGCAGTTCGGTGTGCGAGAGCGGCAACAACTGCAGCAGGCCCGCGCGGCCGGCGAGCGACTGCGTGATGCCGTCCATCAACCCGAACTGCTGCGAGCCGGTGACGATGAATTCACCCGGGCGCTGCGCCGCGTCGACCCGGCCCTGCAGGTACGACAGCAACTCTGGCGCGCGCTGCACTTCGTCGAGCACGGCGCCTTCGGGGAAACGCGCCAGAAAACGGCGCGGGTCGGCCAGCGCGACGCTGCGGGTGTCGAGGTCTTCGAGCGTGACATAGGGGTGCCGTGGAAAAGTCTCGCGCGCCAGCGTGGACTTGCCCGACTGGCGCGGGCCGGTGATGGCGATCACGGGGAAGCCGAGCGCCATCTGGCGCAAGAGTGACGAGGCAGTGCGGGTGAGCTTCATTTGTACAATTTCAAATTCGTAGTTTGCAATAGTACAAGTTGCCCAACCCGCTGTCGAGCCACCATGTCGCTCAGCCGCGCCCCAGCCGCGCCATCTCTTCGCCGACCAGCCGCACCACCAGCCGGTCGAGCGTCTGCACCGAATAGTCTTTCACGTCGTGCACGGTCTGCGTGCCGGGGCCGCTGGCCGGGTCGGCCGCGTTCTTGTAGGTCAGGAACACGAAGCGCCCGGCGGTGTACTGCGCGAGCTGGCGGAACACGTACTGGCCGACCGGGTCGAGGCCACTCGCACCGACCGCGAGCAGCTTGATGCCCTTGGCGAGTGCGGCTTGCATGTCGGCGTCGTACTGCGGACCGCCGTAGTCGAGGTGCGGGGGTGCGTCGGCCACCATCACCACCAGGCGCGCGGCGTCGGTGCGCCAGGCCAGGCCGTGCACGACCTCGTGCAGCGCTTCGTTCAGCGCCTCGGGCGTGTCGCCGCCGCCCTGCGCCTGCACCTTGGCGAGCAGCGCTTGAAACGCACCAGGATCGTTGGTGAAGTCGTGGGTGCGCGTGATGAACGCGTCGCCGCGGTCTCGGTAGGCCACCAGGCCGTAGCAGATGTCGGGCCGGCCCGGCAGCTGCGCGATCTGCTGAGCCATCGCACGCATCGAACTTTTCAGCTTGCCGATCTCGTCGCCCATCGAGCCGGTGGCATCGATCATGAAGACGAGGTCGAGGCGCGGGCGTTGCTCGGCGCTCGCGGCGCCGAGGCGAACCTGCAGCGCGTTCGACTGACCACGTTGCAGCGTCGCACGCGCTTGCAGGCCACCCTTGCGCACCGCCACGCCGAGCACCGCTTCGGCTGCAAAGGCCGGGGCGACAAAAGCACGCGGGTGCAACCAGACGCGGCCCGCCGTGTCAGTGCGGGCCCACATCACCGGCTCGGTCACGCGGGCCCGCTGCACCGCCACTTCGGCGTCGTGCACCGGGCGGCCATTCGCATCGAGCACTTCGAGCAAGTAACGCTCGCTGATGTCGCGCTCGTGCACTGGCTGCTGGGCGTTGCGCTGGCGGTAGGCGAGGTAAGCGCCGAAGTCGGCGTTGTCGTCGACGACGCCGGCCGTGACGACCGCATCCACCGGCGACTGCGGTAACGGCGCGGGCGCCACGGCGTCGCCCGCCATCAGCGTGCGTAGCTCGCGCTCTGCCGTCACTGCCGCCGGCGCCGCGGCTTTGGGCGCAGCGCGGCCTGCGCTCGACGCAACGGCTTCGGACGCGGCGCGCAGCTTGTCGCCGGAGTCCTTGCGCAAGTGCCAGGCCACGTCGTTCTCTTCGGCTTGGCGGCCCGGCACTTCGCGCGTGGTCGGCGCGCGCTGGCAGTGGTGCGCCGAAGGTGGCTCGAAGGTCGGTGGCGTGAACGCACCGGGGGATGTGGCCGGCGTGTCCTGCCACGCGGGCGGCCAGGTGGCGGGCGCAGGCGCAGCCAAGGCGGTCTGCTCGTCGAACGAAGCGGCGCAGGCGGCCAGTGCAGCGATGAGCAGCAATGTGGGGGCGGTGGCGAAGCGTTTGAGTTTCATGCGGTTGTCCTCGGGTCGTCGTTGTGGGGCTGCTGGTGATACGGCGCCGCCAAGGGCGCGGGGTGAATACCACCCGGCTTTTCGACTCGGTGAAAACAAGTCACCCCGTTCGCACTCGCCGGCCGTATCAGGTTCGAATGAGGCAGACTTCTCCCCGATGCAGAGCACGCCCGGACCCGACGACGACGCACTGATGGCCGCCTATGCCGGGGGCGACACCGCTGCGTTCGAGCAGCTCTACGAACGCCACCGCGCCGGCCTGTACCGCTTTGTGCGGCGCCTGCTCGGCACCGCACTCGCAGCGCAAACCGACGAGGTGTTTCAGGACACGTGGCTGCGTGTCGTGAAAGCGCGCGCCACCTGGGCGCCGCAGGGCGCGAGCTTCCGCACCTGGCTGTTCACGCTGGCGCACCACCGCGTGATCGACCTGCTGCGACGCAGCGGCCGCGAAGTGTCGATCGACGCGTTCGACGGCAATGGCCAGGAGCCGTGGGAGCCCGATGCCGATGCGTGGCAACACTGGCCGGCACCGGCCAGCGCCGCACCGCACAGCGAAGAACTCGCGTTCTGGCGCCGCGCTGGTGAACGCCTGCTGATGTGCCTGGAGCAACTGCCGCTGCCGCAACGCAGCGCTTTCCTGCTGCACCATGACGACGGACTGGCCCTCGACGAAGTGGCCGCGGCCCTCGAAGTCGGCTTCGAGACCGCGAAGACGCGGCTGCGCTACGCGATGAAGAAGCTGCGCACCTGCATGGGCGCGTACCTGGCGCCGGTTTTGGCCAATGCCGGCGGTGACGCACCATGAAATCACCCGACGAAGACCGAGACGCCTGGCTCGCCCAGGCCTTGCGCCACGCGCCCGATGCGAACGCCGATGCGCCACCCGCGCTCAGCGACAGGATCCTGCGTGAAGCGCGGGCCGCGGCGCGGCCGGCGGTGGCGCCACCTCGCGCCGAAGCCATCGGCCCGTTGCAATGGCTCGCCTCGGCCTGGGGTTGGCTCGCGCGCCCGCCGGTCGCCGCCGGTTTTGCCAGTGTGATGGTGGCCACGCTGGTCGGCGTGATGTGGTGGGGCCAGCCGCTCGATCAAACCCTGCCGCGTGCGCCCGAGGGGGTGTCGTCGACGCCGCAAGCGCGTGCCGAGGCAACGCCCGAAGTGCGAGCGACGCCGGCAGCGCCGAAGCTTGCCGACGCAAGCCGCGCCACCGCCGCCCAGGGCAAGCTGGGCGAAAAGAAAGAAGCCGAACAGAGCGCCCGCGCTTCGCAGCCTGCCGATGAGCGCGTCCGCATGCTCGGCTCGACGAACGCCGCGCCAGCGCCACCGCCGGTTGCCTTCCCGGCCGCGCCACCCGCGCCGGCACCGCAAGCGGCGGCCGCGGCCAACGAGGCACCGTCAGCGGACAGGGAACGCCTGGCGCGCGCTGCACCGGCCGCGAAAGCGATGGCCGAGTCGGTGGCCCGGGCCGCTGCCGACCAGGCCGTGGCGCAACGCACCGACGTGCGCACCCTGCAGGGCGCCGCCAGCCCCGCGCTTGCCGAGGCGCGTTCCACCACCGCCGGCGAAACACCGTTGGCGACAGTGCGCGCCCAGATCGCACAGCAGCCCGAGCGCTGGCGCTGGCAACGTGACCCGGGCACGCCGCAACCGATGAACGCGGCCGTGCAAAGCTGGCTCGCGGAGCTGGAACGCCAGTCCGCGTCGCGCTGGCAAGCGGGCTCCGGCATCACGCCAAACGCCACCAGCCGCCTGCGCCTGTTCCGCGACGACGCGCTCCAACTCACGTTGGGCTTCAGCGCAAACGCCGTCTGGGCCGAGCCCTTCGGCGCTTCGGCGCCGCCCGCATCGGCGGCCGCGCTGCCCGAAGGCACGGCCGAGTCCTTGCGCAAAGCGCTCGAAGAAGCCACGCCCTGACAGAACGCCCGGAGCAGCCCGATCGCCCGCGCGGGCCTGCATCGTTATCATGCTTGGTTTTGCCGCGCCCCCACGATGCCCGACCTGCCTGAAGCCTCTGCCTCCCCGGCGCCGCGAACCGCCGCGCCCAAAGAGGCCACGCAGATCCGTGTGCGCGGCGCGCGCACCCACAACCTGAAGAACATCGACCTCGACATCCCGCGCAACCAGCTCGTGGTGATCACGGGGCTGTCGGGTTCGGGCAAGAGTTCGCTCGCGTTCGACACGCTGTACGCCGAAGGCCAGCGGCGTTACGTGGAAAGCCTGTCGGCCTACGCGCGCCAGTTCCTGCAGTTGATGGACAAGCCCGATGTCGACGTGATCGAAGGCCTGTCGCCCGCGATCAGCATCGAGCAGAAGGCGACCTCGCACAACCCGCGCTCGACCGTCGGCACCGTGACCGAGATCCACGACTACCTGCGCCTGCTGTACGCGCGCGCCGGCACGCCCTACTGCCCCGACCACCAGTTGCCGTTGCAGGCGCAGAGCGTGAGCCAGATGGTCGACGCTGCGCTCGCCTTGCCCGAAGACACGCGCCTGATGGTGCTGGCACCGGTGGTGCGCGACCGCAAGGGCGAGTTCACCGAGCTGTTCGCCGACATGCAGGCACAGGGTTATGTGCGCTTCCGCGTCGACGGCACGGCGTATGAAGCAGCCGATGTACCCAAGCTGAAGAAGACCGAAAAACACGACATCGACGTCGTGATCGACCGCGTGAAAGTGCAGCCCGGCCTGCAGCAGCGGCTGGCCGAAAGTTTCGAAGCCGCGCTGCGCATCGCCGAAGGCCGCGCGATGGCGCTCGAGATGGACAGCGCGAAGGAGCACCTGTTCTCCAGCAAGTTCGCCTGCCCGGTCTGCAGTTATTCATTGAGCGAACTCGAACCGCGCCTGTTCTCGTTCAACTCGCCGGTCGGCGCCTGCCCCACCTGCGACGGCCTCGGCCACACCACGGTGTTCGACGCCGAGCGGGTCGTCGCCTTCCCGTCGCTGAGCCTGGCCAGCGGCGCGGTGAAAGGCTGGGACCGGCGCAACGGCTACACCTTCTCGCTGCTCGAAAGCGTGGCGCGCCACTACCGGTTCGACATCGATGCCGCCTTCGAGCTGCTGCCGAAGGACGCGCAGCGGGTGCTGCTGCACGGCTCGGGTGAAGAGAACATCGAGTTCGTCTACGAAGCCGAAGGTGCGCGCGGCAAGATGCGCAGCGTCAAACGTTCGCACCCGTTCGAAGGCATCCTGCCGAATCTCTCGCGGCGCTTTCGCGAAACCGATTCCGCGGCGGTGCGCGAAGACCTGCTGCGTTACCAGAGCGCCAAGCCCTGCCCCGACTGCGACGGCTCGCGTCTGCGGCGCGAAGCGCGCCACGTGTTCCTGGCCGACTCGGCCAGCGGCGAACGCGAGCCGATCTACCGCGTCGAGCACTTCACACTGCGCGAGTGCCTGGCCTATTTCGACCAGCTGAAACTGCAAGGCGCGAAAGCCGAGATCGCCGACAAGGTGGTGCGCGAGATCCGCTCGCGGCTGAAGTTCCTGAACGACGTGGGCCTGAACTACCTGAGCCTGGACCGCAATGCCGACTCGCTCTCGGGCGGCGAGTCGCAGCGCATCCGCCTCGCGTCTCAGATCGGCTCAGGGCTCACGGGCGTGATGTACGTGCTCGACGAGCCCAGCATCGGCCTGCACCAGCGCGACAACGAGCGCCTGATCGGCACGCTGCGCCACCTGCGCGACATCGGCAACAGCGTGCTCGTGGTCGAACACGACGAAGACGCCATCCTCGCCGCCGACCATGTGATCGACATGGGGCCGGGTGCCGGCGTGCACGGTGGTCGTGTGATGGCGCAGGGCACCGCGGCGGAAGTGGCGGCCAACCCGGACTCGCTGACCGGGCGTTACCTGTCGCGCGCCTTGCGCATCGCCGTGCCGAAGAAGCGCCACACGTTCGCCGACATGCCCGAACCGCAGACGTTGCGCATCCAGGGCGCACGCGGCAACAACCTGAAGAACGTCAGCATCGACATTCCCGTCGGCCTGCTGACCTGCGTGACCGGCGTGTCGGGCTCGGGCAAGAGCACGCTTGTCAACGACACGCTCTACGCCACCGTGGCGCGCAAGCTCTACAACAGCCACGCCGAAGCCGAGCCGGTCGACAGCATCGAGGGGCTCGATGCGTTCGACAAGGTCATCAACGTCGACCAGAGCCCGATCGGCCGCACACCGCGCAGCAACCCGGCCACCTACACCGGCATGTTCACGCCGATCCGCGAACTCTTCGCCGAAATGAACACCGCGAAGGAGCGGGGTTATGGCCCGGGCCGCTTCAGCTTCAACGTGGCCGGCGGCCGCTGCGAGGCCTGCCAGGGCGATGGCGTGTTGAAGGTCGAGATGCACTTCCTGCCCGACGTGTACGTGCCTTGCGACGTGTGCCACGGCAAACGCTACAACCGCGAAACGCTGGAAGTGCTCTACAAGGGCAAGAACATCACCGACGTGCTGAACCTCACCGTCGAAGACGCGCACGCGTATTTCAACGCCGTGCCCAACATCGCACGCAAGCTGCAGACGCTGCTCGATGTGGGGCTGGGTTACATCCGCCTCGGCCAGAGCGCGACGACGCTCTCGGGTGGCGAAGCGCAGCGCGTGAAGCTCGCGCTCGAACTCAGCAAGCGCGACACCGGCCGCACGCTCTACATCCTGGACGAGCCGACCACCGGCCTGCACTTCGCCGACATCGACTTGCTGCTGCGCGTGTTGCACCAGCTGCGCGACGCCGGCAACACCATCGTCGTGATCGAACACAACCTCGACGTGATCAAGACCGCCGACTGGATCATCGACATGGGGCCGGAAGGCGGCGCGGGCGGTGGCCTGGTGGTGGCGAGCGGGACGCCGGAGGATGTGGCGGCGAACCCGGCGAGCTTCACGGGGCGGTATTTGAAGCCGTTGCTGTGAACAAGTCTGTTGATAAGCGGTGCATGAACGACTAAAATCGCGCCGTCCGGGGACAAAATTCGGCTCCAGGCCGTGTGTGCCAAAGCCCAGCGCCTGGCACCTATATCCCCGGCACCTCACACCTCAAAGCCGCTGCTTCAAAGCAGCGGCTTTTTCTTTGTGTAGTAGGTTCCATATGCCGCGCGCTCGATCTCGTCCACGGCATGAACCAGGCCGACCTTCTGCCAGATCAGCTCCAGGAACCGCCCCTCGGTTCTTTCAAAACGCCGCTGTAGCGCCCACAGAAAGTAGTCGGTCGCCTGCAGCGCGGCTTCACGCGTTGGCGACGACTGCCGGGCCGATATGGCCGAGTTCACGCTTCGGCCCCACTTCACCTCGAAACGCTGGCGCGCCCGCTGCAGAGCCTGCATCAGCGCCGCCGAACGATCCGATCGGCCGCGCTCGGCAAAGCACACGTCGACCTCCGGGCTCAGGTGCAACCGGTTCTTGAAAAGCCGGGCGACCAAGGAGTCGTACAGCTCGTTGGGTTGATAGTGGTAGGCCGCATCGACCTGATTGCGTTGCCGAACATAGGCCAGCACGCTCTGTTTGTCCCGCACCACAGCGTTGAACTTCAGGTCGTGCCGCAGCAAGACACGAAACACCTCGCGTCTCACTTCCGGCAGGTCGTCCTTCGCGTGAAACGCCAACGCGGTCTTGCGCCGCTCCGGTTGCATCGACGGCACGCCGCTGAAGTAAGGATCGTTCAACAAGGTCTGGCGCAACGCGTCGAGTTCCAAGCCCAAAGCGGCCGGATCGGCCACGTCCAGCACACCCAGCATGAAAAAGCGCGAACACCCTGGCTGCCCGACCAGAACGCGGCCGCGCGCATCGAACAGCGATGGGTCACCCGCTTCGTCAACGAAGTAGTGCCGGCGAGCGGGTGGCGCTGCGCTCACCGCGCCGCCGCCTTCATCGCAGCCACGATCCGCACCGTCTCCACACTCACCGTCGTCACACGCATCAGCAGCTCGACCACCTTCTCTTTGTGGTCGGCAAAGCGGTAGGTGTCGAACTTCTCGCGGATGGTCGGGTCCTTGGGCTTCTTCTCCTTGTACTGGTCGAGCACCCAGTCGATCGCGCAGCGGTTGCCGAGCACGTAGGCCCACGCTTCACGCGGTACACCGCTGAGCGTGGTCTCGCTGTCGAGGGTGATGCGGCCGGCGTCCTTGTCGGACCTGAGGATGCACTTCGGCGACTGGCCGCTCGCGCGCACCTTCTCGTCGGGAACGTCCGAGCGCACGAGAGCGAAGGGTGCAGCCTGTTCATAGCCGATGTGCAGTGCCATCAGTGCTTCACCCCACGCGGCCCATTGCCAGAAGCTGGCGTCGTTGTCGCCGTAGAGAGGGATACGCGGGAACTCACGCTTCAGGTTTTGAGCGTAGGTTTCGCGGTACTGCGGGCCGTGCAGCACGGCGTAAACGTAATGGAAGATCGCTTCTTTCGTGATCGGCTCCGCCTTTTTGCCGCGGCCGGGCTGGTAGTGCTTCTTGAATTCGGCGAGGGACCAGTCGGTGATGTTGTCGATGCGGGTGCCCGACTCGTAGCGATACAGTGCGGCAACCTTCGTATCGCCCGTGAAATGAAAATCGGTCGGCAAGTCGCTGGCCAATGCGTAGAACCCTTTGGCGGCGGGGAAATTGATACTTCTGTTCTCCGCGCCATCAAACGATGGCCATTGACCGAGTTCATCAATGAGCAGACCGGACAGGTAGCCGAACTGCGGGAGAAACGGGCGATAGGCATAACGCCGCAATCGCGTGTCATCGAAAGTTTCATAGACTCCGCGCGACAGCTTCGACTTCAGGTTTCGAGACCACTTGACGACAGTCCCGAGTTCCTTTTCCACTGGCTTGTACTTGCCGTACTCACCAAGAAAGAACTCCACTTTGCTGCGAAGAAGTCCCGCGTTGTAGTCGGTAACCCAATCGTCTCGGGCCGTGTTGATGCCATTCGAGTACAGCTTGAAAATTGCCTTCTCACGCGATGCTTTGGTGCTTGCCTTTGCGTCCCTGTCGATCATCGGCATCAGCTCACCGAAGTCGTTACTCGTCAGATTCAACCAGTTCTGCTTAGCATCCGGCCGCAGTTCGTCCATCGTCATCCGGCTCAGCGCATCGCTGCCCAGCCAAGACAACTTCTCTTCCGCCGTTTCCATTTCCGGCCGCCGCGCATAAAACACGCGCCCGCCTTTGCTGCCTTTGCGCTTCACCAGAAAGCTGATCGCCACGCCCGTCTGGATGCCGAACACGTTGTGCCTGGTGCCGCTCAGCTTCGGGTTGGCGCGCACGTCGCCGCCCAGATCCACCACATGGATTTCAGCGAACTCCTGCGCCACCACTTTGCGAAAACCGTCGAACGTGCGGCTCTCGATGAAGCTGCGGTTGGTCACGAATGCCAGCACGCCATTGGCATCGAGCCGGTTGCTGGCCCAGCGAAAGAAACGTGCGTACATGTCGTACAGCTTGGTCTTCTGCGCCGTGCTCTCGGCGATGTAGGTGCGCTTGATGTCCGCGTCGATGCTCGGGTACTCGCGGTTCTTGTTGTTGTCGTTTTCGTTCGCCTGGTTCGCGTTGTACGGCGGGTTGCCGATGATCACGCTGATCTTCCTGCTGTTCTGGCGTTTGATGCGCGCCACGTTTTCTTCACTCACGCTGCCGAACAAATCGAGGTTCGCGCCCACCGCCGAGGTGTGCAAACCCACGTTGTCGAGCGTGTCAACGAAACACAGGTTCTTGAACTCGGCGTATTCGCCAGTGATGGCGGCATAGGTGGCTTCGATGTTCAGGTTGGCCACGTAGTACGGCAAGATCGCCACCTCGTTGGCGTGCAGTTCTTCCTTGTATTTGTGCGCCAGCTTTTTCGGCTGGCCGCGAAAGTGCTCCAGCAGTTCGCAGATGAAGGTGCCCGTGCCAGTGGCCGGGTCGAGAATCTCCACGTCCTTGTCGATCAGGTTTCGGCCGAAGTGTTTTTCACACAACCAGTCGGCGCCCTCGATCATGAAACGCACGATCTCGTTCGGCGTGTAGACCACACCGAGGCGGTCGGCCGCCTTGGCGTTGTAGACCTTGTAGAAATTCTCGTAGATCACTTTGAGAAAGGTCTGCTTCTCGTGGTGGTTGCCGATCTGCGCCGCGGCCGCGCGAATCGCGGCGTAGTAAGCCTCAAGGCCTTTCAGCGTGCTCTTTTTCAAGCCTCCGGTGAAGAACGTTTCTTCCAGCTTGTACAGCTCGCGGGCGACGTTGTTGTCGCGGTGGAACTCGCTGTCGAAGACTTTGGAGAAGATCTCTTCGGTCAGGATGTGCTGGATCAGCATCTCACGCACATCGGCCGCGGTAAGGCCGGGGTTGATGGCCTCTTGTGCGTGTTTCAGGAATTTCTTCGAGGCTTTGGTGAAGGCGGCGTTGGCTCCGTGTTCGCGCTCGATCATCGAGCGTAGCGCTTCCAGCACGGCCGGCAGGTCGGTCTTGAACTGCGCCACGGCCTGTCGAAAGTCGGCAATCTCGGCACGCTCGAAACTGAAGAATAGCTTGAGGAGTTTCTCCAGCGCTTTGACGTCGGTCACGTCGCAGCGCATCACCTCGGCTCGGTGCTGGATCAGCGCGGCCTGGGTGCTGTTCTCAAAAATGATGTTGTCTTGTGGGTAGCCGCGCTTGAGCTTGAACTCGATTTGCTCGTCGAGATCGTCTTTCGAGTCTTTGGCTTCCCAATAGCCGAAGGGGACGCGCAGTTCGTGCAAGAGCGCGCCATCGACGAAGCGTGTGTCTTTGGTGGCGCTTTCCAGCTTGTACTCGGGGATGAAAACCAAGTCCTGCTGTTTGCCCCAGCCCTTGAGCAAGTCTTTGAAGGCCTCGCGAACCACCGATTCACGGTGCGTGCCGCCAACCTTCTTCAGAACGTCGAGCTGGGCGAGGTACTGGTTGATCAGGACTTGACTCATGGGCCCGAGGTTCGGCAGTGGCGGCGGTGGATTTCAACACACCGCGCCGCTTGCCCTCGCCGGCCGAACCTTCAGCGCGGCCCGAAGCGCAAGGCCCGCGCACTCTCCTGCACCATGCTCTGCGGGTTGCGCGTTTCGCCGAACACCTTGCGCAGGTGCGTGGCATGGTTGCCATCGCGCGCAGCACAGCGTTCGATCTCTTCGAGCGCAGGCTGGCTTTCGAGCGCCACGAAGTGCGGCGCCACCTTGCGCAGCGTGGCCAGAATGTCTTCGCGGATGGTGCGGCTGTCGCGCGTTTGCGGGTCGACCATGGTGCCGTCCAAGCCAAAGCGGCAAGCCTGGAAACGGTTGAAGGTGTAGACGAGGTAGTCGTCTTCGGTCGGCATCGGCTCATTGCGTTCGAGCAGGCGGCTGCAGATCGCCTGCAGATAACACGCCAGCGCGGCAGCGCGCTCGACCGTCAGTGGCGTGTCGCACACGCGCAGTTCGATCGTGCCGTACTCGGGCTTGGGGCGAATGTCCCAGTAGAAGTCTTTCATCGACTTGACGACGCCGGTGGCTTCCATCTTCGTGAAGTAGCTGTTGGCGAATTCGTCCCAGCTCAGCATGAAGGGCGCGCGGCCACTGAGCGGAAAGGCGAACACCGAGTTCAGGCGCGCCGAATCGAACATGGTGTCGACACCCTGAAAAAACGGTGACGACGCACTGAGTGCAATGAAGTGCGGCACGTAGCGGTTCAGCGAGTGCAGCAGGAACATGGCGTCGTCGCCCGAGGCGCAGCCCACGTGCACGTGCTGGCCGAACACGGTGAACTGCTTGGCGAGGTAACCGTAGAGCTGCGAGATCTGCTCGAAGCGCGGTTTGGCGAACACGCGCTGCTCCGACCAGCGCTGGAACGGGTGCGTGCCGCCGCCGCAGATGTCGATGTTCAGGCGGTCGCAGGCCTTGACGAGCGTATCGCGCATGCCGCGCAGCTCGGCCAGCAGCGGCGTGTGACGGGTCTGGATGCCGGTCGCGATCTCGATCATGCTCTGCGTCATTTCGGGCGTGACGGTGCCCGGGAACGGCTTGCGCGAGAGCAGCTCCAGCAGGTCATTGGCGCCGGAAGTCAAATCGAAATCGACGGTGTTGACGAGCTGCAGCTCGAGTTCGACACCGAGCGACAGCGCATTCGATTTGCCGAAAGGTTCAAGAGGCATCTCAGTGTTCCTCCGGGTGCGCTTCACCGGCCCACAGCAAAGCGCGCTGCGTGACCCACGGCCCGATCACTTCCAGCAGCACGAGCAGGCCGACGATCACCGGCAGGCTTTCGCGCGCCAGATCGAAGCCGTAGATGCGGCTTTCTTCGAGCAGCAACAGCACGAACGCCGACATCGGCATCAGCGCCAGGCCGGTCAGTGCACCTTTGCGGAAGGTGGTGCCGCTGAAGCGCGCCAGGCTCACGTTGACCAGCGTGTGCGCGCCGGTGCGCGCCGCGAGCAGCGCCACGCCGAGCAGCAGGCCGGCGGCGAGGCCTTCCCACGACAGCAGGCTGCCGATGAAGACGAACAAGAACACCGAGAGCAGGTCGCCGAGCACGCCGAAGTTGCGCTGCGCATGGCTGAGCATGATGCGGCGCTCGCGCGCCACCGCGCCGAACGCGAGCGCAGCCAGCAGCGGCGACAACTGCAGGCTTTGCGCGATGCCGGTCAGCAACAGCACGCAGATCGCGAACGTGACGGTCGTGCTCTGGCTGCTGGTCGCCAGGCGGTTCAGCGCGGGCGCGATCACACCGGCCACGGCACCGGCGAGCAGCGACAACACGATCACGTAAACACTGTTGAACAAGGCTTTGCCGATTTCACCACTGGTCTCGAGGTGCCAATAGCCCACCACCAGTTTGAGCAACAGCACCGCGATCAGGCAGTTCAGCGCGCACAGGTGCAACAGCCGCTCGGTCACCTGGCCGGCACTGCGCAACTCGTGCGTCACGCGCATCACGGCGGCGGGCGAGGTTGCCACACACAGCGACGCGAGCACGAGCCGGTGGTCGATGGCCAGGCCGAACTGGCCGGCGACCCAGAACACGGCACCGAAGGTCAGTGCCGCTTGTGCCACGCCTGCCGCCAGCACCCACGGGTTGTGGCGAAACCAGCGCGGGTTGATGCGATAACCGAGCTCGAACAAGGTGAGCGCCAGCGCCACGTTCGCCATGAAACCGAGCGACGCGTGCGACGCCACTTCACGTGACAAGCCAATGCCGGCGAGCACCAGGCCGACCGCGCCGTAAGCGCACACCCGCGGCACCCGCGCCAGACGAAATGCCCATTCACCGGCCAGCCAGGCGGCGAGCAGCATCACCGGCCAGGCCACGAGCGGGCCGAGCTGTTCCCAGCTCATGGTTGTCCCCGTCTTTTCATCGCGGCAATCTACTGTGCCCAGGCGTCAGCGTCTGTAGGACGATACGCCATGGGCGGCCCGCGGCAAGACAGGGAAATCGGCCGATGGATAGACTGCACGACCAACCTGGGAGACCACCGTGAGCCCTGTCGTCGACTACTTCTTCTCGCCACAATCACCGTGGACCTACCTCGGCCACCAGCGTTTTGCCGACATCGCGCGGGCCGCCGGCGCAACGATCAAGGTGTTGCCGGTCGATCTGGGCAAGGTATTCCCGGTATCGGGCGGGCTGCCGCTGGCCAAGCGCGCGCCGCAGCGGCAGGCCTACCGGCTGGTCGAGCTGCCACGCTTCAGTGAACACCTCGGCCTGCCGCTCAATCTGCATCCGAAGTTTTTTCCGGTCGTGAGCGATGCGGCTTCGCGGGTGATCATCGCAGTCGACATGCACGATGGCGCCGAAGCAGCCATGGCCTTCAGCGGCGCCGTGATGCGCGCAGTGTGGGCCGAAGACCGCAACATCGCCGACGAACAGGAGCTCGCGCTGATGCTGAAAGCGCTGGCTCTTCCAACGCGCCGCGCCGACGACGCCCATTCGTCTGCCGTGGAAGAACGCTACGCCGCCAATTCGCAACACGCCATCGACGCCGGCGTGTTCGGCGCACCGAGCTACGTCATCGAAGGTGAGTTGTTCTGGGGCCAGGACCGGCTCGACTTCGTGCAGCGGCGCCTGGCGCGCGCCTGACGATGGGCACGCCACACACGCTTCGGCGCATCGCCCTCACGGCATTCGCCACGCTCGCATTGGCGGTGAACGCGCGCGCCGAGCCTTACGCCGGCGCGCTGTTCGACAGCCACCTGCACTACAACGAAGAAGCCGTCGGCCCCTACCCGCTGGCCGACGTTCTCGGCCGCATGCAGCGCAGCGGCGTGCGCGCGATCATCGCCAACAGCCGGCCGAACGACGGCACGCGTGCGCTCGCCACCGCATTGGAAGCTACCCGAGCTGCCGGCGTGACAGTCGTGCCTTTCGTGCGCCTGTACCGCAACCGCGCCGACTACAACGGCTGGTTCAAGGACGAGTCGATCTACACGATGGTGCAACAGCAGCTTGCTGCCGGCACGCCGTCGGGCCCGTTCCGCGGCATCGGCGAGTTCCATCTGTACGAGAGCGCGAACGCCAACGGCCCCATCGCGCGCAAGCTGATGCAGCTCGCGCAGGCCAAAGACCTGGCGGTATTGGCCCACGTGGACGACGACGCCATCGACCTGCTGATGGCACACGCGCCCGAAGCGAAACTGATCTGGGCCCACACCGGCATCGGTGGCGCGCCGGTCGCTCGGGTGCGCTCGCTCATGCTCAAGTACCCGAAACTGATGGGTGAGCTGTCGTACCGGCCCGGCTTGAACGACGGCAACGGCCGCTTGAGCGCCGAGTGGAGAACACTGATGCTGGAGTTCCCGGGACGTTTTCTGGTCGGCTCAGACACCTGGGTCAACGCGCGCTGGGACAGCTACGAAACGCTGATGACGCAGGCCCGTCTGTGGCTCGGTGACCTGCCACCGGCGGTGGCCAAGGGCATCGCATGGGGCAACGCCGCAGCCTTGTTCGGTCTGGCTGAACCCATCGAATCGAACAACAAGCGCCCGTAAAAAACGCGCCATCGGCGCGTTTTTCAGTGAAGGCTCATGTTGCGAAGCAACGTGACGCCGGAACCAAAAAAGCCGGTGCATGCACCGGCTTTGTGTTCAGGCGCCAAGCGCCTTTCAGCTCAGGTGACCGTTGATCAGCTTGGTCATCTCGAACATCGACACTTGAGCCTTCTTGAAGATTTCCTTCAGTTTGGCGTCGGCGTTGATCATCGTGCGCTTGGCTGCGTCTTGCAGCTTGTTGGCCTTGATGTACTCCCAGACCTTCTTCGTGACTTCGGTGCGCGGCACCGGCTTGGAGCCGATGATGGCAGCGAGGGCAGCGCTCGGGGTCATCGCCTTCATGAAGGCGGCGTTGGGAGTGCGCTTCTTGGCGGGAGCCGCCTTCTTCGCAGCGACCTTCTTTGCAGGAGCCGCCTTCTTTGCAGCCGGAGCTGCCTTCTTCGCAGCGACCTTCTTTGCAGGTGCCGCTTTCTTGGCGGCCGGAGCCGCCTTCTTTGCTGCCGCTTTTTTCGCGGGAGCTTTCTTCGCAGTTGCCATGTTGATTCTCTCCATCAAGTAAGTTGTTGATGTGCTCGGTTTGGGCGAGAGCCGCGTGGACTCTCATTTCTCCATAGCACCGCGCGGAGCGAATGGTAATACCTGTATAGGGCAATGAGAAGAAGTTTTCACTGTGAAAGTACGCATTCTTTCGAGGGAAAGCGCGCTTTTGTCGCTGCAACGCGTCACTGTCGCGCCGCGCGAGGGCGCATCACTCACACCACGTCGTCGCCCTGCGCTGCGCGCTTGTCGCCATCGAGCATCGCGCGCACGAGGTTCTCGCGCTGCCGAAGGCTCGTGAAAATCACGCCGCCGACATGCAGCGCAACGAGCGCGAGCAGCCCCCATGCGAACACGCGGTGCAGCATTTCGACCGTCTCGTCGCCCCACAGCGCATCGGTCGTGTAGAGCCAGCCGGTCACGCAAAGCGCAATCACGCACAGCAGCAACGCGACGATCATCCAGGCACCGAGCGGGTTGTGGCCGAGGTGGCGCGGTGCGTCGCCACGGCGAATCCGGCGCAGGTAGGCGAAGGTCGCGCGCGGCGCGCGCACGAACTGCGCGAAGCGCGCGTGGCGGCTGCCGGCGAAACCCCAGACCAGGCGCAGCGCCACCACAGCGAGCGCGACCCAGCCCACCGGCTGGTGCGCACCGAACCACAGAAAGGTGGTGAGCCAGCCGAGCGCGATCGAGGCGACGAGCGTCCAGTGCAGCAGCCGCACCGGCCGGTCCCAGACCTTCACGGCCGGCGCCGCGGGTCGGTTCATCCGGTGCGAATCACTTCGGCGCGGCGACGAGTTCGAAGGTCTTCGGGTGGAAGAACACCTCGACCTTGCCGTTCTTTTCGTCGCGGCCGTAGACCTCGTAGCAGCCGTTGGTGATCTTCACGCGGCTGATCTTCCAGCCCTGGTTGGTGAGCTTGCGTTCGAGTTCGGCCTGCGGCTTCCACTCTTCCTTGGGGATCGGGTCGCACTTTTCAGCGTGTTGTGCGAAAGCGCTGCCGGCCAGGGCGAACAGGGCGGCGCAGACGATCAGCGTGCGTTTCATGGCGGGTACCTCGGGTGGTTGTCGAATCGAAAGCGCGGCGGGTCGAGGCCGTCAGACGTCGGCCCACAGGCGCAGCAGGTTGTGGTACGTGCCGGTCAGGCCGATCACGGCCGGGTCGGTTTCACCGACGGACGTGCGCAGCCGCATCAGGTGCGAGTCCATGTCGAACAGCAGGCGGCGCTGCTCGTCGCTGCGCACCATGCTCTCGAGCCAGAAGAAGCTGGCGATCCGGAAGCCGCGCGTCACCGGCTCGACGCGGTGCACGCTGGTGCCGGGGTAGAGCACCATGTCGCCAGCGGCGAACTTGATGCGCTGTGCGCCGAAGGTGTCTTCGACGACCAGCTCGCCGCCGTCGTAGTCGGCCGGTTCGTTCAGGAACAGCGTGCAGCTGATGTCGGTGCGCACACGCTCGGCCTGGCCGCCGGGAATGAACCGAACGGCGTTGTCGACATGGTTGCCGAACGCGTTGGCCGCGCCGCCGTAGCGGTTGAAGAGCGGCGGGAACACCCGCTTGGGCAGCGCCGCCGAAAAGAACACGTCGTGCCGGTTCAGGCCGCCGAGCACGATCTGCTGCAGCGCCTTGGTCTCGGCGCCGTCTTGTGGCAACTGCTCGTTGTTCTTGACCTGCGCCGACTGCACGCCGGCGGTCATGCGGCCATCGCCCCACTTCGCTCGCTTCAGGATCGCGCGGGCCTCGCGCAGTTCGTCGGCGGTAAGAACTTTCTTGACATGGAGCAGCATCGGCTTGCCTCGGGGCTGGCGCTGGGCCGCCCCGAGTGGCCTCGGGGCGGTCAGTCTCTTTCTAGAAGCGCGCGGTCATCGTGAGTTGGATCTTGCGGCCCAGCCCCGGAACGTAGTGACCACTGTAGATCGCGTCGGCATAGAGTTTATTCGTCACGTTGTTGACGTTGAACTTGAAGCCGACCGCCTGGCTCAGCGTGTACTCGGCCATCAGGTCACCGGTCACGAAGCTCGGCGCAATGATGCCGGCCGGGTTGCTGTTCGGTGTCTGCGAGCTGCGCGCGTTCAGGCCACCACCGAGGCGCACGCTGGGCAGCACCTGGTAGGTGTTCCAGATCGTGCCGCTGTGGCGCGGCGTGAGCGAAGGCCGGTCGCCGACACGTTCGCCCGACAGGGCCACGCCGCTCGGCGGGCCCTTGTCGATCTTCGCGACCGGGATCCATGCATACGAACCGAACACTTCCCAGGCCGACGTGATGCGCCCGGCCAGGTCGAACTCGAGGCCGGCGGTATGGCGTTTGCCCGAGAGCACATAGGCTTCGAGCGGCGTGCCGGTTGGGGAGTCGCGGTTGCGCTCGTTGAACTTGGTCGAGTAGAACGCCGCCACCCGCGCGCTCATCCTGCCCTCGAACAGCTCGAGCTTGGCACCGAGTTCAAAGTTGCGGCTGCCTTCCGGGTCGGTGTTCGACCCCGGCAGGTCGTACTGGTAGGTGTCGCCCGAGGTGTTGAACGAGGTGCCGTAAGAGAAGTGGTACGACTGCGTGTCGGTCGGCTGGAACAGCGCGCCGACGCGGTGGCTGAACAGGGTGTCGGAACGCCCACGGTCGGCTGTGACGGTACCGACCGGCGGCGGGTTGGGCACCGCCTGGGTCGGCGTGGTGCTGGTCTGCAAGGTCTGGTAGTTGCCCTTGAAGTAATCCCAGCGCAGACCGCCGAGCACCTTCCAGGTCGGCGTGATCTGCACCAGATCCTGAACGTAGACGCCGAGCGACTTGGCGTCGAACCCGGCCTGCTGGCGCAGAATGCGCCGGTTCTCGTCGACGAAGCCGGTGCCGTCGTTGGGCGTGCCGATGGTCGTGCGCGGCGTGTTCTTGTCGAGCACCACACCCGTTGGCAGCACCCCGGCGAAGCCGTTGAACTGCTCGTGCGCCACGTCCACGCCGGTCAGCACGTCGTTCTTCAGGCCGAACCAGGTGAATTTGTTGCTGTAGTCGGTCTGACCGTAGGTGGTCGTCATGTTCTGGATCTTGTTCTGCGTACCACGCGTCAACAAGGTCGCGTCGGTCACGAAGGTCGGGCCCTCCGAGCCCGGCGCATAGACGATCGGGCCGTTCACCGGGTTGGTGTTGGTGTAGAAACGGATCGTGCCGGCGCGCTGGTCGCGGAAGTAGCGGCCCTGCCGGATCGCCGACTTGAGCTCGCCGCCGTCAGCGAAGCGGTGCGTCCAGCCTGCGGTCGCGAGCGAGGCGCCACCAGCGTTGTAGTCGCTCGCCGCGCCGTAGTAGTTCTTCGGGTCAAGCCCCTCGATCAGCCCGGCGGGGTTGTTGCCGCTGGTGACCAGCGGTGCGCCGTCCGCTGCACCCGTCTTGCGCAGCCATGGCAGGCCGTAGTTCATGCCGTTGTTGTTGCGCAGGTAATAACCCGCCACATGGAACTCGTCGTTCGTGCCGATGCCCCAGCGGAAGGTCGGCGCCAGGCCCTGCTTGTCGAGCTTGTCGTTGCCGCCGCCGCCAGTGGCGGTGGTGCTCATCACGTTGACACGCAACGCCGAGGTGTCGCTTGTCTTCAGGTTGAAGTCGCCGCCGAAACGCAGGAAGCTGCCGTTGCCGATCGTCATGTCGACCTGGCTCACGTCGGTCAGCAGCGCCTGCTTGCTCACCTGGTTGACGACGCCGCCGGTCGAGCCGCGGCCGAACAGCATCGAGGCCGAGCCGCGCAGCAGCTCGATGCGCTCGAAGCTGAAGGTGTCGCGCTCGTAGAACGCCGGGTCACGCAGGCTGTCGACGTAGATGTCGCCGCTGCCGGCGAGCGAGAAGCCGCGCAGGCGGATGTCTTCTTCGGCACCTTCGGCCGCGAGGAAGGTCACGCCCGCGGTCTGGTGCAGCGCTTCTTTCAGCGTGTCGATGCGGCGGTCGTCCATCAGCTTCTCGGTGATCACGGTCACCGACTGCGGAATGTCGCGCAGTTCCTGGTTGCCCTTGCCGATGGTCGAGGTGGTGGCGCGCACCGAGGTGGCGTCGGTCTCTGCCTTGGCCTTCACCGGGATCGCCGGCAGCGTCGCTTCCGACTTCGGCGCGGAAGCGGCGGCGGCGGGGGCCGGCGCGGTCTGGGCCAGCGCGCCGACGTTGAACATGCCGAAGCCGGCGGCCAGCGCGCCCAGCGGCAGCAGGCGCGACGGTGAGGTGGCCGGGCTCGCGGCCAGCGCGGTGGGGGGTGGGGTCGAGCGGGGTTTCTTGGGTTGGCGCAGCACGTGTTTTCCTTTGGGTTGGGCACGGGCTGGCGAAGGCGGGCTGGTGCGGTGTCTCTGTTGTCGGGGGAGGTCTTACTTGGTCAGGATCAGTTTCCCGAGCGAGGTTTTTTTCAGGCGGTAGAGCGCGCCGTGGTGCTCGATCTGTACTTCGAGCGCCCCGGCGAAGAGCTTGTCGCTGGTGATCTTCAGGGTGTTCGCGGGCGCCGGCGTGCGCGCCGCGCCGGCCGCAGGCACGGCCGACCCGGCCGCGGCCTCGGCGGCCGCGGCGTTCGGGTTCGGCGTGTCGTGGTGCGTCATGGCTTCAGCGCGGCGCGTCGGGCTCGCTGATGAAGCCGACCTTGGTGAGCCCGGCCTTCGACGCATCGGCCAGCGTCTGCGCGACGAAGCGGTAGGCCACGGCCTGGTCGGCACGCAGGTGCACTTCGGGCTGCGGCTGCTTCTGCCCTTCGAGCAGGAAACGCTGGCTCGCCACGGCGCGCGAAACGGTTTCGCCATTCCAGTACAGCAGGCCGGCGGCGTCGATCGCGAACTCGATCTTCTCGGGCCGCAGGTCGTTGACCTGCGAGCTGGCCTTGGGCAACTCGAGCTTCACGGCCTGCGTGAGCAACGGTGCGGTGATGATGAAGATGACGAGCAACACCAGCATCACGTCGATCAGCGGCACCATGTTGATGTCGGACATCGGCGCGCTCGCGCTCTTCGAATCGAAACTGGCGAAGGCCATGGTTGGTGCCCCCGCTTCAGGCCGTGGCCGGACGCGCCGGGATGGCACGCACGTTGGCGGCCGGCGCGGCGTCGGCACCGTGGCCGAGGGCCTGGCCCATCGAGACGAAGGTGTGCAGCTCGTAGGCGAAGGCGTCGAGCTTGGCGGCCATCACGCGGTTGCTGCGCGTCAGCCAGTTGTAGCCCATGACCGCCGGGATCGCGACCGCCAGGCCCAGGCCCGTCATGATCAGCGCCTCGCCGACCGGGCCGGCCACCTTGTCGAGCGTGCCGGCACCGCTCATGCCGATCGCCACGAGCGCGTGGTACACGCCCCAGACCGTGCCGAACAGGCCGACGAACGGGGCGGTGGCGCCGACCGTGGCGAGCACCGCGAGGCCGTTTTCGAGCCGCGTGGTTTCTTCATCGAGCACCTTCTTGATGGTGCGCGTGACGAACTCGCTCGACGAACCCGCCTCTTCGAGCTTGGCCGCGCCGTACTTGGCGTGGTGCGCCTGCGCCTGCATCGCGTGCGCGGTGAGGTGCGAGAACGGGTCGCGCGCGCCGTGGGTGCTGATCTCGCCGGCCACCGCGTCGAGCGAGGTCGCGTTCCAGAAGAAATTCAGGAAGCTGTTGCTGCGGCCCTTGCGCGCCAGCAGCGAAGCGCCCTTGATCGCGATGATCGCCCACGAGGCGACCGACATGACGATCAGGATCACCAGCAAGGTCTTGCCGACCACGTCGCTCTGGGCGATGAAGTGGCCGAAGCCGAGGTTTGCAGCGTCTGCGTTCACGATTCATTTCTCCAATTCAAAATCGATGGGGATCAAGGCCCAGCCAGCGGTCGCCTGGCCGTTCTCTGTGTAGGGTTTGAAGCGAGCCTTCTTCACCGCGGTGACGGCGGCTTCGTCGAGCCGCGAAAACCGCGACGAGGTGCCGACCTGCACCGTCTGCGGGAACCCGGCGGTGTCGATGTAGACCCGCACGACCACCCTGCCGGTTTCAGCATTGCGTCTGGAGAGCGGCGGGTAGGCCAACTGCGGCGCTTGCAAGTACTGAACCTCCGAGGCCGGAATGATCTTGGGTGCAGGCGGCGGCGCAGGGGGCGCGGGTGGTGCCTCGACGACGGCGACGGGCGCCGGCGGCGTCGGCACTTGCGGCTCTTCGGGCGGGGCCGGCACCACGAACGCGGCCGGCGCCGGGCTCGGTGCGGCAGCGATCACCGGCGCAGGCGTCTGCTTCTTCTGGATCGGCTGGGGCGCGGGCGGCGGCGGTGGGGCAGGCGGTGCGAGCGGCGCCAGCAGGTTCACGAACATCGGCGCGGCTTCGCGGACCGCGTCGCGCACCTGCTGCACTTGAAGCAGGCCCCACACCCCGCCCACGTGGGCGGCGAGGATGGCCACCACCATCAGGCGACGCTGGTTCGGCGACAGCCCGTCGGCGCCATCGCCGGGGCGTGGCAAAGGCGGCAGGCGAAACGCCACGGCCGAGGGCGCGGTGCCGGCGGCCACAGGGTTCAACGGAAAGGTCGGGGGGCTCATGGGTCGACGGTGAAACGCAGCGCCCGGTGGCACTGCGGGAAGTTCTTCACCAAATTTAACACAAATGCGAATGATTCGCGTTGAAATGTCTGTGGCTTCGACGGGATTTCGACGGGCTCTGTCGTGCGCGCGCCGGCGCGCTGACGCGGCCCGCACGTTGCGCGTTATTCTTGCGCCATGAAAATCATCGTTCGCTGGCTTCTTCTCGCCGCCGCCTTGCTGCTGGTGGCTTACCTCTACCCCGGCGTCACGGTCACGAGCTTCGTCTCGGCGATGATCGCGGCCTTCGTGCTGGGCTTGCTCAACACGCTGCTGCGGCCGATCCTCGTGCTGCTGACCTTGCCGGTCACCGTGATCACGCTCGGCCTGTTCCTGTTCATCATCAACGCGCTGATGTTCTATTTCGCAGCGTCGATGCTCGACGGCTTTCAGGTCAGCGGCTTCGCCGCAGCGCTGATCGGCTCGTTGCTCTACAGCCTGTGCGGCATGGTGATCGACGCGGCGATGGAGCGTTTCTTCAAGCGTTAGCTAAACCGCTCAGCGCGCAGCCTTCTCGTCGGCCTTGATCTGCCGGCGCAGCAACTCCACGTCGCGCAGCCGCGCGTCGATGACCGAGGCGTCGATGAAGTCGACCGCGCCGCCACTGCGCGCGCGGCGCTGGCCGGCATGCAGGCGGTCGACGGCGCCCACAAGATCGCCCAATGCAAAGCGCGCTTCGGCGTCGGCGCGGATCGACCGCAGCGGCTGGCCGAGCCGTTCGCTGACCTGGCTGAGCGCCGTCCACGCGAGCGGGTCGAGCGGGCGCAGCGCGACCCACGTTTGCAATTCGGATGCGCGCTGTTTCAGCACGGCGTCGTCGGGCAGCGGCGGGCCCGCCGCAGCGCTGGCGAGCACGGCTTGCGTGCCGAGCAGCAGCACCGGGCGTGAACCGTCGCTGGCGTAGGGCAGCAGCGCCGCGTTGGCCTTGGCCACGTCACCGCGCGCCAGCAGCGATTGCGCGTTCAGCAGTGCCACCGCGCGCTCGGCGCGGGCGTCGCTGCGCGGGCTGGTGCGCACGATGTTCAGCGCCACGGCGATCGACGCGTCGGCACGCGCCCAGTCGCGCAGCAGCGTCGAGCCGAGTGCGCTTTCGTAGGCGCTGGCGAGTTTGTCGGCCACGCTGGCCGAACCGCGCTCTGCGTCGAGCGCCTGCCAGCGGCGAAGCGCGTCAACACGCGTGTCCATCAGCACGCGGGCACGCGCTTGCGCGGCCGAGTGTTCGAACACGCTCGTCAGCGGCGCCGGCGGCGCGGCGCCGAGCCGGGCGCGGGCTTCGCCGATGCGGTCGGTGGTGAGCGGGTGGCTGCGCAGATAAGGGAAGCCGCCGCTGTCGTTCAGGCGCGAAGACTGGTCGAGTTTCTCGAACATCGCCGCCATGCCGCCGGGCGCGAAACCAGCGCCCGACATCATCGCGAAGCCCACGCGGTCGGCCTCGCGCTCCATGTCGCGCGAGAAGTTGAGCTGGCCCTGGATCGCCAGCGCCTGGCTGCCGGCAATGGCGGCGTTGGCGGCGTCGACGCTGCTGTTGCCGGCACGCGTGGCGGCGAGCACACCGACGATCAAGCCCGCCAGACTGACCAGCGACTGGCGCTTGCTGTTGCCGATGCTGCGTGCGATGTGGCGCTGCGTGACGTGCGACAGCTCGTGCGCGAGCACCGAAGCCAGCTCGTCGCGCGTGGCGGTGATGGCCATCAGCCCGAGGTGCACACCGACATAACCACCGGGCAACGCGAACGCGTTGACGCTGCGGTCGCGCACGAGGAACGGCTCCCAGGCCATGCGCTGGTCGATGTCTGACGTGATGTTGCCGCGCACCCGCGCCTGCGCCACCAGCGGCCGCCACAGCGACTGCACGTATTCGAGCAAGACCGGATCGTCGAGGTAGTCCGGGTCGGAGCGGATCTCTCGCATGATCTCGTCGCCGAGCTTGCGTTCGGTGCCGAGGTTGAAGTCTTCGGAGGCCGGGTCACCGAGCGCCGGCAGCTGGTTCTGCGCCCAGCCCGGCGTACCTGTCAGCAACGCGGCAGCGCACGCGGCGGCGACGAGGCGCACACGCAGTGATGAACAGCGAAAACGGGTGTCGGGCAAAACGGGTCGGCGCACGCGCAGAGTGTCGGGGGGCGGAATCGTGCGTGGCATCATGCCGCACAAAGCTTTCGAGAGTGTTTCGCCCCATGAGTTCAACCCCATCATCGCCGCTGACACATTTCGACGCGCACGGTCAGGCCCACATGGTCGACGTGTCGGGCAAGAGCGAAACCCACCGCGTGGCACGCGCCAGTGGCGTGATCCGCATGCTGCCGGCCACGCTGGCGCTGATCGAAGGTGGCACCGCGAAGAAGGGCGACGTGATCGGCGTGGCGCGCGTCGCAGCGATCCAGGCGGCCAAGCGCACGTCGGAATTGATCCCGCTGTGCCACCCGCTGCCGATCACCCGCGTGACGGTCGACTTCGAGATCGACGCGGCAACTGCCAGCGTGCGCTGCACCGCGCAGGTCGAAACGCTGGGCCGCACCGGCGTCGAGATGGAAGCGCTGACGGCGGTGCAGATCGGCCTGCTCACCGTCTACGACATGTGCAAGGCCGCCGACCGCGGCATGGTGATGGGCGAGATCCGCGTGCTGCAGAAGAGCGGCGGCAAGTCGGGTGACTGGGTGGCGGCGGTCTGACGCCGCGTCAGCGAAAGTCTTCGTAGCGGAACGCGCGCGTCGGCATCACGCACTGGAACGGCACCGGCCCTGCATCGGCAGCCGCCGGCGCCTCGCAAGGCTGGAAGAACTCTGCCGCCTGTGCGTTCTTGAACTCCTTCAGCCGCTGCGCCACGAACCGCGCCTCGTCGACCTTGCCGGCTTCGTTGAGCGCCTTGGCCCAGGCCATCATCAGGCGCGCGTCGAGCAGGTAGTGCGGGGCACGCATGAACGCGGCCATCGCCTCCGACGGGCGCTCGGCCGTGGTGCCTGCAGCGTAGTCGGCATGGTGGGCGAAGAACACGCTGCGCTGACCGTCGGCAATGCGTTCGGCCAGCGGCGGCGCGGTCTCTGCCGGCACGAAGATCTTGACGACCCGCAGGTAGTCGGCCACCGAGAGCAGGCTGCCGACCATCAGCAGCATCGATGCCACGAGCAGGGGCCGGGTTCGGGCGCGTTCGGCCGGCGCTTCGGGTGCGGCCGCTTCGGCCCGCCGCTCCACGCCCAACCCGAAAGCAAACGCCGCCGGCAGCAGAAAGTAGGCGTACCACAGCGGGTACTCGAGCAGGCTGTGCACCAACACCATCAACACCATCACGAACGCGGCGCGGTGCACGCCCGGGCCGTCGGGTTCAGCAGGTGCACGCAGCGCCTGCTGCAGGTTGCCCCACAAGGCCCACAACAGCAGCGCCATCACCAGCAGCGCGAGCGGCAAGCCGAGCTCGACCACAAGTTGCAGCGGCAGGCTGTGGGTGTGGTCGAAGAACGCGACCGGCCGGCCGGGAAAGGGCGTGAGCGTCCACGCGAAGTTGAACTCGCCGAAGCCGACGCCGAACCAGGGGTGCGCCTGGATCAGCGCCAGCGTGTTGGCCCAGATGCCGAAGCGCGAACTCGAGATGTCGCTCTTGTTGAACTGCGCGTCGCCACCGAACACGGCGTGCTGGTGGTGGCTCCACGCCGCCGCGCCCCACCAGAACAGCGCGAACACCAGCGGCGCGAGCACCAGCCCCACGCGCGCGCGGCGCGACAGGCGCCGGTCGAGCAGGCCCCACAGCGCGAGCAGGCCGGTGCCGAGCATGCCGGTGCGCGAGCCGCTGAGCACCAGCCCGAACAGCATCAGCAACACGCAGGCGCGGCCGATGTGGCGTGCCGCACGCGTGGCGCCGGCCGTGTCGCCCAGCCACACGGCGGCGATGATCGACCACAGCAGCAGGCTGCTCATGTGGTTGGGCTGGCGCATGTTGCTGACGGCGCGCCCCGGAATGCCGCTCGGTGCGATCCAGGTGCCGTCGGCCCACCCGGGCACGTAGACCTGCACGATGCCGATCAGGCTGGTGGCCACACCGGCCACCACGAGGCCGATGCACAGCGCGCGAAACGCCAGCGCGCCGCGCCCGGCACGCTGCGCCGAAGACCCGGCCGCCGCGGTGAGTGCGGCCGCACCGATCAGCCCGGCCGCTGACAGCGCGAGCGACCACGGCGCGCCGGCCCAGAGGGGCGCGGCGAGTGCAGAAAGCAGCAGTGCCGCGAACGCGGCTTGCAATGCCGCGGCACCCGCCGACCAGCGCAACGCGCCAGGCCGCATCGATGCGGTCAGTACGGTCAGAAAGGCACCCCAGTAGACGAGCGCTGCAGCCTGGTTCAGGAAGGTGGACGACGGCTGCAGGTTGTAGGCGAGCAGCGCCGGCACGGCGACGGCGCTCGCGGCCAGCGCGTTCAGAAGCAGCTTCGGTTCGGGGGCGCTGGGGGCATGTTGCGGGCCGTACTCACCCAGGGTGTATTGCATGGCGACGCATTTTAGGGCGTGGCCCTCCATGACCGCCAAGCATGCTCGCCCGGCAGCGCTGCCGGCATTGCGACAGCACATCGACAGGGCCGCTCAACGATTCAGAAAAAACCTTCAGCCTGGACGTAGTGCACCAGTTGGCCGGTGCTGTCGAGAATCACGACCCAATCGCCGCCGCGGCCGATCAGCGGAAGGAATCTGGCGCTGGCCGAATCGACCTTGAGTGATTGCAGCTTCTCGTTCACGCCACCGGCGAGCGCCGGGTATTTGGCCAGCAGTGTGGCGAGCGGTCGGGCTCGCTTCAGCGCGTCGGCGGTGGAGTCGGCATAAGGTTGCCAGAATTGCGGTCGTTGCGCGACATCGATGCCGCGCAGGCCTTTGAACAGTGCGTCGTTGGCCTCGGCACCGGGCTGGGCTGCCCTTGTGCCCAGCAACCAGGGGCCGGCCAGCGGCAGCTGCTGAAATTCGGGCCGGGCCTTCGGCAGCTCGTCCATTTCGACCTGCGTGGCCGTGATGACACGGAAACGATCGGTCTCGAACACCATCGCCACCGGCCGCGCGTCGAAAACCGCGACCAGCCCGTAGACCAGCGCGGCGAACTGGATCGCACCGATCACCGCGAGATCGCGGCGCAAATGGGGCCAACCTTTCTTCAGGTCGAACACCGCGAAGGTGAGCAAGGGGCCGAGCACCACGTCGACCGTGGTGATCAGGACGAACAGGTCGCGACCGCCCGCCACCTGTCGGTAGATGCCGGGGAACCAGACGCCGAAGACGAGCCCTGCCGCGACCGCGGCCACAGCGAAGGAAATCAGCAGGTGAACGCCGGCAGCGCGTGCGCGGCGAGCAAGATCGAGGCGTTGCAACATGGGAGGGCAGCGTACAGGTTGGCGCAGGGCAGCGTAGCAGCGCCGGGCGACTGGGAATGGCCGGGCGGTGCACGTACAACGAAAAAGGCGCCGAAGCGCCTTTTTGCTGGAGCAGAAGAAAGCTCAGCGGCAGTTGTTCGGCGCGTACTTGGCCGGCAGCGTGCCAGCCACGGTGGGCAGCAGCACGCCCGTGGCGTATGCGTTCGTCAGGGAAGCGCAGCCCCAGTCCACCGGACCGGTATTGCCAGCCAGGACTGCGGCGGCCAGTTGTACCGGAGCGCCTCCGGCATCAGCATTGCGGATGTAGGGCGTCATGCGCAGCGTTTGGATTGCGGTCAGGCCAACGTTGGCTTGATTGAATGCAATGACCAAGCTGCCGTTTGGTTCGGCGGTCACACCTGTCACGTACTTGCTGACGGTGGTGATGCCGTTGACGGTCGTGACGGCAGTGGACAGTTCCAGCACGGTCGATGCTTGCCCGATCGCGTTCTTCGCATCGGTCGACAGGCCCAGACCTTCCGTGATCTTCGAGCGGACCGTGTAGTCCTTGTACGCCGGCAGAGCCACCGCGGCCAGGATGCCGATGATCGCCACGACGATCATCAACTCGATGAGGGTGAAACCTTTTTGGATCGAACGCTTCATGGGTAACTCCAGAGAGATTGGTTGAGGGGGACGGGTTCTCATATGCAGTGTCTGTGCCACCGCCAGCCCGTCGAAAACGCGTGAATTTGACCCGCAAAGCTGACACAAACAGTCACCACGCCTTCCGTGTCACCGACACGACAGAGCACCGCTGACACAAATGGTCACTCTGCTGTGGCGGTTCGCACGAACCGGCATTGGCACCCGATGGGGCCAGCCTGCACCTGCAGATTACGGCAGCCGTACCGGCCTCAATCTGTTGAATTGACCGGCAAAGGACCGGCCCTCGACAAGATGAAACGTAGCGTGGAAGGCCTTCGTTGAGATGGATGTCAGCATGCGGCCGTGTGACGGCATATGATGCGTGATGTTTGATGCGCAGCGCAGGAGGCTTCAGAATGCGAACCACATTGACGATAGATGACGACGTTCTTGCGGCGGCAAAGGGCCTGGCCGCACGGCAGAACAAAACCGTGGGCGAGGTGATTTCGGCGCTCTCGCGGCAAGCCTTGCGGCCGAAGTCGGCGGGTGCCAAGCTTCGCAACGGCGTGCCGCTGCTGGCGGTGCGTTCTGGCGGTGTGCCGGTGACGCCGGAGCTGGTGAATCAACTGCGCGACGAGCTGCCGTGACCAGGTTTTTGCTCGACGTGAACGTGCTGATCGCACTGATCGATCCATCGCACACGCAGCACGAAACAGCTCATGAGTGGTTCGCAGCGCACGGGCACACAGCCTGGGCAACGTGTCCGCTGACACAAAACGGGGTACTGCGAATCGTCGGGCATGCCCGTTACCCGAACTCGCCGGGCACCCCCGCCGCAGTGGTGACGCTGATGACGGCCCTGTGCAAACTGCCAGGCCACGTGTTCTGGCCCGATGACATCAGCCTGCTGGACGATGAGCGGATCGACGCCTCGCGGCTGCTGAGTTCGGGCCAGGTGACCGACAGTTATCTGCTGGCTCTTGCCTGCAACCGAGGCGGCCGTCTGGCGAGTTTTGATCGGCGACTTGTCGTGGATGCGGTGCGCGGCGGGGCACTAGCGCTGCACTTGATTGCCTGAACCCGCGAGGTGGCGACCGCCTGAGTCGACATGCCGCTGAAGCAGCACGCTCACCCCAACGTCGTCACCTGCCCGGCCTGCATGGCGTGGATGCGATGCGGCGTGCCCAGTCGGCCGATCTCGCTCATCACCGCTTCCATCTCGCCCGGCTTGATGTGGGTGATGTGCACGTCGACGCTGCCCTCGAGCTGTGCCAGCTCGTGACCGAGCGCCGTGGGGCAAAGGTGGCGGCTGATGCGGGCGAGCTGGCGTTCTTCGTCGCTGAAGGCGGTTTCGATCACGAGGTGTGCGACTTTCATGTCGCGCAGGCGCTCCCACAGCGCCGGGTTGGGGCCGGTGTCGCCGGTGAAGACCCAGTGGCCGGCTTCGCCGCCGTCGACGGCAAAGCCCACCGCCGGCACGGTGTGCGAGGCGGTCAGCACTTCGATCTTCTTGCCGTTCAGTGTGAGCACGTCGCCGATGGCGAAGGGCACCAGTTCGAGCACCGGGTGTTCCGCGCTCGGCAGGCGGGTGAAGTCGGGCCAGATGATGCCGTTGAAGATGTGGGTGCGCAGCGCCGCCAGCGTTTCGGGCAGGGCGTGCACCTGGATCGGCGCGCTGCCGGCGGCGCGGCGCAGGCGCATCACGGCGTCGGCCAGCAGGGCGATGGCCAGAATGTGGTCGAGGTGCGAATGGGTGACGATGACGTGGTCGACGCGCGCCAGCGCTTCGAGCGGCAGGTCACCCACGCCGGTGCCGGCGTCGATGAGCACGTCGTCGTCGAGCAGAAACGCCGTGGTCTTGCAGCCCGCGGCGATCGACCCGGAACACCCGAGCACTTGGAGAATCATTTGCTGTCGAAGGTATGGGCCCCGTCCCAATCGGCGGGTGGCGGCGCGCTGCGGTAGTGGTGAATGCGCCCGGCGAGTTGTTGATACAGGCCGAGCAGGGGCGAGCGGTCGAACCGGGTCTGGAGCGTGGTCAGTCGGGCTTGGGCTTCATCCCAATGTTGAAGGCGGTACGCGGTGAGCACAAGGTCCCAAAGTCGCATTTCGTCGTCAAACGTGAGGGGCTCCAGTGCGGCGTCGCCGATGGGTGTGAAAAGCGTCACGGGGTGTTTTTTCCCCTTGACGCGAACGCGGTCGACCTCGACCCAACGCAAGCCTGCCGCGGCGCCTTTTTGCACGGCCTGGGCGGTGGCTTCGCCCGCCAGCACATCGACGCCGTAGTGCCGCGTCAGCGCCTCGATGCGCGAGGCCAGGTTCACCGCGTCGCCCATCACGGTGTAGCTGCGGCGCATGTCGGAGCCCATGTCGCCGACGCAGACGAGGCCGGTGTTCAGCCCGATGCCCACGCCGATCTGCGGCAGGCCACGCTGGCGCAAATCGTCGTTGAGCGCGTTCAGGCGCTGCGCCATCGCGAGCGCGGCCTGAACGGCGTGCAGCGCGTGCTCGGTGTCAGTCAGCGGTGCGCCCCAGAACGCCATGATCGCGTCGCCGATGTACTTGTCGAGCGTGCCGCGGTGGGCGCGGATGGCGGCCGTCATGCTCGAGAAAAAGCGGTTGACGAGGCCGCGCACGTCTTCGGGTGCCAGCCGTTCCGACACCTGGGTGAAGTTGCGCATGTCGCAGAACATCACGGTGAGCTCGCGGTTCTCGGCGCGCATGTCGTAGCGCGCCGGGTCGCGCGCCATTTCTTCGACCAGTTCGGGCGGCACGTAGGTGCCGAACAGGCGTGCCAGCGAGCGCCGGCTGCGGCCTTCGATGATGTAGCCCCACACGGTGGTGCCGAGGTAGATCAGCAATACCAGCAACAGTGGCGCGGCCAGCGGCAGCACCAGCCCGCGGGCGCCGAAGGCCCACAGGTTCAGGGCCACCAGCGCTGCGATCAGCAGCGCGGTGAGCTGTGCCGCGCGTGCGGCGCGCAGCCGCGGCAGGCCCCAGGTGAGCGCGGCCGCGATCAACAGCAGCAGCAGGATTTCGTATCCTGCGGCCCAGTCGGGTTGCACCGGCACGCGGGCGTCGAGCAGCCCCGAAAGCAGGTTGGCATGGACCTCGACGCCGGGGTAGACCGCCGACACGGGTGTCGAGCGCTGGTCGTAGACACCGGGCGCGGTGGAGCCGATCAGCACCAGCTTGCCGGCCAGGTGCGCGGCCGGCGTGCGCCCCATCAGCAAGTCACCGGCCGAGACGTACTCGAACGAGCCCCCGCCCGGCCCGCCGGCGCCACGAAACGGGATCCGGACACGGCCGTGTTCGTCCACCGGAATGGCTTGGCGCCGGGCGCCTTGTTCCAGCACCACACTGACGAGCGCGCCACCGTCTTGCGCCGTGAACCCTGGCCGCACATGCGGCGCGCCGGTGAAACGCCTGAACATCGCGAGCGCCAGCGCTTCGTGGTGCTGCTGAGCCAATTCGGCCAGGAGCGGCACGCTGCGCACCAGGCCGTCGGCGTCGGGCACGAAGTTGAAGTACCCGGCAGCCGGGGCGGCGCGGGCGAGCACGTCGATGTTGGCCGCGTAGCCGTCCCAGCGGGTGAAAACGCCGCGGCGGCCTTGCAGCGCCGCGGCATCGAACACAGGCTCCGGCAGGGTGCCGGTCTGGCGCCCGCCGCGGTCGCTTGTCAGGTAGTAGCCGAGCACCGCCTCGCGCCCGCGCAAGGCACGGGCGAAACGAAGGTCGTGGTCGAGTTCGGCGCGCCAGCCCGGCAGGCGCTTGGCGAGTTCGGGCAGCTCGCCGGCGAGGCGTTCGAGCACCGGCAGGCCCGAGCCGGTGTCGGGCTCGGCGAACAGCATGTCGAAGCCGACCACGGCCGCTTTCTGGCGCGTGAACAACTCCTCGGTGAGCGCGGCCATCTGGTCGCGCCCCCAGGGCCAGCGCCCGACTTCGCCCAGGCTCTGTTCGTCGACATCGACGATCACGATGCGGGCATCGAGCGTGCGTGGCATCAGCGCACGCAGGCGCGCATCGGCCAGGGCCAGATCGAACTGGGCGACAAAACGCAGTGGCAGGTAACCGGCCGCATGGCCGATCGCCACCACCAGTGCGCCGATCAGCAAGGCGCAGCGCAGCACCCTCCAGAGCAGGGAGCGCGATGTCATGCGGTAGGGAAGTCAGCCGCTCGGCGAAGCGGCGCGGTGCCGACCGGGTGCGGCGTTCAGGCCTGCACGAACTGCATCTGTGTGCCGGCGAGTTCGATCACGTCGCCGTTTTTCAGATGCACGGTTTCGCCGACGACGGCATTGCCGTTGACGGTGGGTTGCAAGGAGCCTTCGACATGCGCGAGCACGTAGCCACCAGGCCGCTTCGTGATTGAGGCGACCTGAACCCCTGGCTTGCCGACGGTGGTGACCACCTTGGTCAGCATCACTTCACGGCCAGCCGCAGCGCCGTTGAGCACCTTGATCGACGCCGGTGTGTTGGCCCCGCCGAGCGCGCCGAACCCGGACGAGCTCAGCCCCGTGGTGCGGGCGTAACCCGAGCCGGAAGACGCGGCCGGCGGCGGCGTGGCCCCCGGCTTCATGATCATGGTCTTTTCGTAGTCGGTGCCGTCTTCGACCAGGAACTTGATCTTGTACTTGCCGATCTCGACCGTGTCGTTGTGGGTGAGCAGCTGCTTCTTGACGGCCTTGCCGTTGATGTAGGTGCCGTTGGTGCTGTTCAGGTCTTCGATGAAAACATCGGCGCCCACCATCTGCAGCACGGCGTGTTCGCCGCTGACCGCCAGGTTGTCGATCACGATGTCGTTGTAGGGCCGACGGCCAAGCGTGGTCTTGTCCTTGGTGATCTGAACTTCCTTGATCACCACACCGTCGAGCGATACGACCAGTTTGCCCATGCTTGTTGACCTTTTCTGTAAGACCTTGTCGTCTCTTCAAGTCTCTTGTGCCCGGCCCCAACGGCCGCAGCGCTCAAAAAGCAACTGTATCAACGCCTGAACGGCCACCACGATTTGGCCGTGCCGCTCGGGCCGCGCACACGCGCAAGAACCACCGAAATATTGTCCTTGCCACCCGCATCGTTGGCCGCTTCGACCAGCGCGTGCGCCGCTTCCGGCAAGGTCTCGCAACCCAACATGAGCTGGGCGATGCTTTCATCGTCGAGCATGTCGGAGAGGCCGTCGGAGCATAGCAGGTAGGTGTCGCCGGGCAGCACGTCGTGCAGGTGCGTTTCGAGCAAAACCGTGTCTTCCACCCCAACCGCGCGCGTGACGAGGTTCTTGTTGGACGAGAACGCGGCCTGCTCCTGCGTGATGAGGCCGGAGTCGATCTGCTCCTGCAGCAGCGAATGATCGTGCGTGATCTGCACCAGGCGCGAAGCCCGCAGGCGGTAGGCGCGCGAGTCGCCCACGTGGCCCATCAGCAGGCGCGAGTCACGGAACACGCCGACCACCAGCGTGGTGCCCATGCCGGCGTACTGCGGGTTCGAGTTGGCGGCGTTGAAGATCGCGCGGTTGGCGTTGTCGACGCAGATGTCCATCGCACGGCGCACATCGGTGTCGGTGGCGTTTTCCGAGGCTTCGCTGAGCCAGCGCCCGAGCTCGGTCTTGATGAACGAGGTGACCATGCCGCTGGCCACTTCGCCGGCGTTGTAGCCGCCCATGCCGTCGGCCAGGATCACCAGGGCGGTGGGTTCGTCGATCGCGACCGAATCTTCGTTGTTGTTGCGCGCTCTGCCTGTGTCGGTGGCGCTGAAGAATTCGAAGGTCATGGTCGAAAGGCTTGTTCGGGCATGTGCTCGGGCAGCAGCGGGCGTCAGAGCTCGGAATTGTGCCTTGGATCGGGGACACAAATCTTCGTGGTGACCTCGAAACTACCCGAACCGGGTGCCGCGGCCGACGGCGCCGACGGCGGCGCGGCCGGTTCGTCAGCGAGCCCGGCCCGGATCGCGCGCAGGGTCGCGCCCATCGCGGCACCGTCGGCCGGGCGCGACTCCGGGCGCTTCTCGAGCGCCGCCGCGATCGCCAGCGCCAGGCCTTCCGGCAGCTCGGGGCGCAGGCTGCGCACGTCGGGCGCCGGATCGACGGCGATCTGGTGCATCAGGCGCGCCATCGAGTCCGACGCGTGCGGCAGCGACCCTGTGACGAGCTGGAACAGCATCACACCGAGCGAGTACAGGTCGGAGCGGCCGTCAACCCGCCCGCCGGCCATCTGCTCGGGCGACATGAACGACGGCGTGCCGAGCACGCGGCCGGTGCGGGTGCGGTGCGCGTCGGCCACACGGGCGATGCCGAAGTCGGTGACCTTGACGGTGTTCGAGGCCGCATCGACCATCACGTTGGCCGGCTTGATGTCGCGGTGAACCACGCCCTGGCGGTGGGCGTAGGCCAGCGCTTCGGCCACGCGGGCGGTGGTCTGCAGCACGTCGGCCAGCGGCAACAGCCGGCCGGGCACCGTGTGCGGCAACAGGTCGTGGCCCTTGACGAACTCCATCGCGATGTAGGCGAGGCCGTCTTCTTCGCCGGCGTCGAAGATCGTGACGATGTCGGGGTGTTGCAGCCGGCCGGCCATTTCGGCTTCGCGAAAAAAGCGGGTGCGCGCTTCGACCAGTTCGGTTCCGGCAAATTCGCGACCGAGCGCCATGGTCTTGATCGCGACCTGGCGGCCGATCTGCGGGTCGAGCCCGAGGTACACGGCGCCCATCGCGCCGCGCCCGAGTTCGCGCTCGATCCGGTAGGGGCCGAGCGTGCTGCGGCCGTCGCCGGCCGCCACTGGCACCGCCACGGCGGCCACCGTGGCCGATGGCGCCGGCGCCGCATCGGCCTTCGGCCGCGTTGGCGCGCGCCGCCCGTACCACCAGCCGGCACTCGCCGCGACCAGCGCCGTGGCGAGCAGGTACAGCAGGGGTGCGATCGGCGCGGCCGCCGGCGCGAACAAGGCGAGCAGCACCAGGCCGGCGGCCAGCAGCGCGATCACCAGCAGCGCCGCCATGCCCGGCCCGCGCTCAGGCCGGCGCGTCTGCCTTGCTGCGGCGCCGGGCCGCGACCCACTTGCCGATCGCGAGGACGAGCAACGCACCCGCGATGCCGGCGCCGTAACGCAGGGTCGGGCTCTCGACGATCTTGGGCACCTGTTTCATGATCTCGGGGTTGATCAGCGCCGGGTCCGACACCGCCATGGTGCCGGCGATCCAGCCGAGCAGCATGCCGCCGATGATGATGATGCTCGGGAAGCGGTCCATCAGCTTGATCACGAGCTGGCTGCCCCAGACGATGATCGGGATGCTGACCAGCAGGCCGAAGATCACCAGCGGCATCTTGTGGTCGCCGCCCGCGCCTTCGGCAGCACCGGCGATGGCGATGACGTTGTCGACGCTCATCACCAGGTCGGCGACGATGATGGTCTTGATGGCGGCGAGCAGCTTGTCGCTGGCGGCGACTTCATGGCCGCCTTCGTCGTCGGGGGCGATCAGCTTGATGCCGATCCACACCAGCAGCAGGGCGCCGACGATCTTGAGGAACGGGATCGCGAGCAGGGTGAGCGCGAAGAAGATCAGGATCACGCGCAACACGATCGCGCCGACCGTGCCCCAGATGATGCCCTTGGTGCGCTGGGCCGGCGGCAGCTTGCGGCAGGCCAGCGCGATGACCACGGCGTTGTCGCCGCCGAGCAGGATGTCGATCATGATGATCTGACCGACGGCAACCCAGAACTCGGGCGTGAGGAACTGTTCCATGGCTCAATTTCCTGGAGCGGATAAGACGGATCGACCCGCAGTGTAGGCGCGGGAAAGCTGCAACGAGTTCGTGAAACTACGCAGGGCGCCGGGCAAGCCCGGCGCCCCCTTGGGGTGCGCGGATTCTCTGGTCGCGCCCGAAGGCAGGCTCTTGACCTACAGCAAGTTTTTCAAAAGCTTGCCCATCTCCGACGGGTTGCGCGTGACGGTGAAGCCGCACGCTTCCATCACTTCGAGCTTGGCGTCGGCCGTGTCGGCGCCACCGGAGATCAGCGCGCCGGCGTGGCCCATGCGCTTGCCGGCCGGTGCGGTCACGCCGGCGATGAAACCGACGATCGGCTTCTTCATGTTGGCCTGGCACCAGCGCGCCGCGTCGGCTTCGTCGGGGCCGCCGATCTCGCCGATCATGATCACCGCGTCGGTGTTCGGGTCGTCGTTGAAGAGCCGCATGATGTCGATGTGCTTCAGCCCGTTGATCGGGTCGCCACCGATGCCGACGGCGCTCGACTGGCCGATGCCGAGCTCGGTGAGCTGCGCCACCGCTTCATACGTCAGCGTGCCCGAGCGCGAGACCACGCCGATGCGCCCGGCCTTGTGGATGTGGCCGGGCATGATGCCGATCTTGATCTCGTCGGGCGTGATCAGCCCCGGGCAGTTCGGGCCGAGCAGCAGCGTCTTCTTGCCACCCTTGGCCTCCTTGGCCCTCATGCGGTTGCGCACTTCGAGCATGTCGCGAACCGGAATGCCTTCGGTGATGCAGATCGCCAGGTCCAGGTCGGCCTCGACGGCTTCCCAGATCGCCGCCGCGGCGCCGGCCGGCGGCACGTAGATCACGCTGACGGTGGCGCCGGTGGCTTTCGCGGCTGCGGTGACGTTGGCGTAGATCGGGATGCCTTCGAAGTCTTCGCCGGCCTTCTTCGGGTTCACGCCGGCGACGAAGCAGTTCTTGCCGTTGGCGTAGTCACGGCACATGCGGGTGTGGAACTGGCCCGTCTTGCCGGTGATGCCTTGGGTGATGACCTTGGTGTCTTTGTTGATCAGGATGCTCATGTGTTTTCCTTGTGTGCGGCAGGCGCGCGTTGGCCGATTTACTTGGCGAGCGCGGCCATCACGGCCTTGGCGGCATCGGCCATCGATTCGGCGGTGATGATGGGCAGGCCCGAGTCCTTGAGCATCTTCTTGCCCAG